>JADMIO011478645.1_pt1 | contig 87970 bp, 87 predicted proteins | sample 8958161 | NCBI WGS metagenome assembly JADMIO01 (sample SAMN16585339, study PRJNA669376) | soil metagenome | isolation source: Crop rotation soil | place: USA: Cullars Rotation, Alabama | collected 2011 | reverse complement strand
CCTGCCATTAAATTAAACCTTGTGAAAGATACCCTTATGTTGGTTTGTACATATAGGTAACCCTGTGAAACCTCACGGGGCTTTCGCTTTATTAGCTCCTCCGTAGCAATCATCAATTGTTCGTTTGAAATTTGCAACTTTGTATAGTGCCACACATCCAAACATTAGAGGAACTATATAAATCGAGAAATGCATGGCTTCCCAGCGACTTACGAAATGAACTGGGTCATTTCAATGTTTTTCGTTTAGATGATGTCGGCGAGAAAGGCGTTAGATCTTACCCTATTCGCAAACGAGACTGGTACAACATAACCCTTGTACATGGTAATGGTAAATACCTGTATGCTGACAAGAAAGTCGAAGTGCGAAAACACGCACTTGTCTTTGATAACCCCAAGGTTCCTTTTGGATGGGAAGAAAGGGACTGCATAACGGGTGGCTTTTTCTGTGTCTTTAATCCCGACTTCTTCCATAGTTTAGCAAATCCAACACAATACTCCATTTTCCAACCCGGCAGACCTGCTTTCTTTGAACTTACTGTTAAGGAAGCTAAGCAGGCAGATGTATTCTTTGAGCGAATGTTTGCTGAAATCCGTTCCGACTATATCCACAAGTATGACCTGCTCCGTGCCCTTCTATTGGAAGTAATGCACCTTGCTATGAAAATAACCCCGGGAGCAAATCTTCGTACAGGAATCCTTACTGCTTCACAAAGAATTACGGTCACATTTCTTGAACGATTAGAACAGCAGTTTCCAATTGACAGTACAAAGCAAACAATCGAGTTGCGTTCAGCAATAGACTTTGCCCCGCTACTAAATGTTCATGTAAACCACCTTAATCGTGCAGTAAAAGAAACAACGGGCAAGACAACTACCCAGATTATCGCCGAACGCATACTGCAAGAGGCTAAGATACTGCTCCGCAATACTCCCTGGAGCGTTGCTGAAATCAGCTATGCATTAGGTTTTGCTGAACCAGCACATTTCAACAACTTCTTCCGAAAGCATACCGAAGTAAGTCCGTTAAAATTTCGCCATATTTGAATTTCGCAATAGTTGGTTTGAATAGCGCAAACAGCGAGGGCTTTTGCCTGCATAGCTTTGTGTAACAAAAAAAATTAGTTATGCAAACAAGAAAATTAGGTAACAGCAATCTCGAAGTCTCTGCGTTAGGACTTGGTTGTATGGGAATGAGTTTTGGTTACGGTCCTGCCGCTGATAAAAACGAGATGATTAAACTTATCCGTGCAGCAGTTGAAAAAGGCGTCACTTTTTTTGATACTGCTGAAGTCTATGGTCCATTTACAAATGAAGAACTTGTAGGTGAAGCATTAGCTCCATTTCGTGGGCAGGTTACAATAGCCACTAAGTTTGGTTTTAAAGCTGCCGATGACGGCAAATGGAGTTTATTAGACAGTACTCCGAAAAATATTAAGCAAGTTGCGGAAGCCTCTTTAAAAAGACTTGGTGTCGATGCGATCGATCTGTTTTATCAACACCGTGTTGACCCCAACGTTCCTATTGAAGAAGTTGCAGGTGCTGTAAAAGAACTCATTCAGGAAGGCAAGGTCAAGCATTGGGGACTTTCAGAAGCAGGTGTACAAACTATTCGTAAGGCACATGCCGTACTTCCGGTTGCTGCTTTGCAAAGCGAATACTCTCTATGGACAAGAACACCTGAACAGGAAATTATCCCAACACTCGAAGAGTTAGGCATCGGCTTCGTTACGTTTAGTCCACTTGGTAAGGGTTTTCTTGCAGGTAAGATTGACGAAAACACAACCTTCGACAAAACAGACATCAGAAGCACCCTTCCACGCTTTCAGGATGAAAACAGGCAAGCCAATCAGGCATTGGTTGATTTGCTAAACAACATTGCAGCACAGAAAAAAGCGACACCTGCCCAAATTTCCCTTGCCTGGTTATTAGCTCAAAAGCCTTGGATTGTTCCCATACCCGGCACAACCAAAATGCACCGTCTCGAAGAAAATATCGGTGGAGCTGAAATTGAACTTACATCAAGTGATTTGAAACAAATTGAAGAAGCTGCTGCTAAAATCAGCATTCAGGGAAATCGTTATACAGAAGCGATGGAAAAAATGGTTGGTCGATAAATAGTCATAATGGAGCTGTGGGTTAAACCTCACAGCTCATATTTTAAACCTTAGTACAGAAACGGAAAAATTCAAGCAATTAATATGAACAATCAAACCATACCGGCAAAAGGCTACCTGATTCAAACTTCACTATCCATGATGAAGAAACAGGTTGAGTAAGATTAGAAAAGACAAACCTCAAAAGAAAGATTATGAAAGAAAGCAATGAAAAGCTTAGTACCAAGCAAAAACATTTAATAGCCATGTCAGCCTATACTTCAAAAAGCGATGTGGCAAATTTGAAGATTGCATTGAATGAGGCATTGGATGCAGGGCTTACTATCAATGAAATCAATGAAGCATTGGCTCATTTATATGCTTATGTCGGCTTCCCGCCAAGCATACGAGGAATTAACACGTTTAGCGAAGTAGTAAAGGAAAGAGAAGCCAAAGGCATCAAGAATGAAAAGGGCAAAGAAGCGACACCTGTTACTGATAATAGCTCCAAATATGAAAGGGGTGAAAAGGCACAGATAATTGTAACAGGCTTAACAGCCGAACAGCTAACAACACTTTTTGCTTTCAACCCACTTATGGACTTGTTCCTTAAAGAACACCTCTTCGCAGACATTTTCGACAGGGACATTCTTACATACATCGAACGTGAATTGGTAACTGTAACCTCACTTGCAAGTGTGCATGACCCTTTCGTCCGTTCTCATATAGGCGGCGCTTTGAATGTAGGTGTTACGGAAAATCAATTAAGAGAACTGTTTTCAATAATCGAAAACAAAGTGGGTAAAAAAGAAGCGGACACAGCCAGGAAAGTGCTGGATGAAGTATTAGCAACAAGGCAAAAATAAATAACACATGGCAAGAGTATTCATTACAGGGTCGGCGGATGGACTTGGACAATTAGCAGCAAAGGGATTAATCAGAGAAGGGCATGATGTTGTTCTTCATGCACGTAATGCACAAAGGGGACAACAAGCATTAGCTAATATTCCGGGTGCTGCAAACGTACTCATAGCCGACCTTTCAAATTTGGATGAAACGAAAGCATTGGCTGCTCATGTAAATGCCCTCGGAAACTTTGATGCAGTCATTCATAATGCAGGAGTATACCAGGTATCCAACGAACTAATATTTTCAGTGAATACCCTTGCTCCTTATATCCTGACATGCCTGTTACAAAAACCCAAACGTATTATTTATGTAAGCTCCGGTATGCATCTTCAGGGCAGTGCAAACATGGGAAAAAATAGTTACAGCTATTCTGATAGTAAGCTACATAATGTAATTCTCGCTATGACTGTATCCCGCCATTGGGCTGATATATATTCCAATGCAGTTGATCCCGGCTGGGTTCCAACGAGAATGGGGGGGCACGGTGCGCCTGACAACCTGGAGAAAGGTTATCAAACACAGGTATGGCTTGCCGTCAGCAATGATATAGAAGCTAGGGTAAGTGGTCGCTATTTTCATCATAAAAGACAAGATGATTATCTACCTGTGGCAAACGATGTAAAGGTGCAGGAGAAGTTTCTTGCCCTGTGTGAGCAAGTCTGTGGGGTTCGTTTTCCAATAGACTAAGAGTAGAGTTAAAATCAAACTACATTAATAAATTAAATAAAGAAGAAATGAGTTCACAAATATTAAACGGGAAAATAGCACTTGTTACAGGTGGTAATTCCGGAATAGGGTTCGGTGCGGCAAAATGCTTGGAAGAAGCAGGTGCATTCGTTTATATAACCGGAAGAAGAAAAGAGCAATTAGATAATGCACTTACCAAACTTGGTCCAAATGCCAGGGCTATTCAGGCTGATGTAACAAAAAAGCAGGACATGGAAAGAGTAGCGGCAACAATCAAAGCAGAAAAAGGCTCACTTGATATTGTATTTGCAAATGCAGGTGGCGGTCGCCCTGTTCCGTTAGAAGAAACAACAGAAGAATTTTTCGATCAAACTTTTAGTGTAAACGTAAAGGGTGTATTATTTACTGTTCAAACGATGTTGCCAATTTTAAATGAGGGAAGTTCTATCATTTTAAATGCTTCTATAACTGCTGATATGGGACTGCCAGGCTTTGGTATTTATGCCGCAACCAAAGCGGCTGTTCGTTCCTTAGCCCGTAGCTGGACAACTGATTTAAAGAGTAGGAAAATTCGTGTCAACGCAGTAAGCCCCGGTGTTGTGCCAACTGAAGGGTACATGACGGAACAAGGAATGTCAGCAGAAAAAGTGAAGGAATATACAGACCGTGTATCATTAGAAATACCTGTGGGCAGGGTAGGTAGATTAGAAGAAATAGGAAATGCCGTTGTTTTTCTTGGCTCTGATGCAAGCAGTTTTATTACTGGTGTAGAACTAACGGTTGATGGAGGTCAGACAATGGTTTATGCCGGGAAAAATTAAATAATTCTGTGCAAATAATATAAGTCTGGTATAGAGAAAGCTACTTCGGCAGCTTTTGTTTTTAGGTAACTATCTTCACTCTGCACTGGTCGAGTCTCTCGCAACGGGACTTAGAAGACAGCACCATTGTAACTCCGCCATCTGGCACAGGCCTCTGGCCAGTGGCATCCATTTACTTATTTTACTATTGCAACAAGGTGCTGGACGAATAAAGCCGGGCGGCAAACATCAACTGCATTAACTTTACTCAGCAGCGGTTCGGGCTGACGAAACACAGAATATCAGCACAGCAGAAAGCCCTGACGTTGGCAGAAATTAAACAAGACCCTTATGAATAAAAGCTTCCTCTTGATATTATTGACATTATATTCTTACAACTCTTTTTCTCAAAAACTATTGACTTCCTGGAGTCAACAAAATATCGAGAATTATACTAAAGAGATGTATGACGAAGCGCAAAAGTTTTCGACATCAGAACTTCTTATCAAAAATCTGAATGATAAAAGTTGGAGTGCAGTTTTTTTAACTTTAAACGCTTCGATAAACAATTATTCAAAAGATACTACTTATCTAAAGGCTCTTGCCAATCAAGTTACCAATAGCATAGAAACAAAATTAGAGGGCACAAGTAGATTGATTATATGGGACAGGATTATTAGTGGCGACATTGTATTTGAAGGCAAAGGCCTAGTCATTGACAATGATTTGTTCAAAGTTGGAGGACGGGCAAATCAAATTCTTCAAAACTTAACAAAGAAAGATTTTGGTGTAGTAACTATTCACTCAACGAACGAAGAACTTGAAGTACTAAAGAACAAGTGGTTAACCTTTTTGTCAAATAAACCAGTTGAAGAAAATAAATCTTTTGATCTCCAAAATTCTAAAATTCCAGAAATAAGCAGCCTAACCGCTATTGAGGCATTAATTATTTCTTTGCAAGACAATTCCAAAAAAGACCAAATCACAAAAAGTTGTTTGAAAAAAATTTATAAGTTGGATGAAATGCCTAAAGAAAAAGGTTCGCAGGCGAGTTATTGTAACCCTGACACATATACATTTTCATATTTGGGAGTGTTATTTGGAGACAAAAAATTTGACGAAACTAAAGATGCAAAGTGGTGGCAAATTTTTTGGGACACAAACCACAACAAATTAGTTTGGAATAATGAAAGTGGAATTTATGAAGTAAAAAATTAACTTCTGCCAACATGAGGTTTTCTGCTATGCTGCCTGAAGAATATTTTATCAACTCTATTAACTTTACTCAACAGCGGTTCGGGCTGGAAGGAACACGGAATATCAGCACAGCAGAAAGCCCTGGACGTTAGCAGCATTCTTCGGCACCTTCAAATTCACATCATGACTAAAAATAACTTAGCTCTTTGTTTATTGTTTGCCCTAACGACCGCTGCATACAGCCAGGAAACAACCCACCAATTTCGTGTAAGAACAGTTACGGCTGGTATTACATTGGATAGTCTTGCGGACACTACAACATTTAATGTTGCAATTGATTTTTTGAAGAAAGCCAGGCAAGCCTACATTAATAAAGGCTATGAAGTACAAACAATAAGAATTAGTACCCAAAATCTCTATAAATATTTGAACCAATATTCCTATAATGATGCTTTGCCATTTCTTGTGAGATTGGATAAAATAGCGCAACGGAATAACATTTCTCTTTCCATTGGACAGATATTGGCTCCCGACGAATACCAGGAAGGCATTGGCGATTGGGCAGAAAAGCTTGTACAAACTACATCTAATATTTTCTTCAGTCTGCCCATATCATCCCATGAAAAAGGAATTCATTTTAATTCGATCAGGGCGTCTTCAGAAATTATCGAAGCTATATCAAAATCAAAAGGTGGAGAGGCTTGTTTTCGCTTTACGGCATCTGCAAATTGTCCTGCGGGCATACCATTTTTTCCTGCAGCTTTTCATGAGGGAGTAAATAGTTTTGCTGTCGGGCTTGAATCAGCCAACCTTATTACGGAAGCATTCAAACAAAATAATAACCCAACGAATGCAAGGCAAACTTTAAAATTGCTCCTTGAAAAAAACTTAATACCAATACAGGATATTGCGGAAAATATTTCTAAAACACTTAATTGGCAATACGATGGGATTGATGCATCACCGGCCCCGGGATTAGATGCCAGTATTGGGCAGGCCATTGAAACATATTCCAAACAACCGTTTGGAAGTTCAGCTACTTTAAGTGCCTGTGCGTTGATTACCGATGTGCTTAAAACTTTGGATATTAAGAAATGCGGCTATTCAGGATTAATGCTGCCTGTTATAGAAGATACAGTGTTGGCGAAAAGGGCAATCGAAAAGAGGTTTACGGTTCAGGAGCTTCTTTTGTTTTCATCAGTTTCAGGTACGGGATTGGATGTGGTGCCTATACCTGGCAATACTGCAAAACAAGTTTTAGAAAATATACTTACTGATGTAGCTGCATTATCTCTTAAATATACCTCCAAGGCTCTTTCGGTGCGGCTATTTTTAATACCGGGGAAAAGAGAAGGTGACATAATTAAATTTGAAAATCCAAATTTAACTTCATCTGTAGTGATGAAAGCCTACTGAAATAATTTTTAATTAACTGACAGCACGAACGCCTGAATGAGACGCTTGAACTGACGATGAAAATTGCATACTTTGTACAGGCAAAAATTATCTAACAATAAAAACATTTTTATGAATGAGAAAATGAGCTCTGAAACAAATGCGATCAATTGGTTCGAAATTCCTGCCAATGATATTTCAAGAGCAAAAGCCTTCTATGAAAGTATTTTTGAAATCAAAATGGAAGAAATGGAAATGCCGGATATGAAGTATGCCATGTTTCCCTTCGATCCTATGAAAGGAAAAGTTGCCGGAGGCTTGGCGCAAAGTTCAATGCACACCCCTGGCTCAACAGGTTCAATAATCTACCTGAATGCAAATCCCGATCTGCAAAAAGTGTTAGACAGAATTGAAAAGGCTGGAGGAAAAATCACAATGCCGAAAACATCCATCGGACAAAATGGATTTATGGCTTTCTTTAATGACACTGAAGGGAATACCATGGCACTGCATTCAAACACTTAACTTCTGAGATAGCACGAACACAGAACAGGGGTTGGCCCCCCGCCAGTGACATCCTACTCAATAATAAATTTGTAACCCCTGCCGGGTACAGTAATAAATTTAATGGAGTTATCGTCGATTAATTTCTTGCGTAATTTAGACACCAGCACATCGACATTTCTACTGATGACCACTGTGCCCTGATCTTCCCAAATCTCTTTCATCAGTTTTTCCCTTTCTATGATCTGGTTTATATTTTCTGCAAATATTTTCAGTGCTTTTGTTTCTTTTTCCGAAAGAGTAATACTGTTATTCTCAAGTTTAAGAACATTATTATCTGCGTAGAATCTAAAGCTTCCTAATTGTATGTAATCATTATTACCGGCGACTAATGCTTGCTCTTCTTTTTGGCGGAACTTATCTTTCACATAAAACCCAGCAAAACTCAAAGGAATAATCAATAGCGTCAACCAAAAGAAATTAAACTTAGTTTTCTTCAAAAGTTCAATTTCAATAACATAACAACCAACCTCCAGCTTACGACCCCTGCAGGGTGTTAAATCGCCTGCCTGGCTATTTATTTCGAATGCAAAGACAGCTTCATTTTGTTTGCAATTCCTCAAATTCACTATATAATCTTTTGCCAGGTCGTTTTTTTGAAATGTTCGTTGAACTAAATTGATGAGTGTATCTGAAATAAAACCAAAGTTGTTTTGAAAGGAGATCTGGTAGGTATTTTCATTTAATTTCTTAACCGGCAGCACCCGGGATGAAGAATCTTTAGCTGAAAGCAAAAGCTGGTGTCCTATATCACGTAATACCACTTCCAAATGATTCTCCGGGATTTCATTCTTTTTATTGATAAATGCAACAGCAGAAATCAAAATAACAATTATCATGATTGAAGATCCGAAGAGAACAAATGGCTTCATGTGTGCAAAATAATCCTTTAACCCCCAGTTTTAGATGGTTTTACAAACGTTTTACGCATCTTTTACAACTTTTTACTACTAAAAATCTTCAGGATAGTGGACGCCGGATATCTTTAATTTATTATTTCACCAAATCAATCTATAGTCATGAAGATCATCTATAACCTTGCTTTTTTGCTCTTTTTTCAATTCTCATCTTGCTCTGACCGGGCGCTGGAATTGCCACAATCTTCCACCCAGCCAGATAGCGTGCAAAGACAAAAGCCACTCTCTGCTGCTGAAAGAGAAGCGGAATTGAAAAAATGGGAGGCTACCCCTGCTGGTATAATGTACAAAAAATGGGAAGCGTCTCCCGCAGGTAAAAAAGTGTATGCCGCTGAAGATAAAATATGGAAGCACATTAAAGACTATACCAATATGGAGGGAGTTGTAACCTCTCTTTCTCTTCCGCCAGGCTCAAGATTAGGTTTCGGAGTGATGGTAAGGATTAATGGTGAAGATTATATTCTCAGGTTTGACGATGACCCTCAGCAGCTACATAGTCTGAAGGTTAACGACAAAATAATTATAAAAAGCCATAGCGTATCGCATGCACCCAAGTATGCATATCCAATAGTATCGGGCGAATATGTAGAACGGGATAGTAAAATAATTTATAAGCATGCCCCTCGCAAAGGTGATTGCTAAGGATTAAATAAATTACTTCTTCGCCGTGTCCCTTTTTAAGAGACACGGCGATATTTTTTGTACGTTACTTTGTTTTAAGAGACTTTTGAATGACAGAACATTTATTTCTTAATAACATTCATAATGAGAACTGCAAGAATTCTTCCCGATAAGTTTTTGGCAGCAATGATTGCTGTTTTACCCCTTCCAGGGTCACCCTTATACGATGGCAATGATCAAAGAGTAATAGACCAGGCATTGGCAGACCTTGATATCTATAAAAAGGCAGGTGTGGACAGTGTTTTATTGGAAAACGATCATGACCTACCTTATATTCAACCACCATTAGATAGAAAAAGTATTGCCTTAATGACGGAGATATGCAAAGAAGCAAGGAAACGGTTTAATGGGCCAATCGGGATTCAAATGCTTGAAGCTGCAAACATTACATCTTTGGAAATTGCGGCTGAAGCAGACCTGGATTATATAAGAGTAGAGGCCTTTGTTTTTGCTCACGTTGGAGGTAGTGGAATTATTAATGGTTCAGCCGGAAAAATCTTACGCAGAAGAAAAGAGTTAAATTCAGAATATATAAGGGTATTTGCTGATGTAAAGAAAAAGCATGGCTCGCATTCATTGACGATAGACCTGGACATAAAAGATGAAATTATGCAGGCAGAAATGTTTTTAGCTGATGGAGTTATTGTTACCAGCCAGTTTACAGGCCTGAATCCTGATAAGACCGATTTGAATAAAGCAAAGAGTGCAACAAAATTGCCTGTATTGATTGGCTCAGGTATGACGGTGAATAATATTGTTGATTATTTGCCTTTAGCCGACGGTTTTATTATTGGATCACACTTTAGAAAAGATGGTAAGTTTCTTGAAAAACTGGAGCCAGAAAGACTAGAAAAATTTATGGAGTTATTTACTTCGGCAAGGAAGGATATTTTAAACTCGTAGACTGATTGCTTTGATTGTTTGCCATGCAGGCGGGAGTTGTTTGATGATGTTCTTATCGGCCTGCCATCACTAAAAATCAAACGGATCCTCATAAGTATAACTAAACTTCCCTTCAGTTATAATCAACTCCTGGTTACCGTCACTTATTTTCCCCCAAAACTCTAAGTAAATGCAGGTATTCTTATTGGTAATGACCTTACTGCTTATTTCACCATTGTTATAGTCGCCATTAAAAGATTGGCTGTTGATGTAGTGGTGGTAGTTGAAATTGAGGATAAGACTATCACCGGTTTCTTTATAAGGCAGTGAGATAGAAAAACTTTGTTCCAAGTACGGACTTTGAACGATCCGGCCGGCATAAACAGTGAGCGGGACGCCCATGCCAGCGCTCCGACCAGTGGCCTGAAAGCTGAGAAGCTCACCATTTACCTTCATCGTTATGCTGGTAGTTCTGCATTGGTTGGCTTCATCTTGTTTGTCTTTTGAACAGGCGGTCAATAGCAAGATAAGGCAAGCTGCCAGGAGGATGGTCTTGACTTTGTTCATTGGGTTTGTTTTAGACGGGGAATAAAAAAATTTTTTTGGCGACGAACCGGCTTTTTTAGAATCGGTACGGTGCCATTTGATGGGTAAAAATAGACGTTTCGCGAATACCCGGTGCAGATTGAGCATGCAGTTTTATGGAAGTATCTCAGCTTCACGATACATGAAAGGCCGATGCGTGAAAACACCGGCTTCAGTAACAAAATATCCAGCTTCACTCCTGCCCTCTTACAGCCCGGCATATTTCGCCGTTGTTGATGTTTTCACCAACAACTATCTCCTACTGGAGCTGGTATCCGGCAAGGGAGATTCATTTTAATTATTTTAAAATGCATTAAGAAGGAATAGCAATCTATAAATTGCAGCTTATAGAAGATCGAAACAAGTAACAGCGAGGAGAAATTGCCAAAGACTCTTTCAAGAATCTAATAATATTTTGCGTTATACAAATGTCCGAAACACCCTTGAATATTAAGCAAGCTGAAGGGTATGTCCAATTGCTGATGCAGGAAGGAAAATTGGAAGAAGAAATTATCAGTGAAACGTGCTCTCTCTTCCAATTGAAGCGACATGAGGTGGTTAAGCTTATTCATGAATATAAAACGGAAAAATTTGAACAATACCGGCAGAACGTCAGCTCCAATTTATGGCAGAAGATAACCGCAATGATCCCTTTGCTATTATTTGCAGGGTTGTATGCAGTTCTATCCGTAGAAATGCAAAGCCCCTTCTTTGTTCCCATTATCGTTCTTTTTGTCTTATGCATTGTTGGTTTGATATTCTATTGTATCAAGCTATTGTCAGAAAGGTTTGACCTCAAGCGGCGACTATATCCTGCTTTCTTAAGTAAGTATACATCAAATGGAAAAGACACCATCCAATATGGTGTCTTGGTCCTGATAATGACGATAGTAGCAGGCACAGCCACATATAATTATAGCAAAAAAAGATACATCTATACAGATACCGGTCTTGTGAAAGCGACAGGGCTTATTCTGGGTGACGACTGTAGTGTAAAGCGAACGACGGGCAAAAACCGCTATTCCTATTACGCATTTCACTTTAAAAATTACGAACCTGAATTCAGGTGGAAATTTTCTATGAATCACCAGGCATTCGTTTTCTCTCAAACTCCTGATCAAGCATTGAAAAAAGGAGATGTAATATCAATTTACCTCAAGTCCGGTGATTTGAATAGTACAAATGATTACGTTTTCATTTCTGATATAGAGCAAAATGGTATAAGGTGGATGGATCAGCCGGAAAGAAATGTGCTGGAGAAAGAAAGCGCAAAAAGGATTTTGCTATTTGACTATGGTATGCTGGCAGCAACAATAATCATTGCAGTTATCTACGATCGCCATCTTCGAAACAAAAGGATAAGCTAATTTGGCACCTCAGCGATTTCCCGCCGTTGTTGGTGTTTTCACCAACAACTATTCCTAACCCTAACAACCCGGCTGTTGGTGAAGCCTGCACAGGAACTGCGCACAGCACCAACAACGGCATCAACCGCTATAACTTAACCGTTGTCGCATTCTACGACACGGAAAACACCGGCTTCAGTAACAAAATATCCAGCTTCAATCCTACCCTCTTACTACCCGGTATATTACTATGAACAATAGTGATGAGTGGAAAATTAATTCCTGTAAAACGGCTTTATTTTGGAACAGGCCTTACACTTTCTCCATTCATTAATTGCTTGAACCCATGAAATATTTTTTAGCGGTTACCCTGTTATTAAGCCTGGCATTCTCATCTTTTTGCCAAATAAAACCGTTGACACAAGAACCTGATGGTGGCAATAGAAAAGCGTCGGTTTCTGAACAGGTAGGCATTGTACAAATAGCCATCAACTATAGCCGTCCCGGTGTAAAAGGCCGCGAAGGGAAAATATACAATACCGGCGTTGCGCATTACGGTTTTATAGACCTCGGGCATGGAACCAGTTATGCAGCACCCTGGCGGGCAGGTGCGAATGAAAATACTACGATGTCGTTCTCACATCCTGTGAAAATAGAAGGGAAAGATTTGCCAGCCGGCACCTATGGTTTTTTTATTGCTTTGGGAGAAGCACAGAGTACACTGATCTTTTCTAAGATCAATTCTTCGTGGGGTAGCTTTTATTATGATTCTACACAGGATGCACTTCGTGTAACGGTAAAAAATCAAAGCCTTGACAAATCGGTAGAATGGCTGAAATACGAATTTGTTGATCAGACAGACAGCGGAGTTGTTATTGCTATGTCGTGGGAAAAAAGATCGATCCCTTTTAAAGTGGAAGTGGATAGAAAGGCTTTACAAATGGCAGCTTTTATAAATGACTTTCGCACTACGCGTCCTTATTATGATTTTATATCCGCAGCACAATGGTGTATTCAAAATGATTATGGGTTAGAGCAGGCGTTGCAGTGGATGGATCGGGCTATTTATTTCCGTGTGATGGGAGAAAAAAATTTCCGTTCGCTGAGCACAAAAGCTAATGTATTGATGAAGATGAACAGGACAGATGAAGCAAAGAAAGTGATGGAAGAAGCCATCCCAATGGGCACCGTGACCGATGTGCATTTTTATGCAAGACAACTACAGGGTATGAAACAAGTGGATGAAGCGGTAAAAGTATTCAGGGCAAACTATGATAAGTATCCTGACCAATACATTACCAACATAGGCATGGGTCGGGCTTACTCTGCAAAGGGTGATTATAAGAACGCAATAATTTATATGGAAGCGGCACTAAAACATGCGCCCGATGAAGGAAGCAAAAATAATGTACAGGCAATGATCGCAAAATTGAAGGAAGGCAAGGACGTGAATTGAAAAAGTACAAAAAGATTTCTTTTGGGCATGTTGCCCCTGGGGCTCTACTCAATATTTCTGCTTGTATGCATTTTTTTATTACCCGGTTTTTGTTGTGTTCGTTACTTCTTATTAAGCTACCAACACTTCACGCACAGCCATTAGATGTATTGCCTTATGCGCCAGAATTATTTCCGCCAACTGTAAGCGGGGCGGTGTGCGGGTTTTCAAAAAATGGCAACACAATTTATTTTATAAGAGAAGACACGATTCAAAAAAAACTCTTTTTATGGCAGGCAGAAAAAAAGGTAAAGCAATGGAGCAGTCCCAGGTTAATGCCATTTTCAGGAAAGCATAATGATGTTGGCGGGCGGCTAACTGCTGACGGCAAAACATTTTATTTTACTTCAGACAGGCCGGGTGGATCGTCCAAAGAGGGAGATGCATGGAATATATGGGTGAGTCATGTGATCAATAGACAATGGACAGAGCCGGTTCCTCTAACTTCTCTTAATAATAAAGGCATGGAGTGCTGTCCTGTACCTGTTTCGGATAGCAATCTTTTATTTTCTGCTGACAGGGCCAAAACAACCAGCTGGTGGATTTCAAGCTATAACTCATTTACGGGAACTGAAATTTTTGCAGACACCCTAAACCTTGAAAAAACCTGGCAATGGCCTTCCTCAATAGATGAAACTAATAATATCCTTTTCCTGAATAGTATGGGAAGAATTGATACAAAGGGCATGGATGATATTTATATTTCTTTCAAAAACAATGGAGCATGGGGAAGACCATTAAATATCGGCGCACCTGTAAATACTACAGCTTATGAAGATGGCGCTATTTTGTCGCCGGATAAAAAATACCTGATTTTCTGCCGCCATAATACTGCTCAATCTCCTTCAAGAGTTATGTACATACAATGGGATCCTCTACGCAAGGAATTAAATAACCTTCGAAAATAGAGATATTAGTTTTCTTACATTCTTTGAATGGGCTTATGGTATTCCAGCATTTACTTATTTTACTATTGCACGCTGTGTAAGAATAGCAATCTATAAATTGCAGCTTATTGTAGATTGGAAACAAGTAACTGTAAGGAACAGGTCGTGAGATCTGCCCCAGGGAGCAACATATACAAAAAAACTGGTAAATAGTATCGTTATTTGCAATATGAACAAATTACTCTTAGTGCTTTTCTTCCTGGTATCTGTGAAAACCTTTGGCCAAAAGGATACAACCAGGTTGATGAGAGCCTTCCCGATCACGAATTATATAGTTGATATTTCTGACAGCATAAAGTTAGTTCAGGTGCTTCTGCCGGACGGAGTTACAATTGCTGACAAACAAATAGGTCTGCTGAAGGGTATGTACCGGGACACACGTTCTGATACCATGACTATCGGAATAGGCAGATGCAATCTTATAAAAGGTAATTATTATTATTTTACTATTAATTATAAGCAGAGTGGCAAGCTGCCCAGGGAAGGTGATCTTCTTTTTACTCCTATGTATAAAACTCCTGTTTATTGGGGAAATATTACCAGGTTAGCTTCTTATTATATCGGTCTAAAAGATGTGTATGAAAGACCTTTATATGACAGGTATACTGTTTTTTTGAAATGGACTAAGAGTGACGAAGAAACGCTTATTGATTCAATAGTTTCCGAAATTCATTTTACGGGTGATTATTTTTTAAAAAACGATCCTGGTATGAATGTGAAGATCAAAAGCGGTAAGTATGACGGAAAGCTGGTACTGAATATTATGATAGCCTGCGGCAAGCAGGATATAACCGATTTTATTGAATACATGATCGCAAGGCCCAACCTTTATGCAGGCCATGAATGGAAAGTATCCGAAATATTTGCTACCTGGCTCTCAGAGGGAGCGCCAACTGTCGTAAAAAAATAATTTTCCCAAACTGGCTTGAGCCTCCTGCCAGTGACTTTCATTTGAACGGTGTGCGGAATAGCAACCTGTAAGTTGCAGCTTATTAAAGATTGGAAACAAGTAATTTTTAGGAACAGGTCCCGAGACCTGCTGCAGGTGAACAAGAAATACTTCAAGAGCTATTGGTGCAGTTGAGGAGGTCTTTCATTCGAAGACGTCAGCCTATACGCTCATAGGTTTCACGCTGATCTATTATCTTATACTTTTTTTATACCATTGAAGCGCCTCGTATCGTAATTATATCACCTCATCCATTTTTGGTTTACGAATAATACGGGTTGATATATATCCAAGTATTAAAGACGTTACTGAAATAAGAATAATTAAGCCAAATAGTCCATCAAATGACAGATCTAAATTAAGAGACCCATTTCGCAACATACTGCCTTCTGCGAAAAGTAAGCAGCAAACAAACACCCACATAAAGAAGATCGGTACCCAGATCGGCGCATCCGGTAATTTATCTTTCTTTCCGTCTAAAACCATTTTTTGTTCTTTGCGGGCCCAAATCATCCAGGGAATAAAAATAATTTTGGAAGTTAACCAGATCATCAGGGCAATTATCAACGTGAATTGAATAAAAGGAAGGAAAGGAACCAGCGCTTCGGGAAGAAATGAAGGCGCTTTAAAAAGCAATGGAATATGCTGGCTGGAGAGAAACCAGAAAATAAATGACCCTGCAATCCAGGCAAGAAAATTAAAGCCGGTAACTAATTTTAGCAACCTGACACGCCATTTGGCCCGTTCATCAAAGTAATGGTTTTCAGGAGGGAGCAGGTCCTTCCATCCGCTTTTTGCAGCACATTCCTTTGCAATGCGTAAAACGAAGCCATCAAGATTATCCCAATAGGAAGTATGGTCTGCAAAGGTTGAACCACAATTCCATATTTTTATGGATTCCACTGAGTTTTCATCATTAACCAATGTGCTGCCATTTGGTACAGGGTCATCTGATGAATAAATATCTATCCAGCGTACCACATTATCGGGCTTTACTATTTTGCCTGTATTGAATTTTAATTTATCGGTAAGAATTACATGTAATATTCCTGCCAGATAAGCGAATGCAAGGATTAATGCGAAAAGTGAAAACGAAAACAAATGAGCGATATATCCATAGACCATCAGGGCAAGAATTAACACCATTATTATATAAATGAACCACACTAATTCCTTAGACTTTCTTTCTTCAGATTTTTTAACGTAACCAGGTTTATTTTTATGCCATTGAAAAAACTTCGAGACCATATAACCCAACAAAATACCTGCTGCATATAAAGCAACAGTAAAGATCATATTCCTGGATGAAAATGCATTTATTCTGACCTGGTAAAACAGGGCAACAAAAAATACTATTACCGCCAGTATGCTAATAACGGCTGCTCTTGGCGGATCGAATTCCAATCTATTCATTACCCGGTCTTTGGCTAATTGCTTTAGGCTGGCAAGCTTATTAACCCCGGATCCAAAAGTAACTAGTGTAATTTCTTTACTTATCGTATCACCCAAAGTAACTTTAGCATCTTTACTGTCAGCTGCAGTAACGATAATTTCGCTTCTATCGCTTTCCGTATCTCTTATACCTCCGAGTGTATCCATTACAACTGCAGCACCTTGTGAATGAGCAAGTATAACCGTATGATCACATTCATTCCTTTTTAGATGTTCCAATCCTTCCCGTATCCTGGTTTTCATTAAAGCGGCCCTTACCGGGCTTTCGGCAAATACAAGGCTGTCACCCACCGTTCCGGTGAGGGTTGATTGTATTGACAACAGGCTTTTGCGCAATTGGGGAATTAATCCCAGCAAAATAATAAGGGCCAGCAGCATAACGATCAGCGGTGCAAGCAGCAGTGTGAATAGTAATTGTATAATGGCTTTAAAGATGCTCCATAATTTACCTGGTGTTTTTTTTTGCCTGTAATGCTGTGCAACATGCGTTGCAATTGCCCAGGGTACAGCACGGAAACTCCAGGATAACAATTCCCTGTAAGTGGGTGCAGGAAAAGAGTCAGCCCACCAGCCTTCTGCGATGACCCATGTCTCATCATTTGCTTCGCTCCTTCCATCCCACTGCATTTTTACTTCAATTTCAGCCGGGGAATCCGCGGATCTTCCACCCAGGGTTCCACGTTGAATAATTCCGCGGACCTTATCGCCGGTAGCACGCCTTATGGTATTTAAAAGAACGTCGCCCCATTTGATCAGGATCTCTCCAGGTGGTTGTAATCCAATGCCATGTACAATAAGGATCCCAACTTTGAATTGCTTATTTTCTGCCTGGGTATTTTCGTCACCGGCCTGGATTGGTTTTTCATTTTCCTTGTGCATGTATAAAGTATTTTAACCTTAATAAATAGATTTAAACCTGTTATTATTTCACCGATCTATCAAAGGCATCAATAAAGTGTCGGGAAGGAGAAAACAAATATTAATATTACCGTAACAAGATAGATACAATAATTTGTTTACAATTTAAAACCTCATCGACCTATCACTAATCAGCTGCAGTCCGGGCTGAAAGAATAACGCCGGGTACAGAATAGGCTTATAGAAAATTCTCTTAAGTTTGTTATCGTATGCAATTCTGATGCATACATTAACTAACTATGTATTTGCAAAAGCTTACAAATTTATTCAAACAAACAACCATAAAACAATTGTTATTGAGTGTGGTTTTGTTTACGATAACAAGTTCTATTGCCCAGGTATCTAACGTTGGGACAAAGAAAATGGCAATGAATGTTAATGGAAGCACTTTAAAGATTCCATATTATTCAAATTTCGATTTAAGTAGTACAAATAACGCAATTACCCGGGCGATCGTAGTTGTGCACGGATTAAGCAGGGATGCTGATAATTATTATGCAACTATGATGACTGCTGCTTCCATGCGTTCTGTAAATATGGATTCGATGCTTGTGATTGCACCTCAATTTCTGACGGAAGAAGATATTGAGGAACACAATCTTGACAATGAGCATCTGTACTGGACAGAAGGAGGATGGGCATCAGGGTCAAACTCCCGTAACGAATCTGCACATCCAAGGCCTGAACGGATTCCGTCTTATGCTGTCCTGGATACTATTTTATTAAGGCTGGCGAAGAATTACCCTAATCTTCAATCAATTGTTTTTACAGGGCATTCTGCCGGTGGACAAACGACTAACCGATATTCCGCAACTACACCTCTTGTAAATATTTTGTGCCAGCAGTATCATGTCAGCATTAAGTTTATTGTAGCCAACGCCGGTACTTATTTATACATGGATAACAAAAGAAAGGTAGCCGGAACGGTCAACCAATTTCAAATACCTGCTACGGCTTGCTCAACTTATAATGACTGGAAGTATGGATTGGGTAATTTATATACTTATCCATCAGCTGCGGGAGCTGACTCCATCAGGAGTATGTTTAAAAAAAGACAGGTTGTTTATTTGTTGGGAGAAGATGACAATGACCCCAATTCTTCTACATTGGATATTGAGTGTGAAGCAATGTTACAAGGAAATCACAGACTGGAAAGAGGTACTGTTTACTTTAATTATCTGAAAAATTATTACGGTGCAGATTTACTTAATTATCAAACAGTAGATACCGTTCCAAATGCCGATCACAGTAGTTCAGACATCTATACTTCTGCCATCGGTTTATTTCATCTTTTTGAGACCCCTCCCCGCTCCTGCTGCGTTTCTTGTGCCTGGGTATCCACAGCAGGAGCCATGGACAGAGCCGGATGGATTACCACCGCAAGCAGCAATACAACATTGGCCCAAAAAGGCCTCGACAGCAATGCCGCCACCCGCTGGAATACACAGGGCAGCCAGGCAAACGGCCAATGGTACACCGTTGATATGAAAACAGTGAACACCATAAACAAAATAGTGTTGGATGCCACAGGCAGCCCATACGATTCACCCATGGGTTACAGCGTATTTGTATCGAACAATGGCACTAGTTGGGGCAGTGCTGTTGCCACAGGGGCAGGTACCAATGGCATGACGTTGATTACATTTACCAACCAAACAGGCAGGTATATCAGGATAGTTCAAACAGGTAACAAGAGCAACAATTGGAGCATCCATGAGTTGTATGTATTTGGCAAAGTAAATGTTGCCAGCATAAGTGTAACACCCGCCTCTGCCACTTTAAATGTAAATGCGACCCAGCAACTTACAGCCACTATTTTACCTGCTAACGCCACCAATAAAAACATTACCTGGAGCAGCAGCAATGCCACCATTGCCACCGTAAGTGCCACGGGCCTGGTTACTGCAAAAGCGGCGGGCACTACCACCATTACCGCCACCTCGCAAGATGGCAACAAAACAGCCATATCGGCCATAACGGTGAAAGCCATTGCACCTGTAATAACAAGTGCTGCCACAGCAAGCGGCAAAGTGGGCACTGCATTTAGTTATACGATTACCGCATCCAATACACCAACAAGTTATGCAGCCACGGGGTTGCCGGCTAATGTATCGGTAAATGTAACTTCGGGTTTGATAAGTGGCACCCCTGCTGTAGCAGGCACTTATAATGCAACTGTATCGGCTATCAATGCCGGCGGCTCCGGCAGCAAAGCAGTGGTGATTACCATCGCTCCATCCACCACCAATACTTCTGTCAATGAACCGTTTGAAACCGGCTTACCTTCGAGTGCACCAGGTGTAGCGACTAACTACACACTCACAAGTGGTGTGTGGGTTCTATTTAAAGGCAGCAGCAACAGCACTGCCCACGGTGGAAGCAAAGCATTAAAACTAGACGGAGGAAATGCAACTAATCCGACTTACGCCGCAGCCCCTGCTGTAAATAAAGTATCCACAGTAAGCTTTTGGGCAAAAGCAAGCAGCAATACAACATACAGCATTCAAAAATCTGTAAATGGCGGGGCTTATACCACGGTTGCCACGCAGGCGGTAACTACCACCTATAAGCAATACACCATTACCGTAAACGAGATCAATAACAATGTGCGCATCCGGTTTGCCAATACTACCGGACAAACCCATTATATTGATGATGTATCCATTGGCAGCAATGCTGCAAGGCAGGGTTCCAGCGAGTCGTCTGTAATTGAAAGGAATAAAGCAACCGATAAAGCCAGGCCGAAAAACATCAATATTCTGCTAAGTCCGAACCCTGTAACTATGGGGGAGTTTTCTGTCTCTATTCCTGCATACAAAGGCCCCGTGACATGGGAAATACGCAACCTGCAAGGAGTGCTTTTGCTAAAAAATAAAACCAGCGCAGAGAGCGAGAAGTTTACAGTGCCAATACATGGATTGACAAGTGGTGTTTATGTAATACATCTGCAGTTGGAAAACAAGAGGTTTTCAAAAAAAATCATGGTTGAATAACGAACGCAATAATCTCCCTTTCCTTAGTTCCCCAAATTGGCGTTGGCTTCGGCCAATGACATCCATTTTTACTTATTTTACTAATGCACGGTGTGCGGAAATAGCAATCCATATATTGCAGCTTGTTGAAGATTGAAAAAAGTAACTTTAAGGAACAGGTCTGGCGACCTGCTGCAGGAGGATAAATCTCAAACATTAGTTCTTAAATTCAAGTTTATATATTAATTAGCAGCGGTTATTGGCAGGCGGAATATTGTTTCCCCTCCTGCGCAAAGCCCTGTTTATTGGGCGTCATTTTTATGAAACAGACAATCACTTTGTTGCTACTATTTTGCGGACTCTTTTCATTTGCTCAAGAAAGTTCTGAGAGAAAGGTTGTAGACGCCTTTATGAATGGGTTTAATTTAAAAATGGACACGGTATACTGGCTGTATGAATACGATAACATTGCCTGGTGGACATCCGATAGTGTTTATGCAACACCAAAAGAAGAACAGGCTAAACTTGGATCTGAATGGTTTTGTTTTAAAAGAGATAATGTCTGGCACGCAGTATATGGTAAATACCAGGACAATAAGTTTGATATGGTATATCATTATGAAGTAGATACCAATCAATTAATTAAACGGGTGTACACACAAATAGACACATTAAGCTAAATTCTAATTGCAGAGCTTTGGTTAACGCAAACAAATTATTAAACGACTACCCAGACTCTATTAGAGTTCGGTTCAACCAGTATATTCGTCGCAATTCGGACAATACTCTTTCGATTTGGCTTTTGCCTGCTTTTACTACAAATGGCATAGCAGTGTATGGTGGAGAATTTTATTACCTTTTTGATTCGACCGGCAATAATTTGATTTCAAAGACTGAATACGCTCAAGGCTACAAAGGATTTAAACCAGACCCAAAAAAGGAGATATGGCTTAATTATGAAACCAAAGACGAACCGACACTTGGCTCCATTTTCTTTATTTGGTACTATCGCAAATATTTCGATCGCATAATTGTGGATGCAAAGAAATTCAAAAGCACTCTATTTCATGACAACGAGAAAGGGTATTATTGGGTTCATGCTGTTAAGGAATAACACACCCCAACTTTCGCTGTTTCCAGCCAAGACATACATTTTACTTATTTTGCTAATGCACCAAAGGGGAATAGCAATCTATAAGATTCGCTTTTTATATTGATGGTTCGTATAATTTATTGTTAGCACTAATTAACATGACACCCAAAAAAATAAACCCATTTGCATTATACCTATGGACAATATTCCTTGGAATATTGATAAATACTTCCCTGCTAATATCCGTTTGCACAGTATTTCATTTCGATCGTAAAAGCGCTATCTGTGTTTATTTATATGGTATACCTGGCTATTGCATCAAGACAGTTATTTTTACTCTATCATATCTTCTACTCTATCGACAGTCCATCATGTACAATAAGGCTAAAAGAACTCTGGTTATATGGCTGCCATTTATTTTATTTTTCTTTTGGTTTTTATCAATTATCGTTTTTCAAATAGAATCTTTGTATACCGACCTGAGCTTCGGTTACATTTCAAGGTTTCCACATTTCTATGCGCAGCTTCTGACTACTTTGGCGCTGTGTACCGTGACAGCCATACGTATTAATCGTAGACACGGAATCACTAAGACAGTTAATATTTAGTATGCAATCATTTTCAATCATACGCAAAATTTTAGCTACAGTCGTCTTCGTTACTGTATATGTAATAATCAATGGGCAGACGATTGACGCTGTTAAACTTGCTGACAGCTTATTTAAACCTGGAGCCTTAATGGCTGCCATAACCACTTATGATTTTCCAAAAGAGATAAAACGATTACAGGAAAAGGCTCTGAGCTCATTAAAAAGTAGCTCTCGCAAAGGAGATTCATCCTTAGTTTTCCTAATAAAGAAAGGCGATGTGGACATACCTAAACTGTTGGACGATTATGGATTAACAGAAAGCGAGTTTGATAAGATGATTTCTGGCTTCAGAAAAAAGAGAGAACCAATATTTTCTGACACTACTGCTTTTAAAATTAAAAAGGTAAATGGAATATTAATTTTCGAAACTACAAAGAAAATGCACTTATTCAACTACCTTTCGATTGACACGAAGAGAGATAATATCTTGTTTGATAATTTGACAACCACTAAAGAACTTCAAATTAGTGGCAAATTCTACGCTCCGACTTTAGTTGGCATTGAGACACATACCTCTAAGATAGCGAACGCAGATAAAAACAAATCAGGCATTGTAAATTTTGGCTTAGCTATCGGTGTAAATAAAGGCGATGAAAGGCCATCAATGACGTTGATATATGGAAGGGAGAAACTAGACGAAATAAAATTTATATCAATTACCATAATGTAATTGAAAATAAATAAGACTATGGCAAAAAACAACTTGATACGCATGGACAATGTCGGCGTTGTGGTAGAAAATCTCGATGATGCCATTGCGTTTTTCACCGAACTTGGCCTGGAACTTGAAGGGCGGGCCACCATAGAAGGAGAATGGGCGGGGCGTGTCACCGGGCTGGGAAACCAGCATGTCGAGATTGCAATGATGGTAACGCCTGATGGTCATAGCAGGCTGGAAATATCACGATTTTTAAGGCCGCCTGTTATAGCCGACCACCGCAACGCCCCGGTAAATGCTCTTGGTTATTTACGCGTTATGTTCACTGTCGCCGACATCGACGATACACTTGCCAGGCTCAAAAAAATTGGTGCGCAACTCGTTGGGGAAGTGGTTAAGTATGAGGAACTGTACCGGCTTTGTTACATACGCGGTCCTGAAGGGCTTCTTATCGGGCTGGCAGAACAACTCACTAAAAATAGAAATCCTTTATAAAAACTTAGACTGAATATTCTGGCATTAGTTCTGGGCTTTACAAAACAACAATTCCAGTAGTCGAAAAGACCGATTAGTTAGTTGCTGTTTTATTGCAACACATATATAATAACAATATCATGATAAAATCATTTAAACCGGTATTTTTCTTTTTTACTCTTACAGCATGCTTTTGTCATTTTGCAACTGCACAACCAGGTATAGAATACGACATTGTATTAATTGGCGGCCGTGTTATAGACCCGGAAACAAAACTTGATGCAATAAAAAATGTGGGCATTATCAATAACCGTATTGCCCAAATTTCATCAGAAAAATTGAAAGGCAAACAAACGATCAATGTAGCGGGTTTAGTGGTAGCTCCCGGTTTTATTGATCTGCATGTCCATGGCCGAACCAACAAAGAGCAGGAATATCAACTGCATGATGGACTCACGACTGCACTGGAACTGGAGTGGGGAATTGAGAACCTGAAAGAGTGGTATGCAACAAGGCAATCAAAAGCATTAATAAACTATGGCGCCAGTGTTTGCTGGCCTTACGAACGGTTTAAAACAATAGATAAATACAAAGATTCTGTAAACAAATTATTTGAAACAAGCATCAAAGGAGAATCGTCAATTGAAAAGCTTACAAATACTATTCTTCCTGCTGCCTCAGAGCAGTTGACTTTGGAAGAAATGAATAAAACACTTGATAACATTAAATCCTCCCTGGCCGAAGGTGGAATTGGTATCGGAGTTCCTATCGGCTACCTGCCTAAAACAAATCCAAAAGAAATGTATAGGGTATTTCAGTTGGCAGGCGAACTGAATGTGCTGGTATTTACTCACGCAAGAAGCAACGACATCATTTCAATACAGGAAGTAATAGCCGATGCTGCCCTCACAAATACACCGCTGCATATTGTTCATATCAACAGCCAGGCATTGGACAATATTCAATTAGGCCTGGATATGGTGAAGGCAGCACAAAAAAGAGGGATAGATATAACTACCGAACTGTATTCTTATACCGCTGCATCAACAACTTTGCAAAGTGCTATGTTTTCAGATGGGTGGCAAGACAGGTTGGGTATCAGTTGTGGAGACTTGCAATGGGCAACTGGCGAACGCCTTACTAAGGAATCATTTGATGCCTATCGCAAAACGGGAGGAATAGTTATCATGCACATGATGAAACCTGAATGGATAAAGACTGGCATTGCCGAACCTGGTGTTATGATTGCATCAGATGGAATGCCGTATGCAAAGCTGGCACATCCAAGAACGGGGGGAACTTTCTCAAGAGTGTTAGGCAAATATGTAAGAGAAGAAAAAGTGATTGACCTCATGACCGCTATCGAAAAAATGACTTTGCTGCCGGCTAAAAGGCTGGAAAATATCGCACCCATGATGAGGTTTAAAGGGAGAGTACAAATTGGGGCTGATGCCGATATTACCATTTTCAACCCCGACACAATAATTGATAAAGGAACTTTTGAAAGCGGGCCTGTCTTTTCAGAAGGCATAGAATATGTAATTGTGAACGGTGTGTTTGTGTTGAAGAATGGAAAAACAGTTAACGATGTTTTTCCCGGGCAACCTGTATATGGCAAATACAAAAAGTAATATAGAGCATATTCTGCCGTTGCTGGTGTTCATGCGGTGTGCCGCTGGCAGGGCAATAACTAACAACCAGATCTTCCTGCCTTGTATTTTGTTGGTCGGCAGCGCACTTGCCCGTTAGTGAAACAGCAATAAAGCCGCTAATCGGATGAACCCTTTGTATATTTAGCAGGCAACAGCAATCCGTGTTCAGAATATTGCATGTTTTAACCATAAAACTAAAACCAACATGAAAAAGAAAATCACCTTTTCTTTTCTTGCGCTGTTTTTTATTGCTGCAATTACAGCTAAAGCGCAGATGCGTATTCACCTTATTAATGTCGGGCAGGGATGTGCCACACTGGTTGAATTTCCCTGTGCCGCCATTCTTATTGATGTAGGTGGTGAAAATGATTCGCTTTTCAATTCAACGGATTCTTTAAAAGCTTATCTAACAGATTTCTTTAATACGAGAACCGATCTGCATTGCACTTTGCAATGCCTGTATCTTACTCATCCGCATACAGACCATACCAATACAAATGCAGTGAGGTTTATCATGGATTCTTTCACGGTTAAAAACGTTGTGACCGATGGTTTGGAACGTGGCTCCGGAAGATATGGCCAGATAAGATTGCACAGGGCGGTACAGGCAAGTGAAGAGGATGATGATAGCAGTAATGATATTGGCTTTGAAGCCGTGGTCACCAGCGAATTTGGGAATACAGGTTTTACCAATGCAGTAATTGATCCTGTTAATTGTGCAGAAACAGACCCTGTGATCAAGATTCTATGGGGAACTTCTTCTACCAAACCATCCGGCTGGACAGATGATGATTTTGATAATGAGAATTTTCATTCGCTGGCAATAAGGATTGAATACGGAATTTCTTCTTTTCTTATCACTGGCGACCTGGAAGATAAAGCACAAACTAAATTATTGGCAAAGTTCAGTGGCACCGGTTTGCTGGATGCTGATGTATATCTTGTAGGACATCATGGTTCAAAAAATGGAAGCGGAACAAGCCTGCTGAATAAGATCACACCTAAAGTGGCTCTTATTGGTGTTGGTGATCCCGCCCGTCAAATTAGCTGGACAGCATGGGCCTATGGACATCCTAATAAAGGAATACTGGACAGGTTGCAGGCCGTTTTAACTGAAAGCCGTTCCTCTATACAAGTGCAGGCGGGTGATGGAGCAAAAACATTTGTTCCATACCAGGTTACAAAAGCGATTTATGCAACAGGCTGGGATGGCAATGTAACACTACAGGCAGATGCGATGGGTCACTGGCAAAAAGTTTCCAAACTTGTTCCCTCACTGGTTAATATCAATACAGCAATATTATCTGAATTAATGACATTGCCGGGAATTGGTGAAACCAAAGCACAGGCTATTATAGATTTCAGGACAAGTCATGGTAATTTTACAAGTATTGGTCAGTTGGATGATGTTCCGGGTATCGGACCGGCGACGATCAATCTTTTGACACCTTATGTTCGGTTTTAAGAAATATAGCAAAAGAAACTGCTGCGTTTCTGGGTAACAAATCATGCAGGATCGCCACATCTGTTAGCCTTCTACGTTAGCAATTATAATCTCACTAAGTTTAAAACATTAGCAATGCGATATATTTTTTTAACACTGCTAAGTGCAGCAATTGCCTTTTCCTGCAATCAGAAAAACAATACTTCACCGGGAGCAACAACAGCGAAGACAAATGAAATAATTCTTCCAGCTCATACTCCTGCCAATAAACAACTTTATGATACTATTGTTGCGTTGGATAAAGTATTCTGGGAGGCCTACAATAAAGGGGACACTAGTACACTTATCGGTTTTATGACCGATGATCATGAGTTTTATCATGACCATACCGGGGCATTGTTTTCAAAAGAAAAAAACGCAGAACAAATACGAAAGTTTGAGCTTAGAGTTGTGGGCGAAACAGTAGCCGGGACAAATGAAGTTTACGAGATTCCCAATTATGGAGCTCTTCAACTATCCTATCAACGTTTTTACGACAAAGAAAAATCTGTATGGTCACCTGCTGCCAGGGCAATTGTCCTATGGAAAAAAACACCGAAAGGCTGGCTTCAATCACGTGTATTTAGTCTTCACTAGAAAATTTGTTTAAGAGATCCAATTAACAACTGGTAACATTCGCTTTGGTGCTAACCTGGCTAAAGAATATATTCTCATCGACATATCACTTATTTTAGTTCTTCGCGAAAGCGAGACGCGGAAGATATTCTGTCCCGGTTTTTAGCAGATGTCGCGAAGCAAAATACAATAGCAGAAAAAGATATTCCGCAATGTCCAGCTAAGGCAGAGACACTGCAGTGGAAAAAAAATTGTACATTTCTATATTCATTTTCAGGCAGAAGGTAAGACAGGCTTTGAAAAATATCAGATTGGGATTCTTTAAACCAGGAATAAATATTTTTTACAATAAACACTTCACCATGAAAAAAGATTGCGTTATGGATTGCCGTATGCAGGTATATCGGAAATTCTGTTTGTATGGTTTGGTTTTTGCGCTGGGTTTTTGTGCCTCTTCTACGATGGTTTCTGCTCAGCCCGCCTATTCCCGTGGAGAACAACGACTACCTATTAGTTACGAAGTAGCTATGCAAAGAGCCAAAGGAGCCCTCCTTGCAGAGGGTTATGTTAATCTTAATGAAGGAGGAGCATTTATTTCCGGTTTTAAAGACAATAATACTGCTATTATCATGTGCAACGTAGCACCCGATGCAACGATATGGATAAATATCGTAGTAGCGAGTAACACTAATGATGCAGGGCTTCCGGGTACAGAACGTGTAAAATTGCAAAAACGGATGGATCAGAATTATGTTACCGGCAATCTTGTAGGATTGTGGAATATAAAATGTTGCAACGACGAACTGGGATGGACATTGCACATTACGAATCACGATGGCAACAATTTCTCCGGATCATTCTCTGGCGGGGCGGGAGACGGCGCAGTCAACGGGCAGTTGCGTGGGAACACTATAGAATTCGTACGTAGCGGAGGTTGGGGAAAACAACAATGGTCTGCTCAACTTGTGAATGATGGCGGAGGCTTACGCATGATCAATGGGGTATGGACCGGGGATTACCTGGATCGGTATCCGGGTCGAAACAATTGGCATGCCGAGAGAAAATAATGAGATTTAGATACCTCATGAAATGTTGAAGAATGAGATCATTGGGCGCAATCTTAACCAGCGTCAATGAAATTTTATATCGTTTGTTTTTTTATTGAACGTGAATTATATCCGGGCCAGATTCTGCGCAAGACCATGCGGCCAACATCGAAATTTCAGTGGAATTTTATTGATCAAACTTATAATTCGATCGTGGAGCCTTCAACTGCCATATCAAAGGCAACTGTTGCTGCATGTTTTTCTTTAAGCCCGTTTTGAATGGAACGCAATTGTTCGTCTGAATGCATGGGATCATGGTGGGAAAGCAGCAACCGTTTTACCTCATTTAATTCGGCGAATTGAATGGCATCTTCCATTGAGCTATGTCCCCATCCCTGTTTTGCCTGGTATTCTTCCAAAGTGTATTGTGCATCATGCACCAGGAGGTCTGCTCCCGACGCTAGTTTACTGCCAGAGAGCCACCGCACATCCTTCATCTTGTGAATGTTACAGCCCAGGGCAAATTCATGATCGGGGATGTAGGTAAATACGCTGCGATGGTGTTGGATACGAAAGCCAACAGTAGGCCCGGGATGAATCACATAGTCCGATTGAATTGTAAAAGGGCCAATCGTGAAACTACTTCTCTCAATTTCATGAAGAATTAATTTGCACGTAAGGTTTCGAAAATACACCGGGAAAAGCGGCGGAGAAAAATAACGTCCCAGCCTGGCACGTAAACTATGCGAGTTACCGGCAGGTCCCCAGATATGTATTTCGGCTGCTGGATTAAAAAGCGGTCCAAAAAAACCAAGGCCCTGGATATGGTCCATGTGAAGATGCGTCAATAAAATATCGATGCGATTACTCTTCATGTTGATACTCCGGTTCAATCCGTGGATGCCACTTCCTGCATCAAGCACAAGCGACCACCCATCTGCATTCACTTCCACGCAGGATGTATTACCTCCATATTCTTTAGTGTTGGGGCTTGTCGTGGGTATGGAACCGCGTACTCCCCACAAAGTGATATTCATTCAGATGATCTCCAGAAAATGGCCATGGCTCCTAAAAATGTTTTTGCCCTGCCGATGATGGGATAGGATGTTACCGATATTCTTTCCGCCGTTCCCTGCAGGCTTTCTATCCAAAACGTTTTGTGATATGGCACGTGGTTCAGCAGTGTTTTTACTAATGGGAGTTCTTCCGGTGGAATTGGATTGCCAGCATCATCTTTATTTTTAAAAACGGTTCCCCATTCATCTGCATCCATCTCGCCTGTGTCCTCATAACGTTTGCCTAAAATATCCTCAGCCGGCTCGTTATAAAACAGGAGATTACCCACTGTATCGGTTAGAAAAACCGGCATATGCAAACATTCTGCCAGTTGACGGGAAAGAATAAGTTCAATGGGATATGTCATATTTGAAGTTAGTAAATACTTGCGAATTGTTGCGGGTTAATCTTCAAAACATCTGCCAAATTTGAATAATACCGGATTCAAACTCCTCCCACATTTCCTCTTTTGAAAAAAAATTTTAAAAAAATATTTTGCGAAACCGAATAGTTGCACATATATTTGCAACCGATTAGCTGCGCAACAAAATTTATACAAAATGAGAAGAGATATTTTTCAAGCAATTGCAGACCCCACAAGGCGGGCAATTATTACCTTAATTGCATTGCAGGCAATGACACCAAACGCTATTGCCGATAACTTCCACACTACCCGGCAATCTGTTTCCAAACATCTTCGGATACTTACCGAATGCGAACTGGTGAAACAGGAACAACAAGGGAGGGAAATTTACTACTCACTCGAAATAGAAAAAATGAAAGAGATCGATAAATGGTTAAACCAATTCAGGAAAATATGGGAAACCAAATTTAATCAACTTGACAAAGTATTATCAACAATGAAAAAACAAAAAAAATGAGCATGCCATTATTCTTCGACTTCACTGTCGACAAGCAGAACAACACCATCAACATCAAACGCGAATTTGCAGCCGACCGTACCACCGTTTGGGATTGTTATACCAAATCGGAAATTCTCGACCAGTGGTGGATGCCAAAGCCATGGAGGTCAAGAACAAAAAGCATGGATTTCCGTGAAGGCGGCAAATGGCATTACGCCGCAGTTGGACCAAACGGCGAAGAACATTGGTCGATTACCAGCTATGTAAAAATAGAAGTCCCGAAGATGTTTCTTGCGAATGATGCATTTGGTGATGCAGACGGAAACATCAACCCACAAATGCCGCAATCAAAATGGACAATGAATTTCAACGACATGGCCCGCCCGGATGACGCGGTCGGACGGGGAAAAAACACCCTTGTGCATGGAATTATGCAGTTCCCTGACCTGGCTCAGTTGGAGCAAACCATTGCAATGGGCTTCAAAGAAGGTCTTATTATGGCCATGGAAAACCTGGATGCGATGTTAGCAAAACAGCAAAACCCGGTTTAATCAAATGACAAGATATTATCAACTCCCGATAGCTATCGGGATAAAAAACAAAAACAATGACAAACGATTTGCTATTTGATTTTACTGTTGACAAAGCAGCACAAACGGTATTCATAACCAGGGAATTTGATGCCGACCTTTCGCTGGTATGGGATGCTTTTACCAAAGCAGAAATTCTTGACCAATGGGTGGCGCCTAAACCCTGGTCATCAAAAACAAAACATATGAATTTCGAAGTTGGCGGGCGAAGATTTTATGCTATGGTAAGCCCGGAAGGACAAGAGCGTTGGGCAATCCAAAAATATACTTCTATTAGCCCAAAAACCAATTTCAAAATGTTTAATGCTTTTGCAGACAAAGATGAAAACCCCGAATTGCCAGGTTCTCATTGGGATTACACTTTCAGCGAACAAAATGGAAAGACAACAGTGCACATTACTATTTATAATGAATCCCTTGCCCGTATGGAGAAGATGATTGAAATGGGCTTCACAGAAGGATTTAAGATGTCAATGATCAATTTAGAAAACCTGTTGACGACTTTATCGAGAAAATGAACCGATAGCTATTTAGATCGTTTTAAAAATGTCTGTCAAAATTTTAAGAAAGAAAAACAATTTAATAATCTAAAAAATAAAAAATCATGGCGCTTATTAATCCTCATATCAACTTCAACGGCAATGCCGAAGAAGCATTTACCTTTTACAAATCAGTATTTGGTGGCGAGTTTGCAAAGATTATACGTTTCAAAGACCTTGCAGGTCCTGAATTCCAGGTTGCGGAAAAAGAAGAAAATAAAATTATGCATATTGCTTTGCCTATCGGTAAAAGTAACAGGCTGATGGCAAATGATGTTCCTGAAATCATGGGAAGAACAAACGAAAATGAGAACAGAAGCAAGATTGTAATAAATACAGAAAGTAAAGAAGAAGCAGACAAATTGTTTAATGGGCTTTCAGTGGGAGGACAAATAGAAGGGCCTATTGGTGATAGTCCCTGGGGCTCCTATTTTGGTTGTTTCAGAGACAAATACGGTATTGAATGGATTATTGAATTTGACGAAAAATATAAATGAGAAATGTATCCGGAGAAATTCTATGAAAACTTTCATCCCGATGGCTATCGGGATGAAAAGCCAAAATAAGCAACTTGCAATTATGTATTTATATGAACGTGCAAAAACAAATCAACGAGTATATTACCAGTCAACCTGAACCAAAGTGCAGTGACATGCAGGAGCTGCACCAACATATACTTCAGATGTTGCCAAAATGTAAATTATGGTTCTTAGATGGCAAAGACGATGAAGGTAAAACTGTTTCTAATCCTAATATAGGATATGGATCTTACATCATAAAATATGCTGATACCCGCCCGGACGGCCGGGTCGGACGGGGATCAGCGAGGGAGTTTTATCAAATTGGTTTGAGCGCAAACACAACGGGGATCTCCGTCTATATCATGGGTATCAAGGATAAAACATACTTGGCAAAAACCTATGGAAAAAAACTAGGCAAGGCAAGTGTGACCGGGTATTGCATTAAATTCAAAACGCTGAAAGATATAGATCTTGATATACTTGAAGCGGCAATATTATATGGAGTTGAAGTAAGTACAGAGACAAAATAATTAGAAAATGGAATTCAATCCAAACAACAATATTATTAAAATCTGTATGGAAGGTATGGCCGCGGAAGAAAAAGGCAAACCTGGAGAAGCAGGCAGATTATTTATGCAAGCCTGGAACGAAGCGACAAACGACTTTGAAAAATTTATTGCTGCTTATTATGTGGCCCGACATCAAAATAGCATTCCAGACAAATTAAAATGGCTTGAAACAACTCTGCAGTTTGCATTAAAAATAAATAACGATACTGTCAAGGGAGCTTTTCCTTCATTATATTTAAACATTGCAAAATGTTATGAAGACTTAAGCGATCCTGACAACGCAAAAAAGAATTATGAATTAGCAATTTCATTCAAAGACAAATCGTCTGACAAGGGGCCTTTTTATCACGGGACGAAAGCAGATTTACAGGTTGGCGATTCGTTGATAGCAGGAAATAGGTCTAATTACAAATCCGAACTCATAATGAATCATATTTATTTCACAGCCTCGGCTAATGGGGCGGGGCTTGCTGCCGCATTAGCTAAAGGTGATGGGCGTGAACGTGTTTATATCGTTGAACCGACAGGGAACTTTGAGAATGACCCTAACGTTACAGACAAAAAATTTCCGGGTAATCCGACACGTTCGTATCGTACCCGGGCACCATTGAAAATCGTTGGCGAAGTAACAGATTGGTTGAGACTAACACCTGAAGAACTCCAAAAATGGCGTGAAAAGTTGGCGAATGTCAAAGGAGATATTATTAATTAATTTCCTGGATACCCCTACCCTGCCCGGCTATTGGAAGTAATATCATGATAACCATAAATTTTTATCACCATAGTAAAAACGCACAACGTTTTCGGAACTACTTTTCCTCTTAAGGCAACGCCTGGCTTTTATGCCAATCTTAGCGGAAGCCGCTTTAGCATTTGCTCTATTCATCAACTTTTGTATCTTCATTCAACATCTTCATTCAACATCAGCCCTCCAGTGAGGGATGGCAGCCGCCGTCACGCCGCAAATGCGTTTCTGTTCTGCGTCAAATTGAGAGAAAATATATCTCTGCCATTGGCGGCTGCGAAAAACTATTAAGCAAGAGGAAGACGATAAAAAAATAAACTGAATTGAGCATGAAAAAATTTGTTGTCGTTATTCTTGTTTTGTTTTCAATAACAGCATTTGCACAAAATTCAAGTTTAAGAAGAGATAGTTTATACCAATTACTAAAACAGGCGAAAACCTCTGCAGGGCAAGTTATTGCCTGGGGTCAAATCAGTGAAGATTATGGTTATACCGGTCAGCCAGACAGTAGCCGTTATGCCAGTGAGCAAATGCTTAAAATAGCAACAAGTGCACAGCAGGATTCATTACTTGCCAGGGCTTATTTGGAAATAGGAAGTTATTTTAGTATTACCAGCGATTTTAAACAGGCAGTAGAATTTGAGTTCAAAAGTTTAATGCTTGCAGAGAAAGCTAAAAGCACCCGTGACACCTGGCTTGCCAACAAGGATATTGGCGTTAATTTTAAGCACTTAAAGAACTATAGTGAAGCATTGAGGTATTTAAAAAAAGCTGAATCACTTTTGAAGGAAGTGTCTTTAACTGACCCGATAGCCCCTAACAGAACTTATACGCATATTGCTGAAGTATATTTAGGTTTAGGACAACCAGATTCAGCTTTGCGCTATGTACAATTAGCAAACGAAGTATCTTCAAAAGATAAAGATGCCTATGGCTTTGCAAGGATGCTCTACATTTTTGCAACAGTATATAAACAAAAAGGTGACACTGATCTTGCAGAAAGTTATTATAAGAAGTGTATTGCTTTTAGCAACGCTGAAAATATTTATTTACCCTATGTAACTGCCACAACTGATTATGGACAATACTTGTTTGATGCCGGGCGTTATAATGTATCTAAAGAATATGCTTTAAGTGGTTTTAATAAAGCAAGACAGGCGAAAAATAAACTGGGGATGATCAATGCTGCAGCATTGCTTCGCAAAGTTTATTATGCTACCGGGCAAAAAGACAGTTCTTATTATTATTCCGATGTAAAAGATGCTTACAGTGACAGTGTGTTTAATGAGCAGCAGCGAAACCAAATTCAGAACCTTTCATTTATTCAACAATTAAAGGAAAATGAAAATCAAGCCAGGTTATTAGAAGAGGCTGAACACCGAAAACAAAATATTCAATACGCCTTAATTGCTATCGGTATTATTGTTTTACTTTCTCTTTATTTATTACTTAGCCGCAGTTTTATAACCAACACAAAAATCATTGAATTTTTTGGTGTGGTAGCTTTATTAATAGTATTTGAGTTTTTAAATCTATTGGTACATCCTTTTTTAGAAAGAGTAACATTTCATTCACCTGTCTTAATGTTGCTGGCCTTGGTTTTCATTGCTGCATTGCTGGTACCGTTGCATCATAAAGTAGAAAAATGGACAACAGCAAAATTGGTAGAAAAAAACAAACAGGTTAGATTGGCTGCAGCAAAGAAAACTATTCAGCAGTTAGATAAAAATACAGCCGAATAATTAGATCATAAGCACAAACGAAAACAAACAAATACCAATCCTGCAGCAGGCTTAAAAGTAGCCGGCCAAGTTATGACGATACAGAAAATAAACCAGCAAACAAACAAAAAGCCACCGTATGTCAATAACAAAAGAAGCGGAATTAACAGGAATGCAAAAAGCAAGTGAAGCTGTTGCATATACCTTAAAAGAAATGAGGAACTATGCCAAACCTGGTATGACAACAAAACAATTGGACAATTATGGGGCAGCAATATTATCAGGTTTTGGGGCAAGATCAGCCCCACTTTTAGCCTATCGTTTTCCAGGCTGGACTTGCATAAGTGTGAACAATGAGTTTTGCCACGGTATTCCGTCTGACAACAGTATACTTCAAGAAGGTGATCTGGTGAATATTGATGTTTCGGCCGAGCTTAATGGTTTTTGGTCCGATAACGGAGGCTCATTTGTACTCGGCGAAGATGTGAACCGGCACCAAAAATTGATAGACGCTTCAAAGCAGATTCTACATAAAGCAATCTACAATATAAAAGGCGGCGTTCGCATTTCGGACATCGGGTACCTGATAGAAACAGAAGCCAAAAAATGTGGCTATAAAGTCATCAAAGACCTTACGGGACATGGAATAGGAAAAAGCCTTCACGAAGAACCAACGGAAATACCGAATTACAGGGACCGTTCTAACACAGCAAGATTTAAGAAAAATTCTGTCGTTGCCATTGAAACGTTTATATCAACAACATCAACATATACCGAAACTCTGAATGACGGCTGGACAATGGTTGGAAATAAAGGAGGCTTTATGGCACAGCATGAACATACAATTGTTGTTACTGACGGTAACCCTATTGTACTGACAGAAATGAATGAAATTTGGAATTAGCAAAACCTGCAAAGATTTATAAGTAGACCAAGGCCAAATTTTAAAATGTAAGCGATGAAAAATAAACAATTCAACCGCCGCCGTTTTATTGCTACTGCTGCAAGTGTAGTGGCTGCACCCGGGCTCCTTGCGCAGGCGGGGATATAAAAACATAACCTTATGGTGATCCATCATGTATTTTTTTGGTTAAAGAAGCCCGGCAATGAAGCCGACCGTCAATTGGTGAAAGAAGGACTACAAACATTGACGGCAATAAAGCAGGTAAAAAAATTGTTGATAGGTGTTCCTGCCCGCACCGAACAACGATTGGTGGTAGACAGCAGTTATGATTTAAGCGAACTTATGCACTTCGACAGTGTAACAGACCAGGATGCTTACCAGGTCGACCCCATTCACAAAGCATTTGTAGAAAAGTACAGCCACTTATGGGAGAAAGTAATCGTGTATGATATGTTGGTGGAATGAGTCATCAGATCAATTTGCTTATTAAAGAAATAAAACTGGCAGCCTGCATTTTACTATTGAAAAGACAATTGTCGGCAAGCACAAACATTCCGCTCTTTCAAAAAAATATGAAAGACAATATTATGAAAGACAATATGAAAATACTAAGGACACTTACATTCTTTATCCTGATAACGATCCTATTGATTACCGCCTGCTCAACATCAAAAAACACCGTGGGCTCACAGGTAAAAGGCTATTCACCTATGTCCAGGGAATTATACGACACCATTGCTCACCTGGATAGTATTTTTTTTAACGCCTTTAATACCAGAAACCTTGATACATTGAAAGTATTCCTTTCCGACGACCTTGAGTTTTATCATGACTTAGGCGGCGTGACGAATTATGCTCAAAACATAGATGCTTTTAAAAAGACGTTTGAAAGCGAACGGAGAGTAAGAAGAGAACTCGCAAGGGGTACGTTGGAAGTCTATCCAATTAAAGATTATGGCGCTGTAGAAACTGGCATTCATCGGTTTTATGCTACAGAGAAAGGGGATCAGGAGAAGCTAAGCAGTGAGGCAAAATTTGTTCAAATTTGGCAGAAAAAAGATGGAGCATGGAAAATTATCCGGATAATTAGTTATGGACACCAGGAATATTTAAAATAATGGAAATTATGCCTGTCGCTGACGCATGCTATGGTTCAACAATGATATTGTAATTTAGCATTAGAATTAAAACGCCAAACAATGAAAAATATACTTGCCACGATTATTTTCCTTTTTTGTATTTCTGGAGCGTTTACACAAACTCTTCCGAATAACATAGATCCCCACTCAGGTTTTATCGAAGCCTATGATGTAAACGGAAAACCATTTGCTGCATCTAACAAGCCAGTAGCTGGTCTTTCTGTGTTGAATGATAGCTGGGGTAAGGGAGAGGTAAAGTTTCGGAATGGGTTTACGTTAAAGGATATGGACTTGAAGTTTGATCTTTTTTCAAACGAACTGCACTTTCGAAAAGACAGTATTGAATATTCCTTTGTTGATCCTTTGAAGGAATTTACAATGGTGTATCCACAGAATGATGAAATGCGTTCTGTAGTTTTCCGTTCAGGCTACCCCCGCCAGGAACGTAAGACAGAAAACACCTTTTACCAGGTTGTTGCTGATGGGCAAAAGCTGCAGTTACTCAATTACATGTCGAAGCAGGTAAGGGAGGAATATGAATATTTAAATCCGGTTACAAAATCTTATCAACTCGACAACGCATATTTTGTGTATGATGTAAAGTCAGGTGTTCTGAAAAAAGTAAACTTAAACAAGACTTCATTCATGAAGGCTCTTCCGAAATATGCTGATGCAATACAGAAATTCTCCGCCGAAAAAAATTACAAGCTGAATTCAGAAATTGAAGCAAAAGAGTTGTTTCAAAATTTGAATCAACTATAAAAATCTTTATAGGAATTCCCTGTGCTTATGTGTCTTCACGAAAGATATTTTGTCGGAGATTTCAACAGATGTAACAAAGCAAAAAAAGCAATACTAAAAAAATATTCCGCGGTGTTCAGCTAAGTCAGAGATACTGGGATAGAAAATTAGAATTTTATATAAAATTGATCGTGAAACCAGAGCACCGTTATATTACTGAAAATTTATCAGAAAAGCAATTGCTTTCTCTCTATTACAACTCAAAGCTTAATTCGGAAATAAAAAAAAGGGTCAGGGATGAAATTGAGAGAAGATCACTGACAGATGATTATTTAAACAAAATGAAAGCAACTTCCGATATAGATCCAATTAGCGTCTTTTCTCCTTTAGAGAGATGGCAAAAAATGTTAATTGTATTGTTCCCTATAAGCCCATATATTATTTTTTGGGACATTTATGGTGGTAATGTAAAGAGAATCAGCGGTCATTGGAAATATGTAACGTTAGGCTTTTTGTTCTGGACAATTATGTTGTTAAGTGTGCTGATAATCACCGGGAAAAAATTACAATGAACTCATCCCTCAAGGGTCGTCACTTACCCGAAGCGGTTCGCGTCTCACGAACCGGAATCGCTTAATAGATGCTCTTGAGAGAAGATTAGTGCCAGTGCAAGGACCAGGGCCTGATTTTAAAAATGTAAGCGCTGAAAAATAAACAATTCAACCGCCGCCGTTTTATTGCCACCGCCGCAACTGTTGTGGATGCACGCACCCGGTTGAAGATATTCCTATCTGCATTTGTCGTATTCAACCACTAATATTGTCGCATTCACCCTGCAATGGAATGGCTTTCGCTGTGGAAATTTGTATTGCAATAAAAATATCAATAGTATGAGAAAGATAACTGTTCTGTCAATGATAACACTAGACGGAGTAATGCAGGCCCCTGGAGGAAAAAAGGAAGATGCGTCAGAGGGTTTCAAATATGGCGGCTGGACTGCACCGTATGGTGATGAAGTTTATGGTAAGGTGGTGCAAAAAGAATTGAGACAACCAGCAGATTATCTTTTGGGCAGAAAAACATTTGACATTTGGGAGGGCTACTGGCCTGAACATGCAGACTTTTGGCCGGGTATCAATGATGGTACAAAATATGTCCTGTCCAGGACCAGGAAAAAGTCGGATTGGAAAAACTCAATATTCATTAAAACTGTAGCAGATATCAAAAAACTCAAAAAAACAAAAGGCCCTGACATCCAGGTTTGGGGCAGCAGTAAGCTTATTCAGTTGCTATTGAAGAATGACCTTGTAGATGAACTCAGACTCAAAATTCACCCTCTCACTTTAGGCAAGGGCAAAAAGCTTTTTGACAACGAAGCGATCCCGGCAGCATTTAAATTAACGGAGAGTATTGTTACATCAAAGGGAGTTATAATTGCGAGTTACAAGCGGGCGGGAAAAGTTAAGACGGGTAATGTTGAAGTTTAATCCTGATAACTGATAACTATCGGGAGAAATACAATGAGAAAACTAATTGCAGCCATCAATATGACGCTTGACGGGTTTTGTAACCACGAGGCAATGATCGCAGATGATGAAATACATCAGCATTATAATGAGCTATTGAGTAATGCAGAAATCCTTATATATGGAAGGGTAACGTATCAATTGATGGAAAGTTATTGGCCATCTGTGGTAAAAAATCCTACTGGTAACAAACCAATGGATGAATTTGCAGTACTGATAGACAATATCTCGAAGATTGTTTTTTCCCGAACGCTAAAAAATGTAAGTTGGAAAAATACAAGATTGAAAAGGGAAGTCATTAAAGAAGAATTTTTAGCACTCAAGCAATCCCGCAATAGCGGGAGTAAAAACATTTTAGTTGGCAGCCCGAGTTTAATAACAGCCTTAACGCAACTTGACTTAATTGATGAATACCAGCTTAGCGTTCAGCCAACAGTTTTAGGACGCGGCTTGCCATTATTTAAAAACATCAGGGACACAGTTGATCTTAAGCTCTTAAAAACAAAGACATTTGGTTGTGGTGCAGTAGCTCTTTACTATGAGCTGGCAAAAAAATAAGTGGATAGTTTAAACAGGATGTCCTGGGTATTACTATAGCACAGCCTGCTTCACCAAAGTGAGAACGTAACAATAATTCACCTGTGCATTAGTAGAGCAGGACATTTACTGTGGCAGATAGCTATCGTTCCCTGCGTTATTGTTTTGTAATCTTTTATTATCTTGTATGCTTTACTAAAAAAACAATTCTATGAGACTTCTTTTCCTCCTCATCTTTTCTTTTGCAGCTTCTTTTAGCGATGCACAAACGACACAAAAAATGTGGACCGAAAAAGACCGGAATTTTTTGCTGGAGAATTTAAAACGTTCGAGAGACCAACTTTTAGAAGAAACTCAGAACCTTACTGATGCACAATGGAATTTTAAAGAAAGCCCCGACAGGTGGAGCATCCGGCAAGTGACAGAGCATATTGGCATTTGGGAATTGTTGCTGCAGCGGGAGGTTAGCCTGGCTTATATGGCCGGACCACAGCCTGACCTGGCAGCGACCGCAAAACCCGATAGTGTAAACATCAATTATCTAAAAGACTCCACACCACACTTCGCTCCTGAATATACAAAGCCATTTACTTATAGTGTACCAATGGGAATCAATTCGGGTAAAGACAATATAACGTGGTTCCTGAAAATGAGAAATGAATCTATTGATTTTCTTACCACGACACAGGAAGACATGCGATCGTACTTTGGCAGACCCGGCAGAAGCATTCATTATGTTTACCTGAGTACATATGGACATACGTACAGGCACTTACAGCAAATATCGAAAATCAAACACCATCATAACTATCCAAAATAGAAAGGAACACCTGGCGCTGGCTGCTAATCATCAACTTTTATTTCTAAATTCATCCTGAAGGACTGCCTTTAGTCGGACGAATATCAACAGATGACAAAAATAAATTATGATTGAAGGGCAAAGATCATTACCAAAATGGATACTCATAGTATCAGGACTTTTTGCATTACTTGAAATTATGGTAAGTGTAGCATTATGCTTTTCACCGCAATCGGTTTTGGAGATGGTTGACCTTAACGCGAAAGGCGTTAACTACTTAATTTATATGTGGGCTACGAGGCAATTTGCCCTTGGTTTCATCTTTGGCTTTGCGACCGTAAAAAAATCAATTCCTATGCTGACAATTGCATACGTTTTCTTTTTAGTAATGTTTGTTGGCGATTTTTTTATTGGAATTTCACAAAAAAACAATTCACTTATCATTAGTGCTATAGTAATGTGTATTATTTCTTCAGCATTGCTATTTGCAATAAATAAGGCCCGGGCCATACACAGGTCGAATAAAATTTAATATTATCTTTTTTGAGGCAACGGGACACTACCTTTTTGTTTCTTATAGAAGTTGAGTTTTAGTTTAAGGCAGAAAAAAGCCTCCATTATTATGTGGAGGCTTTTTGATCATTAAAAGACATTCCGTTTGGCTAATGCCTGTATGTTCTTCTTTGCCCAAGCGATTCGGTTACTAAAACCAAATTATACTCATCAAGGGTGGTTATGATCACTCTCAAGCCATCCTGGTTTAATGTCTTTCCGTCCCAAAAGTATTCCCAATGGCCATCTTCGATAATGTCGGGATCAGTGGGATCGCATTTGGTATCCCCATCCGTTTCGGTATACGTTTGATCTATTTTAAAGGTTGTTATGTTATCTTTCTGACAGTCTGGGTAGGTACTCCAATCGGAAGTGGGAGTGCTGCCTATGTTATACTCGTTATCTGTTTGTTTCCAGCCCGCTTTAGTAAGCAAGGCAATTGTATTATCGTATGGATCACCTTTTTTACAGGAAAACAAACTTGTGATCACGCCAATAAGAATTAGGATGGTTTTAGTTTTTTTCATTCTTTTCGATGGTGGTAAATATATAGCTGATAACCGCAAATATCTAGAATTTTACTTTGTCGTAAAGAGGTCTTGAGCTTTGAAACAGGATTTGCTACGAAACTTTACAGGCCAGGTTGACTGAAGCAGGCAGGATGAATAAATATAATATCTGTTGCCTTTAAAAGGGAAACTTCAGTTATATTTATATTCAGGTCTCCAAGACTATTTCCTAAAAATCAAACTGTTAGGTTGTAACCATTAAAAAAGAAAAGCATTATGAAAACCCTGATTCCGATCCTCTTTTTTATCGTTTCATCCTCTTTTACCATTGGTCAGGCGCCCGCCATTCAATGGAAAAAATCGCTGGGCGGCGTTGGTAATGACCTGCCCTATAGCATAAAGCCAACAGCTGACGGTGGTTATATCATGGCAGCAACAAGCGACGCCAACAGTGGTGATGTAACGGGTAATCATGGCAGCTTTGATTTTTGGATAGTGAAATTGGATGATAAGGGCAGCATTCAATGGCAAAAATCCTTCGGAGGAATTGACGATGATGAGGCAACCAGCATCCAACAGACAACTGATGGTGGTTATATAGCTACAGGGTGGAGTTTTTCCACCGATGGTGATGTAACAGGTAATCATGGAAATAACGATTTTTGGGTGGTAAAACTTGACGCCAACGGTAATTTAGAATGGCAAAAAACACTTGGAGGCTCTTACGACGACGAGGCATACAGCATTCAGCAAACTAATGATGGCGGCTATATTGTTGCAGGACTAAGTGCATCGAATGACGGTAATGTAACCGGCCATCATGCAGATGAAGGTCTCTATGATTATTGGGTTGTGAAATTGGAGCCTGATGGTGATTTAGAATGGCAGAAATCTTTGGGGGGCTCGCTGGATGATGTTGCAAGAAGTATTCAGCAGACCAATGACGGTAATTTTATTGTAGCAGGATATAGCTTCTCAAGTGATAATGATGTAACGGACCATCGCGGAGGAACCGATTATCCCGATTACTGGGTGGTTAAATTAAATACTGCCGGAAGTATACTATGGGAGAAATCGCTGGGTGGGACCAGCCTTGATCTGGCCTACAGCATACAGCAAACGACTGACAACGGTTATATTGTGAATGGGTTTACTTATTCAACTGACGGAGACGTAACAGGTAATAACGGTGATCATGATTTTTGGGTAGTAAAACTGAATGGCGAAGGCAATTTGCAATGGCAAAAATCACTTGGTGGGACTCTACGGGAAGAAGGCCGCAGCATATATCAAACTTTAGATGGCGGGTATATTGCTGCGGGACTTAGTTATTCAAACGATAAGGATGTGACAGGCCACCATGGAGCTGATGGTTTTTCAGATTACTGGATTGTGAAACTTGATGTCGCCGGGAATAAGGAATGGCAAAAATCGCTGGGTGGTTCCTCTACCGACGTAGCTGTCAGTATTCAACAGACAGGCAATGGTGCATATATCCTTGCAGGATCGTCCAGTTCAAATGATGGGGATGTTTCGGGGCAGCATGGTGGAAATGATTGCTGGATAATAAAATTGGGAGTTGATACTACAACATGCCCTGGTGCCGATGTAATATCAATTGAAGCAGGAACATTTCCGGGAGGAACCAATTTTCAATGGCAGGTTGACAATGGCGGTGGGTTCCAGAATATCTCAAATAATGCGCAATATTCCGGGGCAAATAATAATGTACTTGTAATTACCAATGCTCCGTCTGCATGGTATGGTTATCAATACCGATGCCAGTTAACGGGAACTATAACTGCAACAACTGATATCACCACTATAAAATTTACAACAACCTGGACGGGTGCACAGGATAATATTTGGAGCAATCCTGCCAACTGGAGTTGTGGTATACTGCCGGATGGCAACACAGATGTAGTTATTCCGAATGGAAATGTTTTGCTTAATGCAAACGGCATTTGCAGAAGCTTAAAAGTAAGGCCAGGTGCCACATTTACGGTAGGACCGGGAAATACGTTAACCATTACCCATTAAACAATTTACTGTCGAAGTGCTAATGGTATTCTGACCTGCATCTAGGGTGACCCCGGATATGACTGCAATTTTTTTATCAACCACAAAAAGACTTTCTTCGTAAAAACTAAAACAACATGAAACTTAAATTTCTCCTGCCCGCTGTTCTCTTTGCAAGTTTTTCCATTTCTGCTAATGCACAAACTTCAGATGCCGAAGCAGAAGCGATCGTTAACCTATTGGGAGTTCAGAAAAAAGAAGCCGTGGCCAAGCTGGTTGCAGTTCCCCCAAAAGATTCTGCTGCATTCTGGAAACTGTATGATGAGTATCAGAAAGATAACAAGCAATTGGCCATAACAAGGCTTTCCTTGTATGAAAAAACAGCAAAGGCATATATTAACCTGACGCCTGCCGTCGCCGATTCATTATCGGCCGGTTATTTTTCCAATCGTTTGAACCAGGAAAAAAGCCTGGAGGAGTATTACAAAAAGATCAAAGCAGCTACTGATGCCGTTGTAGCGTTCCAATTTTACCAGGCGGAGGTATATATGCTGACACAACTCAGGGCAAACATCATGTCTCAGATACCCACTTATGGTGAACTGGTGCATGCAGTGAAAAAATAACCTGCCAATTATATATTCGTCAACCGCCTTCGGGCGGTTTTTTTGTGTTACACTTTATCCACTTTAAGCGTTTTCTTTTAAATCCTTTTACCCCAGGCAACGGCGAACCCCTTAACGTTATCTAACCTGTGATGCTGAAAACTTACTTTCTGATCCAGGTATTGTTTATCGTTGCTATTTCTGAAATATCAAACGCACAAAACACAAACACACCGGGAACCTGCGGCACCGATAACATCATCAAACAACTAAGAAAAGAAAGTAAATTCAGAGAACGGGAAAAGCAGATGAACAGGGAAATACAATCTGCTCCTTTTCAATTCGACGTGTCATATACACTCCCTCTTGTTTTCCATATCATTAGTGAAGACCCTTTTTATTTATCCGATCAAAACATACAGGATGCAGTAAAAGACCTGAACGATGCTTTTGGAAAGACGGGCAATTATGCATCCGGGAGGGGTGTTGATACTAAGATTCGTTTTTGTCTTGCAGTAAAAGATCCTGACGGAGGAAATTCTACAGGTATTACCCGCACAAAATCTTTTTTCGGAACAGACCTTAATAAATCCATAGAAGACAACAGGCTTAAAAATCTTGTGCAATGGGATCCGGGTAAGTATGTCAATATATGGGTGGTTAATAATATCCGGGACGAAGCTATGGCCTTGTTTGAATGTGGCAAATGGACAAGATTAAATACAGCAGGTTATGCAACAATGCCTCCTGGCGGAGGACCAACTGATGGTATTGTTGTAACCGGATTTGGCTCACTACTGGCACATGAAATGGGCCATTATCTCAGTTTATATCACACGTTTGAAGGCGGGTGTTCCAATGGTAATTGCCAAACAGAAGGTGACCAGGTTTGCGACACACCACCCGATCATTCTGTAGCGGCGTCTGCCTGCTCCAATCCCGAAAACTCATGTAACACCGATATAATGTCCAATTATTCCAACGGATACTTTCCTGCAGATGTTCCCGACCAGGTTGATAATTTTATGGATTATGGAAATTCCTGTCCTGTTCCACAATTTACAGAAGGCCAGGCTGAAAGAATGCGTACAGCTATTGTAACTTTTAGGAGTGGTTTGTTAAAGGATGAATGCACTAAACCATGCCCTGAAAACATAAGGGCAAGTTTTGTAAGGAATAATCCCTATCCCGTGCCTGGCGATAAGATCAGTTTTAATAACACATCTTCCGGTGCTGCCAGTTACCAATGGCTGGTCAATGATGCTGTTGTTGAAACATCGACAGATTTTTCATACTTATTTAGTGCTGTTGGAAAATATAAGGTCACATTAAAGGCTTATAACACTGACGTTTTGTGCTATTCCACTTTCACAGACTATATTATTGTAACCTGTGGCGTTACAGCAAGATTTTATGCAGACAAAAAAGTTATTGCAGCAAAGGCCACCATTATGACCGACAATATTTATTTCACAAATACTTCTGTAAATGGAACTTCTTATAAATGGATGGTTAGCAATGATGCCGGGATGCCGGAAACGGTAATAAGCACTGCAACAGATCTGAATTATGAGTTTACAACCCCGGGGAATTATTTTATACGTCTCGAGGCCACTAACGGAGGTTGTACCGATATAACCGAGGCATACACAGTTCCTGTAGCAGATCCAACACCTGATGGAGTGCCCAAACCAACAACTGCTGCCTGTTATGAGCAAAATAAAATTAAGATCACCCTGTCTTTTTGCAACAATGGTTTTGCCAATTTACCTGCAGGTACAATTGTATCCTTTTATGATGCCGATCCGACAACCGCGAATGCACATAAATTGGAACCGCCCTTTATCATACCAGAACCTTTACCAGGCAGCGGTGGCAGTGATTGCTGCTCAGATGAGTTCACACATATCATTAATGCACCCACATCACCAACAGGTGAGATATACGTGGTGCTCAATGATAATGGCAGTGCTATTCCACTAACCCTACCTAATACCAATGTGCCTGAAAAAGACTATACAAACAATATAAAATTAATAACCAGCAATCCCTATTCGGTTATTGCAATACCAGCCGAAGCTATACTTGAAAAGGGCGATACAGTCTTGTTAGCAGCTGTAGCAGATTCCGGCATTAATAAATATACGTGGAGCGATGATCACAACTTAAGCTGTACTGAATGCCAGTTGACGGTTCTTACCGCAGATACAAGCACAATAAAACAGGTGATTGCAACAAACGACACAGGATGCACTGATACAGCCTATGTAAGAATTATTGTAAAGCCATTTAATGCTTCTGCTGTTTATATTCCGAATGCGTTTACACCGAACGGTGATAACCTCAATGACTTTTTTTATATTTCCGGAGGTGATGATATCAAAATAGTGAAGGATTTTTCGATCTACAACCGCTGGGGGCAAAAAGTCTTTGAACGAAAGAATTTTGCGGCAAACGATCCGGCTTTAGGATGGAATGGCAGCTATAATGGGGCAAGGGCAGCTTTAGGAATTTACGTATATAGTGCTACTATTTCTTTTGAAAACAACACAAGATTTGTTTATAAAGGCACTGTCGTGTTATTGAGATGAAAAGCTGGCGATAACTCTGCACTCAATTATTCAAATTGGTAAGGTTTTCTAAAATCGGTGCGATAACTCTTCATAGGCTTTACTGATGTCTATTATTTCTGTATTATGCGGGCATGTTTAAGATCGTTCAGAAAACAACGCTTATTTTTTGTCTTATCGCTGCAGTTAGTTCCTGCAAAAAACCACAGGACTTAAGCTTTACAGGGTTCCGTCAATTCCGGGTAGAGCCCCTCTCCTTTTCCAGTTCAAAAATATCCTGTGAAGTTGGTGTTCATAATCCCAATTCTTTCAGTGTGAAAGTAAAGCATGTTGAAGCAGCTGTATCTGTAGCGGGAAACTTTATTGGCGACTATTTACTTGATAGCACAATTATTCTGCCAGCCAATCAGCCTTATTTTATACCGGTACAAATGGAAGTAAAAAATGGAACATTATTAAGCAATGTACTTTCGGTGTTAGCCGGGGACAGCATACCATATACACTTACAGGTAAAGTAAAAGGTGGTCGTAAAGTGGCAATGGTCGAACTGCCTTTCAGCTATTCCGGCCATTTGAGTCAAAAAGATTTTAACCTGTTTCCTTAATACTTTTTGTTCTCTGTTTACTTTATTTACATTCAAACAACTATCCCTTCTTCTTTCCCCCGCCATCTTCAGGTTTCTTGCAACAGGTGGGTAATTTTTTATAGCTGTCAGGATTAGCTGTTACATCATCTGCATCGTAGCCAGCATTGGCAATAGCCGTTTTTATTTCTTCAATATTGGTACGGTCAGGCCACCATTGTACCTGTGTGGTCTTTGTTTTATAGTTCACATTTATTTTTATAAGACCATCAAGAAATTGTGGCGCAACAGACTCAATTATCTTTTTGCATTCCTCACACTGCACTGTAGGGGTTTTGATAGTGGCAGTTTGCTTTTTGGGCATTTGCGCAATGCCTATTGTTGTTATTGCTAATAAGGCTAAAGACATTAATATTCGCATAATAAAATTTTATTCGAAGGTAAATAAGGTTGATAAGTCGATTAGTTAATAAGTTGATAAGGACTGGGTAATGGATAATTTGATAATGGATAATTATAATTGACTGAAGGATCTAATGATTCATTCACCCGGAAAACTCTGTCATCCGTCAACTGCCTTCTGTCATCTTCTCCTCATCTCCCCCATCCTGCCGGGTCATGACGCCATTGCAGAAGTAATTCCTGTTGCTCCTCTGTAACTATTCCTTTTTCAATAGCAATATCTATTAAAGCAGCATAGTTGGTAAGCGAAACATATTTTACCCCGGCATCTGTAAAAGCCTGATCAGCCACTGAAAAGCCATAGGTAAAAATTGAAACCATTCCCTCGATGTGCATGCCGGCCTGCCTTAATACATCTACCACCTGCAGACTGCTTTTGCCTGTGCTTATCAGGTCTTCTATCACCAGTACTTTTTTGCCGGGTTCGAAATGCCCTTCAATTTGGTTACCCAGGCCATGATCTTTGGGTTTGGGGCGAACATATATATAAGGCAGCTTTAGCTGGTCGGCAGCCATTGCGCCCCATGCGATACCTGCTGTAGCCACTCCGGCCAGCAGATCAGCATCGGGAAACTCACTAAAGATCACATTACACAATTCGCTTTTTATAAATTCCCTGATATAGGGATAACCCAGCACTTTTCGGTTATCGCAGTAAATAGGGCTTTTCCAGCCACTTGCCCATGTAAAAGGTTCATCCGGGCGGAGTTTTACCGCTTCCACCTGTATCAATTTCTCAGCAACTGCTTTTTCGTTTGATTTCATTTTCGAGCTAAAAGGATTTGGGAGGCGAATATCGGATAAAGATGACAGGATGAAAAGTTGATCGGTTGATAAGTATATAAAGTTTATTAAGTAAAATAGAGTTGATAAACGACGGAAGCAATAAATTATGCCTGAATCACACAAATCATACATCAGCAAATCAGAGATCGGACATCACAAAATCGTACTATCATTGTAATATGAACTCCGAATACTGCATTTATTTTGATGAGAAGCCATTCTGGATTGCTTCGCAATTCAACGAAGAATTACTTGAGTTAAAGAGCCGTACCGGAACGGTCATAATGTATCAACCTGATACTGCTATTGATTCAGCTATCAAATCCCTTGATTCAGACCAGGCTGAAGCTGTAGTAGTTATCACTGATAATACAGGCGAATGCTGGAATGTATTTAAAAGCAATTTTAAATTTATACAGGCTGGCGGTGGACTTGTAAAAAATGAAGCAGATGAATACCTTTTTATTTTCCGGAGAGGCAAATGGGACCTGCCAAAAGGCAAATTAGATGAGGGGGAAACAATCAAAGAATGTGCCCTCCGGGAAGTGAATGAAGAAACCGGTCTGCAAAACGTTACACTTACCGGTCATCTTTGCAACACGCATCATGTATATCATGAAAAAGGGATTTTTATCCTGAAAGAATCAGTCTGGTTTGATATGCAATGCAGCGGCAAACAGCAACTAACACCTCAAACAGAAGAAGACATACTCGCTATTCAATGGCTGAGACAGGAACAGTGGAGCAGCATATATGAAAACACTTTTCCTTCTATTAAGGATGTGCTCAGGGAGAAGAGTAGATAGGTATGTAAGGTATATAAAGTAGAAAAAGTATCAATAAATCTATAACCGTTTCAACGTATCCACCAGTCAACCAACCCATGTTCCTGCCGCGTCTTATAAAAGTGACACGTTTTGTATTCCGGTTCTTCAAAACCCAAAATCAATTCAATGATGAATTTATTGATGCATACCTGCAACCATTTTATAAACAATACAATAAGGAACTTAAACATTCAGCCCTTCTTAAAATAAAGAAATATTACTGTCTCGGTATTCCACTTACCTGCGCCGCCTACACAAAAATTTATGGGAGAAAATTATCTGGAATAGAAAGAGAATATGCAACACTAACTGGCATTATTACTCCACTGATAGATGATTTCACCGATGAGAGAACTCTCAGTAACGAAGCAATAGATAAACTTACTTCTTCGCCAGCCAATTATGAGGCCAGAACTTTAGAAGAAGCCGTAGTAAAAACCATTCTTTGTTTTTTGCTTGAAAAAGTAACAAGTCCTGAAGGTTTTTTGTATGCACTCAAACAAACGATACAGGCACAGCACTGGTCTCAAAGGCAGATGGAGCCTGGTGTACCGCAGGATGAACTACGAAACATTACGCTTGAAAAAGGTGCATGGTCGCATATCTTTTTTCATTACATAATTAATGAGGTGCCAACACAGCAAACCATTGATACTTTTCACTTGATGGGTGGCCTGCTTCAAATGAGCAACGATATATTTGATGTTTACAAAGATTTTAAAGAAGGGATTGCAACCTATGCCAATACCTGCGATGATTATGCTGCACTGGAAAAATATTATGTGAAGGAATGCAGGAAGTTTGTTTCACAAGCAAGAGCACTTCCGTATGAAAGGCCGAACCTGGAATTTTTTATTACCTTTTTTGTTTTCGTAATGGCAAGAGGCATAGTTGCCCTGCGGATGCTTTATAAATTGCAAAAAAAATTGGGAGGCGGTGTATTACCGATTGAAAAATTAGAAAGGAAACAATTGATATGCGATATGGAGAAACCCGTAAACTCCATCAAGACTGCCTGGTTTACCTATACGATCATGAAGTAATTCAATTAATTTTTATCCTTCCGTTTTAATATAGCGACTGTAAGCCTGCTTACACAGACCAATTTATTTTTCTCATCATGGATACGAATATCCCATACGTGGGTAGTAGAGCCGATATGAATCGGTGTGCAGGTTCCTGTAACAACGCCATCCTTTGCGCTGCGGATGTGATTGGCATTTATTTCGAGTCCTACACATATAAAATTGGCGTGATCGATCACCAGCGCTGAACAAACGCTTCCCAAAGTTTCAGCCAATGTTGCAGATGCACCACCATGAAGCAGGCCGTAAGGCTGGTTAGTTCTATGGTCAACAGGCATGGTAGCTTTGAGGAATTTATCTCCTATTTCGGTAAAGTTTATTCCTAAGTGCTCACTCATGGTGTTTTTGCCAAAATCCAGAATATCAGTGAGTTGTATTTGTTTGTTGAACCAGATCATAATAAAGATGACAATTGGCAGATGACAGAAAAAAAAGTCAGATGACAGATTGATTTTACTCACCACTCACGATTTTGGGTATAATGATTCCACAACGGGTTGAGGCAAAAACTTTCTTACATCTCCCCCATTTAAATAAACATCACGTACAAGCGTAGAAGCCACAGAAGTATATTCGGGTGAACAGGTAAGAAAGACTGTTTCAATATTCCCATCTATACTCCTGTTCATATCGGCGATGGCTTTTTCGTATTCGAAATCGCTTACATAGCGGATGCCGCGAAGGATGAAATTAGCGCCTACTTTTTTACAGCAATTCACGGTAAGACCTTCATAACCAACAGCGCTTATTTTTGGATTGTCCTTATAACAATCCAATATCCAATGCAACCGCTCTTCCTCGCTAAATAAAGGATGTTTGTTTGCATTACGGCCAATCCCGACAATTAGCTTATCAAATAACGGCAGTGCACGATCGATGATATCAATATGCCCGGTAGTAATGGGATCGAATGTGCCGGGAAAGAGACAGATACGCATTGGGAATAATGGATAATTTAATAATGGATAATTGATAATTCAAATGCTGATTAACCTGACATTAAATGCTAAACAAAGTTATTACGGCACAAGTGAGTGACACAACGAAGTTTAATAGCCTTACAAAAGCTGGTTACCAAAAAAACTATTTATTAATTCCCTGCCAGCAAATACAACACAGCCATCCGCACTGCCACACCATTCTGAACCTGGTCGAGTATGATACTGTGGGGACTGTCGGCAACATCGCTATCTATTTCCACACCTCGGTTAATTGGCCCCGGGTGCATAATTACAATTTCTTTTTTGAGCGTGTCCAGCATTTTTCGTTTGATACCGTATGCCATATTATACTCCCGCAAAGATGAAAACAAAACCTGGTTCTGCCGCTCCAACTGAATGCGCAGTACATTGGCAACGTCGCACCATTCCAATACCTTTTTTAAATTGTATTCGACCTTTATCTGCAGCGCTTCTTCAATGTATTTTGGAATGAGGGTTGGCGGACCTGCCACCGTTACTTCTGCTCCCATTTTCTTTAACAGGTAAATATTGCTAAGTGCTACGCGGCTATGCATTACATCTCCGATGATAGCGATCTTTTTTCCTTCCAATGCACCGATCTTTTCTTTTATTGAAAAAGCATCGAGCAATGCCTGTGTAGGATGCTCATTGATACCATCGCCTGCATTGATAATGGCGCTGGGTATATGTTTTGCCAGGAAATGCGGGGCTCCGCTGGCGCTATGGCGCATAACGACCATATCCACCTTCATGCTGAGGATATTATTGACCGTATCGAGCAGGGTTTCCCCTTTGGATACACTGCTGCCGCTGGCTGCAAAATTGATAGTGTCGGCGCTTAAACGTTTTTCGGCGAGCTCAAAAGAAATACGGGTACGGGTACTGTTTTCGTAAAAAAGATTGACAATGGTTGTATCACGGAGGGATGGGACTTTTTTTACCGGCCGCTGGAGAACTTCTTTGAACTGGGTTGCGGTTTGGAGAATGGTGGAAATATCTTCCTTTTCAAGATCTTTAATGCCAAGCAGGTGTTTGGTAGAAAGGCTCATTAAAAATCAAAGATAAGGCAGATTTGGATTTAGGATTTAAGATTTGAGATTTGGGATTTAAACGCCCCCGGGTTTTCAGTGGACTTTTTTCCACATCTGAATAGAATAGAAGCGAAAATGTTTCAGATAAAATGGACGTCTCAATAATGGTATTATTTTTGAGAAGTTAAGTTCACATCATAAAACTGGAACAGAATGAAAATCCTGATACTGGATGACGACACAGACCTCTGCCTGTTGTTAAAGATCTTTTTTGAAAAAAAGGGCTATTCTGTTTCGGTGGCCAATACACTGATAAACGGCCTCAACATTATTGATGAGGAAGAGCCTTCCATTTTATTTATAGACAATTTTCTTCCTGATGGTGAAGGCTGGAAAGAAGCTAAAGCAATAAAGCAAAAACATCCCGGGATGAATATCAACCTTATGTCGGGTAAAGACAGAAGTTTTAATACCCTCGATGAGCAAAATGATTTTGTTTGGGAAAAACCAATTACAACCGATCAACTGGAAACCTATTTGAAATTCCTGCATAAATAGACCACAAAAGTCATTGCGAACGACAGTGAAGCCTGCCCGTTCGTTCAGGCGAGCAATCTTCTTGATTTAAAATTGCTTCCTCGTTCGTGCCTCACTTCCCGCGACGACAGCTTCAAGTGTAATACCTTACCATTGGCCTGTTTGTAGAAGTACGGTCAACAATTTTAAAACCCGCTTTTTCAAAAGACCTGTATAATCCTACCCATGCAAAGGCATCGGGTAACTTGCCCTGTGTAGGAATGGCCGGGTATGCTTCAATGATCTTTATCTTTTTTTCTTTTGCATATTTTTTCACTGCTTTCAGCAAGGCAACCGAAACACCCATCCGCCTAAAATTCTTGTCAATAAAGAAACAGGGAATGGACCAAACGAGTTTATCATCAATACGCTTGTGTACACGGGAGTTTTCCAGTTTCAAATAATCTTGCCGCGGAGCAAATGCACACCAGGCAATTACCTGTCCTTCATATAATGCAAGAATACCTGTCGGCCTGTTTTTCCAAACAATATCATGCATGGCTTTTTTGTTGCCATCATTCGCTTTACCTTCTTCAAATTCTGACTTCTTTACACGGAAGTACATACACCAGCAATTGCCGCAGGCACCTTTGCTGCCAAAAAGATCTACGAATTTTTTCCAGTTGGCTTTGGTGAGAGGTTCAAAAGTCAACTGGTCTATAAACCCCGGTTCATGATTTGGTTTTGTTTTCATTGGCTGTAGTAGTATGCAAAATTAAAAACTTCTGGACGGTGAAGTATAATCAGGCAGCCGAAAATGCAGGAGCAACCAACTTCATCTTCGCTACCTTCACACATGCGCCAACTTGCTGCAATAATGTTTTCTGACATGACAGGTTATACTGCACTTATGCAGCAAAACGAACAATTGGCAAAAGAGAAACGCCGAAAACTCAAGGAAGTTTTAGAAACTTCTGTTCCTGCTTTCAAAGGAAAAATTCTTCAATACTATGGTGATGGTGCTTTAAGCATTTTTAACAGCGCTGTTGATGGCGTTAAATGTGCTGTTGAAATACAACAAGCATTACAGCAGGAACCTATAGTAGATCTGCGAATAGGTCTCCATACTGGAGATATTTCTATAGAAGATGAAACCATTTATGGCGATGGCGTTAACCTTGCATCGAGGATCGAATCTCTTGCTCTTCCGGGTTCGATCTTTATTTCAGAAAAGGTGTTTGATGAAATAAGAAACCAGGAAAACCTTTCAGCCCGTGAAATGGGTTATTTTGAATTAAAGAACGTAAAAAAACCTGTCCGCATATTTGCAATAGATAATGAAGGCCTTGTTGTTCCTGCACGGGATGCCTTAAAAGGAAAAACCAAACCGCCTGCTAACCGTCTTGCTGTGTTGCCTTTTGTAAACATGAGCGCCGATCCTGAAAACGAATACTTCAGTGACGGTATTACAGAAGAATTACTAAATGCTTTTACTAAAGTAGATGGCCTCCAGGTAACTTCAAGAACCTCGGCCTTTGCTTTTAAAGGAAAGAATACTGATATACGCGAAATTGGCATACAGCTAAATGTAGACAGAATATTGGAAGGAAGCGTACGTAAATCGGGCAACCGCGTTCGGATTACAGCCCAGTTGATCAACGCTGCAGACGGGTATCATATATGGAGTGAAACCTATGACCGCAACCTTACCGATATATTTGAAGTGCAGGATGAGATCAGCAGTATTATAGCCAATAAATGTCGTGAGAATCTTACTGCAAAAAAGCATGAGGAGAAACTTGTAAAAGTACCAACTCAAAATCTTGAGGCGTATACTCTTTTCCTGAAAGGCTTGCATTTTTATAATAAAGTAACTCCTAACGATGCTAAAAAAGCAATAGAATGTTTTGAAGGGGCAATAACAATTGAACCTGATTATGCTCATGCTTACGCAATGGCTGCGGCAGCATATGCTTTTCTTGGCGCAACAGGACAAATGCAACCCAAAGAAGCTTTCGAAATTGTTCATAGATACAGCGATAAAGCATTACAACTGGATAGTTCACTGGCAGCAGGATATACTGCTAAGGGTTGGGCTTATTTGTTTTACGATTGGAAATGGAAACAGGCATATGATTCATTCCAAAAAGCGATAGAGCTGAATCCTGCAGCAACCGGCGCTTACCAGCTACTTTCTTTTTATTACCTGATCACAGGGCGAAAGAAAGAAGCTGTTGATATTATGGAAAAAGCTTTCCAGGTAGATCCACTATCTCCGGTAATCAACCACTTTCTTGCCGAAGTTTACCACAATGTAGGAAGAACGGATGATGCATTAAAACAAGTTGAATCTGTGTTAGAAATGTATCCGAATATGCGCATTGCATTGGAGTTAAAAGGCTGGTGCGTCGGCGTAAAAGGAGATTGGAAAAAAGCAGCAGAAATATTTGAAGAAGTTCACCGCTTAACAAAGCATCCATTAAAAGGGCTTACACCATTAGGGTGTGCTTACGCTCAATTAGGAGAAACCAAAAAAGCATTGGAATGTATTCGTAAAATAGAGCAACGACAGATTGAAGAACCAGGACTTGTATTAGATGCTGACTTAGCTATGATCTGGTGGTCATTAAGGGATAAAGACAAGTCTTTTCACCACGTATTTCAATGTGTCGAAAAAAGAATGGGGCCTGTAGCTCTTCTTATTGAACACCCCATGTATAAAGGAATGTCTGATGACCCAAGGTATCAATTGCTAAAAGAGAAGCTTAACCTAGTTGAATACACTTAGTCCATTAGTGGACTACTAAAATTGTTGAGTAGGCAAGAGAACAATCAGCTCAACATCACAACAATCAATACAATTTCATCCGCTCTGTTCTATGTAAAGTAACTCCAAAGTAAGTCTGTAGCGGAGTAAGAGTTGCTTCGAACAAAACATCTTTTGTAGCATAATCCAGTTCAATCATCTTACCATACTTTGTTACATTGTCAACCGCACCGGGAGAAAAGATCACGTGGTTACTGGCAGGTAAATAATCAACATCAGAAACAATCTTTGAATAGGTTGCAACTCCCCTCTCCTTTCCATATTCCCATACCTGCTTTATGGTCTTATTTGTTTTATTGATGTCGTATTCTACGGCACGGCTGTATTTTGGTCCGACTACAAAATTTCGAAGGTCGCTGCCATTATCAAAAAGTATCAAATTGCCGTTTGGCATTATCTGGGGTGAGTGTTGGTACCAGCACCATTCAAAATCGGGATGATTGGCACTGCCATCCAAAACAGCCGGGTCTGTAATCGGCTGGTTATTTTTGTCTAAAGGCTGCAGTAAAAAATTCTTAAGATCGGCTCCATTGCCTGCAGTACCCCAACCTCTGTGGCAGCTTAATATCCATACCACATTATTATTCTGGTCTAACTTTACGACTCCCTGTGTTCTGCCGGATACAATAATGGTATTGTCGCTTTCATCATAGATCAAAGCATTTGCATGAAACCAGTCTACGGGGTCACCAGTTAAAGCATTCCTGAAGTTTTGTAATGACTGTCTCAGGTCCCATGTTCTTATTATTTGCTTTGTGTTCCTGTCTATCTCTATAATAAAATCTTCTGTAGTTGCAGTGTTGCCAATCTTATTCACTGTCACTAAAAAATTCCCGTTAGGCTTTTCCTGTACATTATGATGAAACTCGTAACCCGGCATTTCCCAGGTATTAATTGTCTTGCCAAGGAAATCGACTTCATAAATAGTATGGGTGGCACCATCTCCAAAATACAGGTTGTCGTTCTGCAGCTTCTCCGGGCCGTTATCGTAAAACAAAGTATTCAGAACGGGGCTTGTTCTGAAATCAAGATACCAGCGTACTTCTCCAAACGCATCAAATACAAAAGGCATTTGCGGCGCCGGACTACCACTATACCCGAAATAGCTCACCAGGTTCAACCCCTCAGCCATACCGGTCTTTTTAGTGTCAATAGTGATGGCAGGAAAAACTCCCACTGGTAAAGGACCTGTTTTAACAGTATAAGATTTCCGGGCCCCTTCCGATCCTGCTGCGTCTTTAAAAACAAGTTCTACGATGTTATCATAATCAGCATAAAGTCCAAGTACAGGAACCTCGTGTGTTGTACTTACATCAGTAAAATCGTTTATCACGTCAGTTTCAGCTCCATTTTTACCCACAACACGGATGCTTATTTTTGATGGGGCCGATGTTTCAACAGCGATAGTTGCTGCAAGCGGTGAATAGCCGGTTGGGTTGAGTATTACTGTATCTTTCACTACTGTTATAACAACTGGCGGTGTGATAACATCCTTACTTTTACAGGCGGCTAAAAGCAACGTAAAGAACAGGAATATAATCTTGGTTGTTGGATATTTCATCAGGCTTGTATTGGAGCAGGATTTGTAACCTGTTTTGCTGGATTATGAAGTCGTTGATTGACAGCATCAAACTTAATCAAAATTATTCATCTGTTAATTTAGTCTTTTAGATTGCCGGCTTCATATTTTTCCGGGCTTAGAAAAAAACATTTTAATACTCAATACTACCTTTGAGAATACCAGCTTTTGAAAAAATAAATTAGACAGACAACTTACCATAAAACAGATTGCTTTATGCGGCGCATTACCAGTATTTCATCTTTTTTCTTCATGATCTTTTGCCTTTCTTGCTCAAAAGAAAATAAATTATGTTTCTCTCCACCGACGCCCGTATTGCTCCGGCTTATTGACAACAATGGGAACGACCTTTTAAACCCGGCAAACATCAATTCTTACAAGAAGAATGATATTTCATTATCTTATATTGATAATGGTACCAAAACATACAGTACTGTCGCCATCAATTCATTTCCCAACACCGATACATTTTTTCTTTCCACCGAGATGGGCTGGCTTGCTGATAAGGGCCGGGTATTTTACCTAAAACTTTCACCTGTGGATACGGACACTATTTATTTGAGGGATGATAAGGTTACTGATGATGACTGTACTTATTATAGTTTGAGTGAATTCAAATACAACGATACACCCTATTCCCAAAAAGGAATTGTCGCAGGCCAGCCCGCTGTATTTGAGATCAAGAAATAAGTCGAACTGATCAATCAACAATGAATGAATAAAATCTACCTTACCCTTGTCTGCTTATTGCTTGCAGGGAATACAATTTTGGCACAAAACAATACAACGACAAAAAGACCCATAAGGGTCGGCATAGTTGGATTAGTGCATACGCATGTCCATGGCATATTGGGCAGGGAAAAAATTGGGGATATTGAAATTGTTGGAATTGCAGAACCAAACCGCAAACTGGCCGAAGCCTATGCAAAGCAACATGGATTCAGTATGGATATTGTATTTAATACAATAGAAGAGATGGTAGCAAAAACAAAGCCTGAAGCTGTTTTTGCGTTTAATACAATATATGATCATCTTAAAACCGTGGAGTATTGTGCTCCTCTCGGTATTCATGTTATGGTTGAAAAACCGTTGGCAGTGAGTTTGGAACATGCCGAAAAAATGCTTGCCCTTGCAAAGAAACACAACATCTATTTACTTACAAACTATGAGACCACCTGGTATGGAAGTAATAAGGCCGCATGGGAAATAGTAAATGATAAAAATGAAATTGGAAGTATCAGGAAGATAGTTTTTCATACGGGTCACCAGGGGCCTGTTGAGATTGGTTGCAATCCTGAATTTTTAGAATGGCTTACGGATCCGGTATTAAATGGCGGCGGAGCAATAACAGATTTCGGATGTTACGGAGCCAATCTCTGTACATGGCTTATGAAAGGCGAACTTCCGCTAACTGTTACTGCAATAACACAGCAAATAAAACCGGGGATATATCCAAAGGTTGACGACGAAGCAACAATACTGCTAACCTACAGCAAGGCACAGGTTATTATCCAGGCATCATGGAACTGGCCCTATAGCAGGAAGGATATGGAAGTGTATGGAAAAGATGGATATGTGTTTTGTCTTGACAGGGAGAATATGTTATTGATGAGAAATGGAAAACTGCAAAAAGACACAATAAAGGCACCACCGATGCCACAAGACAGCCGCGATCCGTACATGTATTTTGCTAATGTTATACAGGGAAAAATTAAGATGGGCCCTTACGATCTTTCTGCCCCGGAGAACAATGAAATTGTAGTAAAGATTTTAGAAGCAGCAAAGCATTCTGCCAAAACAGGAAGAACACTAGTGTGGAAAGAGTTTTTTAAATAGCGTATTTTCTATGTTTCAATAAGGCTTCGACAAGCTCAGCCCGACAATACTCCACACGGCACGCCGCTGTCATCCTGAGCTTGTCGAAGGAGTTTTCCAGAAAGAGTTTCATGGGCTGACAGCACACACTTTTTTAAATAATCAAAATCTGTTTACAACCCCAGCACTTCTTTCAATTTCAAATACCCCGTTTTACTTACCGGTACTTTTGCTCCTGAGCGAAGTATAGCGAGATAATTTTCTTTCTCATAGGGCTCAATGCGGGTGATCTCTGGTATATGTACCATGTACGATCTATGAGTCCGTACAAACTGTTGGGCATCCAGTACTTTTTCAAAATAACCCATTGTCCTGTTCTTTAAAAATGCACCTTCCTTAGTATTCACCTTTACATAGTCATCAGCGCCTTCGAGATAATAAATATCCTGCACCGGTATGATCTTTATTTTACCCCCGGTTTTTACAACTATGCGTTCGTTTTGCCCCGGCGATTGTGGCGATGTTTCCAGCAGCGATTGTGTATTTGATTTTTGTTGTGCTGCATTTTTTTGTTCCAGCCATTTATTCACTGCTTTATCAAAACGTTCTTTGCTGAAAGGCTTTAATAAATAATCGACGGCGTGTGTTTCAAAAGCACGAATAGCATACTCATCAAATGCTGTAGTGAAGATGACAGCAGGCGGCTGATCTACCAGTTCCAGCATTTCAAAGCCATTGATCTTTGGCATCTGTATATCAAGAAAGATAAGATCAGGCTGATACTGCATGATCGCTTTTACCCCTTCAAAGCCATCGTTACATTCAGCAGCAATAGCTATTTGAGGGTAGCCTTGCAGGTATTCTTTTACTATGGAACGTGCCAATGGCTCGTCATCTATAAGTATCGCCTTTATCATTGTGTTTGTGGTATGGTGATGGTGGTGGTGAATAAATTATTTTCTGAGTGTGTTTTCAACAAACTTTGTTGTGCAAATAATAAATATAGCCTTCGTTGCACTGAGCTGAGTCCAAAGCCTGTACCCTTGTTTGCTCCTGTAGTATCGGGATCATAAGGATTTTGAACAGTAATGACGAGTCTTGCATCCGATGCCGTTGCTTTTATGTTTATCTCAATAGCTTCAGTAGTATCATAGAGCCCAAACTTAATCGCATTTTCAACGACTGGCTGTAACAACATCACCGGTATCTTCATTGCCTTGGCAGTTTCATCACTTTCAATGGCAGCAGTAAGCCGATGGCCAAATCTTACTTTTTCAATATCAAGATACAACTGAAGGTGATGCAGTTCTTCCTGTAATGTTACCCATTGGTTATCATCTTTTTTTAAAGTACCTCTTAAGAAATCCGACAATTGCTGTATCATGTGTCTTGCTTCTTCAGGTCTAAAACCAATAAGCGCATTAATAGAGTTTAGGCTGTTGAATAAAAAATGCGGATGCAGTTGCTGCCGCAGTTTATACAGTTCTGCTTCTTTGGCAAGCTTTTCAGTTTCTGTTTTTCGTTTGCTATCTTCTTTTTGATCCAGCAGTGCATACCACAGCACACTCAGCAATATCATGCACCCTATGATAAGAAAGGCAATGCCAAGCCGTACAGGCACAGACTGCACAAAAAAATGCCTGTATTCTTCCTGGTTGCCGGGAACAAGCATCAACAGGAACCGGCTTACTACAAACCATAGCAGCGTCATTAAAGTGCAGAGGCCAAGCAGGTAACTGTAACGGTTATAACCAGGCAGGTAATAGCGGAAGGTGTTGCTTACCAGTACGCAGGTAGCTGCCAGTAAACCATTGCTGATAAAGCTGTCGGCAACTGCCGCTTTTACAGAAAAATGAAACCAGTACAGCACTGCCGCATGAAGTCCAAACCATATCAGCCAGCACCCGGCAAAGATGATACTGAACTTAGGAACGGAAAAAGGACTTGCAGCCATGATCTTGAATGGTCAGTGGTGAATGGTGAATGGTCAGTGGTGAGTCGTGAATGGTGAGTTGTGAGTAATAAATTCTCCGCTTAATTCCTAACTCCTAATTCCTTACAAACCTTATATACCCTATATACTTTGTTTATCCTATCAACTCCCCAACCAATACTCTCTCTGCTTTTTCATGTACTTCGTTTATATAATTATCTGCCTGGTACACTTCCCTTATTCTCGAATACATTTCCGCACCATCTATTTGGCCGGATAGGCAATATAATTCAGGCACATTGATAAACTTCCATTGCACTAATTTCTGTTGCTGGTTATAAAAACTTTCCTGCTCCTGTTCGCCAATAGTTTGTGCCTTATAAAAAGCAGCTTCATTGTCATTTGCTGAGATCAATCTTAGTTGTTCATCAAACTGTGGTGTATGGCTGCCTTCACCACATACGATCTGGAAGACAATTTTTGCAAGATACCATTTCATAAGTAGGAATGAAAAAGTGAAGAATCGAAGTCAAAAGTCAGAAGTCAAAAGTAAAAAGTGTGAGGGTCAATGTCGGTCAGCAGGGTGCATTGTTTATACTAACCGACATTGACGAAGGTGAGAAAGTGAATTGTGTGAGTAGTCAGCAGTGAGTGGTCAGTAGTGAATGGTGAGTGGTGTGATGGTGTATACTATTTTTTGCTTTTGTCTATGATCTATGGTCTATTATCCATTAACTAATTATCAATTATCTAAAAGTTTCGTATTTCAAGTCCGCCGAAGATGCAGGTTCCTTCGAGTACCAATATTTTGTTTGGATCAATGCTGTGCGACAGATCACGTTTATCTTCCACTCCCCCAAAAACAGCGGCCATTTCTGATTGTACATCCCATGTAGGTGGAATGATCAATTTTGCACCACCCATTACACAGGTAACTTCCAGTAACACTTTTCCATTTATATCGGCCTGGCTAAGGTTAATATCTGCACCGCCCATTACCGCTACTACTTCTCCACCCTTGAAATTTTTTGAAACAACCACTTTTTTTACATGCCCAAATACCGATGCTATATCTACCTTCTCTTCCTTTGAAAAAGAAATTGATTCTTCTTGCCGGGTAAAGCTGCTATCATTGTCTTCTCTTCTATCTCTTCTCCTATAGTTTCGTGGGCGCAGGATGAAATACAACCCAACGGCAATAAACACGATCGGCCATACATACAAACGCAGGTTATACAAAGGGAAAATATTATCTACCTGCGAAAGCGTACCGGCCAATATCATCGCAAACCATATCCAGCCACGGAACTGGTGCTTGATGCCAATTAAAAGGCCAATAACAATAACGATCGTTTCCCAGCTAAATACCCATGCAGGAACCGGGAAATCCATTCGTTTAAGCATGAGCACCAAACCGGCGCCCACCAGGAAAATACCTGTCCATACACCGTTACTCCTGTTTAAAGGACGAGGCCTTCTTCTTTCTTCCATTTGGTTTTCAATCTCTGTCATAGTGTGTGCTTTTATAATTTAGGTCAAAACTATGGTCCTGCATAAGCGCCACCAACTGGGTTTAGGTTATGATAGTTGTTTTACCGGCAAAACTGGGGCTGGCATCGGTGAAAATGGATCTTGGTATCGTATTATGCATTAGCAGGCATGGGCAAATAAGTGTTAGGCAGCGTGATATGATTTATGGAAGAAGAGCAACTGGACACTTAAGATTGAGATACTATGATTTTACGGTTTAAGGTACAAGTGTGAATGGCGTTACGCAATAGAAAAATCCCTGATAAATACAAAATGTATAATGCAAACCTGTTGATAATGAATCAAATAATGCAATGCAAAATATATTTATATTGCGTCCTATAGCATTAATACAATTGTTGTGTGCCATTCCATCCGATCCATATTGCATGAAAAAATATTTAGTTGACCAAAACAACAAATCCGTTTACAGCGCTGTTAATGGAAGACTTTTATTATTTTCTTTCGATGATTTTATTGACAAAATTGTGAAAGGACGGTGTTGCTTTATTTGTGGCGCCAATCCTGGCTCAAAGGAGTTTAATAGTGAGCACATAATTCCAAAATGGATTTTAAAGCGTTATGGAACATTGGATTCTTTCATGATTCTGCCAAACAATACTGAAATTAAGAACTATAAATACCTAATACCTTGTTGTAAGGATTGCAATTCAGAGCTAGGGAGTATACTTGAAAATCCCATGAGTTCTCTGCTACAAAAAAACTACGATGAGGTTTGTGATGAATTGGAAAAAGATGAAAAACTTTATTTGAAAATATATCATTGGGCTGCTTTGATATTTTTTAAAACTCATCTAAAAGATACTACATTACTGAAAGAGAGGGACACCCGAAAATCCTGTGGAAAAATAGGAGATGATTTTTGCTGGGAATGCCTTTTTGGGGTTCACAACTTTATCAGACATCATTATACAGGGGCTAAAATAGCAGACAATGCCTACGGAACAGTTTTAGTTTTTGAAAGCTTATTGGAATTTAAAGATGAAACATTTGACTATTTAGACAATTTAAATAGCCAAACAATTATGCTTCAAGTTGGTAAAATTGTAATTTTTGTTGTGCTAAATGATTGCCGAGCTTGCATTAGTTTTTACAAAACAGCTTTAAGTAAAATCACTGGACCGCTAGCCACTGTTCAAATCAGAGAATTATTTGCCCGTCTCCGCTACATAAATGACAATTTAAAATATAGACCAAGATTCTACACACAATTTAAATATAGCGGTCATAGGATATGTGTAAGGCGTCCGAAAAAACTTAAACTTCACAAAGAGTCACGACAAATTAGTTCATTATTTAAACTTATGAGATTTTATATAGGAGGTGTCATCCCAGAAACCATCCCGAATCGTGAGACAATTCTTAATGATCTTGAGGAAGGTAAATTGCAGTACATTTTTGACAAAAATTTTGAATTTTTTCAGCATAAAACGTATGGGGAAAAATGAAAAAGTTTTAGATCTAACTTTGTATGGCACACAACAATAAGTTTTGTGCAAGCGGGGCGAATACAAATCAACGGCAGCGGCAAATCTCATCATGGCATTTGTTGGCAACGATTTTCAAAACGGCAGAAATAAAATTATTCTATAAATTAACGGTGGTGGCGAGCAGTGGCAACAATGACTTCCCCACCTGCACAAAACCCTTACGTTGCGCTTTCTATCTAATTAACTTCCAAAATTCTAATTGAGTGGAATTAATATTATCGAATTTGCTTATGGGCTATGAATAATTCAGTATTTGATGTAATTGTGGTCGGGGCAGGGCATGCAGGGCTTTGTGTTAGTTATTATTTGACCAAACATGAAATCAGGCATATTGTTTTTGAGCAGGGAAGAATCGGTGAAACCTGGCGTTCGCAGCGATGGGACTCCTTCAGGCTGAATTCTGCAAACAAATTAAGTATGCTTCCAGGACAGCTAGCATATTTTAATGACCCCGATGCCTTTGCTTTTGCAAATGAATTTGCGATATCACTTGAAAACTACACGAAGCAATTGAATCTTTCTGTGAAAGAATACTGCAAGGTTTTGGAAGTGAGAAGAGATGAAGAACATAATATTTTTCTTGTTACTGTTTTGGAAGATGGTAAAGAGAGAACACATCTTAGCAGGCAACTTGTAATAGCTTCGGGAGGACAAAATAGAATTCTTATTCCTGCCTTCGCTAAAAACATCCCGAAGAGTATTTTACAATTACACACGAGTGAATACAAAAACCCAGGGCAACTTCCTGGTGGCAATGTGCTTGTAGTGGGAAGTGCGCAATCCGGAACACAAATTGCAGAAGATCTGATAAGTGCAAACAAAAAAGTTTTTCTCTCTACGGGAAAGGTTGGCAGGATTCCAAGAAGATACAGGGGCAAAGATATTTTCGATTGGCTTATTGAAGCAGGGTTTTATGATGTCTATACCGATGAAGTGAATGACCCTTCTTCTTTGAAAATAAAACCGCCTCAGGTTTCGGGAGCCGGGAAACAGGGGAAAACTTCAAGTCTACAATCATTGGCAAGAGCAGGGATTGTGATACTCGGAAGAGCAGATAATGCCGATGCAGGAAATATTTTTTTCCAACCCAACGCCCCCTTGCATGTCAGGTATGCTGATGAATATTCCTTAAAAATCAAAATGCTGATTGACGATTACATTCAACAAAATAATTTACCTGCTCCTCTACCTGAAATTGATCCGGATGATATTCCCGATGAGAATGCCTCTTGTGTATCTGACATAACCAAACTTAACCTGGAGGATAATAATATTAAATCCATCATTTGGACTACAGGATTTAGCGGTGACTTTAACTACCTCAAACTTCCAGTTCTCAATGAAGAAAAAATGCCAAAGCATCACAATGGAATTTCGGAAATCAAAGGGCTTTATTTTATCGGGCTACCCTGGTTACGGAAAAAAAAGTCTTCTATAATTTTTGGAATAAATGATGACGCGGAATTTATTGTAAATAAAATTTTAGAGACTACCCGGCATTCAAATAACTAAATTCACCATTCATGAAGACTCTCGTAAAAATATTAGTGTTGGTCTGCCTTACAAAAACCGGATTATGCCAGTCAAATAATTTGGATAAAAATGATCCTGATCAACTAACTGCAGCAGAAGTAACGATTTTAGATTCGTTGTTGGCAAATAAGCGGGGCAATTTTGAATTTAAACAAAAAAAACTTGCCTTTGTTACAGGCAGTTCTGCCAATAAGTTTATTACTAAAGCCGAATTCTTTGCAACCTTAAATAAATACGACTTGCGGCAAATACAGACTCCTTTGAATCTGCTGATTCTATCAGCTGAAGAGAAAAAAAATTCTAACGGTTACGACGCAATTATTATTTCATGGTCTAAAGTTGCAATTTCAGACAGCCATAAGAAAAGATTGATTGAGCAACTGAAAATAAAAGAGCATTAGTAATACTTTAAGACAATCAGCATCCAAATATTCACTCGATCTTTTTAATTCATCTTATCCCAATTCCATTTGCTTTCAAACTTTCACTTATACGCTTTGCAAAAGCCACAGCATGTTTGCCATCACCATGAATACAAATGGTTTCTGCCTTTATTGGTATAACAGTTCCATCAACCGCAGTCACCGTTTGCTGCTGTATCATTTGCAATACCTGTTTTACAGATAATTCTTCATCTTCTATTAATGCATTTGGCTGGCTGCGTGGTGTTAGTGATCCATCAGGCTGGTAGGTACGGTCAGCAAATACCTCTGAAGCAGTTTTCAAACCTATCCTCTCTCCTTCTGTAATTAAATGGCTTCCCGCAAGACCATACAGCACCAGGCTTTTATCAAAATCAAATATAGCCCTGGCTATTGATGCAGCGATATTTTTGTCCCAAGCAGCCATATTGTATAAAGCACCGTGCGGTTTTACATGATGGACTGTGGCTCCCATTTCAATTGCTATAGATGCAAATAACTGCAACTGGTCAGTTATCAAATTATACAATTCGGTCTCATCCAGTTTTATTTCTGTACGACCAAAATTTTCCCTGTCATAAAAAGAAGGATGGGCACCAACAGCTACATTATGCTGCATACACAATGCAATAGTCTCCCTTATGGTCGTTTCATTTCCTGCATGTGCACCGCAGGCAATATTGGCCGACGAAATAAATGGCATCAATGCATTATCGTTTTGCATGCCTTCACCCATATCGCAATTAAGATCAACCATCCTTAAAATGACTCATTTAAATAATAAACCGGCAAAGATTGCTGTACAGGCAAAATACTGAATAAATTGCTTCCTAATAATTCATTCCCTGCACTAACAATGCGCACCGCACACTATATAATCATCTTCCTTTTTTTAATTACCTGTAATAAAAATGTTTTCGGAGGCACGCCGCCTGGCCAGGATCCAACCCTGGATAATGATTCTTCTGTTTCGATCATTCCTTTTAACCGTGCCGGCAACTTGATATTGATACAGGGAAAGGCCGATACATTAGAAGGCAACTTTATCCTTGATACAGGTGCCCCGGGTCTCGTCCTGAATATTACGTACTTCCGCCATTATTCTTCTTCGGGTTCAGAAGAACGAAGTGGCATCACGGGTGCTGTTACAACTGCTCTTCAAACCCATGTAAAAGATTTTTCTTTTGGAGGACAACATTTTGAAAACGCAGATGCCGATCTTATAAGCCTTGGTCATATAGAAGACAGAAGAGGTGTTAAGATCCTTGGTCTGATAGGCGTATCTTTTTTAAAACAGTCTGAAATGATGATCGACTATGAAAAAAGTATTATCTACCTGCGGCAAACTAAAAAGAATGATACTTATAAAAACAAGATGCTGGCCAACACTTCAGATTTTTCAACAGTACCGATCGAAGTGGTAGAGAATAAAATAGTTGCCACCACGAGAATGGGCACAAGGAAGATGAAATTCTTTATTGATACAGGTGCAGAGAGCAATGTGCTGGACAGCCGTCTTCCCAATAAAGTTTTTGAAAATGTGATTATCTCCCGCCGCACCAGTGTAATTGGTGCAGGCAATAAGAAAATGGATGCTCTGTATGGTGATCTGAAGAATATGAAGATAGGCAACCAGGATATTACATCTTTGCCAGTGCTTATCACCAATCTTGAAAATGCTTGTATCTCGCCGTTGTGCTGTATAGATGGCATGCTTGGATTTGATTTTTTATCGCTGCATAAAATTGGATTTAACTTTGTAAAAGAGGAGATGTACATATGGAAATAAAGCTCCCCATAAAAAAATGGAGACTAAGCTATTTGGTATTTGCACTTCTTGTGATTGCACAGGCAAATATTTATGCCCAGCCAACAGTATCAGCCGGAAGATGCGATTTTAAGGATGGTGAATTTTATATAGAGGTGAACAAAAACATCAACGCCATCGCTCTAAAAAACTTTATCATTAAGTATGACCTTGGCGATCTTGACCTGAAGAATGTGATCGAAAAAAACCGGGTTGATACCTTAAAAAAATTGGGATGGAAGATCCAGTCGAATACTAAAGAAAAGCTTATCATAACAAGGCCGCTGTTTGGCGCAAGCGATCTGAGTAACCCGGTTAATGGCATTATCAACACAGAAAAACATCCAACCATTGCAGAATTATTTCCGGCGGTAAGTGATGATATTGTGTATGGATACAACAAATTCAAAAACAAATCTCCTTTTTTCACTACTAATTCCAGTGTAAGGTTTTTCATGAAAAAGAATCTTGCTGCAAAAAAGGTAATGCTTGCAGGAAGCTTTAACAATTGGTCGCCAGATAATTTGCCCATGACCAAAACAGACAGTGGCTGGATAGCGGATGTAAAACTTGGCCCAGGTAAGTATTGGTACAAATTTGTTAGCGATGGAGAATGGATGTACGATTCCGACAACCTTCTGAGAGAAAATGATGGTATTGGCAATATCAATTCAGTTTTTTACAGGGAAAGCAAGACATTTAAACTGGATGGGAACAGCGGTGCAAATAAAGTTTATGTAGCCGGCAGCTTTAATCACTGGCGGCCGCATGAACTGCAAATGAGTAAAACCAGCGATGGATGGATATTACCTGTTTACCTCGCCGAAGGAACCCATACTTACAAATTTGTTGTTGATAATAATTGGATCGCTGACGTTAAAAACACAGAACGGTTACCTGATAGTCATGGTGGCTATAATTCTGTCATAAGAATTGGCAAACCCTATGTATTCAAATTAAAAGGATACACAAATGCAAAACAGGTAACACTATCCGGATCTTTCAATGATTGGCGGCCAGATGAATTGCTAATGAAAAAAACTGGTGGCGGTTGGGAATTACCCTACACGCTCGGGCCGGGCAATCATGAATACAAATTCATCGTGGATGAAAAATGGATACCCGATCCTGCCAATCCGCTCACTGTTACCAGTGCTGATAATATCATCAACTCTTACCTCATCATTGGTGCTAATTATACTTTTCGCCTGAAAGGCAAGAGCAATGCAAAAAAAGTCTACCTGGCCGGCGACTTTAATAACTGGAGCCCAAACAGTTTGCCCATGAAACATGAAGGAGATGAATGGACCTACAGTGTACACCTTTCTATTGGCAAACACAAATACAAGTTTATCGTTGACGGTAACTGGATACTCGACCCCGGCAATAAACAGTGGGAGCAAAATGAATATGGAAACGGCAACTCCGTGATCTGGATCGAAAAGTAATTATACCATTAGAAATTTCACCTACTACATGCCCCAGCGGGGCAGCCTATTTGTAGAAAGATATTTTTAGAATGCAGCTTTTTTGCTCAAGGGGAGCAACCTGTAGAAAATGCTTTTATAAAAAATAGGTTGCTCCTCTGGAGCAATTCTTTTTTTTGAATTCCCTAGTTCTACAAAGAGGTTACGCCCGTCCGACTGGTCATCCGGGCGGGCCGCTGGCGTAAAAAGGTAGTAGAAATCCGAGAGGTTGCTTTTGAATTTACTTGTCTTGAGACAGCTTTACATTGTTCTCTTTTAAAACAGGATATCTTTCTTAGTCTATAAGTTATGTATGTAAGACAACAATAACCCTGCGGAAAAGAACGAACCCTTTACTGCAAGGATTTCGCCGCGGAGGATATTACTTTCATTTGGATTGTCAAAATTTACAGGTTGATAATAGCTAGACCCGGTTCCATAAGTCAGCACGACACCTGCATGCAAATTTGCTTTCCTGCGTTTGATATTAGCCCCTAACTGGCAATGGTATAGATCCCAGGTGGAAGTATTTGAATTCACCCCCGCATTAGCTTCAGGAGCATCTTTACCCGCATAATTATAATCGCTGCTAAGACTTATATAAGACTTAATAACATCATTAACCTTGTAGCTCATACCAACCGACCAATTAAATAAGCTATTGTTGCTGCTCCAAAATTGCAGGAGGCTGGAAGTAAGCAGCCTGACACCGCCAGTATCAGGACGTATAAAAGATTCATTACGTGGCGTAACAATATTATATGCCTTCACAGGCAAAAAATACTCTCCGGATACATAGAACTGTCCTTTATCATAATCGTAAGCATAGCCCGCACCTATACTCAAAGGGATCTTATATTTTACTGGCAACTTTTCCTGCCGTCCACTGGCAAGCAAATTGTAAACTGTATTGCTGCCATCCAGCACATGCAGGTCACTAACTGCTACTTCACTGGTGAGAATAGCCTTTCCTTTTACCGACAACAAAGGAGAAGTTACGATCAGTCCTATGTGATGCTTGTCCTCGTCATATGAAACGCCACCCTTAAATCTCATCGCTGCATGCCAGTAACTTATACTGTAAGAAGAACCCACGCTTGTCATGGGATAGATATAGCGGGAAGTATCTGGAGTATTGATAAGGGCCCTGACAATATATTGCTCACCCATGTATTGGTTGCGGAAACGTCCTTCGATAGTTAGTCCAATGCATAATTTTTTATTCAATCTTACAGCAACCGAACCCGATGCAACTGTACGCCGCACAATGTTGCTGCCCCAAAAATTGGCAACGAGGTATTCGGTGCCCGGGCTATACGAATCATCAAGTACCTGTTTCTTTGTATCCTCCCGTTGTGTACTCTCAAAGCTGAAAAGTGGATCCTGTATAAGGGCGTATCCAAGCGAAATTGTTTTGTTCATTTTGAAAGAAAGAGTGCCGGCTACCATCAGTGGATTAATAGCAAACCCGGAGCTTTTTAGATTTTTACTTGTCCCCACTCCATTTTTTATTTTCAAAGAATGGAAATCGTAAATATCCGCTGAAACAGAGATGCTGCTTTTGGGTTTTATTGCTAACAATGCCGGGTTGAAATAATACAGACCGCTGTCGCCATCATAAGCTACCACTGCACCCGGCGTTAGCATTCCGCCGGGGTTATATGGGCTTTGCCAGTAATTTACATCCTGTCCTTTTCCCTGCTGCACAAACAAATACATAATAAAAAGCGACAACGTAATAACAGATTTCATAGCTGCATATTTGTATAAAAATAAGTATTACCAGCAGTGCTTCACGGGTAAGAAACTCACACAATGTGTATCTTGCCTCTATCGGCTATCTTATTTTATATGATAAAAGGAATTCTCTTACTGATTTTTTTCCCCTTCCTGTGCGTTGCGCAAAATCTTACGTTTACTTATCCCTCGGTTTTTCTTGATACTGCCCGGTCTGATAAGAGTTTGACAATGGCAAAGTTTAACCAGGATTATTTTGTTGCATGGAAAGATCCCGGTAACAACGCCGGTATCAATATTTGTCTTTTAGATTCAGACGAGCAATATAGCAAGAAAAAGGTGTACACCATAGAAGGCGCCGGCACTTCCTGGGCTCCTTTTTTTTGCACAACTCCCAAAGCTCTTTATTTGTTATGGATCAGTAATACGCAGGAAATAAACTATACTATTTTAACAGACAACATCCCTGCAAAGCAGGAAGTATTTATTCTTTCTGTAAAGAACCCGGTAGCCTTCAATAAAGGCATTACAGCATGCTATTCCGGAAACAAACTGCTGATCGCTTCACAAACAAAGGATAAGCCATTTCTAACAATAGCCAGCATTCGTGAAAATGGACTCCTGAATAATGACACTACTGTTTTCATAAAAAAATTTAAAACATCCGGCTATCCATATATATCAGTTATTAGTGAGGATACAGCAAGAATTGTATGGGCCGGCTATAAAGAAAGCCAAACATATTATGCCGACTACGAAGCAACAACTTCAGCAGTAACTGCTCCAAGTATATTAGACGATGCACCTGCTGAAAATATGGCAAGTATATATGATCTGCCGGGGGATGGAAAATCTTTATATCTATGGAAAACTGCTGGCAAGGAAAACAGGTTACAATATAAAGTAGCAGTAGCCAACGGTGAGATCTATACAAGCACATACCTGCCGGCTTTCTTCTCCACGTCCAATCCTCCTGCATTTTGCAATGTTGATTACAATAATTTCTTGCTGGCATATACAGGAACCGATAATAAGTTTTACCTGAGCACTGCATCTACTTATAATCCCGCAAAATGGATGGAACAAACTTTCTTTCCTGCAAAAGAAAACTATTCATTAAAAAATATAGTGATACCAGGTTCTCACGACGCAGGTATGTCGGTGCTTACAGGTACTGGCGGCAGCGCCACAGGGCTTATTAATGAATGTAATACGCTTACACAAGTCTATAATATAGAGCAACAGCTCAATGCCGGCATCCGCATGTTTGACCTTCGGGTAGGGCTATATAAAGGGGAACTTTATACAAAGCATTCTCCATCTGATTGTATGGAAGATGCCGTAGCGGGTGGCTATGGTGAAAAACTGGAGGATGTGCTAAAAGCAGTCAAAAAATTCCTGATGGCAAACAGCAGGGAAATAGTGATACTTAGTTTTTCCCATTTTTGTAATAAGCACATGACTATTCAGCAACAAGCTGAAAATATAGCCGGGCTTCTTGGCAACAAACTTATTTTTCATGCTGATGGCAGGCAATTAAACACAGTTGCGCTAAAAGAACTTGCAGGCAAAGTGATTATTAGTTTTGAAGGATTTTCATTTCCTGAACTTGGTATTGAAGCTAATACGATGACAGATAGCTCAGGAGCATTTTTTAATTATAAAAGAAGATATGCAGCAACCCGCTCTTTGGATTCTTTAATAGTGGCTGAAAAAAATTTCTTTCAGAAAGATAAAATATATAAGAACGACCTGGTACGTCTCGACTGGCAACTTACTGAAGCCGGTAAAGAAGCTGCTTTTATATGCAACGATTTCCAGTCCGCTAAGTCTAGTCCCATAGTGGACGGCGCTATATTGCTGATCAATACCATTAACAAGCACAAGACGATCATGGATCTTGCTTTTGAGGGAGCAAAGAGTCTGCCACTAAAGATTTATGAATGGCTGGGGGATGGAACAATTACAAAAGTGAACAAACCCAATATCTTATATGTAGATGTAGCAGGTACATGGATCACAGATTTTTGTATCGATATGAACAATCATCCGTTCTACCAGAAATAAAATGGATGGCACTTTATTTCAACCGCTTCATTTGCTCATCATTGAGCAGCTTAAATAATAATTCAGGGTTGTATTTGCGCCAGTCCGGCAGTTCCTTTAATTCAATATAATAATTCAGCTTTAATTTTTTGAAATCATGCTGAGTTGCTTCGGGCATATTCAGGCAAATGATCCACCCATCTTCATCGGCTACATTTTCAAACCATTCCTCATAATAGTCTTTTTCACTGCTGTGAAAATTCAGGACATTTTCTGCTATCAGGATAAATTTTGTGATCCCTTCAGCAAACATCAGATCGGTTACGTCACGCCTCAACGTCATGATATCATTTTCAATGGCATCATTCCATTCACCGATCAATTCAATAATTACAAAATGCTTTTTATAATCTGCATAAAGGATTTTTATAAAAAGTGTACGGCTACCCATATCATCCCATTGGGGATGAATAACATAGTTATAGATCGTTGCGGTAAATTCAAATTCACTATATACACGGCCAAAGAATGGGCTTTTAGGATCCTCTTCAGACACATACAGATCACGCCAGCGGTAAAATGGTTCCAATTCCTGCATAAAACTTCCCCTCAAATAAGACGCAATATAAAAAGCCTGTAAAACAAACAAACTATTTGACACACAAACAATTTGAAAAGTTCTACAGGCATTACACAGGATAAGGCTATCCAGTGGTAATTGACAGGGATCAAGCTTAATTTACCACTACCCTTTTTGTTTCTCTTATACCATCTAAACTAAATTGTACAGAATAAGTTCCGGGACTAAAATCGCAGACATGCAAATGAGCATTATTAAGACCTGGCATGGCCTGCATTTTTGTTTTGATAACCAGTTTACCAACTGCATCAAAAACCGTTACTTCCATAAATCCTTCTTTTTCCGAATTGAATTGCATCATAAGTTGACCAGGCCTTTTTATGGGGTTAGGTCCTAATTGCATTATAAGTTTAGGGACTGCAACAGTATTTTTATACATTTTGATCGTGGAAAGAGATTCTTTTCCATTCCTATCAATAATACCAAGCTCATAATACACATACCTGTATTTGGTGGAAACATTATGATCGGTATAAGTATAAGATTGCTCGGTAACAGAATTACCCGCAGCTGTTATTTTGGCTATCTCTGAAAAATGAAGTCCGTCTGTACTGCTCCGGACTGAGAAATAGTTCACATTCTGCTCAGTAAGGGTCTTCCATATAAGTGCTGGTTTCTTATCAGCGGAGGTTGCGATACTAAAATCCTTCAAGGTTACGGGCAAAGAAGGACTGGCAACGATCTTCCCGGACATACCATCAAGATTTGGGCCTCCATGTGCCACACAATAATACTGGTATGTACCAGCAACAGTTATAGTATATTGGTATGTACGCTGTACCTTAGAAACAGATCCGCTATTGATCTGAGCTGCTCCAACCGGTATTAAATCACCTTCGGAAGTAGCATTATGGGCATTGCTGGTTTGCGCAAAATTAAATTGAATAATATCGCCCACTGTAGCATTCAAGGTTGAAGGACTGAACTGATAATCAACCACGGTGATATTCTTTATGGCGGCTTCCGATAGCCCGAAGTAGACTGTACCTAAAAAAAGTAAAATTGCTTTTTTCATGATGAATATATTTTGTGAATAATAACTACCGAATCGCATTTAGCTAAGAAAAGGTTGCCTCAATCCGCCGGTTCTTTTTTATCAATACAAAAAAAATGAGCCGGTAAAAACCAGCTCATTAAGTATTGTTTATGTGGGCCAAATTTATTGTACCACGAGTTTAGTGGTAGAAACTTCTTTGCGGTTTGCATCAATTACTTTAACCACGTATAATCCCTTTGCCAAACCATTGGTATTAACCTTAACCTGCTGTCCTTCAGAACTTATTTGGGCAGTTTGTCTCAGCATCGTATTGCCTGATCCACTTAACACATCAATTGTATAGCGTCCTGGACTCATTGTATTGAAATTCAATAATGCAGAACCATTTGTAACAGGGTTAGGGTAAACAGAAATCCTGCTAACTGCTGTTCTTACAGGTGGTGTGGGAGCCGCTGCTATCTTAACTTCATGCAGCGAATTACCACTGGCAAGGTCACTGCAATTGTACATATCATCACCCTTTTCTTCTGTTGCAGTTAATGTATTTATGTCTTTTATCACACCACGGCTTCCTGCATAGGCGGCGGTTGACAGGATAATTTCACCATTTTCATCAACAGCAGCTCCGTTTACAGTAAACTTGCTGTCAAGGCCTTTCAGTTTACCCAGGTAAGTAGCAACTTTTGTAGAAGGCTCTATGCGAAATACATGCTGCTGCATGGTAAATAAATACAATTCGCCCCTGGCAGATGCAACCAAATCTCCACCCCAACTGCTGCATTGATTGTGTACAGAGATAGAACCATTTTGTGGAGCGTCAACCAAAGCACCGAGCTCCTCAATTTGAGTTTTGCTTCCAGTAGTAAACCGGAAGAAAGAGACCCCATCATTACTGATACCATAGCCATAACCATCGGCGCCGATTACGAGGCGGGTAACCACTGGTCCCTGGTTGTTATTATCCAGCACATAGCCTTTTTGACGGCTATGAATTGCATCTGCAATATCTCCCGCAGCATAGTAGCGATCGGGCTGATTAGTGCCCAAATTAATATACCGCAATTGTTCTGTAAACATTGTAGCAAAATACAGGCGGTCGTGAACCTTATCATAGGCCAAAGCAGCAACACCTGAAAATAAAGGCTGGTCTTTGTAATTTGCTCCGCCTGGTGAGAAGTCAGCTTTCTTTTGCTGACGGGCAGCATCAATCACCATTCCTGAATTTACCTGGTTGCTCATGATCAACGCATTCCCTGAATTGGATACCTGGCGAATGGCGCTCCAGTTATAGCCACCTTTTGTTTGATCAGTGACAGCAAATAAAGTAGCATTTTTTTGTGCCTGCAGTGAAAGGCTTGCTACTACTGAAAAGAGTAAGAATTTTTCTTTCATAATTTAGGTTTTTACAGCGAAAAGGTACAAACATTTTACCTGTAGTAAAAAAATTTTTGGATAAGCGGGCAGTTAGAGGTTAAAAGCATCCGCTGCTTTTTTTACACTTCCATATTTCAGCAACAGATCCCTGGCTTTAGCGTGATCAGTTTCACCCGTTTTTTCCATTAACATCTTTACACCCCGTTCCATTAATTTTTCATTGGTCAATTGCATATTCACCATGCTGTTATCCTCTACCCTGCCTAACAATATCATTACGCTGGTGGTGATCATATTCAGCACTAATTTTTGCGCTGTTCCACTTTTCATGCGGGTGCTGCCGGTTACAAATTCGGGGCCTGCAACCACTTCCACCGGATAATTGGCAATAGCACTCACGGGTGAGCCCGGATTGCAGCTTATACTGCCGGTAAGGATGTCATTTTTCCTGCATTCACTCAATGCAGCTATTACATAAGGCGTGGTTCCACTAGCTGTAATACCCACCACAACATCTTTACTGCTTACAAAATGTTTTTGAAGATCTTTCCATCCATCCTCGTTACTGTCTTCAGCAAATTCCACAGCTTTAAACATGGCTTCCTGGCCTCCTGCAATCAAGGCCACTACAAGCCAGGATGGCACGCCGTAACTTGGTGGACATTCACTTGCATCGAGTATCCCGAGGCGGCCACTGGTGCCGGCTCCAATATAAAAAAGACGGCCGCCTGCTAATATTTTATCTGCAATAGCTTCCACCAGCTTCTCTATTTGTGGTAAAGCCTTCTCTACAGCAAATGGAACTTTTTTGTCTTCGTTATTTATATGAGACAGCATTTCCTTTACAGTCATTTTTTCAAGATGCCTGTAATGAGAAGGAAGTTCCGTAACCTTTATAAAATCATCAGCCATGATCATTTCGTTTACCTGGCTGGTTATAGTTCAACATTGTTGTGATACTTGATAAGTTCACCCATTGGGTCTTTTATTATCTTTCCTAACTGCAATTCGAAAGAAGCACATAATTCTTTTATTACATCCCTAAAATGCCATGAAATGCTGCCGCAAAAATGGATGGGCAAGGTCCATGTTTCGTTATACTTATACAAATGAGTAAAGAAAAAATCGCTAAGGCCGTCTTCCAAAATATTCTCTATCATGAAATGTCCGCGGTTCTCGCTCAAAAAAGATGTAAAGCTTGCCAGGTATCGGTTTGGCCAGGCTTCTTTATAGACATGCTGCAAAATTTCCCGGTAGTCAGTTTTAAATTTCAATTTGAACTTGTGCATTAGGTCTTCATCAAACGTGCTGTAAATAAAATACTGCACCACCTTTTTTCCGAGATAGGAGCCGCCACCTTCATCACCCAGTATAAACCCCGGAGCAGGATTATTTTTTATGATCTTTTTTCCGTTGAAAACACAACTGTTGCTCCCAGTGCCAAGAATACACGCTACTCCTTTTTCATGACCGCATAATGCCCTGGCTGCTGCCATCAGGTCGCTTTCAACGCTGATCTTTGCTTTTGGAAAAGCCTTTTGTATCCCCTTTTCAACCAGCTTATTATTAGCTGCATCAGCGCAACCCGTCCCATAAAAATGGATGGTTTCAGGGATTGCATTTTTAAGGCCAGGCAAAACCTTGCTTTGTATTACCTCTGCGATCTGTGCCGAATTAAAAAAATATGGGCTGATACCTTCGGTGATAATAGTTTTTTTCCGGCTGCCACCAAGCAGGCACCATTCCGTTTTTGTAGCGCCGCTATCGGCTATCAATTTATAAGAGGGCATAAAATGTTGTTGGACTTTATAAGCAAATGACAAAAACGGTCGTGCAGATTGTCCATCGTTCCTGTTCCTGTACTTTCGCATCCCGAATGTAATAGCAGATACCCTTATGATGAATAAAAAGTTACAGGCCTGGCTTCCCTTGTTATTGAGTATTGCATTAGCTGCAGGTATGATACTTGGCTACCAGTTGCAAGGCCGGATGAACCCGAAAGGGGGTGTAACCGGCAATTACGGCTCTTCAAGCATTCAGCAGATCCTTGACCTGGTAAACCTGAAATATGTGGACAGTGTTAATCTGGATTCCATTGAAACAAAAGGTATAGATGCTGTTGTAAACGAACTTGACCCCCATTCGGTTTATATTCCTCCTTCGGAATTGGGAGATGTAAATGCCGATCTGCAGGGAAATTTTACAGGTATTGGTGTCGAATATCAGTTGCTGAACGATACCGTGAATGTTGTTTATGTAGTTCCGAATGGTCCAAGCGAAAGGGCAGGTATCCAAAGCGGTGACCAGTTACTTTTAGCGGACACTGTAAATATTGCAGGTAAAAAATTCAAACCTGCAGAGCTCAGAACTTTGTTGCGTGGCAAGGCAGGAAGCACATTAAAGCTTACAGTTTTACAAAATGGACAGAAAAAAACGCTGGAAGTTACCCGCGGAAATATACCCATTCCATCACTTGATGCAGCTTATATGGCAGCGCCGGGCGTGGGTTATATAAGGCTGAATAAGTTTGCCGAAACTACTTACCGTGAGTTTATGGATGCTGCAACTGGCCTGCAGGCAAAGGGCATGAAAAAAATGATCCTTGATCTGCGGGATAACGGTGGAGGTTTGCTGGAACAGGCTACTAATATTGCTGATGAGTTATTGCCTGATGGAAAACTAATTGTAAGCACCAGGGGCAATCACGTAAAAACAAAGCAAATAGAAAGTACGAAGCCCGGTCTGTTTGAGGATGGACCACTGGTATTGCTGATAAATGAATTTAGCGCAAGTGCAAGCGAAGTAGTGGCAGGTGCCCTGCAGGACAATGACCGGGGCACTATAGTTGGCAGAAGAAGTTTTGGCAAAGGCCTTGTACAGGAACAGTATGATCTAGCTAACGGCGGGGCTTTAAGGCTGACTGTTGCACGCTATTATACGCCAACAGGCCGCAGTATTCAAAAGCCTTATACCAATGGCAATAAAGAAAAATACAAGGAAGAGTTGTTAGACCGCTTTCATAATGGAGATAACTATATAACAGATACGGCGCATGCAAAAACTTACACGACCAGAGGCGGTAAAAAATTGTATGATGCCGGAGGAATTACTCCCGATGTGTATGTACCGTTTGACTCAACCATACTTCCTGCGGAAGTGACTGAATTGTATAGTGATAATTTGCTTAGCGGGTATGTACTGACAGTATTTAAGCAGCAACGAAACGAATTAAAAAAATTTACTTCAGCTTCAGAGTTAGAAAAAAATTATAAGCTGCCCGAAACAGCATGGACAAATCTTGTTGCTGCTGCAAAAAAAGACAGTATACAATTAGAAAAGGTAACAGGAAAGGCAAAAGAAAGAGTGGAGCAGCGTATAAAAGCTTTATTGGCCCGGTATGTTTTTCGTGGTGAGGGTTATTACCAGGTACTTAATAGCCAGGACTCCTCGTACCTGAAAGCGCTGATTCTGTTGAAAGATAAATAAGGAATTGAAACCATTGCTGAAATACAAACAACTGCTGTCATGGCTAAAGCCATCATAAACAAAAATCCTTTAACCCCGGCATTAATGCCGGGGTTAAAATCCAAGACTTAATATGGCTTTAGCCATGACCTTTTTTGCAGAGTAATTTTCAAAAAGCTTTTTAAGACCTTGTTACAAGATTGAATGAAAAAGATTAAATCCATATTGCTTCAATTGCTTGGACAACAAAAGTACCTGCAGCTTACAAGCAGTCTTTTCTTTATTTATTTTAAAAATGGCTGGCTGCGCAATAAGTCTTCTTATTACACGCACTACTTTGTAAAACACTTTATCAAAAAGGGCGATACTGTTTTAGATATTGGTGCAAATCTTGGCTATTATTCAAAGCAGTTTGCAGAATTGGTTGGCAGCACAGGTAAGGTATATTCAGTTGAACCTATTGAATTATACAGGAACGTCCTTACTCACAATCTGAAAGGTTTTACGCAAATTGAAATACTCCCTTATGCCCTGGGGGAAACAAATGGGGTAATAAAAATGGGCAATCCATCTACCGATAAACACCGGCATGGATTGATGCGTGTGTTAGACGATAAAGAACAAACCAATGAAAGCCAGGTATATGAAGTGGCTATGAAAAATCCTGCCGAATTGTTTGGCAGCATTCCAAAGATCAATTACATAAAATGTGACATTGAAGGATATGAAGTGCCAGTGATACCAGCCATGAGGTCTGTTATAGAAAAGCAACAGCCAATTGTGCAGGTAGAAACAGATGGCGAGAATAAATTGATCCTTCACAAAATGCTTACCGGTCTCCAGTACAAACTTTTTTATGTACAGGCAGATAAGCTTATCCCCTACCCTGACTCCTCCCTTGTATTACCCGGGGATATGATCGGGATACCATCGGGTAAGCTTAATGACTATAAAAGTCTCATTGATTGAATAACTAAACTGCTGGCTAAGTTTTGCAAATAATAAATTGATAAGCATTATGAAATTTATATTTCCAGCTTTCATTGCACTGCTTGTCTCAGGGGCAACCTTCGCTCAAACTGTTATTACGAATGTAACTATTGTAGATGTTGAAAATCAAAAATTGATCCCTGCACAAAATGTTGTTATTACTGGCAGCATTATTTCGGACATCCAGGCAGATAACAAAAAAATACCAGCAGGTGCAACTGTGATTGATGGGCATGGAAAATATCTAATGCCGGGAATGACAGATGCGCATGTTCATTTTTTCCAGGACGGAGGGCTATATGCACGGCCTGATGCTATTGACCTGCGGAAATTCGTTCCTTTTGAAAAACAAATCGCAGATACGAAAGAAAGGATGGAAGATTTTTTAAGAAGGTATTTGCAGGCAGGTATTACAACAGTAATTGATCCCGGAAGCACTTTTAATTTTCTTCAGTTGCGGGACAGTTTCGCAAACAAAAATTTTGCGCCTTCAGTATATATGGCAGGCCCGCTTATTACAACTTACGAACCTGACGAATTTAAAAGCTTAAAAAATGATGAACCATTTATACTTGTCAAAAACATGGATGATGCGAAAAAAGCAGTTCAAATGCAATTGCCCTGGCATCCTGACTTTATCAAGATCTGGTACATTACCGATCTTTCAGGGAGACATGTGGAAGACAGTGCAAGAAGTTTTCTGCCACTAATAAAAGTAACTATTGAAGAAGCACATAAGTATAACCTGAAAGTTGCAGTGCATGCCACGGAGCGGATCACAGCACAGCTTGCAGCAGAAGCAGGTTGTGACTATTTAGTGCATGGAATTGAAGATGAAATAATCACAGACGATTTTATCAGCCTCCTGAAAAACAAAAACATTATCCTCTGCCCCACCCTGAATGTGGAAGATGGCTACTATAAAACCTTTGCCCAGTTCACTGGCTTTTCGAATTACGAGATCAGTCATTCAAACCCGTTTTCGCTTGGTTCTTTATATGATCTGCAGCACCTTGATGCAGGTATCTCAGACAACTATAAAAGAATAGCAGCAAAAGCAAACTTTGCTGTTGACGATTCCATACGGATGGTCAACCTGAAAAAAATGTCCGATGCCGGGGTTATGATCGCAAGTGGAACTGATGCCGGCAATATCGGTACACAACATGCCTCGTCTTACCTGTTGGAGCTTAATACAATGAAAAAGTGCGGGATGAGCAATTGGGAAATTATCAGGGCTTCGACATTAACAGGTGCAAAAATATTGGGCAATGAAAAAAACTATGGCAGCATTGCTGCAGGAAAAGTTGCTGATATGATCTTATTCAATGCAAACCCATTAGACAGCTTGTTCAACCTCACAAAAATTAATTTAGTATTTAAAAATGGCAAAGCAATTTCGCCCGACACCTTAATACATCAAACACCGGAAATGATCGTTCAGCAGCAATTAAATGCATACAATACCGGCAACCTTAATGCCTTTTTACATTGTTATGCATCTGATGTTGAGTTATACAATTTCCCTGATTCATTAATTTGCAAAGGGATACCTGCAATGAAAAAAATGTATTCCGGAATGTTTAGCAGTGTACAAAAAGCCCATTGCGAAATAAAAAATAGAACTGTATTGGGCAATACTGTTATAGATAAAGAAAGCATAACAGGAATTGGGAAAAAAGCGTTTGAAGGAATAGTAATTTACAAAACTGAAAACAATAAGATCAGGAAGGTTTATTTTATGAAATAGAGCATATTTCAAAAGGCGTCAAGATCATTGCGAACGAAGTGAAGCAATCTTGTTGAATAAAGTATACGGGGATTGCCCGCCTGAATGATAAAGTCGGGCAGGCTTCGGTCGTTCCTCCCCCGCAATTACCCGGGATAAACTCTAACAAAAAGTATTAAAATGAATAAAGCAATTAAGATCATCTTCCCTCTTGTACTGATCTTATCAGGACAAATTTCTTACGGACAAACAAATAAAGAAATAGCAATTGAAAAAGCTAAGGAAGGGATAAGGCTTGAGGATAAAGAAGGGAAGTATGATGAAGCCATAAAGCTTTTCGGTGAAGCCCAAAAACTCGACCCGGAAAACATTAATTATCCCTACGAAATGGCCTATGCTTATAGTGGAAAAAAGGATTACAAAAAGGCATCGGATATTTTAGAAAAGTTGTTATCCCATAAAGATGTTCATAGCAGGGTTTACCAGGCATTAGGTAATGCCTACGATAGCCAGGGGCAGCCCGACAAAGCAATTGACACCTATGAAAAAGGGCTGAAACAGTTTCCAAATTCAGGTGAACTCTATTTGGAACTGGGAAATATGAACCTGGCTAAAAAGGATTACAACAAAGCTTTATTCTATTATGAGAAGGGCATTGAAAATGACCCAAAATTTCCATCAAACTATTACTGGGCAGCAAAAATATTCTGTGGCTCCGACGAGGAAGTTTGGGGTATGATCTATGGAGAAATATTTATGAACCTGGAACGGACAACCAAACGTTCCCTGGAAATAAGCAAGCTGCTTTATGATACTTATAAAAGCCAGATCACATTCACATCAGATACTACAATGGGAGTAAGCTTTAGTAAAACGGCTACAATGAACATCAATGACCTGAAAGACCCAAAGAACTTTAAACTTCCATTTGGAACAGGTTGTTATGAAATGGTTTTAATGATGTCTGTTATTGGAGAAAAAAAGATTGACATGAATTCACTCGACAGGATCCGCACCCGTTTTGTTGAGCGCTATTTCCAGGGAGACGACGCAGTAAAATATCCCAATATATTATTCGATTACCAGCGGCAGGTCAAAGCTGCAGGTCATTTTGAAGCATATAACCGCTTTATATTGTTTAAAGGCGATGAGGAAGGGAACAAAAAATGGATGGAGGCTAATCCAGCTAAATGGAGCGATTTTCTTAAGTGGTACGGCACCAACAAAATGCAGGTAGATCTATCACATCGGTTTTATAGAACACAATACTAACGATAAGCAGACATAATTTCTTTACAAGCATATATTAGACATTTGCATTTATTTTGCGATAAGTATCAGCCCGCCCTTATTAAAATATCCTTGCTAAATATGAGATCATTCCTTTCCCTTATTCTATCACTTGTTGTAATAACAGGTTTTTCGGAAACTTATACATTTACCGGTAACGGTCTATGGTCTGTCGCAGGCAACTGGAGTAATAGTACAGTGCCACCACAAGAGCTTCCTTTAGGTTCCACCATTTATATTTCTCCATCACCCGGTGATAGTTGTGTGCTGAATATAACGCAGTCTATTTTACCGGGTGCCAGTCTCATTGTAAGCCCGGGAGCTAAATTTATCATACCCGGTATATCAGGTATTGGCATTCATCCTCCCACCGTTACCACCACAGCCCTTTCAAACATTTACAGTTGTTCTGCTGCATCCGGTGGAAATGTAACCAGCAATGGCGGCAGCGACGTAACAGCAAGGGGAGTGGTATGGAGTACAGCCCCTGAACCAACTATTGACCTTACTACAAAAACTAATGATGGTACAGGCAGTGGATCATACGGCAGCTTTCTATCCAACTTAATACCCGCGGCTGAATATCATGTACGAGCTTATGCTACCAATGCTGCAGGTACTGCCTATGGCAACGAACTTGTCTTCAACACGAGTTTTCCCCTTGTAAATGTTATTACTCAGAATGTTGTTGATATACAGGCCACGAGTGCTGTTTCGGGTGGAATTGTCTTAACAGATAACGATCCCTGTGTAAACATTTTTCAGAAAGGAGTGGTATGGAATACAACCCCGAACCTTGATATCAGCCTTATTACAAAGACGATTGATGGTGGAGGTCCGATCTCATATCAAAGTTTCCTAAATGGCTTAACTCCTGGCACAACTTATTATGCAGCGGCATATCTCGTTACCAATACAGGAATATTTTATGGGCAACCCATACAGTTTACTACAGCAGGCAGTGCTACTATAACTACCACTACTGCAATAGCTACCAGCTTCACCACTGCAACATCGGGCGGACATATTAGTTATGATGGTGGTGCATCCATTACAGCAAGAGGAGTGGTGTGGAGCACCAGTCCCAGCCCTACGATTGCACTTTCTACAAAAACAAACGACGGTACCGGGATCGGAAGCTATGTAAGTAATATTACAAACCTGTCAGCCAATACCACTTATTATATAAGGGCGTATGCCGTTAACAGTCTTGGCGCTTCTTATGGTGATGAACTAAGCTTTAGTACAAATGATATTAATGGTTTCCACGGTGTAAAGATTTGCGACCAGGTATGGATGAAGGAAAACCTTAGTGTATCAAAGTATAGGAATGGTGATCCTATACCACAGGTTACAGATTATAATGAATGGATGAATTTGAAGACAGGCGCATGGTGCTGGTATAATAATGATTCAGCTACTTATGGCGGCATTTACGGCAGGTTGTATAATTGGTATGCTGTAAATGATCAAAGAGGCTTGGCCCCGGCGGGCTGGCATATTTCCAGCGATGCAGAATGGTCTGTATTATCCACTTGTTTAGGAGGTAATAGTGTAGCGGGCGGTAAAATGAAGGAAGCGGGTACCAGCCATTGGCTCACGCCCAATAGCAGCGCAACAAACAGCAGCGGCTTTACAGGGCTTGGCGGTGGTTATCGTACTGACGATGGGCAAGGCAATTTTGTAAACGTCAAAGAAGATGGTTATTGGTGGACATCCACACCTTTCGATGATTACCAGTCGACCATATGGACGCTCTATTATGCAGATGGCGAACTTGTAAGACACCTGGGTGATCAAAAATACCGGGGCAATTCTGTTCGCTGTATTGCAGGAGATTTCCCAACGGTGAACACCACTGCACCATCTGGTCTAACAGATACTACTGCAACATCCGGTGGAAATGTTATCAACGAAGGATCGGCTCCTGTAATAGCAAGAGGTGTGGTATGGAGTGCATTGCCAAATCCAACGATTGCATTATCCACAAAAACAGTTGACGGCTCCGGCGCAGGAAATTTTGTTAGTCACCTGGCCGGCTTGTCGCCTAATACCAACTACCATATACGGGCTTATGCCACCAACAGCTTTGGCACATGGTATGGAACCGATTATAATTTTAATACCCCCACTTCTCTTCCTGCTGACACATTGATCTGCAGCCAGCGTTGGACAACCCAAAACCTGACGGTAAGCAACTATAAAAATGGTGATCCTATACCGCAGGTAACCGACCGTACGCAATGGGCCGCATTGACCACAGGTGCATGGTGCTGGTATAATAATGATTCTGCTACGTACGCTGTTTACGGTAAACTATACAACTGGTATGCGGTAAACGACCCCAGGGGTTTAGCACCTGCTGGCTGGCATATACCCAACGAGATTGAATGGAACACTTTATACACTTGTCTTGGAGGGGCTGATGTGGCAGGTGGCAAAATGAAAGAAGCAGGCACCAGCCATTGGCAAAGCCCTAATAACGGGGCTACCAATAGTAGCGGCTTCACAGCGCTACCCGCTGGGATAACGGATTATAATACCGGCGCCTTTGGTGAACTCGGCTTCAATGGGCATTGGTGGACTGCGACCAGTTACGACAACATATATGCCTACCTCGCGGTACTGCGAACAAATCTTGTATCAGCAGGAGTAACCACTACACCTAAAAACAGGGGACTTTCAGTAAGGTTGATTAAAAATTAGCTTAACATAGATGAGCCAGACTCTTTAAGTGTACAATTACTTGAATTTGGAAGACTGAGTTATTTAATTATTTTTTCAACCCACTCCCCCGTTGCCTTTGCAAGAATGTCTATTACATTTTGCTTGCCTGCTTTAAAGGAATGATCCGCTCCTTCGATCTTTACAAGTTGAGCTTTGGGCAGTGAGGAACAAACAGGTTCTATAAGTGCCCAGGTGGCTAATTCATCTTTTGTGCCCTGCAAAAAAAGCATAGGAACCTGCACAGTTTTTAAATGCTCTGCCCGTTCGATAGAAGGCTTGCCCGAAGGATGCAGCGGGAAACCATAGAAAATAATTCCTTTCACTGCGGTGTCGTGATTTACTGATAAAAACTGCGAGCTCATCCTGCCGCCAAAAGATTTGCCGGAAACAAAAAGTGGAAGCTTGGGAAATAATTGCCGGCCTTTTAAAATAGCTGCTTCAATGGTTTGGTGTGCCACAGCGGGGGTATCCGGTCTCCCTTTTTTGTTTTCTGTAAAAGGAAAGTTGAACCGAAGTGTAGCAATGCCTTCCTCTGCCAACGCATTTGCAAGTGCTACCATAAAAGTATGATTCATGCCTGCGCCGGCACCATGTGCCAGTGTCAAAATGCACTTGCTCTTTTTCGGAGCGATCAACTCCGCAGAAACTGTTCCGATTGAAGGCGACACCTGCAAGGATAATGATTGTGTATTCATGGATTGAATGACCTAAAGCTAATGCATTGTTTTATTATTACAACAGCACATTTGGCCATGCAATCTATCTCATTCAACGCCTTCGGCAGGCTCAGGCTGCCAGCAACATGTCATGTTGAGTATTGTCAGGCTGAGCCTGTCGAAATATAGACATGATGCGGCTTGATGCCGTCGTTGGTGTTGTGAGTGGTTCCTGTGCAAAGCTTCACCAACAACCGGGGTGGTTAGTCTGCAATATGTTAGAAAATCAATTCACAAAGATTTTTTGTTATATATTTAGCTCCGAGCATGTTTTTACATTTAATTTTTCAGCTTTTGCCATTAACCTCGTCATTATATTTTCATACCGATTGTTATCGGGAGGGCGTTTGGATCCGGCGGGATATTATCAAATATTCTGCCCTGCACAATACCAGCACGTTATACATCATTCCTCATATTTCTGTGAAGAAAAATACAACTTAAAATAAAAGAAGACGCTGAAAACCGAATAGAAGTCCACAATCTAAAATAAAATAAAATGAAAAACTATCCAGGCATTTCCAGCATTGGCTTTATGGTTTTGTTATTTGCATCGTGCACCCAACCGGTAAGTTTTAATGCTTCTGATTGGCACACAGACTTTCCAGCACAGTGGGATCCGAAGCTTGGAATTCACGTGACTTGAAGTCGCGGC
>JADMIO010812811.1_pt1 | contig 88012 bp, 85 predicted proteins | sample 8958161 | NCBI WGS metagenome assembly JADMIO01 (sample SAMN16585339, study PRJNA669376) | soil metagenome | isolation source: Crop rotation soil | place: USA: Cullars Rotation, Alabama | collected 2011 | reverse complement strand
GCCGCGACTTCAAGTCACGTGAATTCCAAGCTTCGGATCCCACTGTGCTGGAAAGCTGGACCTGCCATGAATTCTGTCAGACGGCCGGAACCACGGGTGATGGCGTCCAGCATAGCAATGGCCATAGCCGCGCCTTCATAGGCAAACCCGCGAAATTCCAAAGCTACTTGTTCGAGCCTGCCAGTTAGCGTTTCCAGCTCACGCTCCTGCAGGGCCGCGTGATATCCAACCAGAAAAATCTTGCCCACATGCTCCAACCGGTCCTGGACCTCAGGTTTCGAGCTATAAAACCCACGACGCGCAAATGTAACTTCGCGACCGTTGATGCTCAACAATTTGGCTAGAATTGGCAGCATTGCTAGCGCCGATCACCGGATGAAATGCGTTGAATATCTGTCGGCTGGCCCTGTAAAGACTGTGCCGGAAATTTGGTTGGCGGCCCATCAATAACGGAAGATCTGTTTTCAAGGGGCCTCACCGATTCAAGATCCACCTCAACGGCAAACGCCCGCCCGATGGAATCCAGGGAAACAACAACTCGCGTGTTGTTGACTTTGCGAACCAGGATGCCTTTGAGTCCCGCAAGCGCCCCTGAAGTAATCACAACGCGCTGTCCGTCAGCGAGCAATTCATGCGGCGTGGCATTACCGGACCGGAGGCCGCGGCCGATCCACGCAATTTCTTCATCCGTGATAACCGCGGGAGAGCTGCCGGAGCCTACAAAGTAAAGTACATTGGGCAACGTGAGTACGCGCATGCGTTCCGCATGCGGCAGCCGAACAAAAACGTATCCGGGAAATAACGGCATTTCCAGCGTCACGCGACGGTCTTTCCATTGGCGTAACGAGCTGAAGCAAGGAAGAAAGTGCTCAATTTGCAGATAATCGAGCCGGGACACAGTAGTTTTTTCCTGGTTCGTGCGGACGAACAGCACAAACCATTGCGGCAGGAATGAGTCAAATGGAGGAAGGGTACCCACGATTGTAGCGTTGACTTGTTACGAGTGAGTGATGCAGCTTCGCCCTGTCACTTACAGGGAATCTGTGACCTTAACCCTTATTTGTGGGGCGCGAAAAGACCGCAGGTCTTGAAAGTGCAAGCAGGCGAACGCGAATACTTGTCTGATGCCGTCTGCGATAGGAGCTGATAAAAATTTCTCCTCCCGGCGCCGCCCTATCAGCCCGAGATTAGAGAAATCCACATTACGACGTGGCAATTGCATTAGCAATAGCCAATCGAGACAAGATGAAAATTTTTTGTGATTTCGTGCCAAAACGGGAACATCACATCGCTAGTAGCGATGCTCGCTTAGAGGGCAGCGGCGCGCTTGCATCAAGCAAGAAACGCGCCGCAGTGAGGATGTTCTAGTCCAGAGCTGTGCCTACTGAGCAACAGCGATGCATTGTGCAATCGCAATGGCCGAACCAGTCGGTTGCTTGCTGGTGGTGGCTGATGTAGTAGGTTGCTGCGGACTTGTAGGCTGAACGCCAGTGCTGCACTTGCTTGGAACCACAGGATGCGGCCCATTATGCACCGGCCGCGGATAGATACCGCCGGACGGAAACGTTGAGGAGTTTGGATACCCCGATGGCGCCGAAGTTGTGTATGTGGAATTCGTGGAGCTCAGAGAGATTGTGGAAGCCGCTTGATGCCCAACGTAGTTGGCTGAATTTGTAACGCTGGTGCCCGCCTTCACAAAAATTACATCCGCGTTGACGTTGAAGCTTGAATCAAACGTTCCATCCGTGCGGACTGTCATCGTCCCCGTGGATCCAGAGAGAGAGTCGGGTTGCGGCAATACACTGGTGGAAACTTTCCCGCCGGAATTGTTGATCGTCACGTATACGTCCACTTGCTGTCCATTGTAGGTAACGCTGGAAACGCTCTTCATGAACAATGCGGTTACTTCCAACGGCACCGTGCCACCACCTTGAGGTACGTCTTGCGTGCGATGCATGATCGTATCGGTGTTCCCTGTACCCCCCGAAATGGGAACGCCGGTCAGGGACACATTGCCCAAGCCAACCGAGGTAAGATTGATGGAAGCGCCTGATCCGGTTTGCAACAGGTCATAACCAGCCGATTGCGCCGAGGCTAGAGCAGATACGGCAAATAATGCCAGAATTGCCAAGCTTGGCAACACGAACGATCTTGACGACATACGCGACAACATATTCTTCATAAAGGTGAGTCTCCTTGACCCGCTTCATGATTAAAGGCTTCCTACCACCGGCAAATCTTCTCCGGGATTGCGAAAAAAGGGAAAATATTGCCGACAACGGGCTGATTGGTTCCAAAATGGAACTTAAATGTGTGGCAGATTCGCGCTCAGCGCGATGGAAGCACATCCCCGTATGGAATTGGAGTGAGCTGATGTGTCGATCGTTCTCCGGGATTAACAACGATTGGTTGCCCTAATTCCTCCACGCCATTCAGAATCGCGGGATCCATCCACCCAAACGGGGTAATGCTTTCAAAGGCAAACAAACGATAACCGCCAGGACGAACTCCTTTGAAAAGGAATGCACCGTGGCTGTCGGATTGGGAGAATCGATAGGCTTGTGGTGAAAGCTTCAGTTCGGCTTCCTCAGGCACAAGAACAACAGTGGCCGGGCTCAAGTCACCAGACTTTTGCACAACGCCTGAAACCTGAGCGCCGTTCTCCGCTAGAACAATGCGTAACGGTCCTCGCGCACCTGCCGGCAGGCTCAATTGATTACCCGAAGCACGGATATCACCAAACGCAACGCTCTTGATCCACATGCTTTCCGGCAAATGCTCCACTGAGAGCATCCATTTACCTGGAGCGACTCCCGGAAGCAGAATGCTTCCATCCGAGTTGACGGTTCCCGCTGGCGGCGGGCCTTGAAGCAACCCCTCCATTGACTGGAGACGCACCAGCAGATTGGGTGGAAGCGGCGAAGTGCTTTCCAGCAGCACGCTTCCATGGGCCGTAACTCCTGGCGCCAGAGGCAGATTGATTTCCTCAGTGGGCGTGTCTGAGCTTATCTCCACCGGCAACCGTGCGGAAAACACTTCTCCTTTTATCAACTGAGACGCCACCAGAAAATATGATCCCGGGGCAACACGCCTTATTTCAAATTTTCCGGTGCCAGGATCCACCACAGCGGTCGATCGATCAATGTAAGACGCGAATCCATGGTCATTGTGCGCAAGAACAACCTGCACCTGGCCCTGCGCATTCTTCATCGGACTTAGTACCCGGCCTCGCAACGTGGAGGCACGAACACTTTGCATGCGAAAATTTATTTCCTGAACATCACCACCTTCAGGCAACGGAACCGCAGAGGCGGAGTCCAGTTCAAGGACGCCGGGATAATAGAGAGGCACAAAAGCATCTTGCATTTCCGGCACAAGCGCACCAGCTTCAACGGGATGAGAAAGCGGCGATCCCTTTGGAATGGCAAGAATAAAGTAGCGCTCCGCTGGAAGATCGTAACAGCGGTATTCTCCGCGATCGTTAGAACTTGTGCCAGCGACGGGAATAAACTGGCGCGTGCCGCTGGAATAGCTTACGCGCATGACCTGAATGCCTACACCCTGAAGAGGATCTCCATCTTGATCGAAGACATGGCCGGAAAGCGCGCCTAATGGCGTGACGCGAAACGTAAGGTCATGTAGCTCCTGGCCCGGCGCAACCGTCAACACGCTTCCAGTACTTTCCGGGACAGGTGAGCCATAGTGCTGACGTGCAAAACCTTCGCGCTCCACCCATAAGCGATATGAACCAGGTGTGAGTTCAAGATGAAAGCGGCCTTGCAGGTCAGAATCGCGGCTAATAGGCGAAGCAGCCGGATCGGCAGCGGATGCAATCCGGGTATAGATTACGTGCGCACCTTTAATGGGCGCGCCCGTGAGTTTGTTCGTCACGAACCCTTCTACGGGTATCGGGCTTTCAGTGGGAAGAGCTTGAACAAAAAGGCCGATCAAGAGAACGAGCAACGACGGAAGAAATCGCGTGAGTACAAACATGGTTGGAAATCCTGCGCCATTATAGGCGGACCTCTTGCGAGAGATAGACCGCAATCGAGCCCTAATCCTATATTTCAGTGCCAATTTGAAACTGCATGTTCAATACAGAGGGACACGTTTTGAAAGAGTGCGCACAATGTTACAATTTCGGCAGTTACAGCTATCACCGAGCGGGAGTAATTCAGTGGTAGAATGCCAGCTTCCCAAGCTGGACGTCGCCGGTTCGATCCCGGTCTCCCGCTCCAGATCCTGCCAGTGAGAATTCCCTTTACAAGGACCGTGTAAGAAGACGTCTCTTATTGGCTTTTCATCCACAAAGGCAACAGCTTGGGCACCAATTCCGCTGCCGGCCCAAGATGGACTTCATCGAAATAGCGGGCGTTGGAGGGTTCGGTCAGGCCAAGAAAAATTGTCCGTGCAGGCTGTGGCCTTTGCTTGAGAATGGTTACAAAGCTCGCCACCGGCTGGACAAATCCCGAGGTCCCAATGGCGATAAACACATCGCACTCTTCCAAAGCCTTATAAATGCGGTCAAGTTGATACGGCTGCTCACCAAACCAGCAAACACTGGGCCGGAGCATCGCTCCGCAAGCACAGCGAGGGAGCACATTCGCCGCGTAACTTTTCTCGTCATAGAACGCAGGGCGGCCACAAGAGGCGGCACATCGGCTTTCAAACAGTTTGCCGTGGATGTGGACCACGTCTTCCGACCCCGCAGCTTCATGCAGGCCGTCGACGTTTTGTGTACAAAGAAATAATCCGCGGTCGCCAGTCTCTTTATTCCACTGGGCCAGGGCAAGATGCGCCGCATTGGGCTTGGCGCCGCGGGCGCTGGCGCGACGGTCAGAGTAATACTGCCAGACCAGCGCGGGGTTCCTCTCCCGCGCTTCAATGTTCGCCAATTCGTAATGGCTATGACCGCGCCAACTGGTTCCCTGAAAGACTGGAATCCCGCTCTCCGCGCTGATTCCAGCGCCGGTCAGGACAAAGAGCTGAGATGCCGAGCGGAGCGAGGGACCTCTATCATCGCTGTTTTGACGGGTCATGACTTCACAAGTTCCTTTGATCCCGGATTCGTGCACTAACAAACTTTATCAGCGAATAAGGGTTCCCTCACTGCGCTCGGAATTGACCATCAATTCTTCATGCAAACGCCAGTGTCAACGCCACTGATTTGACAGAAACAGCCTTTCGGACAGCTGATGCCTGGAACCCTACAGGTCTGCCCGCACGTCTGGGCTTGTGTTTTTGTGCCAAAGGCATGAACGGATAGGGCACCAGTTGCCAGTGTTATCGCCAAGAAAGTTAGTGCCAAAAGTTTCTTCATCGATTGCTCCTTTCATGATTTGAACCACAGAACCAATTCAGATCGTGCCTTTTTATTGTTTCTTGCTCAAAGGACACAAAGGAAAAGACGGTCTTGCACTTGCAATTGATCTGAATCGTTCTGTCTCTGCTACCTTGCTGCGATAAAATTCTTTCCTTCGCATCCTTTGCGGTGAGATCTTAATGCCTTGATACACAAACGCCTGTATCAATGCCATTGCCCTGCGACAAGTCACAAAAACAACCGCCGGGACAAGTGAGCTTGGGAGCGATACAAGTGGCTCCGCACGTCGCGCTGGCCTTTGGTTTGATCACAACAGCATGGACGGACATGGCGCCGGTCGCCAGTGTAGCCGCCAGGAAAGTTAGTGCTAAAAGTTTCTTCATGGATTGCTCCTTTCAAGATTGCTCTGCTATCCGCAGAAACTTCTCCGACTTGGGCTATTTTATGGTTGTGCGACGTCCCTCCAGCCGCGGGGATAGATTTCTCCCTTGATGCGAACACCAAAACGGGAATCAAGGGCAATTTTTTGAGACCAACATCCCCAAACCATTCCTTCTGGTTCCTTGTGTATCTCCCTGGTTAAAAGCAGCTTCGTCGTTTCACATGATCACGGTGATCAACCTCATTTTCGGCGATTCCGGTGATGGTTTGGCCTATAATTTAGTTATCTTGAGAAAATCAGCTGGTATTGTTCTCTCACTGCTGTTTCTGGCTGCATCGATGCTAGAGCCGCCGCTTCAGGCCCAGCAGCAGCCTGACGCTACCCGTGTGACCCTGCTGGCGGAAAGCAAATCATCTTCAGTTGCACAAAATGTTGAACATGCATTGACCCTTGACCCCGCAAATGTTGCTGCGGCCGCATTAAAGCGCGACATCACATCAGGAGCCGTGGGCAAAGCATCGTCCCCACATCCTTGAGGTAACAGTTATGCGTACTCTGTATTTCAAAACCGGAATTTCCAGGATCGCAATCGTATTTGTGCTGCTGCTGGCTTCGCGCGCTGCCTCAGCGGACGTGCTGAAGATCGTCGTGAATGACACGATACATCCATTGATTGCCGAGAGGTTTGACTGGGCTATTCAGGAAGCGGAGCGCACCCATGCCGACGCTTTCCTGGTGGAGTTGCGCACTCCCGGCGGCCTTATGTCCTCCATGGAAGAAATCATTCAGAAGCTGCTCGCTTCCAAGGTTCCTACGATTATTTATGTCACCCCTGCGGGCAGCGATGCTTCGTCAGCTGGATTTTTCATTCTGGAAGCAGCCGACGTGGCAGCCATGGCTCCAAGCACCAACACCGGCGCGGCACATCCTGTCTGGGGCGACGGACACACAATGGATCCGATCATGAAGGAAAAGCTTGAAAATTACGCTGCTTCCCTGTTGCGCTCCTATACCGGCAAGCGCGGCCGCAACGTGGCCCTGGCTGAAACTGCTGTTCGGCAATCGAAATCCTTCACCGCAGATGAGGCCGTAGCGCAACATCTTGTCGATTACGTTGCTACCGATGACAACGATCTCTTTCGCCAATTGGAAGGCAAGACGATCACTCGTTTTGATGGATCAAAGACTGTGCTTCACCTTGTAGGTAAGCCCATCCGTCTTCATGAGCTCACCCTGCGGCAACAGACGCTCTCTATTTTGATGGATCCCAACATCTCTTTCATCATCTTTGCCCTGGGGCTGCTGTGCATCTTCTTTGAGTTCAACCATCCGGGTGCAATTTTGCCCGGAGTCGTCGGGTTTATTGCAGTTGCCATTTCACTCTATACCCTGGGACTGCTCCCGTTGCGCTCCATGGCCCTGGTGATGATCATTGCATCGTTTGCCATGTTCGTATTGGAAGCGAAATTTCAAACTCATGGCATTGCCGGTACGGGAGGAATCGTTCTGATGGTGCTGGGCGCGCTGTTGCTCGTGGATGGGCCGATTCCCCAGATGCGCGTACATCTATGGGCTGCACTGTCGGTGGCTGTCCCAATAGGGATTATCACGATATTTTTGATGACGATTGCTCTGAAGGCGCGAAGAAACAAGGTCGTAACCGGCGCGCAAGGGATGATAGGCGAGGTGGCGATTGTCTGTGCGCCCCTTACACCTTCCGGCAAAGTTTTCGTCCAGGGCGAACTTTGGGACGCCGTCTCTCCGGCCAATGTGGATGCAGGCCATAGAGTGGTTGTTCGCGGGGTGGAAAACCTGGTGCTTCACGTGGAACCAGTGCACGAAGCAATACCTCAACCTTCAATTGCGGGATAATTTTTGCTTTTGTCACCCGTGTGCCATAAAATCCGTTCGACTTTCCCACTTGCCATCTGATGGAGGTTTGCCTGTGGTCCTTATCGTGCTTGTTCCGGTTGTCATTTTCTTTCTCTATGTTCTGAACTGCATCAAGATCCTGCGCGAATATGAGCGCGGTGTAATCTTTTCTCTTGGCCGCCTCCAGCAGGATGCCAAAGGTCCGGGACTCATCCTGGTATTTCCGCCGATCCAGAAGATGGTGAGGATCGATCTGCGCCAGCAAGCCCTGGAAGTCCCGCCGCAGGACATCATTACCCGCGACAACGTCACCTTGAAGGTGAATGCTGTCATCTACTGGCGAGTGGTCAACGCTCCCCAGGCCGTAGTACAGGTACAGAACTACTATTGGCAAACGCAGCAATTTGCCCAGACCACATTGCGCTCGGTCCTCGGTGAAGTCGAGTTGGATGAACTGCTGGCACACCGTGACAAATTGAATACCCGAATCCAGAGCATTTTGGACCAGCACACCGCTCCCTACGGCGTGAAGGTTTCCAACGTGGAAGTAAAGCAAGTTGATCTACCTGAATCCATGTTGCGCGCCATGGCCAAGCAGGCAGAAGCAGAGCGTGAAAAACGTGCCAAGATCATCCACGCAGAAGGCGAATTTTCAGCCTCGCAACGTCTTCAGGAAGCGGCGCACATTCTCTCCGGCGAACCTATTGCCATCCAGTTGCGTTACCTGCAAACCCTGACTGAAATTGGCGTGGAAAAGAACACCACGATCGTCTTCCCGTTACCAGTGGACATGATCTCCGCGATTACTAAAGCACTAGAGAAAATTGGCAAGTAAGTGTGGCGGAAATCGGGTTAAACTGGGGCAAGCATCAGCAGAAAAACCGGGGGATGAATGGCAACTGGGACACAAATGTCTGCAAAAGAGGACGATCAGGTACGCGACACTGAAATCACGTTGAGCACGGGTAAACTTCTAGGCATCTTTTTTGCCCTGGCGATTATATGTGGTGTGTTTTTCACCATGGGCTACCTGCTGGGCAAGAGTACCAGTGCAGGCGGAAGAACAGAAATTGTGGCCTCCGTTCCGAGCAGCAATGCGGGCAAACCCAATGCCGGAAATAGAACTCCTGAAGCCGTGACCCAGACCTGCCCTCCCGGATCACCCAACTGCGCAACCGGCTCGAGTCCGACCGACAGCGGTTCGACAGCCAAGTCTTCTGATCAGCCGCCTGCCGCCCAGCAGCCAACGAGCAACAAAACGTCCGATCAAAGCACTACGCCTTCTGCAGGAACAGATGGTAAAACCGGCACTGCGACCTCCTTTATGGTGCAGGTGGCAGCGGTATCAAAGCAGGAAGATGCTGAGATTCTGGTTACAGCATTGCGCAAAAAACAATATCCTGTCTTTATCGCTAATGCAGCCGGCGATCCCCTGTTCCACGTGCAGGTTGGGCCATACAGCGACAGGAAAGATGCTGAAGCCATGCGCACTCGACTCTCTGGAGATGGATATAACGCGATTGTGAAATAGCAGTCAGCAGTTGGCACTCAGCCAGAACCGAACAGGCCGCGAATTGCGCGAATGAACACGAATCAAGAACGATTCGCGTATTTCGCGTTGATTCGCGGCCAAATTTTTCTTTGATCTGCGTTTCATCGGCGGAAATCTGCAACGATTTTTAGCTGAATGCTGAATGCTGATGGCTGACTGCTAATCCGTATCAAACCGCTGTTCCAAAAATGGGTCGCCATACATGTGGTAGCCGTTCTGTTCCCAGAAGCCCGGAACATCGTGGTCAGTGAACTCCAGACCGCGCACCCATTTCACTGATTTCCAGGCATAAAGATGCGGCACGATCAGCCGCAACGGAAAGCCATGGTCGGCGCTGAGCGGCTGGCCGTCATGATGCGTGGCAAAGAGCACGTCGTCACGATCAAGATCGATCAAAGGCACGTTGGCGGTGAAACCCTGTTCGGCATGAACAAGTACATACTTTGCTTCCGGCTTCAGCTTTACCAGCTTAAGAACTTCCTGAAATGCAACGCCTTGCCAGTCATTGTCAAAGCGGCTCCAGCGCGTGACGCAATGGAAATCGCTGTGTGCCTTGATCTTGGGAAGCCTGTTAAACTCGTCCCACGTGAGCCGAACGGACTGTTCCACCAGACCGCGAATATGGAAATCCCACCGCGCAGGATCAAAGCGTGGAACTGAGCCATAGTGCAGTACGGGCCACTTTAGCGTGAGTGACTGGCCCGGTGGCAGACGCCCTGCTTTGAGCATCTGCTGCTCTTTTTCTTTGCGTTCATTGCCAGAAAAGATGCCAGAATATTCGGCCATAGAAACATTCTAAATGTATTCATAAGAATGGATTGCAGTGACAAGGAGTTGAATACCCACCTGCTAGCCGCTCACACGGGCAAGATGAAAAGCAGCTAAAAATATTGCAAAAAAGCGCGACAAGATGAAGACAATTGTTGACGCGCCTCTGCGCCCGGTGTAGCATTTCTAGGAATTCAGATGCACCGTTTATTCACCAACCCGGCTTCCGCCAGCAACATGGCCATGTGTTGCTGTATGTGTATGTGTACACACGAGCGGCCGGTGCTGAGCAATTTTTCTTAGTTTTGCCAGATTCAAACACCGGGGCCGCTCAAACGAGCGGCCTTTTCGTTTTTCAGGCTGCTCACGGGACTTGGCGGTTCCTTCGAAAGAAATGAGGAAGGCATGTCAAAACTGAAGCAGCCAATTGCAATCTATTATGAGCACCCGCACTGGTTCGTTCCGCTCTTCAAGGAACTGGATCGACGGGGAGTGCCATTCGTCCGCATTGATGCGGCCCAACACCATTTCGATCCCGCCCACTTAAACGGCGAGGGCGGATATTCTTTGGTGTTCAATCGAATGAGTCCTTCCGCCTACCGCCGCGGCCATGGCCAGGCAATCTTCTATACGCTCTATTACCTCGACCATTTGGAGCAGCGCGGCAAGCGTATTGTGAACGGCCAGAAGGCGTTTCGCTATGAAACGTCAAAAGCCCTGCAGCTTTCCCTGCTGGAGCGGCTGGGACTTCCCTATCCCAAGAGCCGCGTGATCAATAACCCGGCAGACGCGGTACAGGCTTCTGAAGGGCTGCGGTTCCCTATTGTGGTGAAGCCGAACATTGGCGGGAGCGGCGCCGGCGTGGCGAGGTTCAATTCGCGGGAGGAACTTGAGTCGGCTGCAAAGGCAGGCACACTCGACCTGGGCTTGGATACAACTGCTCTGGTGCAGGAATTCATTCCGGCGCGCGGCGGTCATATTGTTCGCGTGGAAGTGGTGGGCGGCAAGTTTCTATACGGAATCAAGGTCCACCTTACCGGCGAAACCTTTGATCTCTGCCCTGCGGACATTTGTAAGACGACCGGCGGCCAGGAACTGGCCCGTGCCGCGTGCCCCGTGGATGCGCCGAAAACCGGCTTAAAGGTTGAGGGATACACGCCGCCGGACGATATTATTCGGCAAGTTGAGCGCATTATGCAGGAGGCGCACATTGAAGTGGGCGGCATCGAGTACATCATCGACGACCGCGACGGCAAACTTTATTTCTATGACATCAATGCACTTTCTAATTTCGTTGCGGACGGGCCGAAAGTAGTCGGCTTTGATCCGTTTGTGCGGCTGGTCGATTTCCTGGAAGGGGAGGCCGCGTAATGCGATACGGATATTGGCTTCCTGTTTTTGGCGGATGGCTACGCAACGTGGAAGATGAGCATATGGAAACGAGCTGGGCTTACGTAAGCCGGCTGGCGCGCCGAAGTGAAGAGATCGGCTTTGACCTTACGTTGATTGCCGAGCTTAACTTGAACGACATCAAAGGCCCAGAAGAGCCGTCTCTCGACGCATGGTCCACAGCAGCGGCGCTGGCCGCTGTGACGCATCGGCTTGAACTGATGGTGGCAGTGCGTCCCACATTTCATAATCCCGCCTTGCTGGCCAAGCAGGCGGCAAATATCGACCACATCAGCAATGGCCGCGTTTCACTGAATGTCGTTTCTGCCTGGTGGGCAGAAGAGGCGCGCAAGTTCGGCATCCAGTTTGACCAGCATGACGATCGCTATGCCCGCACTTCAGAGTGGCTGGACGTGGTGGACCAAGCATGGAAGCGCGATCACGTGAATTACGACGGCAAATATTACAAAGTCGAAGACCTGGTAGTGCAACCCAAGCCTGTATCTCGTCCCCGCCCCGTAATCTACGCGGGCGGAGAATCAGAAGCGGCGAAGAACCTGATTTCGCAGAAGTGCGACGCCTACGTGATGCACGGCGATCCGCCGGAGAAGATCCGCGAGAAAGTTCGCGATCTCTCTGCTCGTCGCGAAAGGTGGGGCCTGCCGCCGATGCAGTTCGGCGTGGCTGCATATGCCATTGTGCGCGATACCGAGCGCGAAGCGCAGGAAGAGCTGCGCCGCATTACCGACGTGCAACAGAATGCTGCTGGCTACCAGAATTACCAACAGTGGCTCGCCAACACGCAACTTGAGCAACGCCTTTCATTGGAAGACTATTCGGTATCGAATCGCGGCTTGCGTTCCGGCCTGGTAGGAACGCCGGAGCAGGTGGCTGAGAGAATCGCCGAATTTGAAGATGCCGGCGCTGACTTGCTGCTATTGCAATTCAGCCCGCAGTTGGAAGAGATGGAGCGGTTCTCTCGCCAGGTAATCCGGCCGAGTAACCGAGCGCTGCCTCGTGTGGTTGAGTCCCGCACGCTGGCCCAAGCAGTTTAAACGACGTTCGCGTCCCGCGAAACTGAAGAGATTGGCCCCAAGCCGCTCTTCAGGCAGCAGACGAGCTCCATGCTCCTTCCCAGGAGTTCGTCTGCTGCAAATTTGGGTGCGAGAAATCCTCTCTGTAGGCTTTCGTCCGACGATCACCTTTTGGGGTTTTTGCTAAACGAAAAGTCGGCTGACATCGTGAAGGCTGGTTTGCGAAAAATCTTTGACCACCATATCTGCACCTGCCTGCTTTAGCATTGACGCTCTTCCGTCAGCAGCGATTCCCAGACATTTCATTCCCGCACTCTTGGCCGCCGTTACACCTGCAGCAGCATCTTCACAGACAAGGATGTGCCCCGGCTCGACCTGCAAAGCTTGAGCGGCCAGCAAAAACAAAGCGGGATCAGGTTTGCCTCGATCGACATCCTCTGCCGTAACAACGGATCGAAAGCGATTCCGTAGGTTGAATGCTTTCAGTGCTTGTCCTACACGTGCGCGACTACCGGACGATGCCACCGCGCTGGGTATGGTGAGAGCATCAAGCTGCCGGAGAAATTCGAGAAGGCCTGGAACAAGTTTCACTTCACCGCTATGGGACTGAAACAATTTATCCTTTTCTGCACCGTAACTCGCAATTTGTTCGGGAGTTAATTCGCCAAGAAAATGCCGGAGTATTTCTTCGCGTTTCGCCCCTTCCCGGACAAAAGAAAGTTCTGCATCGCTGACTACTTTGCCTCTAGAGTGCAGAAACGTTTTCCACGCCTGCATGTGCGCAGCATGGCTATCCGCGATGACTCCATCAAAGTCAAAGATGACGCCGCCAATCATTCGCGCCCTATAGACCTTGAGCCGATCATTGGAGTTGCGTTAATCCGGGCCATGATTGTTGAGCGTGATCGTAATTCGCAATGGTGCCGATATCCAACAGATACTCAGCAATTGCGTACCCGGCCATTTTGCCGACCATCTTTGGGAGCACGTCAAAACCAAGATCGGCCGGCCGCCGATTTGGAAGGAAATCAAAGAGCGCAGGTCCAGCGACCATCGCGCCCGCAAAAGCCCAATTACTCGCAGGGTGCATTGGCTTCTCTATAAAGGTCGAGACAACTGCATTGTTGTCCATGGTGACAATGCCACATCGCCTGGGATCGGGCACCTGATAGATGCCCAGCGTTGCCGGAAAACGCTTCTGCGTATGGAATACAAGCATTCGTTGTAGGTCAATGTTCGTGAGCACATCGGCATAAAGAACAAAGAAAGAATCCTCCCCGGCAACAAACTCACGATTTTGTGCCAGGGTCCCGGCGCTGCCAAGCAGGTCCGGTTCTTCGACGATGCGCATCCGCACTCCGGTTCTTTGTTCTGCTTCAAACTTTCGAATGGCTTCCATATGCGCGTGTGTATTGACCAGAACCTCAGTCACTCCAGCGGCCTTGCAGTTCCCGAGCCATATCTCCAGTAGTGGAATCCCTTGGATCGGTAGCAAGCATTTGGGAACTTGGGCAGTCAATGGGCGCAGACGCGTGCCGTTTCCAGCTGCCAAGAGAAAAGCCTTCATGAGACAAGAATAAATGACGCTGCGCCAAACACTAAATTCATCGCCTGGCCCCGGAGACTGACATGACCACGCTGAGTTGTTTGCGCTTCCATTGCCATGCAGACTTAATGATTTCACTGAGAGACGAGTGCTCGGGACTCCAGCCCAGTTCATGCATAATGCGCTTTGGGCTGGCGCACAGTATGGCCGGATCACCTTCACGCCGGGCGCTTACGCGCAACGGAATCACACGGCCTGTAACTTCGGCCACGGCATTACATACTTCCTTCACTGAGTAGCTTTTTCCCAGCCCTATGTTGTAAGCACGCATCCCCGGATTGTTCAAATTCTGCAGCGCACAAATGTGCGCGCCGGCAATGTCAAGCACGTGCACATAATCACGAAGGCACGTTCCGTCCGGCGTGTCATACTCATCACCATATATATTAAAGACCTTGCGCTCGCCAGCAGCGGCCTCCAGCAGAAGCGGAATGATGTGGGTTTCAGGATCGTGGCACTCTCCCAATTCGGCGGCCGCGCCGGAAGCATTGAAATACCGAAGCGCGGTCACGCTCCATCCATAGGCACGCGAATACCACTCGAGAACGCGCTCAAACATCAACTTGGTTTCGCCATAGGAATTGACAGGACGCTTGGGATCATCTTCATCGATAGGGACGCGCTGTGGCGTACCATAGACAGCCGCCGAAGACGAGAATACAAAATTCCTGATACCCGCCGCGCGCAGCACCTCCAAGAGAATTATTCCTGACGCTACGTTGTGCTGAAAAAACATCCCGGGATTACTGACCGACTCAGGGATGAGCGCCTTGGCGGCAAAATGAAAGACAGCATCGAAATGGATATGGCTTACAAGAGAATGCATCCTGCTCTGGTTACCGATATCGATTTGGAAGAACGCCGCACCTGCAGGGACAGCTTCTCTGTGTCCCGTAGAAAGATCGTCCACAATTGTGACGGAATGCCCTTTTCGCAACAGTTCAGCGCAACAGACTGACCCCACATATCCAGCGCCACCCGTAACCAACACATTGGCCATTGTTACACCCCTGATCCGCGCAAGACCCGAGCCGGGGTCTTGATGAGTATTTTCAGGTCAAACAAGAGTGACCAGTTTTCTGTGTAAAACAAATCCATTTCGATTCGTCGCGCGTAGCCATCCTGTTGATCACTACTGATCTGCCAATAGCCAGTCAAACCGGGCTTGATTTCGGAAAAAATCCAGCTTGCATCCTCATATTTCTTGAGTTCGGTGGGAGTAATCATCCTTGGACCCACCAGGCTCATCTCTCCTTTGATTACGTTCCAGAGCTGAGGCAGTTCATCCAGCTTGGTGCGGCGCAGCCTGGCCCCCACAGCGGTGATGCGGGGATCATCATTCAATTTGAAATTCACTTCAAATCGCCTGCGAAGAACAGGATCGCGCCGCAACACTTCGTCGGCATCCACACGCATGGTCCGTAATTTGAAAGCGTCAAACTCCCCGTTTGGGCCTGTTACGCGGCGTCGAAAGAACGCGGAGCCACCGTCATGAAGTTTGATTCGCAACGCCAGAAGTAAAATGAGAGGTGCTGACCCAACCAGAAGGAGCGAGGAGCCAACAAGATCGACTGTCCTCTTCAATGCCCGGTCCAAGCGTGTAAGCGGCAGCCGTTGTTTGTGCGTGAGATTTTTCGTTTTTGCAACGGCGGAAGCTTGCACGTTAGTCCCCGGCACCGAAAGTTCCGGTGGCCAGGGCCGCCAGTTTTGAAAGTAAAGAAAGATCAGAATCCACCATCATTCGCACCATTTGCTCGAATGTAACGGTTGGCTTCCAGCCCAGAATTCTATTTGCCTTACTGACATCTCCAGCAAGCAGATCATCCTCAGCCGGACGCAGCAAGGCAGGGTCTATCTCAATGTACTTCTGCCAGTCCAGGCCAACGTGTGCGAAAGCAATCGCTAAAAGTTCTTTTACGCTATGCGTGACTCCCGTTGCGATAACAAAATCTTCAGGCGCGGATTGCTGAAGCATCAGCCACATGGCACGAACGTAATCACCGGCAAAGCCCCAATCGCGGCGACCTTCAATATTCCCGATCTTTAACTTGTCAGCCAACCCCAGCTTGATGCGCGCAACCTGCCGCGAAACCTTGCGTGTAATAAACTCGGGCGCTCGGCGGGGGGATTCATGGTTGAATGCAATACAGGAGCACGCAAACATGCCATAGCTCTCACGATAATTGATCGTTATATGGTGGGCAAACATTTTGGCGGCGCCATATGGGTTGCGTGGCCGCAGCCGGGTAGTTTCAGTTTGTTGCGTATTTTCGGGCTTGCCGAAAATCTCTGAACTTGAAACTTGCAAGAACCTGGCCTGCGGAGCGTGCCGGCGAATTGCTTCCAGCATGCGAAGCGCGCCCATGCCTGTCGCGTCCATGGTTAAAAGCGGTTGAGTCCAGGATGTCGGCACGAATGTTTGTCCAGCAAGGTTGTAAACTTCATCGGGCTTAACTTGCTGCATGGCACGATCAAGCGATATCTGGTCAGTAAGGTCGGCCTCAACATAATTGATCCTGCCGCCGAAAGCGTCCGCTCCTGCGCGCGCCGTCCGTGCAATATTACGGACGATTCCGTAAACTTCGTATCCTTTTTCCAGCAGCAGCTCAGCCAGGTAAAAACCGTCCTGTCCAGTCACTCCTGTGATTAAAGCACGCATCTGAAGAACACCCCTTACGGTGCTGAAATTTGCGGCGCTAGTTGGATCGATTTACGTGATGATATACCGATATTGTTTCCTGTGCAGCTTTATCCCAGGAAAAATCAGCAGCTCTCCTCAGAGCGTCGGATCTTTTTTGTTGTAACTCCTCAGGGTTACGCAATAGCTCTACGAGGGCATTTGCCATTGCATGAATGTCAAACGCGTCAAAACACTGAGCGCCGCTGCCTCCGATCTCCGGCAGCGAGCCACGGTCAGAAGCAATCACAGGACAGCCGCATGACATTGCCTCAACCAAAGGAAGGCCGAAGCCTTCATAGAGTGAGGGCATCACGAACGCATGAGCATGACGGAAGAGTGCGCCCAGATCTTTCGCGTCCAGATAGCCAAGATTTTGCAAGTTGATCTTGAGCGCAGGATTGCGGACGAACACTTCAACGCCATTTGTTGGACCGTACATTACAGACTGGAAGCGTACGTCGGATTCCCTACGCGCAATCTCCAACACGTGAAGCGCACTTTCCAGATTCTTAGTTCGCCAGTTACGCGCGCTGGCGACGATTACGAATGGCTTACTGATGCCAGATGTTTGTGGCACATCATCGTCTGTTGCGCCGCCTGGATGAAAGATTTCCCGGTCGGCAGCAAGATGAACCGTAGAAATTCGATCTGACGATACGCCCAATATCTTCTGCAGATCAGTTGCCGTGCAGTGAGAGTCGGCGATGAAATGAGCTGCACGCCTTGCCATCATGCGATATCCAGCCTGAACCATCTTTTGCTTTGGCCACGGATATATAGGAAAGAGAAATGGAATTAGATCATGAACGGTTACGACCATTGGACAGTTCAACAGCGGAGCGGCATAAAAAGGAGAGTGAAAAAGGTCCAACTTGTCGCGCTTTTCAAGGCGCCGAAATTCAAGCGTCGCAAGCGGCGAGTATTTTTCGGAAGACACTGGAACAGTTTGCACGGACAGCCTGTCCAAGCCGGGAAGCGGATTGCGAGGATCACAATACACCACCAGTTCGCAACCCGCGCGAACAAGGGCCGGCAACAATCCAGCGATATAACTTCCCACTCCGGAATGGTTATACCAGCGGGCATCAAACCCTACACGCATTCGCAGCAGCCTCTGTCAGTCCTTAATCACGCAATATTGTTTGCTAACATATCCATGCAATGGTTCCTGTGTGAGATATCGCAGGTCGCCGGAAAAAGAAGGATCGCAGGAATTTGTAATAGCCACGTCCACAACCCGCGCTCTAAGCCGGGCTATCAATTTCCTAATCACTGATTCCCTGATGCAATGCATTTCCATGGCGCATGGCTTTGGTCTACCAAGAATGGATTGGAGCCGCGATCGCAATGCCAATCTTGTTCTAAGCTTCGTAAGTGAGTCTGCGTGTAGTCTTTCTGGTACCTGAAAAACCAATATGCCACCGGCCCTCAATATCCGGACAAACTCCGCAATATATTCATGGCTGTAAGGGCCCGCGATGTGTTGAAGCACAAGGCTCGTATAAATGAAACCAAAATAATTGGCCGGCAGGCTCTTTAATTGAAAATCTTCATTCAGTTGAAAGCGGCAATTCGGCAGATCGCGGTTCAAGTCGCGCGCCAGGGCGATCATTGCAGGCGAAATATCCAGGCCAATACATTCGGGAAAATATTGCGCCAGAGCGCGCGTTAACCGGCCCACGCCGCAGCCGAAGTCAAGCGCGGGCTTTGTTTTATCAATGTGAATGCCAATTCTTGTGGTATAGGCAAGTACTGATTCAATCTCTTTGCGGCCCGTGGCAAAAAAGTCTTCTCTAGTCCACTGGCTGTTGCGTTTTGCCGGGTCGGTACATATTGCCCACAGCGGATCGGCTTGTGCCAGTCCGTCCCAATTCCTCTGCAGCTCTTTGAGTGAATTCATGGTTTGTGCGCCACCATCCAGATGGTGTCATACCGGTTGATTTTCAGGACCGCATTCAAGGCGCGATGAGCTGCATAATATGCGCTATCTATAAACAAACGCAGATCACGAGAAACATAGTAAGGGTCGAGCGATTCTTCCACGATATAGAGTCCAGAGTTTTCAAGAAGCCGCCGGAGCACTGCCGGGGTAAAGTGCGAAAGATGGATTTCGCGGGACGCTCCGGCACGGGAAATTCCGAGCTTTGGGCTGAACTTCTGAAAAGATCGAAGTCCAAGCCTTTTGCCGATCTTCTTGATGGCTGAGGTCCAGGCTTGAACGTCATTTGGCACTGCGATGATTAAAGTCCCGTGCGCTTTCAGCAGAGCATGGCAGCGATGGATCAGCAAGTTGGGATCGAGCACATGTTCCAGGACGTGAAATAAAGTAATGGTATCGAAAGATTCTGAATCCAGATCCAAATCTTCAACCTGTCCAGTAAGAAGCGACAGACCATATTTATCTTTTGCGACGGCGACCCCGCTCTCAGATACTTCTGTTCCAATAACCTCGCTGAAAAATGGTTGAGCATGATGGAGAAACTGTCCATAACCTGTGCCGATATCCAACAGACTGCCCTTTGCACCGGACTGTAATAGTTTTTTGAGCCTCCGGTTCCACAGCATGTCGCGAGCCTGCTCTTCCTTGAGCCACGCATCGTACTTCCCTGCCTTCGAGTAAAATGCACTGATCTCGGTGAAAGACGGCCGCGGGCTATCAAACACGTAGCCACAGGAATCGCAGCGGCAAAGATTAAAGTTTGGTTCCACCTTTTGTATTTGCGCACTGCCGCAAATGTTACAGGCCAGAACTGCTTCTGTATCGAGCTGCTCTATTGCTCTAGTCGCACTCATATGGCGGCCTGCCTGCTCGGGTCGATTTCATGGGTTGAAGACTGCGCAGTTAACAATCCCAGGACAAGAAAAAACAAAGCTGTTACCTGCGGCGTAGTGTGAAAGAGATAATCGACCGTTCCGTGGAGCAGAACGCCAAAGATGGCGGCAAAGATAGCGATTGCAATCATCTTATTGAAATGATTTTCAGTTTTGTGCAATTGCCTCAAGGCAGTTCGCAGGGCAAGAACAATCAAAACGCTGAAGGCAATCAAACCTAAAAGGCCAGTCTCGGATAGAAGTTCCAGGTACAAATTGTGAGCGTCGCCGGTCCAGCCATCGGGCAGATTCAACAGGCGGCCCATGAGGCTGCGAAGATTCCCGAAGCCTGTGCCGAACAAAGGCGATTGAGCAAACACGGTAAAAGCTCCGGCCCAAATCGCCAGGCGCGAGACTGTGGTGAAATCATCGATCTCACCAAGGCGCTGAAAGAAGAAACCAGCTACTGCAGCGGCCAACAGGCAGACGATTAGAACAAGTGCAACTCGCCGTATTTTGGCTTTGCGGTCCCTTGCTGACAGATAAGTATAGACAAGCAGAATCGCAATGAACGCAAGCAGACCGCCACGGCTCTGCGTGAGTAAAAGCGCAATCGCCGCAAGAGCAAGACACCATCTGCTCAGGGTGCGTAGAACGGAATCCGGGCGGCCGATGGCACAGGCGAGACAGAATGGCAGAACCAGGTTGAGATATCCGGCAAGACCGTTATAGTGTTCAAGAAAAGACGTTATGCGGCCTTCCCAAGCCGGTATCTGCGCCATTTCATCCTGAACCGGATAGAGCACGTCATAAAGCGCGGAGTAACCGCCGCTAATCGCCTGCCAGAGACCGAAGAGAGTGACGGCAATGGTTGAAACCATCAAGACCTTTAGCAAGGTTCGAGTGTTGTCTTGAGTCTGGCACCAATCGGTGATGACATAGTAAAAGCAAACGTAAGACGCCAGGCGCATGAGCTCGCGTTGCGCGTCGAGCGTAAGTGGATTGAGGAGGATTGCCGATGCCGTGGCGACGGTCAGGTACGCAAGGATTGCACGCATCAGCCATCCGCTGAAGAGCCAGCGTCGCAAATCATGCTTGTGGGTTGCGCGATATAGCAGAACGCCGGCAAAGAAGCTCAAGCGAACCAGGGTACTTAGATCACGTATGGGAAAATCCCAGTTGAGGAATGGCGTAACCGGCAAGAAAAATACTACTAATGGAAGTAATGCCCTGAAACGAAGCGCAGCGAGAACGAACACTGCTCCAGCAACGGCCAGCGGCAAAGCAAGAGGGCTCAGCAGAGCACCGGCGGTTAATCCAAGCGCCATGCCAATAATGATGAACTCGACCCGCCAACTTGGCGGCTGGAGAGCAAGCGCGCGTGATGTTGCCGGATGATTCATTTCAATTGCGGCCTGCCTTCCCTGCGTTGATCAGAACATCCAGAGTTTGGCGCGCGCAACGCTCCCAGGTAAACTCGCGCGAGCGAGCCATTCCATTTTGGCTCAGTCGCAGCCGCAATTCGGGACTGCGCAGCACCGTTTGCATACAAGCGGCCATCTCTTCGCAGGACAAAGGGTCGAAGTAGGCAAGCACATTGCCGGAAATTTCCGGCAGGCACGAAGTGTTCGATGCGACAGTGGGCACACCGCAGGCCATAGCCTCAGCCATAGGCAATGAGAAGCCTTCATACAATGAAGGTATAACGGCAAGACTTGCGCCTTTGATCAACAGTGCCAGATCGCCGTCGTCCAGAATGCCCGGAAGAATTACGCGGCCTCTGCCGTTACTCTCTGCCGCTGCGGATATGATTTCGTCAGAGTCCCAGCCGCGCCGACCTGCAAGGACAAGATCAAAATCCAAGTCTGCATTCTGGGCCAACATCAGACGGAAAGCCTCAATCAGACGTTTGAGGTTTTTCCGGGGTTGAATTGTTCCGTGATGCAGCAAGTAAGGCTTGTTAATTCGCAGTCGAGCACGTAAAGCGGCAAGAGCAGTCATGTCCGGCGGATCGGCATTGAAGAGAGATTGATCACAGCCATCATGAATTACTACAACTTTTACCTCAGGCACACCCAGATGAGTGACGATATCGCGCTTTGAGCACTCTGAAGAGGTGATGATCGCGCGGGAGAAGCGCGCACACCCCTTGAGCAAGACGCGCTGCATTGCGCCAACGCCAGCCGAATGCGATGGCATGGTGATGGGCGTGACATCATGAATTGTGCAAACAGCAGGCACACGACCTATCGGCAAAGTGGCCGACGTGGGAAGAAACATCACATCGGCATGCGTGCGCGATGCGGAGAGACTGGCGCCGCCGAAACGCCACAGGCGGTCGTGATCGAGCAGGGCCGATGAACAAAGCTCAAAGCCTTCCTCTGGAGCAATGTGAATTGCATCATTGCCGTTTCGATTGGAAGCAAAAAGCGAGAAGCGAATTGCGGACTCGTTGCTGGCAAGCTTTTTGAACTCACGAAGCAGATTCTGCGTGTAGACGTAAGTTCCCTGGCATCGAAAGCGGTTGGCCAGCGTCCATGAGTCAACGGCTACTTTCACAGCGCAACTCCTGCGGCGCGAGACCGGACTTCACGGCCGCGCGCAACTTGCTCGACGACACCCAGAGTTTCTTGCGCACAAACTTTCCAGCTGAACTTCTGCGCGCGTTCACGTCCCCGTTGGGCAAGTTCAGCCTGCAGGTCACGCGACAGCAAAACCGCTTCCATGCGGAGCGCTATGTCTTCGACGGAATCCGGGTTGAAATAGCGCAGGACGCCTCCTGAGATTTCCGGCAGGCACGAACTGTTGGCAGCTATGGTGGGAACGCCGGAGGCCATCGCTTCAACCATGGGAAGACAAAAGCCTTCGTAGAGTGACGGAATCACTTCGAGGAAAGCGCCGCGCACCAGCAGGGACAAGTCACGATCATTGAGCGCACCTGCCAGAACAACTTTGCCTTTGCACACGCTGTGATCCTGAGCGGCATTGAGCGTTTCCTCATGCTGCCATGCGAGGGGACCTGCCAGTACAAGGTCAAAATCTAGTTGCGGATTTCTGGCAAGCAGTCGCCGATAAGCAGCGATAAGGCGAGGAAGATTTTTTCTTGGCTGGATTGCGCCATGATGGAGGATATACGGCCGCTTAATTCCCAGCCGCAAACGCAATTGCTCAAGCAATGCCGGTTCCGGGGGCAGAGTATTGAAAAGTCGACGGTCATAACCTTCATGCACAACATGCACTTTGGACTCTGGAACGCCGCAAATGCGAATAATGTCCTGCCGAGAGTGCTCTGAGACGGTAATAATCGCTGCGGACGATTTGGCGGAGCGTGCCAGCAGAAACTTCAAAAAGAAAGCTGTGCGTCTGTGGAAAGACGGCATCACCATGGGAGTAAGATCGTGAATGACTGTTATCGTGGGCAGTAGAGTGCTGATGGGCAGAGAAGCGCCGTGGGGATTCAGAACGATATCGGCGCCATCAAGAAAAGCAGCGGCGGCTGCGCCGCCATAACGCCAGAGGCGATCAAATTGCATTAAAGGAGATTTGCGCGGATGAAACCCTGGTTCTTCTGTAAATTTCGCGGCTGCGGAATCCTCTGCTGAAGGAAGATATGGCTGAATCTCTATTCCGCTGTGTCCTGATATGCGTTGGAGATTTGCAAGAAGGTTACGCGTATATACCTGAATTCCGTTGTGGTTGTACTGCGGCTTGAGCGCGGACGCATCAAAAGCAACCTTCAGAGATCCATGATCGCTGCGGGTCTTCATGCGTAGGCCGCTCTTGGCAACGGCAGATGCAAAGCATGGTAATAGGCCGCGAGCGTTTGCCGGGCTGTTTCTTCCCAACTGAATCGGAGCAGGTTGCTGCGGCCATTCGCAATCAGAGATGTCCGCACAGCGTAGTCAGAAAAGGCGCTTTGAAGCTGGGCCGCCATTGCTCCCGGCTTATGAGGGTCAAAATAGAGAGCTGCCTTGCCTGCGACTTCCGGCAGAGAGGTCGCTGATGAACAGACAACCGGCGTTCCACAGGCCATGGCTTCCAGCACGGTGAAACCAAACCCTTCATAAAGCGATGGACAAACGTAAACACGCGCGGCCAAATAAAGCGCCCGAAGATCGGTGTCTGTAACCAAGCCGGTAAAGACAACGTGCTGCGCGATCGCCAGTTGCTGGGCAAGCCTGCGAAGAATGGCCTCGCCAGCGCCCATTGGTCCGGCGATCACAAGTTTTGACCGTATTCCATTTTTGAGCAGAAGCCGATACGCTTCGAATAATCGCACGTGGTTCTTGCGCGGCTTATAGATGCTTGCATACAAGATGTAGTCGCGATCAATGCCAAATTTGGAGCGCGCTGAAGCAAGGCCCGCGGGATCGGGGCTGGATTGAAAGAAAGGATCGACGGCCGGGTAAACAACCTCAATCTTTTCCGGATTAGCGTTCAGATAGCGACTGATTTCAGCTTTGGAGTGCGCGGAATCGGTTACGATGCGCGTAGCCATCCGCGAACAGGCATTCATCATGGTGCGGTAATACAGGCGTCCGGCAAACGACGGAAGGTCTTCCGGGCAAGCCAGGTAAATCACGTCATGAATGGTGGCAACGGCGGGACATGGACGCACCAGCGGTAGAAGAAAATGCGGTGAGTGCAGCAGATCGACTTTGTAGCGATTGAGGATTCGCGGCAGCTCAAATTGCTCGCGAAGAGAATAGTACTTTATCCCGGTGCAAAGTTTCTGTGCATTCGGTGCATGAACCAGATGCTCTCTCTGCGGCGGCAGGATGAGCAAATACTCGTGCTCGGGGGCCTGCGCGGTAATGGATTCGGCCAGGCATTTCATATACCTGCCAATTCCCGGATTGCCGATTCTCCGCAAGTCAAAGGCAATTTTCATGAACGTCCCTAAAACGATGCAGCTCGAGCTACAAACGCTTTTGCATTTCCGGCAATTAAATTCTCACGCACGGCGACAAAGATGGAATGAATCATGGCATGGTGAAGATCTTCAATGAGTTGAACGTTGTCTGAAGGGACGATGGCGCAAACGTCGCATAGCAACTTCATCTGGCCACCTTCGCAGCCGCCCAAGCCAACAGTCATGGCTCCGTATTCTCTGGCCGTTTCCAGCGCCAGTAAAACATTGGGAGAATCGCCGCTGGTGCTGATGGCGAATGCTACATCGCGGGGCTTGATGAACGTCTTTAGCTGTTCCGAGAAGATGCGTTCATAGCCAAAGTCATTGGCCCAGGCAGTAATCAGTGATGCATTGTCTGTAAGAGCCATAACCCGGGGACGTTTGCCTTCGACGCTGGCACCTTTATTGATGTCACACATCAGATGCGAGGCACTGGCGGCGCTACCCCCATTACCGAAGACATACACGGTCCGTTGCTCTGCGAAAGCATCGAGAAAGATTGAGACGATTTTGCCGATGGAGTTGTATGGAAGCTGAGAGACCAGGCCGGTGAGATCGTGAAAATACCGCCTGATTGTTCGATCCGCTTGCTGGTGAGATTCCCACTCTCGACTTTCGTATCCGGGCGCCATGAATACTCCTACTCAAAAGTTGTTCAATTGCTTCTTATCTTTTCCTAGGTTGCAACTTTGCAAATAAAGAGCGGAATTCTCCTGCAACATCAGCCGCCAACAGCCGGTAAGAGTCATCTGCCGGAATCTGCTGCCAGCGATATTTCCCTACCACCCATAAGCACGCCAGAAGCAATGCACCGAAAACGCTTCCGGCAACAATCAAGCTACGGATAGGACTAGAACGCTTCTCTGAAGCAACTCCCGCATCCATGACGCGAACAATCGGCAGCTCTTTTGCTTCCTGAATCTTGGCCATTTCAAACTGCTGAGTCACAAAGGCATAAACTGCCTCTTGGATTTTGGCCTCGCGGTATAGTTCGGTATAGCGCGAGCCGAGGCCCGGCAAGGTGTGCATGGAAGGGTAAGGAGCAGACCAGCCAGTTTCATCCTGCGAGGATGTGTCATTCGTTTGTCCGACAAGCTTTTTAACTTGCGACTGCAGCTCTGCGATGCGTGCTTTGAGCGTGCGCACACGAATATTGTCGTCAGAATAAATTTCCTGTAGGCCTTTCAACTGTGTTTGACTGGCGATCAACTCGCCCTGCATATGGGCCGCTGCATCCATCACGGCGCGACCTTCATTCTGGGGATCGACCATGGAGTTTTTGGTGGTGAACTGGCTCAAGGCGGCCGAGGCGCGAGCCAGATCCTGCTTCGCACCAGTGAGTCGTTCTTCAAGAAACTGGCGTTCGCGGTGGGCTGAAGAAGTATTGAGATCGACGGCCAGCCGGTTCAATTCATTCACATAGGCATTGGCGATCTGCGCGGCCACCTTTGGCTCATAGTCAGTTACGGTGAGCGTGATTACGCCGCTCTTTTTGTCTTCCTCGATATCGGTAAACTTGGTCAGTTTCTTGCGTGCTTCAAAGTAGGTGCTTTTGCGGTAGCGGGCGCGCAGATCAAAGCGGTTGATCAAGCGATCCTGAACGGTACGGCTCTTCAAGACCTCCACATAAAATGCGCCGGGTGTTTTGGCTCCGAGCAGGGTGGCAGCATCCAGCCCGAAGGCCGGGCCTGAAGTGTCACCACCGAGGGCTTTGCTTAGAAGGCCCATCATGGAACTGCCGCCGCTGCTGCTGGAATTTTCTCCGGGAACAAATCTCACGGCAGACTTGTAATGTGAGGGAATGAGGAAAGCAAAAATAATGGACGCGATAAGAGTTTTCCAGGTAACTGCCCAGAGGAACCGGCGTGACCGCCACAGAACCCAGAGTTTTTCGCCTTTTCTATCATCAGGGCCGGGATCGGGCGAGTATCGCTTCTCCAAGTCCGGATGGATGGAGGGGGCATAAATGGGTACGGCGGCCTGGCCCCTAGTTTCCACGTTTCAAGCTCCAATGCGGCCAATATGTTAATTGAAACGAGGCGGTGAAATCATTCTGTTTTTTCCCGGCGCTCAAAAGCGGGAAATTCCAATATTCGTACTGCAAAAAGGTTGAGAGCGAGAGCTTGCGATTCAAGGCCCATTCCGACTTGGCGTATATGTCCCTAAGATTTCCGCCCTGAAGAAACATACTGTCAGCAATTTCACTGCGATAGCCAAACTGTACCGTTTTGTCAGCGGCGGCCCAATATGTGCTGCTGGCACGCAAGGAGATTCCCTGCCGGCCCACTGTGGCATCGCCAATGATAAAGCCCTTATTGGTGTAGCCATCCAGATAACGGTCATTCCAATAGAAGAAGCCTCCCTCAGGCGTTTGGATTAGGCCGGGAAGGTTGGTGTAAGAAGCTTCAACGCGCACGTCCAAATGAGGCACGCCGGGCACCTGAGAAAGATAGAGTCCGGGCGTATGAGCGGCGCGCCGCGGGTAGCCGATGGGCGAAATTTCATCTTCAACGAAAGAATCCTCGTAAAGGGTCAACCATTTCCTGAAACCGGGGATGCGATAGGTGAAATCGAATGTGGAACGGCGATCACCCGGGTCCTGGCCGCGGCCCGTGGTATTGCCGGCAGAAAACAAAGAATGCTTTACCGATGACGCTGTTATTGGAAAATCAGGGCCACCAAATACTCCTGTCCTACCCACGCCGAATTCAAAGTTGGGAGTGGGTTTGAAGTTGACCTTGAAACCGTTGACCATCGGCTGCTTGGGGAGTGTTCGACCGAAAGAAAAGACTTCACCGATCGTTGGATCCTGAGTATTGCCCCAATGCGCGCCGGTCATTTTTCCAACCCAGTATTCGGTGCGGAATGGCCCTAGCAATTTGCCTAGAATCCACGGGAATTTTGACGGATGAGTCTGGTCAACTCGGAGCATATAAAGAGGTTCAGCGTTGTTGCTCCAGAGAAATGGGTCCTGGGCGGGGCTGAGCCACAGAGTCTGCTTACCGAATGAGGTCTGCCAGCCTTTGATGTTCAGCGAAATAGAAGCATCGATCAGCCGGAACTGATTAAACGCAGGGATGGCGGACGCGGGCTGTGGGCCTTTGAAGTCGGCGACTTGAATAGCATCCTGAACTGCTTGCGAATAGCCAGCGGCTGAAGGAGCGTGCTCATACTCGCCGGTAACAGAGAATGCAAGCGCGCCGGCAACGCCGCTGGAAGAAAATCCGGCCAAGCCGTTGGTGCCACGTTGGAAGGGCCGTCCGTTATCGTTCACGATGGTCTGGCCGAAATGATAACTATCAGTGAGAGGAGGGCCGGAGATGGATGTGGTGCGAGCGTATACGGAATCGAGTCTGATGTTGTCAGCATCTTCGTCTTTAAAGTGCGAAGAGAATTCGCGCTCCAGTGACGCGAAGATCAAGTATGCTTCGTCCGGATTGGACGCATCGACCTCACCGGATATTTCTTCAAGGAGGCGGCTGCATTCACTTCGCGTCCATGGCCTGAGCCCAACGATTCCGCTGTGGAGCACTCCCAGGGCGGCAAGGCGATCAAAAGCTGGATAGACCCAGCTATCAATTGGAACGTAGGGTGAACCGCGCTCGGCGTGAGGAAAGCCTTCAGGTGAAGGATCGCGAACAAAGCTCCCATACCCTGCGCCCGGCAGTTCAGGATTGTGGTGCGATTTATATGCTTGCCAACCAATCAACCACCCCATGGCACTTCCGACGACTACGTCGCTGGGAAAATGGTCACGGCCAGCTACGCGGGCGGCACTGACAGTTGTAGCAACTCCGTAGAGCAAAACCTTGGCAACCGGGCCCGGATATTCATGCGCCAGAACGCTGGCGGCGGACCAGGCAACCATGGCATGTAACGAAGGAAATGAAGAGTTTGAAATGGAACTGCTGTTGAAGAATTCGCCCTGATGGTTGCCGTCATCAGGGCGGGCCCGTTGCGTGGCAACCTTTAAAACCTCACTCACAACCAGCGCATTGGTAGCAGCTTCAATGGATAGAATCCCAGCTTCCTGTTTATGTTTATCGCCACTGTATTTGCCCAATAAATAGAGAGAGCCACTCCCGCCAAGCATGAGGGCAACGCCTCCGTTGGCGACGGTGCTGCCGTGATTCCCCAGCGAACTGGTGCCCTCAATGCGCGATGAAAGTTCTGCATCGGCATTGATGAGACCAACACTCAGGCCAGTGAGTGGGACCAGCCAATTCAAATCTTCAATACGGACTTTAAAAGGACTGGTCCAGATAGTTTTCTGGTCGTACGCAAGGTTGCGCAGGAATTTACCAGGGTTGTCACTGGCATAGCGATCGTCATCAATGTGCGTCCCCGGCGTGGGCGTTGGTGTTGGCGCTGAAGGAGCCCCAGTGTTAGTCGACTCGCTCCAGGCTGCCGAAGCTGCGCAGAAAATGACTAGTAAAAGAGCAAACCTGCAATTTCCCATTCGGGTCAACTCAATCTTTCGGTTAGAAAGTCCTGATCACACTGACGGCCACGGCAGCGCCGGAAAGCAATGAAATCGTCTGGCTCAGATTCTTGAAAATTCCTGAGCCTGCGCCCTTCTCTGGAACGAAAACAGTGTCACCGGCTTGCAGGGTTGTTCCTAAAACATTGCCGGACCACCACTGCCCAGAACCGCGGCCGACCACTGTTCCGTTGGCGCGGACGACGATGATCTCTTTCTTATTGGCAAGAGAGGTTGGCCCGCCGGCTTGCTTGAGATACCAGTCAGCGTGCTTCCCATTGCTAAACGTGATGGCGACCGGGTTATAAACCTGGCCAGCCACCATGACAAATGTTGGGCGCTTAGGGATATAAAGCGTATCGCCAGCGCGGACTTCCACATCGGCCGGCGTGCCTTCCCACTTTTCAATTTGCGAGGTCACGTGAATGGTGAGGCGACCATTAGGCTGAAGCTGCTTTAATTTGGCAAGGAGTGCCTGGCGTTCACGCTCTTCAGCAGCAGCGCTGTTGGTCCTTGACGATGAGGACGACGATCCAGTTGCACCGGACATACCAATACCCTGCGCCTGAATCTGAGAAACCATCTCCTGGCGGCTCTTGGCTGCGGCCTCGCGAACCTGAGCGCGATCCAGAATGGCAGCGTAAGGATACGCTTCACTGGAGAAGCCGCCCGCGCGCTTCAGGATGGAGCTGAGATGCTCGCCGCGCTGAATGCCATAACGGCCAGGATGCGTTACCTCACCTGTGATTGAGACAGCTCCGCCAATATCATTCCAACCGCCGATCTGCCGGATAGTAAGTACATCGCCCGGTTTCAGCAGAACATCTGTATCGGCTTCGCCAGCCAGCGCGCGTCCGATGGGAATGTCCCGATGATCCAGATCAACATGGTCGCCATCGACAACGGAATAGCTGGTAAGATCTGCTGCCTGCTGATACGCAGAGCGCTTAAAGCCGCCAGCCATACGCAGAAGATCGGCCGCCGTCATTTTTTCCGCTAATGGATATTCGCCGGGGCGCATGACTTCGCCAAAGATTGAAACTTTGGGCCCGTCGGTTTCATAGCGTCCAAAGATGCGCACTGTGTCGAAAGGCTCCAGGCTGGGAGCTTCCGCTTTTTTCGAGAGAACGTCCGGCAGGCTAAAAGGAATTACAAATGGCGTGAAATCGGGCGGATGCAAGCGGACAATCTCTGCACGGTCTGCGGGTTCAGGCAAAAGATCGTCATAGGAAGAGATGAGATCGGTAACTTTTTCACCGTCTTTATAAGAGAATTTTCCTGGACGGAAGACGTGTCCTTCAAGATAAACAGCGCGATTGCTATACGGAAGAATGGGAAGAACAGTAACGATGTCGCCATCTTGTATGCGGAACCGTTTAAAAGCGTCATCGGCAGCTTGAATTCCACCCGTGCCTGATATGTTGACGCTCATCATCTCTTTGCGTTCGTGGGCCCGCACACGCTCAACTCTGATCCGGCTCAACTCTCCCGTAACCGGAACGCCGCCGGCCAAGTCAAGAATCTGGTCCAGCGTTTGCTCTTTTCGCAGTTCGTAAATTGCCGGCCTACGCACCTTGCCTGCCACAGTAACTTGCGGACCGATGGGTGGAACTAGAATGCTATCGCCAGATTCAATGTGCACTTCACTGGCACTCACGCCTTTCAACATCAGGTCGTAAAGATCCACTTCTTCCACCAGTGCCTTGCCGCGATAATGTTTTACCGTCCGGTAGGAGCCGGTGTCGGTGGGGCCACCGGCGGCGATTAATGCGCTTAGAGCAGTGGAGAGCGAGCTGATGTCATAGGCTGCTGGATTCTTTACATCGCCCACAACGTAGACGCGAACAGAACGGAGCTTGCCCAGAGTCACGTCCACGGAAATCCCACGCAATTGGTGGCTCAGCATCTTCTGTATTGTCTGCTCGACTTCGCCGAGGGTACGTCCGGCAACCACGACGGTGCCGGCTTCAGGAATCGCGACGCGGCCTTCACGGTCGACAGCGCGTTGAATATGCTGTGACGACGTTCCCCAATAATCGATCACCAGTTCATCGCCGGGACCGAGGATGTAGTCCGGACCAACTGGCACGCTCAGAGTCGATTTATCGGCAACGGCGGCGCTGTTGCGAAAAAGAGCGGCGCCAAAGCGCTCCAGTTTGGTTTCGTCCACCGTGGCCTGCGTATAAAGATCGCGCAAGGCCGGGAGGTTGCGCAGAGGATATTGTTCCTGCGTGGGGCCTTTTTCGTTTTGAGACCTGCGCGGACGAGGCTGACCGTTCATTCCCCGCTGGCCGGTCTGAGTCCCCGGCTGTCCGGGAACGCCCTGGCGTTGAGTGCCTTGCGGAAATGTCTCATTGTATGGCCGGTTATTCGGCTGCCCATTTGGCTGTCCCGTTTGCTGATTGCTTTGCGGGGCGGGCTGGCCTGAGGGAACTATCTGCTCATCAGGGACCTGCTCATTCTCTTGCTGTGGGCCGAAACCGCGCTTGGCCAGTTCATTGGCGGCGAGTTGGCGAACGCGATCGTCTGAGCGGATCTGGTTGAAAAGACGATCGTCTGTGATATCTCTCTCAGAGACGTTATAACCACGATCACGTAACTGAGCTACGATTTCAGCTTTGGCCTCAGCAAGAACGTCGGGGTTCTGCTGGAGAATCTGAATGATCTCATCAGCCGTGAGATCGGAATCCTGGGCAAATGATTTTCCCGTAAGAACAATGCAGAACAGTACAAGAGCTAACAAAAAACCGAGCCGCATACGGCTACGCAGTAACGATGAATTCAAGTCTCTTCCCCTTCAAAGAGAATAAAAACGATACGAATCCGGCGAGTTACAAGTGCCTTGATCAGCTTACGATGTGAGCTTCACATTTTATTGTAAGTACAGGCGGAAGAATAGAAGCAAACCCCTATCTTTGTCCATTGCCGTCAGATTGTGGGAGAGAGCGGTCAGAAAAGCGCCGCCATCGGATGCGGGAGGGCCAAATAAAGCGGCCGGCAACTTTGCCTGCGACATCTGCTCCTCCGGGAACTGCATCCCAGTATTTAAGCGAAGGTTTTGAGCGACTCACATTCTGTGGCCGGAAACCCCGGGCACGCAAGTACACAAGGAGCAGCTTTTTATGCGCAAGATTTTACTAGCGACATCAGTGTTTGCATTGTCAGTGGGCATCGCCATGGCACAAAGCACGGGCTCAGTTACACCAAGTCCCGCAACACCAAGCACGACCACAAGCACAAGCCAGGGCACAACCAGCACACAGCCCGGAACGACTTCCACAACAACAGGAACTCCTTCTACTACGACAGGGTCGTCCGGTTCAATGGGAACATTGCAAACCAGCCAGCCTGGAAGCACCACGAGCGGCACTCCGTCGGCAACTCAGGGAACACCCGGAGTCGCAGGGAGCGCAGGATCGGTAACCGGCGGGACCACGGGTTCCACGCAGACACAGACTGGAACTTCGACCACCGTGGCGCCGTGTACGCCTTCCAACAGCACTGGAACGTCAACCACAGCGAGCACTACGCCTTCATCGGGTAACACGTCAGCAACTTCGAGCACTGGAACTACCAGTTCGGCTCCTGGATCTACCACTACGACAGCATCGGCTTCGCCGAGCGGAACCTCAGCGACCGTTGCTGGTGCGCCGTGTGCGCCGGGAAGCAGCACGGCCCCGACCTCTACTGCACCCAGCAATCCTCCTACGCCGAGCGACATGGGCACGGGAAGTTCGACTACACAGCCATCAAAGCCGCCGCTTCGGTAAGGGCTGCTAAGACCGAACGGCTGCCTGCGGGCAGCCGTTTTTGCTTCTTTATACGGAAAAGCTTTTATTGGAATTTTAAAATTGGTGTAGCGTCAGAGTTTTACCTCAGCGGCTTAAAGCCGATTTCTTCAGCATCTTACCGCAGGCCTAAAGGCCTGCTCCACCCTCCAAGGTGGATACAGTAATTTAGAACTGCTTCTAGTTACCGTCGGAATTTCGCACTCGGTTTCCTTCCTTATTTTTCTCTGCCACCGTCACACGCTTCATCGGCAGGCCAAGCAGAGCGCGAGCAAACATGATGGACTCCAATGCGCGGATGTCCGGGTCCTTGATTTCCTGCAGCATCTTGGCCGTTGCGGGGTGAGAGATCTTAGCTTCAATCTCCACCAGACGGCGATAGGCGTCCGTGGAGGGCCACCAGGCTTTGAGCGCTTTGTTGGGATCATCGGGATTTATATCATGATCCAGCAATTTTGCGGCGACGCCAAGACCGTCGCTGACTACGTCTTCAGCTTTGTCTTTGTCATCCATCTGGAGATAGATATCGGCGGCGTGAGAAATAAACGTAAACTGGTCACGCAGGGGAAGGTCTGCGACAGCCTTGCGCAATTCTGCTACGGCCTGGCGCGCGGACACCGGCTGCTTCTTCATGTTCGCGCGGGCAATACCTTCCAGCGTAAGCGCGCGGGGCGACGTCCACAGAGGAATGGTGAGCGGAAGGGCCGAAGCCTGAGCGATGGCCTGCGTAGGATCGGTCTCCGCATCCTGCAGGATCACGTTTGAACGCCGCATCACTTCCTGACGCACCGCTTCATCTGAGCTGGCCTTGCTGCTGCTGTTGTCACTTACGTTGAAGCTGGTGCCCCGGCGCTTAGGTTTAGCATCCTTATCGGGCGCGGCCGCAGGTTTGGGGCTTACCGAATCCATTCCGTTGGGATACTTCTGCATGGTGGACTGAAGGGCGGCATCTTCCTGAAGGAGCTTGTCCGCGCCGCTTTCATCCAGCTTGCGCAACAGCGGCATCACAGCAAAAAGCTGATACTCGTAGTTGGAATTGAAGCTTGCCGAGCCGCCTTCGCCGCCGACGGTCACAGAAAACTTGTCGTCATTCTTGCGGGCCTGGCTGAGGATTTCATCGATTGACTCCAGCGCAAGTTTAGGCGGGATGCTGTCACCAAAGCGGATGAGCAATCCGGTGAAACTACTATCGCCCATCGTGCCGAAGGCGCCTTTATGTTCATGAGCGCGGTAACTGGTTGCAGCAGAGGCAAACAAAGTCTGCTTTTCCGCATTCATTTCCGGTGGCAGCGCTTCCATCAGGCGGCCGCCTGCGGCATAGGGAAACTCGTCCAGAGAGGCCACTTGTTCCACCAAGTCAACTGCCTTGTTGAACTGTTTCTTTTCAATGTAGCGTGAGATGAGGCCATCAGCCGCTTGCTTGCGTGGACGCGACTCGGCCTGCGCCAGCCGCTCTTCGACGTCAGACATGGAAATTGGAAGAAGAGCCTGAAATATACCCTGTTGAAGGTTCTCCCGGGAGAAAGGATCATCCTGAACGCTGAGCGAGGCGGAGAATGCATCTTGCAGAAGCCCGCGAGCTTTAGCTGGATCAGAGGCAGTGAAGGCTTCAGCGATCTGGATCAGGCTGTAGCTGCGCATTGGAGGTTCCAGACCGCGGGCCTGGCTTTCCGCCGATTCCAGAGTCTGGTTGGCCAAGATTTGATCCGGAGTGAGCTTGGGAGCTTTGGGGACAGCGGTCTTTAGATCGCGTCTGCTCGTGGATTTTGCAGCCGACGAGGCGAGGGCGTCCGCTTTTTCAGTCGTCTCCGCCAGTTGCTGCGCCCATATGCTTTGCGAGACCACTATGACCAAGCTGGCCAACAGGATCTTGAGGCTTCCACGCATGGCGTTTGCTCCTTTGCTTGAGCTTAACGATGGAGATCGGGAAGAATTGTAAAGCAAAGTTAGAACAATATTGTCCGGAAAACTTGCGCAGGATTCCATGGGTTAAGGGGTGTTCGGAAAAAGAACCCCAGGGGCTAAAGCCCGACACTCTATCTCTATCGAAAAATACCGCAGGCATGAATGCCTGCTCCACCCCGTTACCGCCGGTAGAAACGCACCAGAAATAAAAAAGAGCGGCGAATGCGCACGCCGCCCTTCTTATGGGAGAGAAACTTTATTTTTTCTTGAGCAGGAAGCCGGCCGCGAACATGGCCACGGCGCCAAGAAGCCACTCAATACGCCACAACTGTACCGCCTGCCAATCGAGCAGCGTGGTAGCGGTAAAAACAAAGCCGGTGACGATGGCGGCAATGACGCAGGCGAATCCCATGACCAGGGCCACCAGGGAAGCATTGGTCTGTCCCAGCGCTTCACGCAAAGAAGCAAAATCGATCCAGGCATTCAAGCCGGTCACCGCATTAGCCGCCAGGTTGGCGTGACGGTCCGCCCCGCAGACATAGCAGAAGCGCGATCCCAGAACAAAGTCCGTACCGCACTCCTGACACACCTGCTCTGTCGTCTCAGCAGATGCCGCTTCTTGCCGCGGAGCTACCGCCGGTTTCCAGAACTCCTGCCGTTCCTCATAATTCGGTGCCAGATGTGCCATTTGGGAGACCCCTAAGTCTTCTCCAATGTAAGGGCAAATCTAGGGCCAAATACGAGTATGACGTAACCCCATGGTAGCCATCAACTTACAGGTTTACCCATGGCCGGTAGGACACTGTACCTGGAAAATCTTACATGTAAAAGCTTCAGGCTTCGCGACGCCGGGGCATCCGCAGGATCTTTGGATTGTCCTTGGTTTTGCTCCAAAATCCGAGCAGCACCAGATCGGCTTCACAGAACGTAAGGTCCTGCGGGCGTGGGCTGCCATCATTGAAGATGTACTCGTCCAGGAGCGTATAGAGCTCGTTTAAGGGGATGTTGAGGTAGCCAGCGGCCTCGGGTTCTGTATAGAACTCTTTGACTGGTTTGAGCGGTCTGGTCATAGTTTTGTCTTCCGTATCCTTGGTCGATCGGGATGCGGGGGAGCAAGATGGTTGTACCGTTTCTAGTGCGGCTAAGGTATCAGGTAAACTGCCCGATAATGGACCACATGAAACCTTACCCGCTTGGAACTTCCTTATTACGGAGGTAACTCGTTTGGAATCTAGGACTCGCGTGTTTTCAGGGCCATCTGCGGGTGATAGCCGGTAATAGCCCAAGAGAGCAACCTGATTTCCGAGATACGGCAGCAGAATTCCCGCATTTTGCTTTGGATTTCCTGCTATGGAACTTTAAAAGCCTGGAATGCGTATCATCAAAAGAAAAGGCGCGATTTTCCTGAGCACCTCAGATTCAGGGCCTGTAAGGGAGGAGAAAGATGTACTGCAATTACTGTGGCAAGGTGATTCAAGACGACGCAAACCTTTGCGGCTATTGCGGCAAAAGAGTGGCCGGGGTGATTGGCCGCGAACGCCTGGTTCGTCCACGGCAGGGACGCAAGATCGCCGGCGTGTGCGCGGGCCTTGCAGAATATTATGACTTGGACGCGACGATCATTCGCATTGTGTGGGCGGTATGCATTGTATGCGGAGGAGTGGGCGCTCTGGCTTACTTTGCCGCCTGGATCATCATTCCTGAAGAGCCGCTACTGCTGCCGGCAGCACCGCCAACTACGCCGGATCGAGTGGTAAACCGCTAACAAAAAGCCACCCCAAACCGGGGGTGGCTGACGTACTTCAAACAGCCTGATTTACTTCTTGCTTGCATTGCTGGCTACGTAGGCCTGGGCCTGCTCAAGCATTTTTTGTGCTTGCTCACTGTTGGGCCCGTGAGGATCTTTCTGCAAGAAAGCCTGCAAGGCCGCCATGGCTTCAGGAAATTGCTTCATGGCCAGAAGCGCATGGGCGCGCAGTAAGGAAATAAGTGGATAGTCCTCGGGCGCAAGGCTTTGCGCACGATCAAACTGCTTCAAAGCTCCCGGATAATCTGCTTTCCCGATATACGCCTTACCGAGTTCAAAATAGCCCTGCCAATAGTTAGGCGCTAAAGACTGGCCGCGCTGAAGGCTGCGAATGGCCTCGTCATACTTTCCTTCCATGTTCAAGGCCGAACCCATGACCATGTAAGCCATGGCATAGTTGCCATCAATCTGAATCGCCTTATCCAAATCTGCGACGGCTGACTGAGCATCTCTCTGATTCAACGCCAGCACGGCGCGCAGGGTAAGAGCGTCAGCATAATTTGGGCAAAGTTCCAGCGCCTTGGCCAGATGCTTGTGCGCATCCTCGGTTTTTCCCTTATCCACATCTTGATGCGCCTTGTTATAAGCGTCACGGGCCTTGGCCGGAACACGGTATTGCGCAATGGAGATTGAATGCCCTTCAACTCCGTCAGCCGGCTTGCTTACACCCTGCATACGAACATTGACAGAATTGGAAAAATTGGTGGTATCCACACGTTCTGAAGCCTGCTGCAGCCCGACGGTAGCAACTACCGTGTATGTTCCTGGGGCCACACGGGAAAATTCAAAGCGTCCGGCAGGATTGGTATAGACAGAGCCAACCATGGTGCCATTTAGGTCATTGAGTTCAACGTGGACATCATTCAAAGCATTGTTTTGATTATCCTGGATGACACCACTGATCGTGCGTGTTTCACCCCGGGAACTGTTCATCCCTGGGCGGGAACCTGGCAGCGTATTTTGACTGGAAAACGGAGACTGTGATGGGTCCATGCCCATTCTTTGCGCCGAAAGATAGAGACTGCAGCTTATAAATGCGAGAGAGAGAGCGATCAGCCGTGGGGTCTTCATAACAACCTGCTACATTTGAATTGTCACGAAGAGGAGTTCTGGAAAGGGGGCAGGGCCTGACCTGAGTGCCTCTTGTCGGCAATCGTGCTTTCGCACAAGTGCTGAAAGTGAGAGTGCGTATGAAATATGGGAGTTGCATTTAAGTAAACATTCCACAAATAATATTTTTTGTACTTATAGGCAACTTCAATGCAGTTTCTTCGGGAGAAAAAATCCAAGTGATCATTCGTCCGGCAAAAAACATACTGGGCGCACTACGGCTTCCCGGCGACAAATCAATTTCGCACCGCTATGCCATGCTGGCAGCGATTGCCGCAGGCACCACGCGGCTGGCAAATTTTTCCACCGGAGCTGATTGCGCCAGCACTGTAGGCTGCATCCAGCAGCTTGGCTGCGCGGTGAGGAAAAATCAGGACGGCACATTGGAAATCGAAGGACGAGAGCAGTTGCAGGCGCCTAGGAACAGCCTGGATTGCGGGAACTCCGGTTCCACCATGCGCATGCTGTCCGGAATCCTGGCTGGGCAGCATTTCAATTGCGATCTGCACGGTGATGAATCACTTTCACGGCGACCGATGGCCCGCATTGTGACGCCGCTGCGGCAGATGGGAGCTGAGATTACCGCGGCTGCGGGCGATCGTCCCCCACTGCACATTCGCGGCGCTAAGTTGCGCGCCATTGATTACACAACGCCAATCGCCAGCGCGCAGGTGAAGTCCGCAGTGCTGTTTGCCGGACTGTTTGCCGAAGGCGAGACCAGCGTTGATGAACCGCACCGCACGCGCGATCACACAGAGCAGGCGTTGCGTGCCTTTGGCGTGGAGATTTCGCGCAGTAAGAATCGAGTGACCGTGAAAGGCGGGCAGAAGCTCGCGGCGATTCAAGCTGCTGTTCCGGGAGACATTTCTTCCGCCGCGTTCTTTATGTGTGCAGCGGCGTTGTTTCCGGGATCGAACCTAGTGATCGAAAGCCTGCTGCTCAACCCTACTCGCGCTTCCCTGCTGGACGTGCTCAAACTGCTTGGCGCTCGGCTTTCAGTGATCAATCTGGAAGAACATCACGGCGAGCTGGTAGGAACGGCCAAGATCGAACACGGCAAGCTGACAGGAATCATCATTGAAGGAGCGCAGTCAGTGGCGCTGATCGACGAATTGCCAGTGCTTGCAGCTATTGGTCCTTACACGCGCGATGGCATTGAGATCCGCGATGCAAAAGAGCTGCGCGTGAAAGAGTCTGACAGGATTGCTTTGGTGGCAAAGAACCTGCGCGCGATGGGTACCGAATGCGAAGAACGCGAAGACGGGCTGCGCGTTCCGGGAAATCAGAAGCTGCACGGAGCAGAGATCGACTCAGGCGGCGATCACAGGATTGCGATGGCGTTTGCTGTGGCCGCGCTGAGAGCGGAAGGCCAAAGCGTGATTCATGGAGCAGAGTCAGCGAAGATTTCTTTCCCGGAATTTTTTGAGATGCTGGAGAGGGTTACAGAGCGGTAAGCTTTACTGTAATCCCGAGCGCAGCGAGGGAACCCTACCCTACCGAAAATCGATAAGCCGCGAATACACGCAAATGAACACGAATTAAAATCAAGAATTCGCGTTTGTTCGCGTTCATTCGCGGCTTAGATATTCCCTTGCTGTAGATCGCAAATCTTTAAGCCCAAAAAAGACAATACGAATCTTTCGCTGCGGTCGGGATGTGAAAAACTAACAGACCAAGTTTTCCTTTGACAGCTTCAGCCCATCCAGATTTCCCAGCACGGTCACGGCGACTTTATCCGGATGGAAAAGAGCGTTTGCCATTTCGCAGACTTCCTCAGCGGTGACTGACTCGATCTGATCAATGGTTTCGTCGAGGCTGAAGAAACGTTCAAAATACATTTCCTGGCGAGCCAGGTTGGACATGCGCGAGGTGCTGGATTCCAGACTCAGCATTAGTCCGCCCTTGAGCTGGTCTTTAGCGCGACGCAGTTCGTCTTCAGCGATCGGCGCAGATTTGAGCTCAAGAAATTCCGCCAGAACGTGGTCCACTACCTGCCGCACCGACTCAACGGACGTACCGGCATAAATGGCCATGCAGCCGGTATCGCGATAAGGATTCAGATCGCTATAGATCGAATACACAAGGCCTTGCTCCTCGCGGATCTTCTGAAAGAGACGCGAACTCATGCCGCCGCCCAACACCGTATTCAGGACGTAAGAGACGTAGCGCTTTTCGTCGGAGATGGGATGTGAAGGCACGCCGAGACAAAGCTGCACCTGTTCAAGCGACTTCTTGTTCCGCGTAATCACGCGCGATGTGGTTGCCGGCGCAGGCAGATGGAAACCATTGGGAACGCGGTGCAGAGCGGCAAAGCGTTCTTTGATCAGCTCCACAAAAGTCTGATGGTTCAGATTGCCCGCGGCCGAGATGATCATGTTGTTCGGCGAGAAACGCTGGCGATAAAAATTGAATAGTTTCTCCTGCTCAAATGAGCGGACAGTCTCTTTCGTCCCCAGGATCGGCTTGCCCAGCGGATGGTCCTTCCAGAAATTCTGGGTAAAGATCTCATGCACCAGATAGTCCGGATTGTCTTCATCCATCTTGATCTCTTCCAGGATGACGCCTTTTTCGCGCGTGATGTCCTTGGGATCGAAAGTTGGATTGAGAACTAAATCGCTGAGAATATCGATTGCTACAGGAAGATGCTCATCCAGGACTTTAATGTTGAAGCAGATGGTTTCTTTGCCGGTGAAGGCGTCCATGTTGCCGCCGATGGAATCCACCTGGCGAGCAATGTCACGCGCCGTGCGCGTCTTCGTCCCTTTGAAGACCATGTGCTCGGTGAAGTGTGAGATGCCATTGAGCTCGGGCGACTCATCACGCGAACCGGTCTTCATCCAGATTCCAATGGCAATGGAACGGATGTGGGCCATCTCTTCACTCAACACAATTAAGCCGTTGGGAAGAACTTCGCGTTGAATGTTACGTGGTTCGGTCAAGGGGGCGCGTGTTAAGACAGCGGTTTCCATCACTGGTTCACATTTGATTCTTACACACTGGAAATGGTCGCACGGTGAATTATATGTTATGAGAAATCAATAAGTTAACGCCACCTTAGTTGGTTTAGATGCTTTTTGGCCCCTAACGTGTAGAATTTAAAGTGTAGTGAGCTCCACATGCCTGATCTTCCCCAAGACGGCCTGTTAGGCCTTGATTATCAAGAGCTTAGCGGTATTACACAAAAATTTGGGCAGCCTGAGTTTCGGGCCCGCCAGCTTTTTGACGCTCTTTATCCACAGCGGCTCCCCGCGCTCGATTCCGTCACTACATTGCCCAAACCTTTTCGCGTTGCGCTGCAGCAAGAAGGTCTCGATATTCGCCATCCGCGTGTGGAGAAAAGCTTTCAATCCACTGACGGCACCATCCGCTACCTGATTGCCATGGCTGACGGAGAAACGGTTGAGACCGTCTGGATGCCCGAAGGCGATGACGGCGAAATCGGCGACGGCAGCGAAGCCGGCGATTCTGAGTGGCATCGCGCAACGATCTGCGTTTCCAGCCAAGTGGGTTGCGCGGTGAACTGCCAGTTCTGCCTCACCGCTCTGCTGGGCGTAAAACGCAACCTGAGCGCCGGTGAAATCGTGGGACAGGTCATCGCCGTGCTGAATGACCGCCAAGTGGATATGGAGCGCCAGCGCGTCAACATTGTTTTTATGGGCATGGGCGAGCCTTTTCTGAACTATCCCAACTTCATGAAAGCCGTGCGACTTCTGGTGGAAGGCGTGGGCTTTCCGGAATCACGCATGACGGTCTCGACTTCCGGGATTATCCCGCGCATTCACGACTTTGGCGAAGAAGCGATGCGGCCTAAGCTGGCGATTTCGCTCAACGCTTCGAATGATGACGTCCGCAGCAGCATTATGCCGATCAATAAGAAGTGGAACCTGGAAATGCTGATGCAGGCCGCGCGCGACTTCCCTCTCCGCAACCGTGAGCGCATCACGTTTGAATATGTGCTGCTCGCCGACGTGAATGACAGTCCTGCTCACGCCCGAGAAATGATTGAGCTGCTGCGCGGTATCCGATGCAAAGTGAATCTCATCGCGCTCAATCCCGGGCCAGGCATCCAGTTTGGTACGCCTGCAGAACAGAGCGTGCAGACATTCAAAGACCTGCTGACCAAAGCCGGTATCCCGGCATTTGTGCGCCGTCCGCGCGGACGGGATATTTACGCAGCGTGTGGACAGTTGAAGAGAACGGTAGCGTAAGGAAGCATTCAGCAAAACCTTAAAACCTCACCGCTGATTACGCTGATAACACTGATTTGCACGGATCAAGGGCGATTTGAATTTGTAAATCCGTGTTATCCGTGTTCATCTGTGGTAAGGGTTGGGTTATTGCCGCGCGTAAAAGTAGTAGTCCGCGGAATAACTGCTCCTGAACTCCACTTCTCCGCTTTGCGATGTGCATTCTGTCGCCGATGGCGCAAGTCCGCCTGCAGTGTTCACCCGCTGAATGGACGTTACACCGCTCAGCTTGCCGCTCCCGGAATGTCCAGTCACAGTGAGCAAAAGCCACGGGATCGCCTTGAGATCAGGCGCGTCGGCTTTGGCGGCCATCTTGCCGGTGACCTGGCTGCCGTCGTTCAGCTGCCACGTAGGCCCGCCAAAATGCTTACCCATTGGCTTGCCCTGCTCGTCGAATAACTCCGCTTCAGGCGCTTTGAGCGCCCATGCAGGTTTGCCATCAGCGCCAGGCCGGCAGACATAGATCTGGAAGCCGGTGGCTCGCGCCATGAAAACAAGCTCTTCACCCGCAGGGACCTGAATCGATGCCGGAACTGTTGGTTTTTGCACGGAGGGATTCTAGCAGGGTACCCCGCCCCCAATGGCTCATCAGTAAGATCAATGCACGTGGCTGCCGGCGGCAGGCTGGAGCACATGGTTGTGTTTCGTGAGGCTCCCGTAGACAATGGACGCGTGACCCCGCACAAGCACCGGATCACCGAATACCTGCGGCCCAAAACGCTTGCGATGTTGCTGCTCGGGTTTTCTTCAGGTCTTCCCTTTCTCATGGTGGGTAATACGTTCGGCTACTGGCTGCGCGATGAACACACCTCCCTGACGGCCATCGGGTTTCTTTCCTGGGTGGGCATTGCCTATTCGCTGAAGTTTCTGTGGGCGCCCGTAATGGATCGCGTGGATTTGCCGTTATTCAAGCGGCTTGGACATCGGCGCGGATGGATGATGTTCTCGCAGATTGTCGTCGGCCTGGCGCTGTGCGCGATGGGCGGAACTGGCACCAAAGCCGGGCTCGGCCGGCTCGGGGCTCTTGCGCTTGTCGTCGCGTTTGCCTCATCCACACAAGACATTGTGGTCGACGCCTGGCGAATTGAATCGGCAGACGATGGAGAAGAGCAAGGCCTTCTGGCGTCTGCTTATCAGTTCAGCTATCGTCTGGCGATTCTGGCTACAGATTCGCTGATCCTCATCCTGGCAGCGACCGTGGGCTGGCGCATGTCATACGGCATTTACGGCGCCGCCATGGCAATTGGAATCATCGCCACCTGGTTTGCCCGCGAACCGGCGCGCGCGGACGCGGTGATGCATGAAAAAGAGCGTGATGCTCCGTTTTGGACGCCACGGGGCTTCTTTGACGCTGTAGTGGGACCGTTCATCGCTTTTTTTCGCGCACATGGCTGGCTCGCGCTTGTGATGCTGGCGGCAATCAGCCTGTACCGTGTGCCGGACTACATCATGGGACCCATGGCGAATCCCTACTACCATGACGTTGGTCTTTCCAAGGCAACCGTCGGAGCGGTGCGCGGGTCAATCGGGCTCATCGCGACCTTTGCAGGCATTGCAGCCGGCGGATTCTGCTCGCTGAAGCTTGGCTACATGCGCGCGCTCATCATCGGGGGCATATTGCAGTCTGCAGCCATTGCCGCGTATGCGATCCTCGCGTTTGCGGGCATGACGATTCCACTCTTTGCGGTGGTCATGGCAGGTGATAACTTCGGCATCGGCTTTGCAGGCGTTGCGCTTGTAGCATACATGTCCAGTCTCACCAACATTGGTTATACCGCCACGCAGTATGCGCTGTTGAGTTCAACCTACGCCTGGCTGGGAAAGATCTTAAAGGGATTTTCCGGCGCTGAGGTTGAAAGGCTGAGCGCCACGCACGGCCTCATTCACGCGTACGGCATTTTCTTTATCGCTTGCGGACTGACCGGCGTGCCTGCCATTCTTCTTTTTGCGGCGTTGGATTACTGGCACAGGCGGAAACAACCGGTCGCAGCCATGAGTATGCAGTCGAACTCATAGGAAGCATTTTTTATCGAGTGGCGGTGTTCGTGACAATTTGCAGATCTAGCGGGTAAGGAGTAACGTTTCTGCCATGAAAAGCGTCGAACGCCGTAATTTCCTAAAGGTAGCGGCGGCGTTGCCTTTTACCTCGCCGTTGAGATCGTTCGCTGAAGTTACAAGCCCATTGGGAAAACCAGTGTATGTCGCTGCGGGCGCGGACGCGACTGGGACAGAGCATCATGGGCCGCGCGCAGGCACGCACCTGGATTTTAAGGTCCTTACCAAAGACACCCAAGCCGGTTTTTTTCTGCTAGAGCATCGCAATATTCCGCAAGGCGGGCCGGCGCGCCATCTGCATTATGCACAAGAAGAATGGTTCTACCTGATTGAGGGCAACAAGCTGGTGATCGAGGTAGGCGACGAGCGCTTCACGCTTCGGCCCGGCGATTCCATACTCGCGCCACGGAATGTGCCCCATGTGTGGGCCTACGTCGGTGAGAAGCCGGGACGGATGCTGATGGGGTTTACGCCGGCGGGCCAGATGGAAGATTTCTTTACCCTCTCTAGCAAGCAGCCAGTGGATGCGAAAATCGTAGAGGCACACGGCATGAAGTGGCTGGGGCCACCGCTCGATGTATCGAAGCTGTGAGTTGGCATTTGAGCGCTGCTTCAATGCGCGTCATCCGTGTCTATCAGCGGTAGAACTCTCCTGATTTTCTCCGCGACGGTCTTATTCATGCGTGCGGCATTTTCTTTATCGCGTGCGGACTGACCGGCGTGCCTGAGTGCTTCTTTTTGCGGCGTTGGATTACTGGCACAGGCGGAAACAACCGGTCGCAGCGATGAGTATGCAATCGAACTCATAGCAACCATTTTTTATCGACAGCGTGCGTGGCTCGCGCCCGGAAAACGCGCTGGATCGATGCCGAAATGGTCGGTTTTTGCACCGTTGGATTCCAGCAGGGTACCCTCCCCCCATGGCTCGACTATGATTCCAAAGGGCTTACACAAATTAACCCCAGCGGATACCATCATCCTGAGCTGCACCCCCTCCCCTGCCCCTATGTTCATCCCATTGGATCCCATGGCGTCCCATGCGATCCCTAGGCTGAGAGCATCGGCAGAGGGTTGCAGTTCTTGGTTTTGACATAGCTAATTGCCAGTTGCCAATTGCCAGCTGCTTAATTTTCAAAGATCTTTTCCCGCTCACACCCTGAGGTGCCTGCCGAAGTATAGCGCCATTTGTTCGCCCGTGCAATGGGGAAGTAGGACATCACTCAGAAAAACTCTCGTCCGTATGACTAGGAATAAACTTTTCGTGTAGCCCGTAATCGAGGAGTTTCTGGATCGATTCACATAAGCCGACTTCCCGTTACCAACTGTCGATGAGTGCTTCGGCGATAATGCGCGAACCAAGGGACTTCTCGACTACACCTAATGGCAGGCAGCACCCGGTACACACGATCGTGACTGAAACTGCCAAGGGATGGGTGATTCGAACTGTTGGTCCCTTTTACCGGTTCTGTTGTTTTCCCAATGGGACTGTGAGATGCTCCTGTTGGTAACCAAAATTTAAAGGGTGACGACACCGGATTTTATGAAAGCGAAAAAGGACGTACAACCGGGAACGCTGGCGCTGATGGTGCTGAGGACCCTAGATGTCATGGGGGAACTCCACGGATATGGCATTGCCCGGCGTATCGAGCAGATTAGTGGAGATATCCTCTTTGTCAATCAGGGAACACTTTATCCAGTCCTCCTGAGACTAGAGCAAGAAGGGGCGATTGCATCTGAATGGGGCCCCTCTGAAAACAACCGTCGTGCCCGGTTCTACAAGCTGACACGCGCGGGTCGCAAGCTCCTCGAAACCGAGAAGCACGACTGGGAGCAGAAGGCGGCAATCATTGCCCGCTTCTTCGAGGTGAAAGCGGAGGATCTGGCATGAAGACTCTCAGTCGATGCCTGATCCGTCTGCGCAATTTTGTTACTGGCCGGCACGGTGATCAAAGGCTGCGTGAAGAGTTGGAAGACTACGTAGCGCGCGAGGCGGAAGCCAATATACAGGCTGGAATGAGCGAGGAAGAGGCCAGGAGGCAGGCGCGGTTGAAACTTGGCTCTTTGGAGGCGATCCGAGAGCAATACCACGCAGAGGAAGGGTTGCCCTTGCTGGAATATCTGCCGCAGGACATACGATTTTCGCTACGACAGATGAGGCGTTCGCTGGGGTTCACGCTCGTCGTGGTGTTGACGATGGCACTAGGGATTGCAGCGACGACAACGATGTTTACAGTGGTGTATTCGACGCTGATCAGAAGCTTGCCCTATCCACAGTCGGAAAGAATTGTCGCGATTCACGACACACGGATTACCGGGCAGTCAGCCGGGGGACTGATGACGGGTCCGCGATTCTATGACATTGCGGCGCGAAACCGGAGCTTCTCCAGTCTGGCAATCTTTTACTTCGACGAGAGCACCCTGATTGCGGGAAAGAAGTTGCCTATCTATGTGAAGGGAGCGGGAGCGAATGCAGGATTCTGGGATGTCTTCGCCACGACGCCGATGCTTGGGCGGGTATTCAATGCGAGAGACGACGTGCCACATGCCCCGCAGATCGTGGTGTTGAGTTATCCCGGATGGCAGCGGCTTTTCGGTGGCGATCCGAACGTAATCGGAGAACAGGTGAAGCTGGATCAGCAGACGGCGACGATTGTGGGCGTGATGCCGCAAAGTTTTTCTGCGCCGGGAGGCGTGGACCTCTGGCACGCGGCGCAGTTTAATACGAATAACTGGGGCGATTATCGAGGCGACGATCTGCGGGACACCAACGTATTTGGGAGGTTGCGGTTGGGAGTAACTCCGGCGCACGCTCAGGCCGATCTGGATCGGATCGGGGAGCAACTCAGGAGGGAGTATCCGTCGAGCGACGGCGCGTGGCGGTTCACTAGCGAGACGCTGCGCGACCACCGGTACGGTCAGGTACAGTCGGCACTGGTGGTCTTGCTGATCGCGTCAGCGCTGCTGCTGCTGATCGCTTGCATCAATGTGGCCAACCTGCTCTTGTCTCGGGCGACGACTCGACAGCGAGAGGTCGCTCTGCGGCGGGCGCTGGGTGCCTCGGGACGGCGCGTGGCTTTTCAGTTTTTTGTAGAGAGTGTGCTCCTTGCGTTGGCAGGCGGCGGTACGGGAATCCTCCTGGCATTCGTGCTGACTCGCATCGCCGCTACCAGCCTGCCGGGGATTCTGGGGCAGCCGGGCACGATTCACATGGACGGAATTGTTATTGGGGTCGCTCTGCTGATCTCGGTGGCAACTGGAATCGTGTTCGGAGTGGTTCCGGTGCTGGAGACACGGAAGGTGCAGTTGCATTCGGCGCTCAAGCAGGGTGAGACACGCCTCGGAGGATCATCCGGCAACTGGTTGCGCAGCGTCCTGGTGGGGGTGCAGGTAGGTCTGTCTCTTGTGCTGCTGGTGGGTGCGTCGCTTCTGGCGGAGTCGCTGTGGAACTTGATGAAACAGCCACTGGGATTTGAGCCGGAACACCTGCTGACGGTTCGGGTGTTGTTGCCGTGGGACACGACGCCGGAAGCGGTAGGCAATTTCTACAACGACGTGCAACAACGAATTGAAAATCTCCCAGGAGTAGAGGTTGCGGGACAGATCAGTGCGCCGCCAGTGACCGATTTTCATGTGCGCGGCAGCTTCAACGCGGACTGGCTTCCGCAAGTTGCCAATCAGCCGGCAATCAGCGCGGAAATCCGGAATATCGCCGGAAATCTGCTGGTGGCGATCGGGACGCCATTGCTGACAGGGAGAGCGTTTACCGCAGCGGACCAGGTCTCGACGGTGCCACCGGTTCTCGTGAACGAAGCCTTGGTGCGTGAGTTTATGCCGCAGGGAAATCCAATCGGACATCATCTGCTCGTGGATGGCCAGGCGCACGAGATTGTGGGGGTGGTTGCCGATGTGCGAGGGATATCAGGAGCGATCGCGGCGGAGCCTGGACCAGCCGTCTACTGGCCTGCGAACACCCATGGCGGGTGGCATCGCTACTTTATGGTGCGGACGAAGGTGCCGCCGGAGCAACTCGCAAAGTCGATCCGTGAGCAGGTATACCAGGCAGACCCGCGGCAGTCGGTAGGCGAGATCGAGACGATGGATCAGCTACTAAGCGATGCTGTGGAGCAACCACGGCTGAACGCAGCGGTGGTTGCGTCATTTGCCGGGATCGCATTGCTGCTGGCCTGCGTTGGAATTTATGGAGTGGTATCGCATTTTGCTGCTCAGCGCACGCAGGAGATTGGCGTCCGGATGGCACTCGGAGCGACACGGGGTGACATTACACGTCTTTTCGTGCGGCGGGTGATGGTCCCGGCAGCGATGGGCCTGGGGGCAGGTAGTGTGGTCTCGCTGGCGGCGAACAGGCTGTTACGCAGTCAGCTGTACGGGGTGCAACCGGATGATCTGCGGCTTTATCTTGCATCCGTGCTCGTCCTGCTGGCGCCCCTGCTGGTGGCTATCCTCAGGCCGGCAATACGCGCAGGGAAGACAGAGCCGATGGAGGCATTGAGAGCGGAGTGAATACAGGGCCGTTAGTGGGGAACAACAGAGTGATTGACTGCAGAGCTGCGACGAAGAACTACGCCTCTAAACTGGTTCTTCGAGGCATAGACCTCGTTGTAGAGCCTGGCATTTGTGCCCTCTTAGGGGCCAACGGCGCTGGCAAGTCCACGCTGCTACGCCTGCTCTCGGGATTAGAGGAGCCAGACAGCGGTTCCGTGTTCATCGGCGGACTGAGTTTCCGGGATCATGGAGTCAGGATTCGGCGGAATCTGGGTGTACTCCCCGAGGCGCTCGGGCTGTTCGAGTCTTTAACGGTCATCGAGAACCTGATGGCAGTTGGACCAATTTATGGACTCACGATGAGCGAAACAGCAGCTCGAGCTGCGGACCTGCTGGGGCTGCTCGATCTTACCCAAGGACGCCACACCGTTGCACGCAATTGCTCGTTCGGCATGCGGAAGAAGACCGCCCTGGCCATGGCCCTCCTGCACAAGCCGAGGGTTGTACTGCTGGATGAGCCGTTTGAGGGTATCGATCCCGCATCTTCCGCTGCCATTCAAATGCTGTTTAGCCAGCTCTCCCGCAATGGCGTTACGATCCTGCTCACCTCTCACATCCTGTCGGTCGTGGAGAAGTTAGCCACCCGCGTCGTCATTCTTTATGAAGGTCGAGTTGAATCAGATTTCAACCGGTCAACCACAGAAGCAGGAGTTGAGGAGGTGTACTTCAGCATTGCTGACAAGGCCCAGCCAGAGGTGCCGGATTGGCTCAGATCCTAGCCCTTCTGTCCCTGTTGAAAAAATTGATGTTGAAGGAATTAGGCAGTGTTTCTTCCGTACGCTTCAATAACTTCCTGTTCTGCATCCTCCTTATTCTTTCTGCAAGCGGGGGGACGCTGAAGGTGAAATTCTGGAGTACGTTCTTCTTTCAGATTGTCCTGCTTGCGCCTCTGCTGGTTACCTTTTCAGTGGATACGCAGCATCGATTGCCTCCAGAGCGGGCGGCTACGTGGCCACTGACAGGTAGAGAACGACTCTTGCTCAGCTCCGTAAGTTTTGCGTTGAATCCATTATTTGTCGTGTTGTTTTTTGGCTACCTGTTCTGGATGGGCTTAGCCGCAGCTCTATTTTTCGTTCTCCTGGCACTTATCGTCCATACGACGGTTTTCGCCGTTAGCCGTCTCCCCTTCAAACTACGAATTCCTGCAAGCCTCGGCCTCTCAAGGGCGCCCTTCGAGGTCGGCGGAATCGCGCAAGAGATGTGGCGAGAATTGCAAGGAACCCTCGACTTCTGGGTCGCGCTGCTCATCGCTGTTATCGGAACGTTGTATCGGCTGTTCGGGCGGGCACCAGAGCCCACAGCATTTCCTGTGCTGTCGTTAGTTGTGGGTATAGCAATGAGCACAGTTGCGCAACGCTTGCAGCGCCTGGATGAAGGGCGAGCGTTGCTGCGCTATCGCCTCCTGCCGATATCAGGGTGGAAGCTACTGGTCACGCAGGACATGACGTTCCTGATCCCGCTGGCCGTCATGGTTTCACTCCTAAGTCTACGAACAGGTGTTTCCTTTGGCTTGGTCGCTCTCGCAGTCGGGCGATACCCGTCACTGAGACAGCGGGCGAACCAGCGTAGATGGCGTTTCGTCGGAGGAGATCCACGTTTTGGAGCTGCACAGATTGTCTTGGGTGGATTGGCTGGAATCGGAGCGACGAGGACGGGACTCTGGGTTCTGGCCGTTGCCTTCGCCGTCTATCTGGTTTCCATATTCTGGGGCGAAATGCTCTGGAAACGCTCCTTGGCTGCTTAGTCTAATTTTGGAATGATGCAAAATCGCCATTACACTCATCGGCACCGCTAAGCGTGCTTGGGGCGGGCCAGAAGTCGGCCAGCCCAGGAATATGGTTAAAGGCTAGGCTCTCAACTGTCGAGAACAGGCCAATGCACTCATTGAAGACCTCGCTGACTATAAGTCCCGTCAAACGCGCTTGTCGCCATCAACTTCAGAATCATCGGCCAACCGGAAGTTATCAACAAACGGGCTTATCGAGAAAGCTGCTTTCAAGTTGAGTACCAACCCTCAGTTGGGGCTTTGAGGGTTTATTCCAATCCGCGCTGATCCGCGTCTATCCGCGGTAGAACTCTCCTGATTTTCTCCGCGCCTCCGCGCCTCCGCGTCTCCGCGGTGAAACTCCCCTACCCACCCGCGCCGTCATACGTGATAGGCAAGGCCAAGACGGCTTCGCATCCCTGCCGATCAGCACGGTTGGCGAGTTGCAGCACGCCGCCGTGGGCTTCAGCGATTTGTCGGCTCAGGATCAGGCCGATGCCGCTGCCGCCGTGCTTGGTGGTAAAGAACGGAACAAAAAGATTGTCACTGTTGAGCAGGCCGGGGCCCTGATCGCGGATGAAGACTTCAACGCTGCGCGCGTTGGTGCGCCAGCCTACTTCAACCGAGCCGGGATGTTTGAGCGTCGGGTCGAGCGAAGCGTCGACGGCGTTGCGAATCAGGTTGATCAGCACTTGCTCAATCTGGTCTGGGTCGGCCTCAATGGTGATGGGCGGCCCGTTGAGCGTGATGACCGGCAGGCGACGCTCGAGCGATGCTGCGCGCTGAACGAGGGGGCCAATATCGATGCGGGAGCGAGTGGGCGCGGGCATTTTTGCCAGCCGCGTGTATGCCTGCATGAATCGGTTGAGGGATTCAACGCGATTCTCAATCACGCGCAGGCCCTGGTTCATGTCCTGAGCAACATCTTCAGGCAGGGTGGCGCGTGCGGTGAGCGAGCCCAGCGTTCCGGCAATGGACTTGATTGGCGCCAGCGAGTTGTTGAGCTCATGTCCCAGCACTCGGATGAGACGCTGCCACGCCTGGCGCTCTTCTTCACGCAGGGCGCGGCTGAGATCGGAAATGATGAGCAGTTGATGCGGAACACCATTCTCGCGGAATTCAGTGTGGCTGATGGCCCAGCGTCCGTACTTGCCGGGAAAAGTCATCTGCACGGTCTGCGGGCCGGCTGCCTGAAGAAACTCTTTCAGGCCAAGTTCTTCTGCGGTGAGGTTGAGCATGCGCGGAGCGATGCGTCCCATAAGCTGCTCGCCGGCGCGGTTGACGATACGAAGACGCTGTTGCTGGTCGAAGGTGAAGACCGCGACGTCGATCTCCATCATGACTTTTTTGAGCAGCGCCGTAGCTTCAAGCGCGCTGACTTTTTGTTGCTGCAGACGGATAGCCAGCGAGTTGATTTCAAAGATCAGGTCGGCCAGGGAGTCTTCACGTCCGCCGCCGCGCAGCCGGATAGAAAAATCTTCTTCGCGGATGGCGGCCACCATGTTCGAAAGCGTTTGCATGGGGCGAATCACCTGGCCGTGCAGCATCGAGCTGCCGATCATCCAGGCCAGCGCGATGAAAAGCGTGACGGTCCATTTAAGTTCGATGGAATGATCGCCCAGCCAGAGAAAAAGTTCCGCCGCGATGGCGCCGGGCAGGCTGATGAGCAGGGTCATCAGGAGAATGCGCGTGTCGAAATTGAGCTTGATCCGCGTGTTGGGCTTCACGGCGAAGCGAGCGGGTTGTAGCGGATCAGACGCCATACTTTTGCATGCGACGATAAAGCGCGCTTCGGCTCAAACCGAGCGCGTCCGCCGCATGGCTGATATTACCTGAATGGCGCGCCAGGGCTTTCTTGATCAGCAGATTTTCAACTTCTTCCAGGCTCAGATCTTCAATGCGTCCGGTAACGGCTTTGTCGGTTTCCAGGCCCAGATCGCCCGACTGGATGTGGTCGCTGGTGCTCATTAAAACAGCTCGCTCGGTGGCATGGTCCAGTTCTCTGACGTTTCCTGGCCAGGGGTGATCCATCATTTTTTGCAACGCTGAAGGATCAAAACCCTTCACCGGCTTGCGATATCGCTGCGCATACAGCTTAAGGAAATGCGCCGCCAGCAGCGGAATATCTTCTTTGCGTTCGCGTAGCGGCGGAATCGGCAGCTCAACAGTGTTGAGACGGAAAAGCAAATCGGGGCGAAACCGCCCTTCAGCGCTTTCCAGCTTCAGGTCAGCGTTGGTAGCGGAAATCACGCGCACATCAACTTTGTGTGTCTTCGATGATCCCACGCGCTCCATCTCGCCCGTTTCCAGTACGCGCAAAAGTTTTGCTTGCTGCTTCATCGGGACGTTGGCGATCTCGTCGAGAAACAGCGTGCCGCGGTCCGCCAGCTCAAAGCGCCCGACTCGATCTGCGCGAGCGTCAGTAAATGCGCCCTTTACGTGGCCAAACAGCTCGCTTTCAAACGTGCCTTCTGGAAGGCCGCCAGTATTTACCGTAATCATCGGCCGCCCGCTGCGTGAAGAAAGCGCATGCAGCGTCTGCGCCACAACTTCTTTGCCTGTGCCGTGCTCGCCTGTAATCAAGACGTTCGCATCGCTTGGCCCAATGCGGCTCAGCAAAGTAAGTAGCGGCTCCATGGCTTTCGATTCCGCAATGAATACCGGCCTGTTTTGCGCACGCAGCAAACTGTTTTCCGCTTCCAGGCGTTCCGCGCGCCGCATAATGCGGTACAAATCTACCTGCGTGCGAACAATGCTCAGCAGCCGATGGTTGTCCCACGGCTTCTGGATGAAGTCGCGCGCGCCGCGCCGCATCGCTTCAACCGCCAGTTCAACGCTGCCCCACGCGGTCATTACAACGATAGGAAGTTTGCTGTCCGCCTGTTGCACCCGCGAGAGCAGATCAATTCCCTCCTGGCCGGAGGTGGTGTCTCGCTGATAGTTCAGGTCCATCAGCATGACGTCGAATTCGTTGCTCTGCACAGCTTCCAGCGCAGAAGCCGGGCTGCTCACCGTTTCTGTGGAAAAGCCTTCAGCCTTCAGCAGCAAGCGCAGCGCTTCGCGAACGTCCGCCTGATCGTCGGCAATCAAAATGCGCACCGGCTCAGATCTGGTCGCTGTTGTGCTCACGAATTCCTGCGCTTTAGTCGACACCAAGGTTCTCCTGCTTCAAATCTTCAATCGCTGACACGCTGTTCGAGTTCAGGCCGTCGCGCTGCCCGGATGCACCGCCGAATCCTCCACAATCCATCCGTCTTTAAGCTGAATAATACGGTTGCCAAACGCGGCGTTCGCTTCCGAATGCGTGACCTGAATAATGGTAGTTCCCTGCTGATTCAATTTTTTGAACAGCTCCATAATTTCCCTGGCCTGTCCCGAATGCAGATTGCCGGTCGGTTCGTCGGCCAGAATCAATTTTGGATTTCCCGCCACGGCGCGCGCCACGCCCACCAACTGCTGCTGTCCGCCGGAAAGCTGGTTCGGATACAAATCCTTTTTGCCGACAATCTGGAAGCGATCCAGAATATCCGCCACCATGGACGCACGCTGCGCCCGCGGAATGTCCCGGTAAGAAAGCGGCACATCAATATTTTCCTGCACCGTCAGGTTGTCCAGCAGGTGATAGCTCTGGAATACAAAGCCCACATATTTGCGGTTCAGTTCAGCCCGCTTCTTGCGATCGAGCTTATGCACCGGCTGATCGGCGAAAACATATTCACCGGCCCAGCCGTCATCCAGCATGCCCACGATGCTCAGCAGCGTGGTCTTCCCCGCGCCGGAAGGGCCCATAATGGTGACAAACTCACCCTCTTTTATGTCGATGTTGATGCGCCGCAGCAGCCATACCGTGCCCGCAGGGCTCTTGACGGTTTTTTCAACGTTGCGAAGTTGAATCATGTGTCCTTGTCTAAAATTCCGCTAGTCATCTGAGCAAGGAATTCAAATTGCTCGTTTATTTCGCCTGCAATTTGGTAATTGAATAATTTAGTAAATGAGTAAATTAAAAATGCAGCTTTAGCTTGAAATTCTTGCTGGTCGAGTCCAGCTCACACCGGTACGCGCCTTACTTTACCCAATTACCAATTTACCCAATTACCAATTGTCTCCATTATCTCATTCATACCGCAACGCGATCATCGGATCTACTTTCGTTGCCCGGCGCGCCGGGATATAGCTGGCTAGCAGCGTGATTACCAGCAGCACAGCGATGACCACAAACATTGAAACTGGGTCTGTACCTTTCAGGCCAAACAGCATCGACGAAAAAAGGCGGCTGGCCAGCAGCGCTGACGGTATTCCTATGGCCACTCCCAGCAATACAAGCTTGCCTGCTTCCCGCAAAACCATTTTCAGCACACTGCCGCGCTGGGCTCCCAGAGCCATTCGCACGCCAATTTCGCGCGTCCGTCCTCCCACTGAATATGACAGTATTCCATACAGCCCAATCGCCGCCAGCAACAGAGCAAGGCCGGCAAAAAAGCTGGAGAGGCGCGCCACGAGTATCTGATCGCCAATGGCACGCTCTGTCAGTTCATTCAGCGCTCGGACACTATTCACTGGAACGTTTGCATCAAGGGCCTTGATCTGTTTACGGACTGAATCGGCCACCGCAACGGGATTGCCCACGGTCCTGATCACCAAGTTGATGCCGGCCGTGCTGCCTAGTCCTTGCGCCAGCGGAAGGTAAAACCGGCGTCCTACTTCGCCTTTAAGCTTGTGGTCTCTGGCATCGCGCGCCACGCCTACAATCTCCACCTGCCCGGCCTTTGAATCTGGATCCTGGATCTCGAATTTTCGCCCTATAGGATTTGCCTTGCCGAAATAGAAGCGGGCCATGCTTTCATTAATCACCGCGACTCTGGGCGAAGTCTCTGTGTCCTGCAGACCGATGTCACGGCCAAGCAGTAAGGGTATCCCCACGGTGCTGAAATAGTTCGGAGCAACTTGATCAAAAGCTGCTTGCAAGTCTTCATCTTTCTTTGAGGTGTAGCCTTCCACTTTAATGCTGTTTCCAGATTCGCTTCCGCTGAACAGCCCATTTTTAGAGGCAGTCACGGCCCGGACGCCGGGCAGCATGGAGATTTGCGCAGCCAGTTCGTTGGCGAAATTGCTGATCCTCTCTTTGTTGTATCCAGCAGCTAGCGGGTCCGTGGAAACCAGGAGCAAATGTTCGCGGTTATAGCCCAGGTCAACATTGCGGAAATTCTGCAGGCTTCGCACCAGCAGCCCGGCAACAAAAAGTACCAGCAGTGACAGTGCCACCTGGCCGGTCACCAGCAGTTTTCCCCAATTCCATCCCGCGGCAGCGCTGTTTCCATTTTGTGATCCGGACTTAAGCGCAAGCGACACTGCCACTTTGCGTGAGCGCAGCGCCGGAATCAATCCAAAAAGAATTCCAGTCAAGAGGCACACAGCAGCGGTGAACAGAAATACACGCATGTCTGGCGACGCTTCCAGGTCCTGGTTCTTGCTCAGCTTCAACAAAGCGCTGGTACCCCACTGCGCAAGAAGCAAACCCAATGCTCCACCGGCAAAAGCCAGCAAAATACTTTCCGTCAAAAGCTGCCGGACGACGCGGCTGGGCGCTGCGCCAATGGCTACTCTTACCGCAAACTCTTTCTGGCGTGATGCGGCTCGAGCCAGTAGGAGGTTGGCAACATTCACACAGGCAATGACCAGCACTAGCGCCACTATGATCATCAGTAGTAAGAGAGGCTGCTTGAAGTCGCCGCGCAGGTCTGAAAAGCCTCCGCCGCCGGCGCTTACTTCCACTTTGTCTGACTTCAGATTGTCGATATCATCTTTGCTAAGCTTGGCCTTCAGCGGCCCGTTCACCAGTTGTTGCATCACCAAATTCACATTGGCGGCGGCGTTTGCTACGCTCACTCCGGGCTTCAGGCGGGCAATCACATGGAGCCATGTCACGTTGTAGCTATCCAGCCACTTCCGCCCGGTGATGATCTGTTCCTGCATCGTCACCGGCACCCAGAAATCCTGGGAATCACCCACCGTATCGCCATAAAACCCCGGCGGTGCCACCCCTATGACCGTGAAAGGATAGTTATTCATCCGCAGCGTCTGGCCAACAATGCTCGGGTTCTCACCCAATTTGTTTTTCCAGAAGTTGTAACTCACCACTGCCACAGGATGCGCGCCTGCTCCGGAATCGTCGTCCGGCGTTATCACCCGCCCATAAAGCGCGTTGACTCCAAGCACAGAGAAGTAATTACCGCTCACCAGCACGCCAGTGCTGTTATCGGAAATATCCCCGGAGTCGCCTGTCACACGCACTCGGTGGGCTTCGCCCGATGCCAGCATCCCACTAAAAACGCTGTTACCTTGGTTTATGTCCCGATACAGCGGATATGAAAATGCAACGACATCTGGACTGCCCAGGTGGCGGCTGTGCACATCTGTGGGATCGCCCACAACTACCAGCTCTCCGGGATTCTTCACCGGCAGCATCTTGAGCATGACTGCATTTTCCAGGCTGAAAATTGCAGTATTAGCGCCAATGCCAAGCGCCAGTGTGAGCACGGCAACCGCGGTGAAGGCAGGATTCTTGAACAGCATGCGCAGCGCGTATCGAATGTCTTGAAGGAAAGTTCCCATGGATTTACCAACTCACTTGATCAACTTTGAAAAGCGGAAACGGCTGAAGGTTAGTGCCGCGAAGTACGGTTTCTCACAACTTGCCATCAAGAAGCACACTTATCGCTACCTGCTCCTGACGTGTCATCAATTTCTTGCTTAAATCTCGTTGCTGGTGGCTCCGGTATCGTGCAACGCACCCAGGGCCCATGCAGCATTCTTGCGTGCCTCTGCCTGCGGAGAATTCTTCAAAACCCGAATCAACGGTTCAATGGAAGGATGTCCAATGTTCACGAGGGCTGCAGCTACTTCCTCACCCAGAGTCATCTTCTCCAGCGGACGCTGGCGGTATTGCTTGGCGTCGACTTCAGTAGCATCGCCCAAAAATTCCAGAAGTGAATCAACGGCGCCGGCAGCTGCGGACTTCTGCTGTCCAAACCAATAGGCTGCTGCTGCTTTCTGCTGCGGTTTTCCCAATCGAAGCATGGAAAGATGGCGCGCAAAGGCCTCGGTATCACCCCCACCGGAAACCGTTGTGCCCCGCTTGGGACCAAATCCAGCAGAAACGAAGACCAACAATCCTATACAGAGGGCAAAGCCTGCTTTCTTCACTTCACGCATACCCAACTCCTTGTCTTAGGGCAGCCGCGCCAAATCGCCGAAAGTTTACTTGCTTTACCGTGCCCTGAAAACGTGGCACGTATACCAGTTCGCACGTTTTGTGCCGAAATGACATCTCATCATAACTCATTGAAAAAATTCATGATAGCAGAATACAAGTGCCGGTCCAGTCGCCTTTTAGCTGTTCGCAAACGCAATGGGCTGTTCGGAATCGAACATCCTTTAAGACGCTCATGGACCCGCGAAAGTTCCTTAAAACTTCCTTAATTTGAATGTGCGAGCAAACATTTAACCTCTCTTTAACTTTTTGGTCTATTTGGTTTTACTAGAAGCTAGAGGCCAGCAGCTAGCCGCTTCTTTCACTTGCTCTTACCGTCTCTTTCCTGTGAAATGGTTCGCTTCACAAGAGAGATGGACCTATGGCCTATCTTCAATTTCTCGGCGCTGCCGGGACCGTTACGGGATCAAAGCACCTGATCAACACGCGAGACGATCCGTCCCATCAGCCGGGCATGCAGGTGCTCGTCGATTGCGGCCTTTTTCAAGGCCAAAAGGAATGGAGACAGCGCAATTGGGAAGATACTCCCGTTCCGGCGCGCGATATTGACGCGGTAATTTTGACGCACGCCCATCTCGACCACTGCGGCTGGATTCCCCGGCTGGCCAAAGAAGGATTCAACGGGCCCATTTACGCAACAGCTCCCACAATCGATTTGTGTTCCGTCATATTGAGCGATTCTGGCCATCTGCAGGAGGAAGAAGCGCGCTTCCACAACCAGAAAAAGTCTTCCAAGCACCATCCTGCTCTGCCCCTTTATACCCTGCAGGACGCCGAAGACTGTATGCCCTTATTCAAGCCGATTGCATTTCATGAAGTCACCCAACTCAGCCCCAAACTTGGCTTTCGCTTTGTCCACGCAGGACACATTCTTGGTTCCTGCATGGTTGAACTTTTTCTTGGAGATGCAGCTCAGCCGCGCAAGCTCCTCTTTACGGGAGATATCGGCAGAGTCCCAGTACAGCCCTCTGCCCCGGGCCGCGTGGTGCACGCAGGGCCGGAACGGAATGAAGATCCTGAAATCCTGGTGATGGAATCCACCTATGGCAATCGCGCACATCCGCATGACGATGTGCGTCCGCATCTGGCGGAGATTATTTCCAAGACGGTCCATCGCGGCGGCTCTGTCATCGTGCCGGCCTTCGCCGTGGAGCGCACGCAGAAATTCTTGTTTCTGCTGAAGGAACTCATGGAAGGCGGCCAGATTCCCCGCATTCCCATCTTCATTGATAGTCCCATGGCCATTAAAGCCGTGGAAATCTTCATGAAGTATGAGGACGAGTTCAACGAAGAAGCGAAAAACCTCGTCCGGAAATATGGCTCGCCGCTCAACTGGGAAGGATTCCACTTTGCGCCCAAACAGGAGGATTCACGCAAGATCAACGAAATACGCTATCCGTGCGTGATTGTTTCCTCCAGCGGCATGGTCACCGGGGGACGCATCCTTCACCACCTGCTGTTGCGCTTGCCCGATCCACGCAACCAGGTCTTGTTCATTGGCTTTCAAGCTCCGGGAACGCGTGGTGAGACCATCAAGAGTGGAGCAAAGTCCGTGCGTATTTTCTCTGAGGCGGTTCCCATACGCGCCCAGGTGGCCGCGCTGGAACAATTCAGCGACCACGCCGATACCGAGGAGTTGCTTGGCTGGCTCCGGACATTCAAAGCGCCCCCAAAGAAAACGTATCTCGTCCATGGCGAGCCGCACGCCTCGTCCCAGCTTCAACAAGCCATTATTAGCGAGCTCGGCTGGAACGTGGAAATCGCTCATTGGCTGGAAAAAGTTCCGATCGGGTGACGCAAAGCCCGCAGTTTGGCTATCATTACTTGCGATTCCAGAGTGTTATGTCTCTGATCGATGAAAGAGTTGCTGTTTTCTCGAACCGGTGGAAGAGCGGCCCTTCAGGGCCGCGAAAAGGGCTTTAAGGACACGGGCTTTAGCCCGGCGTAAAAGAAATTTCAAAAGGCTACACCAACTCTGAAATCGCTTCACGTGTCTTCTTTGATGTTGTTCGGCCATGTCTCTATCTGGGCCAATGTATGCCGGTCTCCGAACCCCAGGATTTTCACATATTTAAGCTTGAATGTATCCGGTAAGGGGATGAGGAGTTTAAGTCTTACTGTATCTGCTAACAGGATGTAGCTGTTTAGACCTTACTGCATCCGGTAACGGGGTGGAGCAGACCTTTAGGTCTGCGGTAAGACTGCTAGAACCAGCGGCTTTTAGCCGCTGAGGTAATTCCGTCCCGGATACACAAAGGCTAAAAATGTGCAGCAGCACACAACGCCGTTCTTTCCGCAGCAATCAGAGTAGAAGGAAGACTTATGCGCATGACTTGCACTTTCCCCCGCATGCAGCCCTTCAGGATCGGATTCCTCTTTTTCGCCGCTTCCTTAAGCTTGTCCGCCCAGACCGCTCGAATCCACAGCAACGGATCGCAGGCCAACCTGCATATTGAAGTAAAGGTCGTCCCCGCCGTTGCCGTTCATCATCGAGACAAAGATGATGATGATAAGGACAAGGACCAACACAAAGATCGAAAAGACGATGCGGTCTTTTACAACCTGAATCCCCAGCAGGAAGAACTCTCAGTCACTGAAGAAACGCGGCTCATGATGGTGGACTCCGGCAGCACTCCCCAGCAAGAACAGGTGAGAGTCATCACTGTGGTGCCGAAGTAGGCTGCGCCGTTCGCTGGATCCATTCTGGCAGGTAAACTATCTGCTTAGGACCCCAAGCATGGCTGACCTTCAGGGCTCTATCGTCGTTTTAAATTTGTACGACATTGCCGAGGAGATCAGGCTCTCTGATCTTCCTTCCCTCACAGGCGGTACGCCGCTCTCCACAACATTCAAGTCCGCGACGCCGGCGCATGTGCGCTTTGAGCGGCCTCCAGTCATTGAGCCCATGCCGACGCTCTCGCTTTCCACCGGCCAGCGCTTTGAAGTCACGCTCCAATACTACGATTACGGTGTTGTAAGCGTGCTGCTGCGCTTCGCATTTTCCGGATCATGGCAGGAACTTCAACAGCTCGCCGGCATTTGGGTTTCCGGCACGGTTTTTGACGAGCTATGCCGCAACACCATTCGGGAGCGCTTAAAGACGGTCCAGGCGGCGCTGGTAAAGTCCTATGCAAACTGGCTCAGCGAGGATTACGCCGTAATTCATTTGCATTCCGTCTCCGGGACAACAAATGGCACGACGCTTCTTCAGGAGCATGGAAAAGAAATCAGTCAGATCGTTCGCGGAGAGCTGACCCCGCTGGCTGACCAGGAACGCACAGAAGTGCTTCAGGGCTACATGTCGTACTATCCCAATGACCTCATTGTTGCCGGGTGGAATGCGGCCTTTATTTTCGACACGCCAGCAGGCGGCGAACCCACAATCAGGCTGCTGGAATATGCCAACTCACAGCTCCTGCAATTCCGGCACTATGACGAAATACTCACGCGTGAGCTTGAGCGCGTTTATGACATCGTTGAAACCCGCAAAGGCCTGTTCTATGGATGGCGTATGCGCTCCGCTGCGGCGCGGCTCCGTACAATGCTCGTGGATGTGACTGAACTGACGGAGCGCACCAACAACGCGCTGAAGTTTGTCGGCGACATGTTCTTTGCCCGCGTCTATAAGCTTTGTGCCGGCAAGATTGGCGTTACCGATTACCAGGCCCTGGTGCAGGAAAAGCTGCATACCGCTGACGAACTCTACGATTTCATGATTGAAGAATTCCACCAGGCGCGCGCCTTCCTGCTGGAATTTATTGTCGTGCTGATCCTGCTGATAGAGCTCTTCTTTTTGTTTCGCGGAAAACGGTGATCGCTGGACGGGATTGGTTTATTGCTTCGGCGCGTCCACTAGGTAAGGCACCAAGTCCGGATTGCTGATCACAATGGTTGCGCCCTGCACCTGGATTGGCTCCGGCGGCAGCTTGACCTGACCAACGGGGACTTTCATTCCCGGTGGCAACTCTTTGATGGGAAGCAAGGTAACGGTCAGATCACCTGCCGGCAGATCACGTAGCAGGAAGTTTCCTAGAGCATCTGTCTTGACCACATCATGTCCAGCTGTTATCTGCACTCCTGCTAACGCCACAAGGTTGTACTCGCCTGCGATATTAGGCTCGCTGGTGCCCTGTTGAAAACGTCCTGATTGCTGGCCCGCCCTTCCTCCTGCCTGCCCGCCGCGCTGGCTGCGTACAGATCCCTGAGGCATTCCGCCGATCTTCAGCTTGCCATTGTCAGCCGGCTGCGCTGTGGACTCCGCTAGAACTTTCACGAACACTCTTCCCGCAATCGAACGCATGGCCCGTGCCGGAATATTTTCAACCACTGTGGAAACGGGCGTCACATGCAGCGTAAATGTGTCTTCAGGCAGAGAATAATTCGCCGGCAAAGTGCTCGCATCTACGGTGACCCGATAATCGCCCGGAGGCACGTCATCAACCTCAAAGTCGCCGGTGTCCTGCGCAACAATGTTCCGATGCGTCTTTCCATCCTCCAGCGTCAGGTGTACGCCAGAAAGACCTTTCGCGTCCGGTGCGCGCGTGCCGTCAAGGTTCAGATCATTGAACACGCTTCCCGTAACCCGGGCAAAATCGACGACCCCAAAATTCACCATGCCAATCTTCTGCCGGATCAAATCGACTGACGCCTGGTTCTTGGTGGTCATACGCACGGGTCCGGCAAACTGCGTGAGCGATAGTGACACCGTATGCTCGCCCTGAATAACGTCACTAAACTTATACCGGCCCTGCTCGTCGGTTTCCGTTACCTCGCCGTCATCCAGCCTTACGCGCAAGCCAACGAGCCCTTGCTCGCCAAAATTGAACGTGCCATTCACGTTGTTGTCACGGAACACGCGCCCTTCAATCAGCCGTCCGGCTTTGCGCGTGGGGATAATTGCTCCCGGCATAGCGCTGAAGCGCTTGGTAAAACCAAAATACATGAGCGTAGTCCGCTGGACAGTGGTGGCCGTATTACCCAGCACCCATATATTCGTCAGCCCGGAATTGAAATCAAGCGATGGCCTCACCTGATAAGCCAGCGAGTATCCGACATACGGCGTCCATGAATCGGTCTTTCCGTTGGAAGCGCGGGCAAAAGCAAAATTAGGATTCAAGCCCAGCTTCCTCCCGATACGCAACTGCGCCGACGCAGAGATCGATGTATTAATCGGTACCTGTGAGTCCAGCAGCGCCTTGACCTCGGGCGGCACGTTGTTTGACTGAACGAAAGAAATCGGATCCTGCAAAAAGAGCTGCTGCAACGCCGGAGACAATAACTCCAGCTCAGATCCCAGCTTCTTCACCAGCGACGGATTACGGCGGTCATGCTCCGCTCCCAGCGTCACACCTCCGCCTTTGATCAGGAAAGTGACGTTATCGCGCAGGGCAAAATCATCTTCTGAGTTGAGCTGCAATGGGTCCTGCACGGAGCCGGCCGTGAACTGCGCAGCATTGGAAATGCGAGGCGTGAAGAGGTGCCGCCAGTTGGTGTCAAAGCGGTTTCCGTTTGAGGACAGGTTGGCAAAGCCGCCTTCATTGTGGCTGAACGTATAGCTGAAGCTGACATCATCTTTCGGGTTGATGCGCCACGAAAACGCCGGAGACAAATAATCCGAGCTGCCCCCATGCAGGATGTTGCCGAAAGGCTGCGTGATGGTGTGCTGGTAGTAAACCGATTCCGTAAGACGATCATTCGTGCTGATCGTCACTCCGGCCTTGGCTGAGGTTGTGCCGGAAAACAATGACTGCACGCGATTGAGCGGGAACAGCAGCGACGATGCGCCTCCAGCGGCAAAGAATGTAAACCGATGGCTGATGTAATCGACTTCTCCGCGTCCCATGCCGCCATGCGTGCTAATGCCGCCCGTGGACTGAAAATTCCATTTGTCACTGGCCTGATAGTTAAAGCCGCCGGTCTGCATCCAGTCATCCTGGCGTCCGCTGGTCGGATCCAGGAAATCGACAGGAGAGTTGATGTAACTGGTCGTGGCAAACAGATTGAGTTTCTTAGTCTGCTTGCGTTGGAAAGAAAACCCGCCAATATCGCGCGTCGATCCCAATGTAAGAAAGTAAAACGGAATCGTAGTGCCGCCAAAAAACATGTACTGGTTATCGCCGTGACGGACCGTCAATCCAGCACCGCGCAGCTCCACCGAATCTGTAAATGTAGAAGGGCTCAGATGGCGCTCATAACCATTGTCAGTGAGGCTCACCAGGTTATCGAGCAGGCTCACGTCAATCCCCGGGCTGCGATAAGCAATGCTTCCATGCCGGATGTTGAAGGCATGTCCGCCTTGGATATCATTGTCCTCAACCTGGGTGGAGACAGTGAGCCGCCCCTGGCTGCCGGCTAGCTGCGTCCAGTTAAAGTCGTTTACGACGGCCGTGGTCGTCTGTCCGCCGGCATTGGCAATCTGCACGTTGGAACCAAAGCTTCCCTGCGCCATCTCACCCTGGCGGCGAAGCTGTGCCGGTGAAATAGTCACTTGCGGCCGGGCCACCACTCGCACTCGGATGCTCACGGGCTTGTCATTCAGATAACCCAGTAACACCGTCTCGCCGCGCGCTAAACCAAAGATCTGAATACCGTCGCCGGTGCTTTCCACTCGCGCAATTTCCTGATCGAGCACAATCATGTTGGTCAGCTCTGGAATGGTGACGGTCTTTGACCATTGCCAATAAACTTCCACCAGAGAAGGCACGCCGTTGGCATTTACAGATTGTGCCGCAGCGGCAGGCACGAGCGCCCACATCAAGAGCAGGCTGCTCAGTACCGCGATCGCCGTTATGTACCGCTGTAATTTCACAATCTCAATTTCCCTACTCTGCTACGCTGAAAGGAATCTGTTGCGTTTCAATTCGGTCTTCACCATATGCCACCGTCAATACCGCGGTGTAATTTCCCGCAGGCAGCTTCCCTGCCCACTCCACATGCATGGAATTTTTCTGTCCGGGAAGGAAGCGCTTTTCTTTGCTCTCAGCTTTTGCCACAAACTTGCGGCTGGAATCCAGCACGGCCACGCGCGCTACGGGAAACACATGCGTGTTGCTGGCGTTTAACAGATCAAAATCCACGTTCAGCCCATGTGTATCTGCCGGGGGAGTCACTTTTACGTTGCTCAGCTCGATCTTGTATTCGCTTGTGCCTTCTGCCTGCAGCAGCACCAGGCAACCAATGCGCATGTTGGTGAAAACACCTTTGCCGTCGCTCTTGGGAAATGAAAGCTGCGGCTTGGACGTGACAAATAGCACCGCATAGTAGCCGCCCTTTGCGTCCGCAGGCGGCGTCACAATCGCTTTCATCTTCTGCGTGCCATTCGGTCCGACCTCAAAGTGATCGGGCACAAACTGTATCCAGTTGGCAGCGGAGTGCGGTGAGGTCCCCGGCGAGGAAAAGACTTTCTCGTTCTTCTCGTCGTACCACAAATCCGTGATCTCCACGTGCATGTCCACAGCGGTGTCACCGGAGTTCACGGTGGAAAGATCAAACTGGAACGGAACACCCGGCTTGAAAGTTTCCCGCACCTCGCCCGGCGCCAATCCCAGGGACTGCGCATGGGCGTGTCCCGCCAGAGCAGCCAGGCAACCCAGCCCCAAGAGCAGGCGGCACATCAATTCGCGGCTTCGATTCATCGTCATCATTGCTTATGGCACCGTCATCGTAAAAGTCAGTGTGGCGGAATCGCTTCCTTGAAAGGCCGTTGCGCCGTTGGTGTTGGAAACAAACAGGCCCAGAAATCGCGTAATTGAGCTGCGATCTGCGGCAGTGTTGGTGATTTGTGTGGCCGTTCCAGCTGTTGTCCCAATGTCGTTGTAAGGACCGGCACTCGCGGCGGCATCGCGCAATATCAGAATGGTTGGGTGCGCAAACGGCGAGCTGACGAAGGTCTGTATGGTTGCCGTGGTTGACCTGAATGCGCCAAAAGCCGGCTGCAACAAATAAGGTGTGGAATAAACCACGCCGCCTGCGGCAGCAACTGTCGTTAATCCCGCGCCAGGCCCAAAGCCAAGGCCATTGACATTGCCAAAGTTCATGGAAAAATCGGCGCCGGGCGAAACGGTCAGCCCGCCAGTCGCGGTGGCAAGAGTGAGCCGCACTGCATTCTGCACAGTCTCGCCTACTGGGGTGTCCAATCGGATCACTGCGGTCGCAAAGTTCTTGTTGTTTGTCGTATCTGTTGCGGTCAGGGTGATGCGCGCCGTATCAACGCCGGTAAATGACGCAGCGCCATTATTGTCTGGAACAAAAATTGCCAAACCTACTGTAACGGTCTGATCGCTGATGCCTGGCGCTGCAATGACTGTGGTCGGGGCCCCGGCAATAAGTGACATGGCAGAGAAATTTCCTGACGCATTGCAGGTTGAACTGCTGGGGCAACTCTGCATAACGAGCGCGGCGGGATGCGTGAAATTCGAATTCACAAACGCCGTCACCGCAGCATGATGAGGATTGGGCAGTCCCGAAATATTTATTTGATAGTGTGTGAGGTAGAGAGCGCCATTGCTGAGGGGGATGACGGTAACGCCGGTAGCAGGCGTCCCAATGCCCAACGCATTCATGGTGCCGAATTGGCCGGACAACGTACCGCCACCACCAGCAGCGAGGGTAATACCGCCGGGAGCCGCTGAGACAGTGAAGGTCCCTTGCTGAGCTGCCGCAGGTTTGGTAAATGCAATTGCGGCAATAGCCAGAATGATGAGCGATGAGAGCTGCCTTCCAAACGACGCACCACACACCTTCCCGCCGGACTTGACGACGGGGAGGTGTGTGCGTCGAAGGTCTTCATTCTCTCTATATCTCATCGTCCCAAAGTGCAGACAGGGCAACCGCGGCAACTACTCAAAGAGAAGCTCGCAGACTACTGAACTGTCAAAGTAAAGGTAACCGTAGCCGACTTCGCGCCCGTCACGCCGGCGCCGTTGGCCGGAGTTACCGCCACACCGATGAAGCGTGTCTGCGTTGAACCGCTGGCCGCATTGGTCACAATGGTGTCAGGAGCTGCCGTGCCCACCGCCGTAAATGCAGCGGCTGATGCAGGGACCGTGCTCGAGTTCGCTGAGTCACGCACGATGAAAATATTGTTTGGCGCGGCAAAGTCCGTGGTTACCTGAGCAGTGATGGTGTTATTGCTCGTGGTCTGGCTGGTGAACACCGGGTTCAGGTTGTAGTCTGACCAATAAATCGCGTTGGTGGTTCCCGGTGTTGTCGGGGCAAACTTGTTGCAGTTTCCGTTGTTGATGCCGAGTGCGTCAACAGTACCGAAATCCATGGTGTAATCCGGCGTGCCGCCTGTGGGCGTCACTACGCAATGCGTCACTGCCGCTGTGCCTGTGCTCAGCGTCAATTGGACCGCGCTCTGAACTGTGGCCGAAATCTGCAGTGTCGGCGATACCGTGTTGGAATTGGTGGCCGTTGTGCCGGCGAATGCCGCTGTAGTAAGCGCCATCATCCCCAGCGCAAGAATCGTAAAATATTTTTTCATTTGTAAGCTTCTCCTCGTCCTTGTGTCACCGGGCGGACAACCATAGCAACGGCGTTCTACCCTGCGTACTCGTTCATTCTTAAGGGGTTCGAGCTTTGTGACAACGGTACTTCAGTAATCCGCACAGTACTCTGCGCGTTCTAAATGCATTCTTGTTGTGAGGATCTGGGCCGGGGGAAGTTTGATGACGATTTTTACCTAGCTTGAGTGCCCCCGCAACTGGGGTTTCACCCTAGGCGCCACATCGGATAACGCCTTACCTGATCGATTCAGGCAGCAAAAATCGCGGCTTTTGGCGCATGGGACAGCCGAGTCAACACCAGCTTTTTCGCCCGCATCTAAGTAATAAAGCACTGACCTGTCAGTCCGGAGGGGATCACCATGAAGAAAATTCTAGGGTGCTTGTTGGCTGGTGTGATGTGTATTGGTATGTCAGCAACTGGGTTGTGCCAGGAACCCGGCAGTAATCCCGGCGCGACGGCGCAGGGCGCCACTGGGCCGCAGCGCATGCAGGACAGAATTTCGCGCGAGGTTTTTCACGAATTGGTAACACTGCCGCAACTCACCATCTTTGACAACCTTCAATACAAGGTGGACGGCAACAAAGTCACGCTGATGGGACAAGTTCGAGACGCGATCTTGAAAGACTCGGCGGAAAAAAGCGTTAAGCACATTGAAGGCGTTGACACCGTGAACAATCAGATCGAGATCTTGCCTACTTCTTCCAATGATGACCGAATCCGCCGGGACGTGGCGCGCGCTCTTTTCAATGATGAGCGGCTTTTCCGTTATTCCATGGGATCACTTCCGCCCATTCACATTATCGTGAAAAACGGCCACGTCACGCTGGAAGGCATTGTGAACTCTCAGGCGGACAAAGATGCGGCCAATCTTCGGGCAAACGGCGTTGCCGGTGTGTTCTCAGTGGAAAACCATTTGCAGGTGCAGAAATCCTGACGGAAGAGATTCGTCCGTTTATTTTCGGGCGATCTTTCCAGCAACAAGGCAGGTAGAGCCGCGGCCGTCATCGGCGGCGCGCAGGTTATTGGTATTGTCAGAACAATACGCCTTGCCTTTTCCCGCAACGGGTTCAGCTACAACACGAAACATTCGTGAGGGAGCGCGATCGCATCCTGTAAGCGTGAATTTGTAGCCGTTATAGAGCCCGCCCGCAAATTCGGCATCCATGAATTTGTACATTCCCTCTTCGTCCATGCCTTTGCCGATATTGACCAGGTTGGAAAGTTTGCAGGTAAAACCGGAGCCGGGATGCATTTGCGCGTATAGGTTTTCCGCAATGCCGATCATCCGCACTGCCCGCAAGGGATCCATTTTGGGGCGCTCGTCAATCACAACGGCTGAAGCGGCAGGAGTCTCTGCACTAGCCCCAGCAGCGGCCGCAAGAGTAGGCTCCCACCAGGATTTTTCCAGGAAACGTGGATCGCCCACCGGCAGGGAGGCATTCAGGTTTACGGCAGTCAGCCGCCAGATTCCGGCCTGTCGTTTGAGTTTGGCAAAAATCTTTAGTCCAACGGGAATTTCACGTTCCACGCCGTTTCGCAGCAAATGCAGTGAGAGCTCCATGGTGGCGTCGTCACCACGCTGCTCATCGCTATTGATCTCTATTTCATAACGTTCATGTTCGTCAGGATTACTGAACGCGAAGAGGATAGGTCCAATATCAAAAGACTGGAAGCCGTTGGCCCCTGAAGAGTTCGCTCCAGTCAGAGCCAGAAGCGGGTTGGGTGCGTTATCGGGCGAGCTCTTCATCAGGTTCTGAAGCTTGTTCTGCATTTCCAGGGTGAGATGCTTCTTGAATGGCGCTTCACCACCAGAAAACATCTCAATCAGGGCCTGGCGCGGCGACTGATCACGCATGGCGCGCTGACCCGAGGCGATTCCTGCAAAGACAAAGAAACAGCAGACCGCCATCCGGAATCTGGGGTGGAACATTTATTTCTCCAGGGACCTGTTGACGCAAGCTTAGTGCAAGATCCGCGGTACAGACAATGCCAAAACAACCTTAAGCACGTAACTTTGGGACAAGCTTGTTTGTGCCTGGCTGCGTGCAGTTTGGTAACCGCTGGATGGCGCACTTTCGCCTTGTATGGGTCGCGATGAAATGAGGTCGGAGGTTTATTTGGCGACTGCGCGGTCCTTCGATAAGGTGCTCACCGGCTTAGGCTCTGAGATCGTCATGCGCGTGCCACAAACTGAGCAGTAAACCCATCCCGCATGCTCCACGACTGAAGGAACAGTCCTGAACTTTCGCATGCATTTGGGACATTGGACGTCAACGATATGGACCAACTGGAGACCCTGACTTGAAAATTTGAGATGTTGATAGCCTACCAATGTAGTGACCTGCCTGACAACGTTACCTGCGTTTATTTTCAAAACTTAACGATGTTTCTTAGCGGAAGGTTGCGTTCATCGAGTGACGCCGTTGCTGGCAACCACTCGCGCAACTGCCAGCATTGCAATGGCCTGGGCGGAACTGTCTCGCATTTTCTGTGCACGAGATAGCGCATTCAGTGAATCCACTTGCGCTGCGGCCTCGCTGATCTCCTGCACCACTGCTGCAGCATTTTGCTCGGGAGTACGCGAATCCCATACTTCGTCCGCGGCGCTGAACGCCATATCAAAGTACTTGCTTGCCTGCTGTTTGTTGCCGCTTGTGCCGGTTGCAAATCCGCTGGCTGCGGCCTCGCGCGCTCGCTGGCTGGGGGGCAGGCTGCGAAGACGCTCGGTTTGATCAGTACCACGGTTATCCATGGCAGAGAGAATGGAAACGCTTTCCGGCTGCGGCCGCTCGATTTCTCGTTGCTGGCCGGCATTTTGCACCGTTGTATTGGCCACGACGTCGGATTCCAGAGCTTTCTTATAACCTTCAGCGCCCAGCGCCTTCTGCATCGCCTCTGTGGTGATGGTGATTGAAAGCGTTCGCAACGGCGAATCCTCAATCTTCCCCAGCCAGGTCAAAAGCTGCAAGCCTGATTTGGAGGCGATGTCCTTGCTCACAGTTCCCGACATCTGCATGTACATTGCGGCAATATTTTCCGCTTCTGCGGCGTTTTCTTTGGGATCGGGCAGCGCGTCAAACATTTTTGCAAAATGCTGCTGTGACCATGCTGAGCCTTCGCCTTGCGCCGACATCACTGCCATCAACGCGCGCGAAGCCACGATGTGCTTCTCCAACCCGGCGTCCAGCTTGCGCGAAACGGGGTCTAACGTCTGCTTGGGACAACTGGTAATCGCGCCAATCAACGACTGTTCCGCATGCAGTACAGCGCTATCCGGCAGGTTTTCTACAAAGTTCAACGCGGACGTGCAATCCACCAGGCCGCTGGACATCATGGAGACGGCGGGCGTCTGTCCCGTCCGCACCAAATCACTCTCAATCCGCGCGCCTTCGTTCCAAAATCCGCGCGCCATCTTTTTATCGATGGGCAATACCACGTCTGCGGCGGTTGAGAGAACGCGCAATCTGTCCTGGGGATCGGATTCCGGCAGTGCAACCGCCATCTTTACTGTATCGATCACAAACTTTTGCTCCTGCGTAAGCTTGGCCGGAGTCGCTGGCACGGCTTGGGGTTTTGCCGAGCTCTTTAGGCTTGGATTGCTCTGCTGCTGGGCCGTCCCAGTCAAAGAGAGACCAAGAACGACAACAGCAGCCAGACACTTGTGTATGTTCTGCACTGCTCAATAACTCCAGATTTGTTGGATGCTCACCGCCGGTGAGGACTCTTGAGAGAGTACCCAAGCATCTACTCTGCATCAACCGCAATCCGGGGCAGATGCCCAACATTTCAGATCAAGGAATTAGATGAGGATTAAGTGATTTTCGTAGTCCGTAGCCATATTAAGAGAACAATACTTGTGGCCGATCTCAGCTTACTTAGCTGCGGCCGCTTCAGCCGCGCGAAGTTCCGCCACAATTTCTGCCGCCGCCGTGCGCGCCAGATCACCTTTATCGGGCGGGAAAGAAATTGCGCCCACGCGGGCATGGCCGCCGCCACCGTAGCGTTCGCAGATTTTGGCCAGGTTGACCATATTCTGGCGGTTCGTCCACGGATTTGAACCGACAGAGACTTTCACGCGGAAGCTGCTGCTGCTCAGGCCTACGCTGTAGACCGAATCGCGATGCAGATAATAAGGAATAAACTTGTTGTAACCTTCCAGGTCCTGATCGCTGATGTCAAAGTAAATGGTTCCCTGGTTGCACTCTGAGCGCTGGCGCAATATGTCAATCGAACGACGATGGCGCGCCATCAGCGGCGGCACAACTGAAGCCACGAACGGCTCTTTCAGCACATCTGCCAGCGGCTCACTCACCAGATGCGGGATTAAGCGCGGAAGAAAATCAGGATCAGTGGTGGACTCAATGGCCATGGTCAACTTCATGGCAGGCTCGGCCATCTCCACGGCTTCTTCAGGGCTCTGGAATTGCGCGCCGTCGATGATATCTGCCCAGCGAATGAGTTCTTCGACCGGGCGCGGATCAAAGCCAAACTTCTTCTCCGCCACATGAGCCAGAAACTTGGTGCAGGATTTGTATTCAGGATCAAAGAATTTCTGGCTCTTGTCGCTCACGCGATAGTGCTCCGCATCTTCCGGCGAGAGGAAAGCGCTCTGATGATGGTCAAACCACCAGGTGATCTTAGGAGACGCGGAGTACTTGAAGTCGACAATGGCGTTTTCGTCGCCATCAAAATCGGCTTCATTGAAGAGCGCACCTGCACGATGCACCAGCCCGGTGAACTGGAAGTCCACATCAGACCTGATGCGTTCGCCATAAAAACGGGAAAACAGCGCCGCGGAGGCCGTACCGTCAAAACATTTGCCGTGAAAAAAGACCCTGACTTTCAAAAAGACCTTTCCCTGCTCTTCGAAATTTGGCGTTAGATAAAGCTACTAGAAATGACATTCCCGCGCAGGAATGTCAAGCAGTTACACGCTCTCGTGATGCTGAATTCTTGCTACTGCGGGACAGAAAGCTCGCCTAGCCCGTCACTGATCATTTGTAAATGGAAAGCTGCTCGGCCGGTTTTTGCAGTTTGATGGTGAATTCATGATTCGGCTGATCGATGCTGAAGTCCTCGCCGAACGTCCTGAATCCCGGAGCAATCACCTGAATCCGAACTTTGCCATAAGGAATACCCGTTGCTTCGGCCTTGCCGTCATCATGGGTCTTTAGTTCCATGCCTTCCTGTTTTGCGTTTCCATGCTTATCAATCAGGTGAATCACCACTTCAGCATTCTTCACCGGCTTGCCGCTGGAATTTCTGATGACGGTCATGTTCACAGAAGCGGTTTTTTGCTCCGGCTCAGCGGGTTTTTTCTTGGCAAGCGCAGCCGCCGGCATAAGTACAGAAAGCACGCAAACAAGGATACGACGTTGGATATTCATGGCTTGCTCCATTCTACAGTCCCTTGCCGATTGGGGAAATGAGCAAAAACATTGCCATGTCCCCGTCAGGCGACGAAAAAGGCCGGTTACTTTAGTTTTTTGAACGGTACGGCAGCGTTGACTTCAAATTGTTGCCCGAAGTACTTTTAAGGCTCCCCAGCTTACTTCGCTTTTTGTGAAGCATATCCTCGCGCATATAAAGCCTTCGCCTGAGTACCACAAGAAAAGATTGTCAAGTGGGCCCCTGGAATCAGCAACTTAGTTTGCAAGACTAGCAGGTGTTGTTCCTGCTCTCCATAAGAGAAAGACCTTTCGTAAGTTGTGGCGGGCTGGGACTTTGAACTACAAACACTACCTCCACCAACAGCTACCAGAGGGTGGAAAATCGGAGAAGCGAAATGTCATCCAAGCACGTTGGGGCTGGACAGGGTTCGCTGAACGAGGATCGTCGCAGGCACGTCCGCGGCTTCAGCATGCTGGAGCTTACGATCACCGTTTTGATTATCTTAATTGGCAGCGTGATTGCGTTACCGGCCATAAACAGCGTCATAGGCACGTACCGCCTTGGCAGCGCAGTTTCGTCGGTCACCGGCGTAATTCACGTGGCCCGGTACCAGGCCATATCTTCAGGCTATGCGTACCAGGTGGTGTTCTCTAAGACCGCCGCAACGTTCCAGGTCCAGAGCAATCCCACATGGCCAACCGGCACCTTCAGCAACTATTGCGTTCCAGCAGCGGCTTCTTGTCCTGTTCCTCTCTCAGGCTCCAGCATTCCTGTAGTCCTGGGGGCTGACACAACATTGCAGTTTCGCCCCAATGGAATGGTGACAGCGGTAGTCGGGAGCACGCCCTTAACTTTGACGTACCTTACCAAAACCGAAAGTATCGCGGTGTCGACTTATGGAAATATCAAGGTTACGCCCTAATCGCAGCCGCCAAGGCGGCTTGGCACTGATTGAGACCATGATCGCAATCTCCATCCTGGCCGTGGGCCTGTTGGGGGCAGCGGCGCTGCTGGCTCAGCTTTGCGGTAACTCAACAACATCCCGCTACATGAGCGAAGAAGCTCTTCTTGCTTCTGAAAAGCTGGATGACTTGAACCGCTATCCGTACAACGATCCGTCCATTGCCGTGCCGAATGGGACCACCGCCGGCAGTTTGACCACGGATACAACGGACACAGTCACCGCCAACGGCCTTCCGCCGGAGGTAGTGGACTACTTTGACCAGGTGCGGATTTCTTCCGGCAATGGAAACATGGTGGAAACCGTGCTGGGCAAAGATATAAACGGCAACGCCCAATACACCACAACCCAACATGCACCTGACGGGACCATAACGGTGACGAAGAGTGCCACTCCGCCGCCCGGAACTGCAGACACAATCACATTCTCAAGACGCTGGGTGATTGAGCAGAACCCAGCGGGTATGCCCGCAGGGGTGCGACGATTCACCGTTTTGGTGTCATTGCAGAGCGTTCCGATTCCAACCACATTCCAAGCCAGTATGTTGAGGTAACACGATGAAAAACAGGTGCGGACAAAAACGATCCACTTCTCATTCTTCGGCAGCAGGCTTTTCATTGATCGAATTAATGGTCGCAATGGCGGTGTTTCTCATCATAGGCGGCGCATCGGTTGCGCTGGTAAAGAAGCATGTGCCTTTATTTACCGCGCAACAGAATCAAACGGGCCTGAATCTTTCCATGCGCAATGCTGTAGCGCAGATGCAAATCGACGTAGTGAATGCCGGCACCGGCTATTATCAGGGCGTTAATATACCGTCCTGGCCGATTGGCATTACCGTGGTAAACAGCGCTCCCGGCACAGGCTGTTATGACCCGGTCGCAAGGACCTACGGCTCAAACTGCTTTGATACGCTCAACGTCATTGCAGTCGACCAGAATACGCCGCCTTCTCATACGGACGATATTGGAGCAAATTGCATAGGACAGGGCATGCAAGCCAGCAGCCTGTTTTTGACCCCTGTCGGCACAACAACCCTGGCACAACTGGCGGCCGACTTTCACACTGGCGACCAGATTCTCCTGGTAAAGAGTGATGGATCCCAGATCAACACAACAATTTTGACGAGTGATGGACAGGTAACCGGCGGGAAGGTGAAGCTGGCACACAACCCAACTGCTGTTGACGGGACCAATACCGTTGCGAATGATCCTCTTGGAATTTCCAACACATCGGACAGCAATAAGTTGGGCATGCAATTCTGCAGTACTGACTGGGTGCTGAAGCTCGCACCAATTACATATCAAGTGGATGCTTCTGATCCGACGAACCCCAAGCTGACCCGCACGCAAGGCGGGCAGACAAACGTGATTTCCGAACAGATCATCGGATTCAAAGTAGGCGCAGCTGTCTGGAATGGCACTACCGATGATACCTATAGCTTTGACGCCAACACTTACCTCCACGACTGGAGTCTGATTCGTGCCGTGCGGGTCTCGCTGATTGGACGCACGCCACCAGATGTCGCTAATAATTTCCGCAATTCATTTGATGGCGGGGCTTACAAGATTGAGAGTGTTTCCGTGGTGATTAACCCGCGAAACCTCAGCATGAACGACTAAGGAGGGGCTTATGAGAAAAATGCATAAGAAATTGAGATGGAGAAGCCGGCGACCGGGCAACAATGAGCGCGGAGTCGCACTCATCACGACTTTGTTGCTCCTTATGTTGATGACTGGCCTGGCGCTTACCATGGTTTTTTCTGTCAGGTCAGACATGCTGATCAATGGCTACTATCGGAATTTCCGTGGCTCGTTTTATGCCGCAGACTCAGGCTTGAACGCAGCCCGGACAGCAATGACTGACGGTGTAATCGCTGCCATACCGGCGACCTTCAGCATCACACAGCAGCCGATCCCAGCGGGGACGGACCTCAATATCCAGACGAACATCAACAACACCTACGGCCAGTCCAGTACGAAATACACCGGCACAGGACAATCCGCAAAATCATGGCCCGGCAGTTACAAGGTGACGGGCACATTTGCTTTGGCTAGCTGCAGTGTGCTCGGAGGGGGAGGCACATGCGCAGCGCCCACTGGCGCAGTCACGGGATATACATATATCTATAACTACACTCTGCAATCTATCGGGCAGGCGCAGGGCACCCAGTCCACCACGCTGACTGACCGCGGCAGCGTAACCGTGAATGCCACACTCATTCCCGTAAATTCCAAGACCAGCTTTGCTGCCTGGGGCATGTTCATTGATCAGTCACCTGTTTGCAACGGCAGTACGCTGGTGCCGGGGACAATCTCCGGTCCTGTCTTCACGAATGGCGGCTGGAATTTTGGAACTTCAGGCAATTACATCTTCACAGACTCAGTGGGGAGCGCTTCGCCAACGGCGGGCTATCAATTCAGCAGCGGATGCGATTCCGCGGGTGCAACTTCCGACAAAAAAGGCAGTCAAACCATTGCTCCCACTTTCCAGGCCGGGTTTAGCATGGGGCAGCCGGCAGTCCCACTGCCCTCCAACGATTACAACCAGGAACAAGCCGTCCTGGATGGCAAGGGCGTTACCAACAACCCCGTATCCAAGTCAGACTTGCATAATGCGGTAAGGGACATCAACGGAAATTCCTATCCCAGCTCCGGTGCTTCTTCCGGCGTATTCCTGCCGTACAGCGTTCAGAATGGCACGCCTACCTTCAACGGCGGTGGCATTTACATTGAAGGAAACTCCACCGTCATGCTTTCAACGGGCGTTGGGGCAGGAGGCTCGGCGCAGCAGGTCTTCACGATCACGCAAGGCAGTCCCGCGGTGACCACCGTGGTAAGAGTGGATCCAGGCAACAACGTCACCACCGTGACTTCCGGCGGAAACACGCTGAACATCACCGGCGTTCCCAAGATGATCGATCCGGTGACAAATGCATCCAGTCCGGCAACCATGGTTTATGACAACGGCAGCATCACTGGGCTTTCCGGACCCGGACAAGGACTGCCGGCTATTCAGGATGGAAGCCAAGTGACGATCACTGCGGCATCCAATGTGGCGATCACCGGCGACATCCTTTACAAGACCGAGCCAGTCACGCAAACGCAAAATCAGATTCCCGGACAGCCGGCCGATACTTTGATCCCCGGCGCGGACAAAGGCCAGGCTCTCGGTATCTTCACAGCCACCGGCGATATTCAGCTCAATAACAAGCAATCTAACGGGAACCTTGAGATTGATGCATCGCTGGCCACGATCTCTGCCTCTGGTACGGGCGGACTAACCAATATCGGAAACACCATCAATACGCTCACGATCGTTGGCGGGCGTATTCAAAACCAGATCAAGAACATCAATACCACTACCCGAAACGTGTTCTTCGATCGGCGATTCTCACAGAATGGCTTTGCGCCGCCGTGGTTCCCTTCCACCACGGTGACCTTCGGTTCCATCACCAGCAGCCACGCCACAACAACCGTGACGCGCGTCCAATGGCTGAATCAGAGCTCTTACTTCTGATAGTTCGGTGAGCCGTCATGCTTATCGGCGGCCTCTCTAATAGAGGCCGCTCTTCTTACTCAGCTTGCTGAGTGGATGATAATTGGTTTCAACTGGACCATTACCGTGGCCACCAGCACGGCTACGATCCCTGCTATCTGCAGAGTCCGCAGCGATTCGCCAACAAAAAGCACCGCAAACAGGATGGCAAACACCGGTTCCAGACAGCTGGTGATGACGGCGCGCGTTGGATCAAGGTATTTCAGTCCGCTCATATAAAGCATGTAAGGCAGCACCATGGAAAGACAGGCAAATAAAAATAAGAAGCTCCATTGCTGGCCGCTGAAATTCTGGGCCATAAGTTTCCACGGAGGATTGACCACCGTCCACAGGATCGCCGCTCCAAGCAGCAGATAAAACATGACCGTGAATTGATGATTTCTCGTGACAAGCGCTTGCCCTGCGACGTTGTAAAAGGCGTAACCAAACGACGCCAGCAAAGCGGCAGATACAGCGATCACGCTGAATTTCGCGCCGGATTGGAAGGCGCCAATAGTCAAAGCAGTTCCCAGCATGGCCACCAGCGCTGCCGCAGTGCGTTGGAGTGTTGCCCGTTCCCTTCCGCGCGCGACCATATAAATCAACACCCAGAGAGGCGCGGTGTATTGGACGGTAATCGCCAGTGAAACTGTAGATTTCTGGACGGCATAGTAGTAGAAGAAGTTGGAACAGGCCACGCCCAGCGTGCCGGCAAGCCCGCACAATACAAGATCGCGCCTTGCGATGGAAAAGATGCGGCGGCCAAATCGCAGTAAAAGAATGGGGCCAAAGACCAGTACCGTAAAAGTGGTCCGCGTTTGCGTGAGCACGGCGGGCGAAATCAAAGCATGGCCGGCAAATAGACTGCCTTTAAAAATTGCCTTGCCCACCACAGCGGCAGCGCCCCAGCAGAACGTGGCTGTGGCCACAAAGAAATAGCCCCGCCAAGGATGTTGTGGCTCCGGCGCAGGGCTTATCGATTGTTGTGCAGTGGACTCACTCGGCAAGCATTGCGTCCAGGCGCGCAGGATCAAAGCCAACCATGACTTGTTCTCCAACGACAATGGTTGGCGTGGAACGGCTGTTGTAGGTGCGCACCAGTTCAAAAACCGCCTGCTGGTCAGAACTAACATCTTTCACCTGAAACTCAATACCTTTCTCCGAAAGGTAGGACTCAGCCCATGAGCACGGCGGTCAACCGGGCTGGCTATACACCACAACCTTTTTTTGCGACATTGAAAAGAATTCCCCCTGTTTGCTGATTAGATTCTTTCTACATCGTCAATGTTTCATTTATTTCTTTGCCGGAACAGCAGATTCCGCATGCGAAAGATGCACTTCAGTAACAATCTTTGCCGTACATTTCAGCATCGCAGAAACCGAGCAATACTTCTCTTCAGACAGCCTGACCGCGTCTTCTACTGCCTTGCGTGAAACATGCCCGGAAACCGTATAGATCAATTTGATGGAAGTATAGACCGTGGGCGATTCTGAGGCACGCACTGCCTCAGCCTTTACGTGGACGCCGGCAAACGGCTCACGCTTTTTGCGCAGGATGCTCACGACGTCCGTAGCAGTACAGGCGCACAGGCCCATCAATACCATTTCCATGGGCCCCGCAGCCGTGTTCCGCTCGCGATCGGAGTCAATCACGATGGCATGGCCGCTGCTGGCGTTGGCGACAAAACGCTCGCCGTCCGTCCATGTTACCTGCGCTTCAACATTCATCGCCTGATCCTCCCTCGGGCCGCGAAAACTCTATCATACGGCAGAGCTGCGTTATGCGTGCTTCAAAGGTCGGTAACGAGCAATTCCGACTCAGCAATTACCATCCCATTTGCCCCATGCGCTGAAGGATGATCGCGCTGTATTTATTCATGCGTTCGGGGCGCCGCTTCAGGGGAGCCGGCAGAATTGCAGCTAGCCGTGCCGCCTGTTCCCGTCCGATATTACGGGCTGCGATTCCGTTGTAATAGCGAGACGCCGCATCTACACCATAAATACCCGGGCCCCATTCGACTTCATTGAGGTATAGCTCTAGGATGCGCTGTTTGCCGAGGACGAATTCGGCCACCGGCACGAGCGTGGCTTCTGCCCCTTTTCGAAGGAAAGAACGGCTTGTTCCGAAAAACAGGTTTTTAATGAGTTGCTGAGTAATGGTAGAGGCTCCCCGCGTGCGATTGCCTTCCAAATCGTCTTCGGCAGCTATTTGTATCTCGTGCCAATCGAATCCATGGTGTTGATAGAAGTGCGCGTCCTCTGCCGCGATTACGGCGTGTTGGAGATCGGGCGAGATTTGTCTGAGTGGAATGAATTTGTAGCGTTCGTGATACGGCGTCCGGTGAATCCAAGCCTGGAACCGGCGCTGGATGTGCACCGCGGTAGTGGGTGGATCGACCCACCGGGCTTCCACAAGGACCAGCGCGGCATATAACCAAAGAAGCGCCAAACCAATCACGAACCATCGGGCTAAGCGCCAGAGAAAGCGTGTTTGAAAAGGGGATTTAACCTGTGTGTGTGGCGGTTCAGTCACACTGTTGTGAGAAGTCCTCTCCTTTTCTGGGAGCTGTGAGTGATTCGTTGATCCTGATTCCCCTCGAATGACAATCATTTTCATTCGCTTGATTTCCGCGCCACCGCAATCAGGCGTAATGCATCCAGGCCGTAGGGCGAGCCTTGTTGATCACCGAACAATCGCACCTGCTTAAAGCCGCTGCTCAATAGCCGGTCTTTCAATTCACGGCCGGAATAGATGGTGTGCTCAAAGGTAAAACTCCGCGAACTGCCGTCCTTGACCAGTGTCCATTCCGAGCGGATGCGGGTCCAGTCATCGCGAATTTGAGGGCGCTGGAAAATCAGCGAACCATCCGCCAGTTCAGTGCACATCGTATCTTTCCAAACGTGGGCCAGGCGCTCCTTGCCCAGCATTTCAAGGATCAGGACGCCGTTCTCTTTGAGGCTTTGATGGATCTTACGCAACACGCGAAGATCATCCTGCTCATCTTCAAAGTATCCGAAAGACGTAAAGAGACTGCAGGCCAGATCAAAGCTCGCGGGCCGAAGGAAGTTGCGCATGTCACTTTCAACCCACTCGACAGAAGCGCCAGACTTGGCTGCATGCTCACGGGCCTTGGCCAGCAGAAAAGGCGACCGGTCAACCCCAGTCACTTTAAAGCCGCGATGCGCGAGTTCCACGGAGTGGCGGCCAGGGCCGCAGCAGAGATCGAGCGCGCTGTTTCCGCTGCACTGCGTCAGCGCAAGGATCCGGCTGACCTCGTCCGGCGTGGCGGCAAATCGCTCATCGGAAAACATAAAGGGATAAAAATCCCGCCAGAAATCATCATTTTCAAACCATTCCATGGATACAGAGTTTAGCGTAACGGAAGAATTTTCAGCGTGAATGACCCGTCTTGCCTTTTCTGTGGACCTTCACGTGTGGGGCACTCCGATATTTCGATAACTGAAAGCTACCCTGTTCGTCTCATTCTGAGGCGGGCCATATAATCCGGCTTTTGATCATCCGCAAAAAATAATGGAACGATTTGCCCAATTCGAGCAATGGATAACAGGAGCGAGGGCAGCGCCCAGCAGAACCATGGCAGAATCGCCAGTCGAAGATCAGGAGCTGCTGCGGCAGCTCCGCAAAGGAAATGAGACGGCGTTTACCGCGCTCTATGAGCGGTACCAGGGGACCATTTATCGGTTTGTGTTGCACATGAGCGGCAATGCGGCAACGGCAGAGGAAGTAACGCAGGAAGTTTTCATGCTGTTGATCGGAACCCCGAAGGGATATCAGGCGGAGAAAGGGACTCTGGGCAATTATCTGTTTGGTGTAGCGCGCAACCTGACACGGCGGGTTTTGCAGCGGGCGCGCCTGGACCTTCCAATTGAAGAGGATTGGCTGGATACCGGGGACGCGGGTTTAGTGAGCGATCTGGATGTGCTTTCCGAGCTTAGCAACTCTGAGATGCTGGAGTTGCTGCGCAAGGCGGTGCTGGCGTTGCCGGAACAATACCGTGAGGTGGTTGCCCTGTGTGACCTTGAAGAAATGAGTTATGGCGATGCGGCGGTGCTCTTGGAGTGTTCGCAGGGAACAGTGGCGTCGCGGCTGCACCGGGCACGGGCGATGTTGAAGATGAAATTGAGCTTTCAAAAATGCGTGAAATAGATCCACAATCCGGAGATCCATTGAAAGATAGCGCAGCAGATGCGCGTTTGAGCGACGCCCTCCGCGGACTGGCAGCCTCATCGCCTCACGGTGCGCCTCCGCAGCTTGGAGCCGGACTAGCGGTGGCATTCCGTCGTCATCATGCACGTCGCAGGATGGTACGCCGCGCGACTGTAGCTGCGCTGGCAGCATGCGTTGCGCTGGCAGCCGGACTGATATCGATGCGCTCACGGCATGAAACGCCGTCGAGAGAGATCGTGAACAGGCAACCGAGCGTTGTTCCTGTAAAGACTCCTGACGTCGTCACGAACGCTAAGGCCGAGGGAACGCCATCACAATCTGTAAAGAAGCAAGTAAAGCCGAGGGCCACGACCAGCAATCTTGCTGCTGCTTCCCGCCGCGAGTTCCTCGCTTTGCCCGGATACGATCCGGCCATACCGGCGGACGAGCTGAGCATTGTGCGAGTTCGAGTGCCCGCGAGTGCTTTATGGCAAATGGGCGCGCCGGTCAGCCCGGATTCAGGAGCGCGAAAGTTTATGGCCGACTTTGTTGTGAGCCAGGATGGAACACCCTACGCCGTGAGATTAGTGCAATAACAAATTTTTAAGGAGAGTTACCTATGAATCGAATTGCTGTTTTGCTGGCCGGCGCGTTGCTACTGGCGGGAAGCCTTGCCGCACAGGAACCCGCGCCGAAAGAAAAAGTCCGCACCTTCACGTTCAGCCAGAGCGAACCTATCACCATGATGGCGCCGTTTGGAATGATGCAATATGAGCGCGTGCCGGAAGGCAAGGTTGAATTCTTCTCGGCTGAAATGGCTGGCGCGGGCGAAGTTGTGACTGCCTCGCCTTACACAGCCACGGCAACCACGGAGAGCACGCAGGTTCTGGCCGACGGCAACAAGATCGTCAATAAGACATCATCTTTCGTTGCGCGAGACAGCCAGGGCCGCACGCGGCGCGAGACCGACTTGCATCGCATCGGCACAATGCAGGTTGATAGCCCCAAGACCGTCTTTATTAATGATCCCACCAAGCATACGCAGTACATCTTCACTCCCGGAGGCGAGGCCACCAAGGTCGTTCGCAGTGAAGGCAACTGGAAAGAGTCGCCACAGATCATTGAGCTGCGCACGGCCCGTGAACAGCGATTGAAAGAAAAGACGGTTGTTGTGGCCCAGGAAGTGCGTGAGTCCCAGAAGAGCAAAGAAAATAGTGAACAGGTAAAGCACGAAGACCTGGGAACGCAGACAATTGAAGGCGTGTCGGCACAAGGGAAACGCGAGACGGTAACCATCCCCGCCGGCGAGATCGGCAATGAACGGCCGATAGAAATCGTGACTGAAACATGGTTCTCGCCTGAACTGCGCACCATGGTGCTGAGAAAGCATTCCGACCCGCGCCTGGGTGATAGCACCTATCGGCTGACGGACATCAAGCGTAACGAGCCGGATGCAGCGTTATTTCAGCCACCTGCCGGCGCCAAGGTGAATGTGGAGCCGATTATCGAACTGCACAAGGAAATTGCTCCTTCCAAAGAGTAGCCTCTTCTCTCCTCTTTTGGTTGGTGAAGGCCGGGCGGCAACGCCCGGCTTTTTCATTTGGCTGCCCGTTCGCCAACAAAATCAGCCGCGACCCAATCAATCACAAACCAGATCTAAAGACGTGAAGTTACCAGTGGGAAGGTTTGGATTTTTGTGTCTGGCCCGAAGTGGAACTGGAACTCTGGAAATTTATTTCCTTTCCCGTTTCGGTGCGGTAATTCTTGTTAATATCCGGCTCAACTCCGTCCTGCGGAGTTTCAGCAGCGGCAAAAGCAAGACCGTCGCTGCTTCCCAATCATCGATACAGGAGCGCAACATGAAGGCTTTCCGAAAGATGTTCCCGGTACTCATGATGGCGGCTGTCCTTTGTGCAGGAACGGTCTCAGCCCGCCAACTTCGCACCGAATCTAAAAACTTCACGTGCGGCGGAAGCTGCGGCGCCGGTCGGCCGCCGTGCAAGACCGGCTGCATTTGCGCTTTTCCGCTGGAATCAACCACGGGGTTTTGCTCCACGCATCCAACGGGAGTTCAGCCGCCGGCCAGGTAGGGTGGTGCCATACAGTTTTTCTCCAACTTGCCACAAGAAAAGGAATGACCATGAATAGGAAAATCAAAAACATCTTTTTTACGGCGATGGCCGCCAGTGTTCTCTGTGCGGGAACGCTTTCCGCTCGCCAGTTGTCTCTGAATGTTCAGGACACTACTTGCCAGCACCATTTCTGCACCAGGACAAACCCGTGCCCTAACGTTCTGGGCTGCGGATGCGTATTCAACAACCCCAGTGCCACCACAGGCGTATGCGGGTTCATTGCAGCCAAGCAGTGACAATAGCGCAACTGTGTTGAAGAAGTAGAAGGCCAAAGGTTCAATTTTTCCGATCAAGAAAGGAAATGACCATGAGCAAAAAGGCCATAAAAAAAGCATCACTGGCAATCTTTATCGCCGCCGTTTTGTGCGCGGGAAGTCTTTCCGCCCGGCAACTGCAGACGAAACCCAAAGTGTTCCCCGCCTGTACCGGCACCTGCAGCGCCACTAAGCCATGCTCGGGTGGATGCATCTGCCAGGACTTTGGAACTACCAAAGCCTGTGTCAGAGACCCGGGACCGCTAAGGCCGCATCCGCAAAAGGATTGAAGCTGCGGCAATAGAAAGGAGGGCGATCATGAGCAAGAAGATCACAACCGCATTGCTGGCAGCGATCGTCACGGCGGTCCTATGCGCCGGGACGGTTTCAGCACGGCAACTGCACAAGAGCACGGGACTAGTCGGAGTGTGTAGCGGACGGTGTAGCGCTGCCCAGCCATGCAAAGGCGCATGCTCCTGCGTCTTTATCAATGGAGCAACCCTTGGATCGTGCGTTTCCGATCCGCCATAAAGCAGCTCAACGAGACGCGGCGTTGAAAACACCGCAACAGAAATATCCGAGTACGTTCGGGAAAAAAGAACATTCCCTGTGCGGGTTAACCAGCTTGTGCAGCGATCGTAAGAGCGGCAGAGACAATCTGCCGCTTTACGTTTTCTGCCTGCAACAAATGTCGTCGCTGGTGCCCCATCATCCACGGCAGCGCGGCGGCAAGGCGCATTCTAAGAATTCCCTGGCCGACTTTGATCTTTGCCAGATCAAGCCCTTCCTGCTCACGCATCAGCCGTTCCCATTCATCCTGCGCTTTCATAAAAGCCGGGAGTACTTGCAGGGGATCGTCGATTGCTGCTGGCGGCCGAACGTTCTTTGGTGCGCGAAGCCTGAATTTGGGCGGCGGCTCGGCAATCCACACCAGCAAGCGTCCGTTGGGGCCGAGGGAAAATGGGCCGTTGCCAAACTTTTTCTCTTGCTTTGCCTGCTCGATTCCGCGCGCCATAATCTTTTGCACCGTAGCCGCAGTTAGATTGAGATGCGCCAGGCACTCAGCAATGGACCATTTGCCGGGATCGGGACGGCGCATCAATTGATCGGCGGTGACGGTGTCAATCAGCGCCTGAGCACGGCGACGCGAATCTGCAATATCGTGCGAGATGGATTGAACATCAAATTTCATGGTCGCTTATCTTACTCCCACTCAATTGTCCCGGGTGGCTTGGACGTAATGTCATACACCACGCGGTTGATACCGCGGACTTCATTCACAATGCGATTGGAAATTGCTTTGAGCACTTCATAGGGCAACGGAACCCAATCTGCCGTCATGCCATCTTCAGAATGCACCGCCCGGATGGCGCAAGTGTAGGCGTAAGTCCGCTGATCACCCATCACACCTACTGACATCACCGGCAGCAGCACGGCAAACGATTGCCAAATCTGCGTGTACAGGCCTGCACGGCGGATTTCATTTACGACGATGTCATCGGCTTCCTGGAGCAGAGCGACACGTTCCGGCGTGACTTCTCCCAGGATGCGCACGGCCAGTCCGGGGCCAGGGAAAGGCTGGCGCTGCAAAATTTCTTCCGGCATTCCCATTTCCCGGCCAATGCGGCGAACTTCATCCTTAAACAAGTCCTTTAAGGGCTCAATTAACTTGAGCTTCATTTTTTCCGGCAGGCCGCCCACGTTGTGATGGGTTTTGATGGTCTGCGACGGACCGCGCACGCTGCGCGATTCAATCACATCAGGATAAAGTGTTCCTTGAACCAGCCAGTCCACTTTGCCAATCTGTTGTTCCAGGCGGTGGGCTTCCTGATCGAAGACCTCAATGAACTCATTGCCAATGATCTTGCGCTTCTTCTCCGGATCGGTAACGCCAGCAAGCTTCTTCAGAAAACGATCTGTGGCGTCCACTGCAACTACGTTCAATCCCAGGCGGTCGCGCAGGTTCTGCTGGACTTTTTGAAATTCATTCTTGCGCAGCACTCCATTGTTAACGAAGACAGAGATGAGGCGGCGACCAATCGCCTTATCGACCAACGTGGCAGCGACGGCGGAATCCACACCGCCGGAAAGCGCGCAGATCACTCTTCCCTGCTCGCCAACGGTCTGCCGGACTTGGCGAATGGTTTCGTCGATGAAGTGCTGAGGCGTCCAGTCACCGCGAGCGCCGCAGATATTGACCACGAAGTTGCGCAGCAGGTCCACGCCGCGCTTGGTGTGATGGACTTCAGGATGGAACTGCACCGCCCAAATCTTCTGCGATTCATTTTCCATCGCAGCCAGCGCATTGCTGCTGCGCGCCATTACGCTGAAGCCGTCCGGGAGTTCAAGCGCTTCGTCGCCATGCGACATCCAGACGTTGAGCGAGGGCGGCAGGCCTTCAAACAATCGCGACTTCCCTTTGACATTGATTTCCGCGTGGCCATACTCGCGCTTGGGGCCGGGACGGACTTTGCCTCCGAGCTTGTGCGTGATGAAGTGCAGTCCGTAGCAGATGCCCAGCACAGGAAGCCCGAGGGCGAGCACGCGGTCATCAGCCGGGGGCGCGTCATGATCGTAAACGGAAGACGGGCCTCCGCTCAGAATGATGCCGGCAGGCCGGTAGCTTTTGATTTCATCCAGCGAGCCGGTACAAGGCAGGACGACGGAAAAAACTTTGAGTTCGCGGATGCGGCGCGCAATGAGCTGCGTGTACTGCGAACCGAAGTCGAGAATGACGATGGATTGTTCTTCCACGAACAATTATTTCTGATTCGCGCCAGAGTGTAAAGCCAAATCAGAGAGGCGTGATGTTTTCAACAGGCAGAGCTGATGAAGTTGCCACAAGTTTTGGCCCGGCGGGATCGACATGAGCGGCAGCCAAGGCTAGATATGCCGCCATTCTGGCCATATAGAGGAAGTCAGCCACGCCGAAATATGCCAGGGAGACGATTACGAGGAGAACAAAGTAACTTTGCGGCGCAGTTCCCGCCATGCCTGAGGTGAGTCCGCAGATGGCCAGAGCGATCAGCAGAATGACGGTTCGAAACAGCAGGAAAACAAAGCCGGTCCCAGCGAAGTCAGAACGCTGTCGGCGGACGGTTTGGCGGGCCTCACGAAAAGCGCCGCGAAAACTTTGACCATCGCGACCGAAAATGGCCGCCAATGAAAGATACCAGTTCAATATCAGCCAGGAAACGCCAATCAGGACGACCGTGGGCATCACCATCAGATAATAAAGAACAAGGTCAGGCTGTGTGCCCCGGGTAGCAATCAGCGCTTCGCCCAATATTGCGGCCACGAGGAGGATGAGCGCAAACCAGCTAACCAGGCCGCGCAATAGCTGGAGCGCAAAGACAGTGCGGAAGCGCAGCGAGGTAAGGCCAGCGCGAAGGCGCTTGACGGTAACAAAGCGTCCCAGGGCAGAAAAAATCCCCCAGAGCAGCGCGATGGCCAAGGGTACGGCGATGGCAGCAAGGATGAGCTTGACTCCCAGGAGCAAAATAATCGCCACCAATAACTGCCCTATTCTTTGCGGATCGCGGCTGCCCCAGGCTGTATCCCAGGCTTTTCCAACGTGCAATGGGCCTAAGAGCATCATGCCAACGCCAGCGACCAACAGGCAGGCCAGCACCGCAAAGGACCAGCGCCAGAGAATTTCGACCAGAAAAATGGTGGGATCGCGCATGACGGCGCGGAGTCCCTGCGTTATAGGGTTCGGCGGCTTAGGCATCTTGTACTTTCACGGCAATCATCGGGCCACCACATTGACGAGCTTGCCCGCCACAACGATTACCTTTGCGACCTGCTTACCTTCCGTGGCGGCACGCACTTTTTCATCGGTGAGGGCGCGCTCGCGCACGGCATCTTCAGGAGTGTCTGCAGGAACGACTACGTGGCTGCGAAGCTTGCCGTTCACCTGAACGGCGTAGGTAATTTCGTCCTCTTTGGCCAAAGCAGGATCGTACGTCGGCCATTGATAGCGAAGAAGATTCTCTTTTTCTCCAAGGACTTCCCACAATTCGGCGGCAAGGTATGGCGCAAACGGAGCCATCAAAAGCACAAGCTTGCGCTGGACGTCCGCGAGCAATGTAGGCGGAAATTTCCCCGAGCTGATTTCATCTTCCGCGGCGTAAAGCTGGTTGACGAACTCCATAATCGCAGCAACCGAAGTATTGAAGTGCCACCGCCCCTGAAAATCTTCAGAGATTCGCTTGATGGTCTGATGAAGCTTGCGCTCAATCTGCCGCGCCTTGGGTGAACGGTCGGAAGACGCTACGGAGCCAGTCCCGTTGCCGGACGAAGTTTTGCCGGCAGCAGTCCCTGCGTTGCGCATCACAAATCGATACGCCCTGCTAAGAAAGCGATGCACGCCTTCAACTCCGGCCTCTTGCCAGTCAAGCTCGCGGTCTGGCGAGGTGGCAAAAAGCGCGTACATACGCGTAGAATCCGCGCCGAACCTTGCCACCATGTCGTCGGGTGAAACCACATTTCCTTTGCTTTTGGACATCTTGGCGCCATCTTTAATCACCATTCCCTGGGTAAAGAGGCGTGTGGACGGTTCGTCATTGTGGACGATGCCGAGATCGCGCATGAACTTGGTCCAGAAACGCGAATAGATCAAATGCAAGATGGCATGTTCAACGCCACCAATGTATTGGTCGATTGGGAACCAGTAATCAACGCTAGCGCTTTCCAGCACATTGGGATCCTAAGCTTAGAATTCCACGTGGACAAGTTGTCGCG
>JADMIO012770914.1_pt1 | contig 88046 bp, 76 predicted proteins | sample 8958161 | NCBI WGS metagenome assembly JADMIO01 (sample SAMN16585339, study PRJNA669376) | soil metagenome | isolation source: Crop rotation soil | place: USA: Cullars Rotation, Alabama | collected 2011 | reverse complement strand
ATTTATTATTGCAATTTAAATCAATATACATTATACATTATACGAAGTTATATTCGATGCGGCCGATCTAGCAGAAAGTCAAAAGCCTCCGACCGGAGGCTTTTAACTTCTGTCACCTAGGTTACGCCCCGCCCTGCCACTCATCGCAGTACTGTTGTAATTCATTAAGCATTCTGCCGACATGGAAGCCATCACAAACGGCATGATGAACCTGAATCGCCAGCGGCATCAGCACCTTGTCGCCTTGCGTATAATATTTGCCCATGGTGAAAACGGGGGCGAAGAAGTTGTCCATATTGGCCACGTTTAAATCAAAACTGGTGAAACTCACCCAGGGATTGGCTGAGACGAAAAACATATTCTCAATAAACCCTTTAGGGAAATAGGCCAGGTTTTCACCGTAACACGCCACATCTTGCGAATATATGTGTAGAAACTGCCGGAAATCGTCGTGGTATTCACTCCAGAGCGATGAAAACGTTTCAGTTTGCTCATGGAAAACGGTGTAACAAGGGTGAACACTATCCCATATCACCAGCTCACCGTCTTTCATTGCCATACGAAATTCCGGATGAGCATTCATCAGGCGGGCAAGAATGTGAATAAAGGCCGGATAAAACTTGTGCTTATTTTTCTTTACGGTCTTTAAAAAGGCCGTAATATCCAGCTGAACGGTCTGGTTATAGGTACATTGAGCAACTGACTGAAATGCCTCAAAATGTTCTTTACGATGCCATTGGGATATATCAACGGTGGTATATCCAGTGATTTTTTTCTCCATTTTAGCTTCCTTAGCTCCTGAAAATCTCGATAACTCAAAAAATACGCCCGGTAGTGATCTTATTTCATTATGGTGAAAGTTGGAACCTCTTACGTGCCGATCAGATTAAAACGAAAGGCCCAGTCTTTCGACTGAGCCTTTCGTTTTATTTGACCATGTTGGTATGATTTAAATTAATACGACTCACTATAGGGTCAGTGCGGCCGCGACTTCAAGTCACGTGAATTCCAAGCTTCGGATCCCACTGTGCTGGAAAGATTGGTTTGTGGCGAAAACTATTCTCCTTAAATATAGAAAGTCTGCACGAGGATACCATAACGCAAAAGGCATTTGCTCTGATTTTTGCTGTATTATGCAGTATGAAAATAATAGGTCTTGCGCTGCTTTTGTTTTCGTCCTGTGCTGTAGTGCAAAACAATGATTTTGTTGACAGGGCCGAAGCATTAATGGGCGACCATTATTATGTTTACTCGCTACCGTTTGAAAAAAACAAGTCCTATTTGGTAGTACAGGGTTATGAATCAAAGTTTTCGCACAAAGGCGACTATGCCATAGATTTTAAAATGAAGCAGGGATCAAAAGTGATGGCGGCAAGAGACGGCATTGTAAGTTTTGCAAGAGAAAGTTTCAGCGAAGGAGGCGCAAGCAGTAAGTATGTTGGTAAAGGTAACGGCATTACTATCAAACACAAGGATGGAACATATGCCCACTATTGGCATTTACAATATAACGGCGCACTTGTTTCCGTTGGCGATACGGTTGTGCAGGGGCAATTAATTGGCCTTAGTGGCAGCACCGGCTTCAGCGCTTTTCCACATTTACATTTTGAAGTAACCCGCCAGCCACGTATTAGTCGCGAAGATTTTCCTGTATTGTTTTATACAACAGGCGGCCCGAAATTTTTACAACCCTTCCGCCGATATAAAGCGCTTTAATTAGGTTTGTGATTGTATGCAGGAAATTTTTGAGCAGTTAAAGAATACCACCTTACTTGAATTTATAGCAGTAATAACAGGTGTAGTCAGTGTATGGTTTTCTCGTAAAGAAAATATTTGGGTTTATCCCACTGGATTAATCAATACGATTATTTACATCTATATCAGTTTAAAAGCACAGTTAGTAGGTGAAGCCAGTGTAAATTTTTATTATACAGCGATGAGTGTTTATGGCTGGTGGGTATGGGCACAAAAAGACAAGATTCAAAAACCGTTAGTTCATATCACCTTCTCCAATAAAAAGGAATGGATACAGGAAATCATTTTCTTTCTTTTCTTTTATGTTACGCTGTTTTTCATTCTCACATTTTTAAAACAAAAACATTTTCCCCATGCAATTCCCTGGGCTGATGCTTTTGCGTCGGCCACCGCGTACACAGGCATGTGGCTAATGGCAAGAAAAAAAGTGGAAAGCTGGTGGTGGTGGATTGCAACGAATATTGCATCAATTCCGTTGTACTATACAAAAGGATATGCGTTTACAAGCTTGTATTACTTTATCCTTTTGGTATTTGCGTTTTTCGGGTTAACTGAATGGCAAAGAAAGGCAAGATTAAATGCACAAGTGTCATGAAAAATGGTTTGGTTTTAGGGAAATTTATGCCTGTTCATAATGGACACCTTGCATTAATTGATTTTGCTTTAGAAAATTGCGATCGATTAACGGTACTATTATGTCACCACCAGGGTGAACCCATTTCTGGAGGACAAAGAGAGGAGTGGCTTCGGGAAATCTTTACTAATAAATCAGAGATAACTCTTTTTTCATTTCAGTATAACCCCAAGGACTTACCTGATTCATCAGAACCTAAACCAGCGTATGCAAAAAAATGGGCGGAAGCCATCAAGAGCATAATACCGGAAACGGATTTTTTTTTCAGCTCTGAAGAATATGGGAATAATCTTGCCTTTTACTTAAATGCAGAACATAAAATCTTTGATAGGGAACGGAAGGGAGTACCTGTTTCTTCAAGCTTAATAAGAAAAAAGCCTATTACGTATTGGAGCTTTTTACCGGAAGTTGTTCAGCCCTATTTTGTAAAAAAAATTGTGATAGTCGGTTCTGAATCTACCGGCAAATCTACACTTGCCAAAAAGCTTGCAACTCATTACAAAACTTCGTTCGTTCCTGAAATGGCAAGGGAAATCATTGAGCATACAAACGATTGCACGTATGAAGACTTGTTTAAAATTGCAAAATCTCATGCTGACTCTATTGCGTTAAAAACAAAAGAATCGAATAAACTTCTTTTCTGCGATACTGACGTGAACATCACAAAATCGTATTCTTTATTCTTGTTTGAAAAAGAATTACAATTGCCTCAATGGATTGAAGAAATAAACAAAGGAGACCTTTATCTTTTTTTGGAAGTTGATAGTCCGTATGTTCAGGATGGAACAAGGCTGCCAGAAGCTGAAAGAGAAAAATTGAATACAAGTCATAAGAAGCAACTGAATAAAGAGAAAATTGATTATAAAATATTAAGAGGTAACTGGAATGAAAGATTTCTATTTGCCTGTAGTGAGGTTGATGACTTTACAAGTAGATACTAAATGAAGCGCATCGTTATCATAGGCCCAGAATCAACAGGTAAAAGCACAATGTGTAAACAATTGGCTGAACTGTATGACACCGTTTGGTGCCCTGAATTTGCAAGAGAATATTTATTGAAGCAGGGAATGAATTACACCTTTGAAGATTTAACGGTAATAGCAAAAGGCCAATTGGAATTAGAAAAAAAGATAGAAACGGAAGCAAAAAACAATATCTACTTTATTGACACCGATATGTATGTAATGAAGGTTTGGCACGAAGTGGCTTTTGGCAGATGTCCATCATGGATATTAAAAACCATTTCACGAACACAGTATGATTTATATCTTTTGTGTAACACCGATTTGCCCTGGACGAAGGACGAACTAAGAGAATATCCCGATGTAAATGTTCGTCAAAAACTATTTAAAACCTATAAGGATATTATGATTAACAGCGGTATAGCATGGGCAGAAATAAGCGGCACTAACGAAGAACGATTGAAGCTTGCTGGTAAAGCAGTTGATACTATTTACAAAAGCAAATAACCTTTCTTGAAATCAATTTTTCAAAAACATCACCGGTCAATATTTTATACAAGCTGGTTCTTACTTGGCTTAATACAATCCATTTATACAGAGCTGCAGGATGATGAAGCTTACTATTGGGTGTTTTCGCAATACCTCGACTGGGGTTATTTCGACCATCCTCCGATGATTGCTGTTTTAATCAAAATAGGGACAACCTTTTTATCAGGAGAGTTGGCCGTAAGAATTATCCCATTGATTTTAAGTACAGCAACCATTTTTATTGCAGAGAAATTAACGGCCAATAAAAATGCATTTCTTTTTTATGCGATTGTTTTATCCATTGCTGTTTTGCAAATCAGTGGTTTTGTTGCTGTGCCGGATGTACCGCTGATGTTTTTTACGGCGTTGATGTTTTTAGCGTATAAAAGCTACCTGCAAAAATCGTCTTGGACAAATGCTTTGCTTATTGGGTTAATAGCATCCTGTTTGTTATACAGCAAATATCATGGAGTGCTGGTTTTGTTTTTTATTCTGCTTTCAAATTTTAAATTATTGCGGGATGGAAAAATGTATGCAGCAGTTTTGTTTGCTTTGCTTTTGTTTTTACCGCATTTGTATTGGCAGTACCAGCATAACTGGATAAGTTTTCGCTACCATTTGTTTGAAAGCAATGTAAATCCATATAAATTTTCTTACACTACCGATTATATTCTTGGCCAATTATTATTAGCCGGTCCAATTGCAGGCTTTATTTTATGGCCTTCCGGTTTTCTTTATCGAACAAAAAATGCTCTTGAAAAGGCAATGAAATTCGTTGCAGTAGGATTTGTTGTGTTCTTTTTATTGAGTACTCTTAAAGGAAAAGTAGAGCCTAACTGGACCTCGCCTGCCATCATCCCTGTTATGGTGTTAGCGCATCAATATTTGTTGGGAAAAAATGAATGGCGAAAATGGGTATTACGATTATTACCAATTACTGTATTACTTGTACTTGTTTTCAGGGCTGCTATGATTTTCAACTTTATTCCGGTACAGGCAATTGTTGAACGTTACCATGGCTGGGAAAATTGGCCGAAAGAATTACATCAGAAAACAAAAGGCGTTCCTGTTGTATTTAACAACAGTTACCAACGGGCTTCCAAATGGAGTTTTTATACCGGCGATGTAACTTATTCTTTAAACATGGTTGAAGAACGGCGCAACAATTATAATTTCTGGCCGATAGAAGATTCGCTTTTAGGGAAACCTGTCTATATCATGGATATCTATGGAATAAATCGTTTTCAGGATAGTATTCAAACTCCGTTATATAAGATTGGCTATAGCTACGATAGTTGCTATAATTCTTTTGCAAAAATTATTTTCAAATCAGGAGATGTGGTAGGCAATTCAACCGATTCGTTGAAGATTAATTTTTCTGTTGATATTCCTTCTTACTACAAAAGTTATCTTGTCAATCACCCTGAAGTAAATCCAGCTATAGCTATTAGCGTTTTTAAGGGACAAAAAATGATAAAGCATCTCCTCTTCCCCTTTTTATTGCAGGATGTAATAAAGAAAGAAACCAGGAACGTTGTGCTGGCACATGAACTAAAGAAAGGAAACTACTTTATGCGTTTTGGTGTGATGTCCGACAGTGGTTTATATACCCATAACAGCGATAAGATAAAATTAGAACTGCAATAATTATTTGATGACGGCTTGTATATCCGGGTCTTTCTCTAAAAAATTCATTTGCGCAATGACCCATGGCAGCCTTGTAGTAATATAAGGATGCACTGGCTTTACTGTATAAAACTTGGGATTGGGTAAGCAGGCAGCAATCATCGCTGCTTCCCTGCGGGTAAGATTTTTCGCAGGCTTTTTAAAATAAGCCTGTGCAGCAGCTTCTGCACCATAAATTCCTTTACCCATTTCAATCACATTCACATATACCTCCAGTATTCTTTCCTTACCCCAGATCCATTCAATCATTTTTGTAAAGTAGGCTTCAAGCCCTTTGCGAATAAAGCCACCACCCTGCCATAAAAAAACATTCTTGGCAACTTGTTGACTAATCGTACTGGCGCCACGCAATTTTCTGCCGGGCTTCTTCTCACTGTATTCAATCGCTTTTTTAATATTCTTCCAGTCAAAGCCTCCATGGTCGGGAAAAATCTGGTCTTCGGAGGCCATCACCGCAAGCTTTAGTTGATAAGAAATCTCATCACCATCAACATAATCTCTTTTTAATCCATCACCACTTATCCAACTACTGAATTGCGTAATGGTAATTGGCGGATTGACCCATTTTAAAATAATGATGTAAACAAGTTGCGCAACGAAAAGTGCAAGGAAGATTCGTTTTGTCCAAAGCCATAGCCTGGCACCGAAAGTTTTTTTAACTGGTGTTTTCATCAATGGGATACTGTTTTTCCCGACAGCATTATCCATAACAGCACAATTCCAAATCCAAGTATAATGATGCCGTTTATTTTATTGATGCGCTGCATGGCGCCAAGGGTTAGCTTTTGCCGTAGTTTATCGGCTAAAAAAACCTTGGCAACATCGGCGCTCAATGCAATAAACAAAGCAATTCCGAAAATAACAAGGCGCTGGTTAAAGGTATAAGTAACAAAAGCGGTTGCCGTGGTAAACCATACGGCTATAATGCCGGGATTCAACAAATTCATAAGAGCTCCTGTTAAAAACAGCGTGACGTAAAAGCCGTGAGGTTTTAAGTGAATTTCCTTGCCTTGCTGTACCGTTTGAGCTTTTTTAAAAAAGATATAGTAAATGCCGGCAAGAATGAGCAGTATACTTCCGGCAATACCAAGCGGGTGCTTATATTCAAGCAGTATGGTAAAAAAATGAGTGAAGGCATTACAGCAAATAACTAAAAAAACATCTACCGCAAAAATGCCGAGAATAAATGCAAGGCCGCCACGCCATCCATTATCAAGACTTTGTTTTATAACAGTGAACATGATAGGCCCAACTGATACGGCAAGATAAAAGCCAAGAAGCAATCCTTTAATGACAGCGTCGGACATGGTTTGCAAAATACGAAATACAAAGCAGCGAACTTCAACAGGCGACAAGAGAAAAACCTTCCTTGTTTTGTAAATACTTTTTACTTTGTTATTTCGTTTTACGCTACCGCAATGAAACCACTGCTGACCATTATCCTGCTGCTGTTTTTACAAAACGTTTTTGCCCAAGGCAACCAGGCTTGCGCTGATACCAGTTATAGGATGCAATTTTCATCGCCGGGGAAGGATTTTGGTTTTTATACGCACTGCAATACAATAGATGGCGGAACTGTATTAATTGGAAGACTAACCGATACATTAAATTCCTCGCTTTCCAATACTGTTGTTATAAAACTGAGCACAACAGGAACTGTGGTATGGAAAACGGCTTTTCAAAATTTGCCGGGTAACAAAACTTATTTTTCACGCATAATTGAGCAATCGAACGGTGAGATCGCTGCTTATGGTTATACTACCGGTTTAAATACGACGAATACAAGAGAGATCATTCTTTTAAAATTACAAGCAAATGGAAACCTGGCATGGGCAAAAAATTATAGTCTGACAAATCATTTCAATCAGCAGGATCTTCTTCATCCATTTTTTATTTCAGAAGGGCAAAATAATGATCTGTTGTTAACTATCGGCGGCGAGCATTATGATGGAAATTCCGACAGTGTGTATTCAGTAATGGCCAGGATAAGTAACGCCGGGAACATTGTCTGGAGTAAAGCATTGACAAACGATACAAATGTTTGGTGGATGAAACCTTCAGGCATTTATACGGTGGGGAATGAGCTTATCGTTTTGGGGCATATTGACAATATTGCTGCTCCATGCGATTTCGGACTACTAAGTATTTATGTCTTGAAGATGGACTATAGTAATGGCCAGCCATTGATGGCGAAATCTTATTGCTATGCACCATCCCTGTCTAATAGTTTCCAGGCAGGTGGCTCGGAAGAAAGAGATTGGTTCAATTCAGTGAGGTTAACTGATGGAAGATTTGTTTTGTTTGGAAGATTTTCAGCAGTAACAGATAGGCGACATGCCTATAAAATGGTGTTTGATGATCAGCTAAGCCTTGTGCAGGCAAGAGAATATAATGTGCCGAACACCACAACACATCTCGTAAGCCGTTTTAGTGTTTTACCTGATGGCACTTCACATTTTTATTATCTCAACGGTGTAAACAGTAGTTTGTATTGGGCAAGTCTTGATAGCAGCAATAAAATCATCAGGCAGCGAAAGATTGCATTCGATCCAAGGGATAATACAATTGGCGGATTTTTGAACTTTGGCTACCGCAACAATGACACTTACAATTTTTCAACCAATTACCGGATCAACAGCAGGCGGTATAGTTTATTTACACAAGTTCAACGTAATGATCTTGCAATTGATTCCTGTCTTGGAACAGATACAAGTTTTGTCCGCTCTAATCCGTTGGGGTTTTCTGCCACATCCTGGAACTGGCAAACAATTATTGATAATCCATTGATAGCAGTTCCCATAAACTTAACTCAATCTGATTTTATTATCGAAACCGAAAACCTCTGCACCCAAATCTCTCGCTGCGATTCACTTAATATTTTCGGTCCTGACACCTTATGTGTCAGTAATAAATTCATCAATTTCGCGGCACTAAAAAATCCTGATTGCCGCAAGCGGGTTTTGTGGGAGATAAACAATTCCCTGGTAGACTCTTCTTACCAACCAAATGACTCTACTCTAAGCATAAGATTCAAAATGCCGCAAAACGGCATCGCACAAACAATGCAACTCTTTGCATCGGCAGCCAATTGCACCATTGCCAAAAACACGGCACAAATTGTTTTGTTGCCAGGTGTAAATCCGTTACCGCCTGATACGGTTGTATGCAGCGCCGTCAACATAAAACTCAGTCCGGGCAAATGGGGCAAAAACTATTTATGGCAAAACGGTTCAACCGACAGTGTATTTACAGCAACAGATACAGGCCGCTATTTTGTAAAAGTGGAAACTTATTGCGGCGATATTTTTTATGACACCATCAGTATTACCAAAGCAGCTATTTCCGCAGGCACTGACAAAACAATTTGCAAAGGCGATACAGCAATGCTGCATGCCAGTGCAGGCTTTATCAATTATCAATGGTCTTCAAATGGAATCTTTACGACGGTTTCCGATTCGGTGATCAAAGCGCATCCTTCCGTCACTGCTCAATACATTGCATCGGCACAAACAGTTAACGGCTGTGCTGTTAAGGACACAGTTAATGTTATTGTATTGCAACCGCCTGTTATTAACCTCGGTAACGATACTACGTTTTGCGAAGGCGATTCCGTGCTATTGAGGTCGTCTGCTTCTTTCAACTCTTACCAATGGAGTAATGGCAGCATTGCATCGTTCATCAATGTTAAGAGCAGCGGCAGCTATTGGCTTAAAGTAACGGATAGTAACAACTGCATTTCTGCCGATACAATTGATATTTTGCCATTGCATCCCTCGCCGTTTGTAGCCATTACGCCGGAAGAAATTGTTTGCATCGGCAAAACCGATACATTAAAAACAACAAATAGTTTTGTGTCTTATCAATGGAATAATGGAAGCACATTATCTTATTTGACTGTTGGCAGCACCGGCACTTATTGGCTTAACGTCATTGATAACAATGGATGCAGGGGGAGCGATACGGTAACCATTACACAACTTGTACAGCCGCCAAAGGACTTTTTGCATGCCGATACCATTGTTTGTGCCGGAACTTCTCTTGAGCTGAAGCCATTACAAAGCTTCAATCGCTACTTGTGGAGCAATGGTGCTTCATCGCCTTTTATTGAAGTAACAAATGGTGGTCTTTATAGTTTGCTGGTTAGCGACAGAAATAATTGCAAAGGAGCAGATTCAATAATAGTAACATTTAAGAATTGTCCTAACCGCATTTTATTTCCTTCTGCTTTTACCCCCAATGATGATAATCGTAATGATATTTTCAAATCTTTTGTACAGGGAAGATTAGCCGCATACCGCTTTACTGTTTATAACCGATGGGGACAAATTGTATTCGTCACCACCGACTATCGCAAAGGTTGGGATGGCTATATGGGTGGCTTGTTGCAAAACACCGGCGCCTTTGTTTGGGTATGTAGTTATCAATTCGAGGGAGAAGAAAAGAACACCGTAAAAGGGAGTGTTATGTTGATTCGATAAGATAAACCTTGCTATTTTTTTGCTAAAAACTCATTCCACTCCTTCAGCATCTTTCCCTTTAATACTCTCGGGAATTTATGCTGGCTTCCAAGCTTTCCCTCGGCTTCCATAAACTTCATAAAAGTTTCTTCGGGCAAAATTTGGACGAATATTTCTTTCAATGCCGATGTTCTTTCAACTGCGTAGTCATCATTCAACTCGCATAAATGTTTATCTATTCGTATGATTAATTCATCTGCATTAATGGAATCGTTGCAGGCCACATACCATTTATGTGCAAACATATTTTGATGCGGGAAGCCAACAACTGTGAACTCCGGAATGGAAATATTAAATTCATTGCTCACCATTTCAATGGCCTTGTTCATGTTCTCTACACTTAAATGTTCCCCAACAAGGCTTAAAAAATGTTTGGTGCGACCTGTAATTACAATTTCGCTTTTGGCTTTGTTCACAAAACGAACAGTGTCGCCAATCAAATAACGCCATGCACCAGAATTGGTGCTCATGAGTAAAGCATATTCTTTTCCTTCTTCCACTTCATGCACCATGAGGGCCTCGGGCCTATCAATCATTTTTCCTTCGCCGTCAAAGTTCTTGTCATCAAAGGGAACAAATTCCATGAAAATGTTGTTGTTCAATATCAGGTGAATGCCTTTTGCATCTTCACGGTTTTTAAAGCCAATAAAACCTTCGCTGGCGAGATAATTTTCAATGTAAACAATTGGCTTGCCTAATAATTTTTCGAAACCCTTTTTATATGGTTCAAATGCAACACCCCCGTGGACAAAAAATCCAAGATTAGGCCACACTTCATGAATGTTCTTCACTTTATGATGTTCCACTACCATTTCCATACACATCTGGCACCAGGCAGGAACACCTACTATATATCCAATGTCCCATTCTTTTGCATGCTCTACTATTTCATGCAGCTTTTCATTCCAATCTTTTATTTTGGCAATACGGCCACCAGGTTTATAAAAAGTCTGAAACCAGAAAGGACGATTTTTAGCAAGTATGCCACTTAAATCACCGGCATACCAACCCGCTGCTCCTTTTTGCAAATCAGTAGCTCCGCCAAGCATTAAAAAACCTTTTGTTACAGATTGGCGTGGGAGGTGTTCGTAATTCAGCAAAGAGAATAATTGCCGGATGTAGTTATTGCGATTACTGCGCAACATTTCTTTTGTAACAGGAATGTATTTGCTGGCTGCTTCCGAGGTGCCGGAGCTTAATGCATAGAATTTTATTTTGCCTGGCCAGGTTACATCGGGCACACCCTCCAATGTTTTCTTCCACCAGTCTCCATAAATTTTATTGTAATCATGAACAGGAACAGCTTTTTGAAATTCCTTCGCAATGTCCTGCGCTAATAAAATTTTATCAAAATTATATTGCTGTCCAAACTCGGTGAATCTTGCTTTTTTCAGCAATCTTTTTAATACACGCAATTGCTGGCTCTTTGCATCCTGCTTTGGCAAGCGTAAAACATTGGCTATTGCTTTGGGTATTTTAATGTCAATGATTCTTGCCATTCAATGCTGGTTAAGCGTATTAAAGTTAGCAGCTTAGCTGCCTAAATCTTTGTAGTGTGTAAAAATTGTTTTTACGTCTTGCCAGGGTTCATAGTTGCGGGCATACCAATAATTGAGCGAATAAATATTGTCTGGCGAAAGACCTGACCACCCTTGCTTGCTTCCATTAGGTCCTAATACTGCTTTACGTAAACGCGGCAACGAAGCCGGCCCATCAAAATATCCTATCCAGGTTTTTATTCCTAAAAGAACAGTAAAACAATTGCCAATAAATGACAATGGATTTTTTACAAGGAAAACATGGATGGGAAAGCTAACTAGAAAAATCAATGCTGTGATTACATCAATCAGTCGTTTAATTCTTTTGTTAGATGAACGGGCTATGGCAAAATCAGCATCTGACGATAATGTTTCGCCACTTCCAGTGCTTGTATCACTCCCAACAATGCTAAGGCTGCCGCCTGCATGGTAGCGAAACTTTAGCCTTGTTTGCAGACTTTCCGTTAAGTCGATAATGTGTTTGTAGGATAGTGAGCCGGCATAAAAAATCAATTCTTTTGCATTCATCGCTTCTGCAGTGGTTTCGATAGAATCAATATGCGAAATAACATTTTCAGTATTTCCATTCGTAGCTATGCGGCCAATAATACGATTGTCAATACCTCTGAGCTCAAAAAAATTCCTTATATCGCCATATTCTTTCTTTGAAGCGGCAATAAGAATATGAGGCTTCGTCGAACTGTCATTTGAAAGTCGTTGTAAAGTACCGGCCCTGGTTAATAAAAAACGATGAATCGAAATAAGCAGGAAAGCAATCATTGCACTGAAAACAATAATCCCCCTGGAGAAGCGATACTGTTCCGGCAACAACGCATATACGGCCAAAAGAATAATAGTAGCTATTACAGTAGAGCGAAGTACGTTGGAAGATTTATAATACCTATCGTATAGTCCTGCATAGTAGGCGGCCGTTAAATACAACAACGTGTAAAGAGGAAAAGAAATAAATAAAAGCTTATTGGAATAAACAATATCAGGCCTTATATAATTAGCCCAGGTTTCCTTTACTATCCAAAAACTAAAAAGAATAAGAAGCGCATCAATAACAGGAATACCAATCCACTTAATAAATTTCAGTAACACCGAAATAATGGCTCTTATCCAGATAGCGAGCTGTATGGAGAAATTAAAAATACCTGCTCTTGCGCCGCCATAATGTTTTTTTACAAAAATCATCATGGCCTGGTAAAATAGCCTTACATAATTAAGGCTTCCTCTTTTTGTGCTCTCTCCTTTAAAATGGAGAATGGTTGTTTCTGAAAAATAATAATTTTTAAAACCGGCTTTTTGAATACGATAGCTAAGATCAACATCCTCTCCATACATAAAAAAATCTTCATCAAAGCTGCCAACCAGGGCAAGCACATCTTTCCTTATCATGAAGAACGCTCCTGCCAATACATCTACTTCATGGTTTTGTTCTTTGCTTAAATGACCAAGATGATAACGGCTAAACAGTTTTGACTTCGGAAACAGGTGCGATAGCCCGGTCAATTTAAACAAGGAAGTAAGCGGCGAGGGGAAAGCCCGTTTGCTTTCCTTTAAAAAGCAACCGCTGCCATCAAGCATCTTTACTCCCAATGCACCACACCCAGGATGGCTTTTAAAGAATTGAATACATTTGGTAAAACTGTCTTCCGCAACAATTGTATCAGGATTCAAAAACAAAATATAATCGCCCTTGCTTTCTTTTAACCCAATGTTGCAAGCCCTTCCAAAACCATTATTGGCGGCGCTTTCAATAAATTTTACCACCTCAAATTTTGGTTTCAGATAAGCGATGCTATCATCGGTAGAGTTATTATCAACAACAATAACTTCCGTTTCTATCTGTTGCGATGCCTTCATAACAGAATGCAGGCATTGCTCTAAAAAATATTTGACATTAAAGTTTACTATAATAACGGAGAGCTTCAAAAGCAGGAGGTTCTAAGCGGGCAAACGTAGGAAGAAAGTTGGTAAGTTAATGAGTTGGCCGCAAAACACTAAACCCAAAAATTCTGTGTTCTGTATTCTGCGTTCTGTATTCTTATCTCAGCGGTTATCTTTGAGCATGTTTAAAAACACTTTGCTACAGGCATTGGAAGCGGCTTCGGTGGAGATTACAAAATTCAACGACCTTGAATTTAAGATTACAGCAAAAGAAGGTATCAATAACCTCGTTACCGAGGTTGACCATGCATCTGAAGTAGCGATCATCAATGTCATCAAATCTAATTTTCCCGAACATCATATTTTAAGTGAAGAATGCGGCGACCTGGTGATGGATTCGCAATACAAGTGGATTATTGACCCAATTGACGGTACGGTAAACTTTGCGCATCGTATTCCTATCTGCTGTATTTCCATAGGCCTTGAGCATAATGGCAAAATGATTTTAGGCGGCATTTACAATCCTTTCATGAATGAGATGTTTATTGGGGAAAGAGGTAAAGGTGTAACGCTTAACGACAAACCTGTTTCTGTAAGTAAAAAGGTTGGCCTTGAAAAAGCTTGCATGGTTACAGGGTTTCCTTATACATATTTAGATGAGCCTAACGGGCCATTGCAAGTGTTTGAACGTTTTATCCGCAAGGGAATACCCGTACGAAGATTAGGCTCTGCTGCCATTGATTTGGCCTGGGTGGCTTGCGGAAGGTTTGATGGCTTTTACGAACATAAATTGCAGGCCTGGGATAGCGCCGCCGGTTTTTTGTTGGTAGAAGAAGCTGGTGGAAAAGTGACTAATTTAAAAGGTGATGAATATTCACCTTATCAGCCGGGAATTATTGCTACTAATGGAATAATTCACGATGAATTAGTAAGAGTGGTGAATCATGGATGGTAAAAAGCAATTTGTAAATCCGAAATATGAGCGAAAGAACAGAAGTCTCTTCTCTTGGCGAATTTGGCTTAATTGACCATCTAACCAAAAACATTGAGATACATAATGCATCGTCCATTCTTGGTGTAGGAGATGATGCTGCCGTAATAGATCATTTCGGCAAGCAAACCGTTATTACCAACGACCTATTAATTGAAGGCGTGCATTTCGATTTGATGTATATGCCTCTAAAACATTTAGGCTATAAAACTGTTGCCGTAAATGTGAGTGATATCTGCGCTATGAATGCCACGCCTACACAAATCACCTTAGGTTTAGCCTTCAGTAATCGTTTTAGTGTAGAGGCCTTAGATGAATTTTATGAGGGTGTTTATGCAGCCTGCGATACTTATAAAGTTGATTTGATCGGCGGCGATACAACTTCATCGCAAAAGGGATTTATTATTTCCTGCACAGCCATTGGAGAAATAACGCCGGATAAATTTGTTACCCGTAAAGGCGCACAAAAAGGAGAATTGCTTTGTGTAACCGGCGACTTAGGTGCCGCTTATTTAGGATTGCTTCTGCTGGAAAGAGAAAAGAAGATTTACCTGGAAAATCCTAAGATTCAACCGGACCTTGAAGGTGAGAAATACACGATAGGCAGAATTCTAAAGCCTGAAGCAAGAACCGACATCATAGATTTTTTTGCGGCAAACAATATTACACCCACTTCTATGATTGATGTAAGCGATGGGCTAAGTTCCGAGATATTGCATATCTGCAAGCAAAGCAATGTAGGTTGTGTTTTGTATGAAGAAAAGCTTCCTATTGCCGAAGACACAAAATCGGCTGCATTTAAATTTAATTTGGATCCCACGGCCTGCGCATTAAGCGGCGGTGAAGATTATGAGTTGTTGTTTACATTAAAGCAAGATGACTATGACAAGATTTCTTCCAACAGCGATATTAGTGTAATTGGCTATTTAACCGATGAAGAAGCAGGCGCACATATTATTACAAAAGGAGGAAATAAACATCCCATTACTGCCCAGGGATGGAATGCCTTCAAATGATTTGTTATTATGAAAAACCTTGTAGCCGGCTTATTGATGTTGTGTGTTTTTATGAGTTGCTCAGTGAGTAAGCCGTACAGTCCTACCAAAAAATTTTCACCAAAAGAATTGCAGGACGATTATGCTATTTTCCAGGCAAGCCTCGAAGAGTCGCATCCCAGCCTGTATTGGTATACGCCAAAAGACAGCATGGATTATTATTTTGCCACAGGCAAAAGCAAATTGAAAGATTCCCTTACCGAAACCCAATTTCGTTATGTGCTGGCTAACGTAGTGTCAAAAATTCGCTGCGGTCATACAACCATACGAGCATCGGAAGGCGCTGTTAACTATCCAACGCAGCAAGGTTTATCGTTTCCGCTTTTTGTAAAAGCATGGCCGGATACGGTAGTGGTGACAGCCAATTTAAATCGCAAAGACAGCGCAGTTGTGAGAGGTGTAATTTTAAAGTCTATTGATGGCCGCCCAATGAAATTTATTATTGATTCATTGTTTTCCTTTCTTTCCGCCGACGGATATAATACAACGCATAAATATCAAACACTAAGCAATGGCGGCACCTTTCGCAATTTATATGCAATTGCTTTTGGATTAAAGCAACGAACCCAGGTTGAATTTGTCGACTTGAAAGGAGAGCTCCGGACAACTACATTGAGTTTGTATAATCCAAAAGCAGACACACTTCGCGGCCCAATACCAAAAGCACCTAAAATTTCTAAGAAAGAAAGAAAAAAATTAGAGCTTGAAGCAATGCGAAGTCTGCGGATTGATACTTTGTTGAATACAGCATTCATGGAAGTAAACACGTTTACAAGAGGCAATAAGCTTCGGAGCTTTTTTAAAAGTTCATTTAAAGAAATTAAGAAGAAGAATATTAAAAACCTGGTGGTTGATGTTCGTGGCAATGGTGGTGGCAGTGTTGTGCTATCAAATCTTCTTACAAAATATATTGCGGACAAACCTTTTGTTATAGCTGATTCTTTATATGCCTTAAGGCGTACAAGTGAATATGGACAGTATCGAAACGGGCGGTTTTTTAATTGGCTTTTTCTGATGTTTCTTACAAAGAAGAGAAAAGATGGTCATTACCATTTCTGGCTCTACGATGAAAAGAAATTTAAACCCAAAAGCAAATATCATTTTGAGGGTACAACATATATCGTAACAGGAGGCAATACCTTTTCTGCCGCTTCATTATTTGCTAAATCGTTGGTTGACCAGGAGGATGTAATTGTTGTTGGTGAAGAAACGGGTGGTGGCGCTTACGGCAATTCTGCATGGTTGATTCCTGATCTAACATTGCCGAATACAGGAGTTCGTTATCGCCAGCCTCTTTTTAGATTGGTAATTGATAAAGAAGAACAAAAAGGATTTGGTGTGCAACCGGAAGTTTTTGCCTTGCCTACAGTTGAAGCAATCAGGAGAAATGAAGATTACAAAATGGCGCAAGTGCGGAGGCTGATAAAAGAAAAAAATACTAAGTGAAGATTTGGAAATCATCCGCATCTCTCCAAAACTGGAAACGTTCTCTTACACCATTTAAATCCTCCTTTTTAAGAGTAATCGTAAAAATATCTTCCTCATCTTTTTTATGATATAAAATTTCACCTAGCGGGTCAATTACAATACTATCGCCGCTGTGATAAATTCCGTTTCCATCATCCCCTACTCTGTTCACGCCAATTACATAACATTGATTTTCGATAGCTCTTGCCTGCAATAAAGTTTTCCATGCATAACTTCTTTTTTCCGGCCAGTTAGCTACATAAATCAAAACATCGTATTCAAAATTTTTGTTTTCATCATACTGCTGCCTTGCCCAAACCGGGAAACGTAAATCATAGCATACCTGCAGATTAATCTTCCATCCATTTACAGAAGCAATAAAACGTTCATTGCCGGCAGTATAGTGTTTATCTTCTTCTGCATAAGCAAAAAGGTGGCGTTTATTATAAAAACCAAATTGGCTATTAGGCAGCATCCAAATCAACCGATTATAATAATTCCCGTCCTCGTTAATAATTACACTGCCTGTAAGAATGACTTTTTTCCTGGAAGCAACTTGCTTCATCCATTGTACTGTTTCGCCTTCCATCGTTTCTGCTAACAGTTCCGGCTTCATGCTAAAACCCGTACTGAACATTTCCGGCAATATCACAACCTGGGTTGATTCTTTTATTCCGGCAATTTTCTCCTCCAGCATTTGCAGGTTGGCCTTTTTATCTTCCCAGTACAAGGCTGTTTGTATTAACGAAAATGTTATTGATGACATAGCTTCTGCAAAATAATCATTGTGGATAATAAGCTACTAACTTTCTCCAAGGGATCGGTCTAAGGAAACTCAACCATGTGTTTATAAAGCCGGATAACAAAATATTTTTAATCAGGCACTGACTTTGTTTTCTACATCGAAAGAAATTGTGGTGTATGAAAAACCTATTACTATTGAAACTCTTGCTTACCGCAACAATCGCAAATTCGCAAACAATTATTCAACCCATAAGCAGCGGAGATTACTGGGAGGTTGATGAATTTCAAAATCGTTTGCCCGAACTCGCCAATAAAACGACTTTCCCTACAACTGTAAATTTTACAAACGGTTCGGCATTCATTAATAGTTTTTATGTGAACAAGTTAATTGGTGCAAACGAAATTGTTTGGAATACCGGCATTGTACAAAACGCTGAAAATTTTGTAGTGGAATGGAGTCGTGATTTAAAAACTTTTGAACGGGCTGGCATTGTACAATTAACATCAACAGACGGTTCAAGTAGTTATTCCTTTAGGCACCATTTTGAAAACAGCCCCTTGGTGTATTATCGTTTAGGCATTGTTACTTCAGCCAAAACAATCGCCTATACACCAGCTGTGCAGGTGATGGATGAAGAGTATTCGACTAAGGTCTTTCCTTCAATAGTAAAAGGCAGCACATTTTATATTCAGACCGGCAAAGCTTTTGAAAAATTGCAGGTCATCAATACAGGTAACCAGGCCGTTTATGAAAAAGGAATTAATGGATTAACCGGTACTATAACAGTTGGATTGCCATCGCTGCCAAAAGGAATTTATTTTGTGCGATTACTTGCTACTAATCAACCGCAGCACGTAGAAAAAATTCTGGTGGAATAGCAAGCACAATTACGCAAATGCTGGGATTATAAAAAATGATGTTCGGTAAGGCATTGAATTTGCGAACAATTTTTATAATCCTTTTTTTATGAGAAAATTCTACGCACTTTACTTGGCGGTCGCAATGCTTTTTACATCCATCGTCAGTTCTCAGCAGCATGTAAACTATGTGCTTGTTCCAGGTGCCTTTGGCTTGCAGGCACCTGTGGAAGTTGTAAATGCAGGCGATGGAACCAACAGGTTGTTTATTGTGCAACAAAATGGAGTAATAAGAATTTATGATGCTGCCAATGGGGGTTTACGTGCCGATACTTTTTTATATATCCGTCATAAAATAAGATTTGGCGGCGAGGAGGGACTACTTAGTCTTGCTTTTCATCCGGCGTATGAAAACAATGGCTATTTCTATATTTATTTTAACGATCTAAATAGTGACATTACGGTAGCCCGTTACCAGGTAAGTGCTAATCCTAATAGGGCTGACTCTTTAAGCGGTGTTCCGGTATTGACTATTCCTCATCCAGTCAACACAAATCATAATGGAGGACATCTGCAATTTGATACTGACAGCACTTTATATTTTGCAACAGGAGATGGCGGTAGCGGTAACGACCCTCCCGGCAATGCGCAAAATACTTTATCACGGTTAGGGAAGATGCTGAGGTTGAAGGTTTATACCAGTCCGGGCCCGCCATATTTTGAGGCACCGGACGATAATCCTTTCATAGGGAATGCGTCCTACGATAGTTTAATATGGGCTTATGGCTTGCGTAATCCTTTTCGATGGAGTTTTGACCGCCTGACCGGCGATATGTGGATTGGCGATGTAGGCCAGGGCGCAAAAGAAGAAGTGAATTTTAGGCCAGGCTCGAGCACAGGAGGGGAGAACTATGGCTGGCGTTGTTACGAGGGCAGCATTCGAAATCCCGGTGTTCCTGCATGTGATCCACCTAATTATTTTCCACCAATTTTTGACTATAACAACCCGGCTTCCGGTTCTTCCAGCGTAGTTGGTGGATATGTCTATCGCGGCAGCCAGCATCCTTCACTGTATGGTTACTATATAACATCAGATGTTTACACGGATTCCATTTATCTTATTAAACCAAATGGAAGCGGTGGATGGAAAATTTTGCGTGATAAATCAGTCTTCAACTTTGTAGTTTCTTTTGGTGAAGGAGAAGACGGAAGGCTTTATGCGGTTTCGCAGGGTACTGGCTCAATTTACGAAGTGCTCCCTTCAGCAACATTAGCTGTTAGCTTAAGTAATTTCTCTGCGAAGCGTACAGCAGCAGGTAACGAAATAAAATGGAAAACTGTTAACGAAGAGGGCATTGCAAAATTTATTGTCGAATACAGCTTCGATGGAAACAACTTTGTAAAAGCAGGAGAAGTAACAGGGAATGGAAACGCAGCTGGCTCTTCCTATTCCTTTATTCATCAGCTGAGTGATAATAGAACTGCGGTATTTTATCGTCTTGCCATTATTGAAGCAAACAACGGTATAAGATATTCTGTTGTTGTAAAAATTGATAAGAGAGGAAATGGCTATCAAATCTATCCCACTATTGTTCGTGATGGAAAGCTGTATGTAAATACGGATGATAACATCAGGAAAATCCAGGTTTTAAATAGGGATGGCGGTCTTGTTTATGAAAAAAATTTACAAGCGCCGGCAGGACAAATAACAGTGCAACTCCCGGCTTTATCCAAAGGATTATATGTAGTGCGTTTAGTTGGCAATGCTATTTACTCAGAAAAAATTATGTTCGAATAAATTGATATTCTTAAAAGAAAAAACCTCTGCAAAGCAGAGGTTTTTTCTTTATGTAGCCGTCACTTTCCAACTATTCTTTTACAAACTTGCTGGTTGTAGTTTGATTGCCGATTTCAGAACGTAAGGTAATCAGATATGAACCTTTTGCAAGGTCGCTGATGTTTATGTCAAGTGTATTTACGCCCAGTTCAACACTTGTTTTTTCACTTTTTACTGTTCTACCCATTGCGTCTATCAAAGTAACAAGGATATTGTCTTTTGTCGGAACATCAATAATTAAATTAAGTTTAGAAATAGCGGGATTGGGGAACAATGCAGAAAGAGTTAGTGCTGATATTTTTCCTGTACTAATCATAACAATATTACTCATCTTAATGGTGCCGTTTATATCCACTTGGCGTAAACGATAGAGTTGTTTATAACCATTGAAATTTTGATCGGTAAAGTTGTAGCTACGTTGACTCGATGTAGTACCAATGCTATTTACCACACCTGCACGCAACCAGTTTCCACCATTGTCATCAGAGCGTTGAATCTCATAATGTACTACATCTTTTTCTTGTGCAATAGTCCATCTTAGCAGATTCGTACTACCCTGCCGAGCACCGGTAAATGTCAACAAATTAGCCGGAAGAGGATTAATTGCGCCATCAGCAGCAATAGCAAAGTCACTAAAGGATATAAGGCCATTGCGCAACGCTATTACTCCTGTTCCTGGAGCATGAGTACCTTCCAGGGCCCAGGGCTGAGAGGCATTTGCCCGCTTTACAATTCTCAACTCTGCGGGATTGTTAATATTATTGTAACCGGTGGCAACCAAGCTGATATTATAGGTGCCGGGAATAAGTCCATCCCCAGGTGTTATAGTCCAATATCCATTTTGTGCCATTGCATTTAAGCTAGTGCCCGCATCATTTAATGGTAAGCCATTTGTTCCGGGAGCTGCTGCTATATATTCGGCTGTTAATGTACCACCACTTGCAGAAGCTGTCGTAAACTCCACTCTTGCCCTTCGCTGCACTGTTGAAATACCAATCGGAAAATCGCCGGTTATTCCAGTATTAGTGACAGCACCAAACCATCTTTTGAATTTGCCATTATAAAGGTTAGTTACCGTGCTGGCTAAAGTTCCCCTGCTAGTAGCGCTTGTTCCCAAAGTAAGCGTACTTCCGCCCAAATCAAGCCGGCCCGTTGTTAAGGTTAGAGTTCCTGTTACTTGTAGATTTCCTCCTGATAATGTAACCGTAGATGTATTGGGGTCAATAATCAAGTTGTTAAGTACTCTAGAGGGGCTTATTGCATTGGTTAAATTAATTGGAATAGTTGTACGAAGGCAGGTAATATTTTGTCCCCCACTGCCCAAATTAAATGTAGGGGCCACATCAAAATTGCCTCCCGCAGATGGAGTGGTGGTGTTACCAATTTGTATAACACCTGTGCTTGTGCCACCGCTTCCAAGCGTTAATTTATTTGTGTTGGTAATATCACCTCCAAAAAGAATAATCCGGTTTGTCACAATATTTGAAACAGAAGGATCTATCGTCAGCCCTGCAGGATTATCGATATCAAACGACAGCAAGGGGGTAGCCGTTGTACCGGCAATACCAGTACCCGAATATGTTTGAGGAAGAGTACCTCCAAAATACAAACGGCTTGATGCTGTATTTCCATTAATAATACCATTATTAATCATGTTGTCTTGTACAACAACCGCAAACCCTCCCAAATTAAAAGTGGTGCCGGTATTTATAGTTATATTCTTTGCAAAAAATATAAAGCTTCCGGCAGTAGCTCCAGACACACCAGCAGTGACAGTTTTATTATTAGAAGTATTGTCAATTACCATATTTGGTACATTTCCATAAACTCTAAAGTCAAAAGTGCCGCTGTTACCTGAAGTCGCACCTGTTCCCAAATACAAAGTGCCGCCTGTAATAGTAGAAGTGGCAGCATTAAAGTAATCTCTGCGGTTAGTAGCCGTTGCATTTGAATTTATTTGAACTATAGTGATAGTTCCACCACTCATGTTAAATGTGCCTGAGCTTAACGAAAAAGAGCCATTAGCGGACCCATTATTTCCCACCGTACTTACATTCACACTACCACCGGTTTGTGTATAGTTAATAGCATTAGCAGTTAGTAATCTACCCGCAACATTCAGCGTTCCGCCTTCTATTGTAAATGCTGCACCTGAACCGGCACCAATTGAATTATTAATAGCACCTCCTACATTATATGTTCCAGCAGTTATACGTAGCAAGCCATTATTTGTAGCATTATTATTTTGTCCGGTAACTGTAAAATTGGGATTGTTTAACCAAAGGCCCATATTTGAAGGAATAGTATAAGCTGCGGCGCTCCAAAGAACTCCGCTAAAAGTATTTGTACCCGATATTTTTAAAGTACCTGAGCCACTATTAGAAGCTAACAAAGCACCATTTGCTGCTGATGACACTCCGCTTACTGTAAATGCTGGCAGATTTAATTCAACTGTGTTAGTGATGCTGGCTTTAGAAAGAGATAAGGCATAAAGATTATTAATGGAGCCTGTACCTGTAAAGGTTGAATTATTATCTCCCGTAAATGCAATAGTGGCCCCTGACAAATTTAAATTTGTGCTTAGGTCCAAGATACCATTATTGGTTAAATTGCCACCTAGCGAGAGTACATGAGTGTTAATGGTGCCGGTTGCAGGCGTACTAAAATTTGCTCCTGAGTTAATAAGAACATTGGCAGCAACAGAAAGAGTACGGGCGGCGCCTGTTTCAAACATTAAGCTTCCGGATGTTCCTTCTCCGACAGTTAAACCATAAATCGATGGAGAAATATCAAGAGTAATGGCATCCCCGTTTTTTATAGTAACAATATCAGATCCGCTAGGAACAACTCCCCCTGTCCACGATGCAGGAGAGCTCCAAATACCCCCTCCAGATCCATTAGAAGTAATAGCTGTTGCTGCTGTTGTGGATTGAGTGCCGCTTACTGCGGAACTGAAAGCTCCTTCAGATACTGCAATCACTCTCCACATGTAAGAAGTGCTTGCGAGTAATCCGCTTTGTACAGAGCTTGTAGTATTAGCGGCCACTTGCGAAACAAGGTTGTAAGTGGTGCCGCCATCATTTGAGCGATAGATAAGAAATGCTAATTCGTTAGACGAATTATCGGTCCAATTCAATGTCATACCAGCTGCACTAACTGAAGAAAAACTTAACCCCGAAGGAGCCGTGGGAACAGGCGGTGCAAAACGATAGTATCGCCTGCTGCCATCAGCAGCGGAATTAAGGTCCGCGATAACGCCGGTTGAATACGTATTCGTATTAAAAGTTGCGCCATAGCTTGCGGATTGTGTGCTGGTTGTTACCGAAGCATTTGTATTTGCAGAAGCTGTGCCTACTGAAAAACCGATACTAAAGCTTGCAGTAAAAGCACCGCCGTCAGTATTTTTGCTTATTGCACCATAAAGGTACTCAACAACGCCTGTGGACTCATACAAACGCACTTGATATGAACCTCCAATTAATGTCGTATTGTATGGCAGGGCCATATTTAAAAACTCAATTACTAAACACCTGTTCGGTGCAGTACCGACAACCTTATAATGCACTTTGCCAGTAGAACTCACATATAGGTCTGCCGTGAATGCACCCAGCTTAGGAGATGGTGGAGTGCCACCATCTACCTGATAAGGCGTTAGAATGGTTGAGGATCCTGCTGAGGGTGCTACTATACCTCCTAAAGCCACCAAAGCGTTTGAAGTTGCAGAAAACTGGGTGAAGCGGGTTCCATAAAACCAAAAATCAAAGCCTATGTTGGTAACTGCAGATGCCACGTCGTCTGTACTTGCTGCTATCAATTGCGTAGTTCCTGTGCTCATGTTAATAACGTTGCCGTTAATGTCTAGAGCTAAGGAACCATTTGTACCCGTGGTAAATGCATAATTGGAGGTACTCTGAGCGTAACTGACTAGGCTTATGCCGATAGCCATAAAAAGCGTGTAAAATTTCCTCATGAAAAATTTTTTTTATTAATGAAAGCGGTCTTCCTTAAAAATGGAGTGAGTAATTTCAGAGGAAATGATGGATGGTTTAGCTCTAATAAAGGATAAATATATATTTTGTTTTTAAGAAAACTTGTAGCACTCGTAAAACACTCATAATATCTATGAATTAACCATATGGACGAGCTTTCAAAGCTTGATATTGATTGACATCCTTAGACTTATTTTTGCCTGTACATGTTGAACGGGAAAAAAATAGTGGTTGTATTACCAGCTTACAACGCTGCTAAAACGCTGGAACAGACGTATAATGAAATTCCTTTTAATGTTGTAGACGATGTTGTGTTGGTTGATGACCGCAGCAAAGACGAAACGGTTTTGCGGGCAAAAGAAATAGGCATCCGCCATGTTATTCAGCATCAAAAAAACCGTGGTTATGGCGGCAATCAAAAAAGCTGTTATAATAAAGCATTAGAACTTGGTGCAGATATAGTCATCATGCTTCATCCCGATTATCAATACACGCCAAAACTTATTCCGAGCATGGCGCACCTGATTGCAAATGAGCTTTATCACGTAGTGCTTGGCTCCCGCATTTTAGGTAAAGGCGCTTTACGTGGAGGCATGCCGGTTTATAAATACATCGCTAACCGCTTGCTTACATTTACTCAAAACATTTTGGTTGGACAAAAGCTTTCAGAATATCATACCGGCTATAGAGCATTTTCAAAAGAGGTGTTACAGAGGGTTAATTATGAAATTGACTCTGATGATTTTGTCTTCGACAATGAAATGCTTTCCCAAATAATATATTTTGGTTACGAGGTGGCTGAAGTAACCTGTCCTACCAAATACTTTGAAGAAGCTTCAAGCATTAATTTCAAGCGCAGCGCTGTTTATGGTTTAGGCGTACTACGTGTTTCCATTATTCACCGGTTGTGTAAATGGGGACTGCTGAAAAGAAAAATGTACCTCCCGAAAAAGGTTGATTAATTACCAGATTAATAGGGTCACTAAGTAAGCGAAACAGAACTCCAAACCGTAAGCCTCAAACTCCAAACCCGACACCCTTTTCCCTTACTTTTGCGCCAAATGAAACTTTCCCATTTAGCAGAGACTTTGATAGGTTCGGAAATTGTAAAACTTGGCGGCGAAATACGTGAACGCATTCGCAAAGGCGAACGTATTTACAATTTCACTGTTGGCGATTTTGATCCTAAAATATTTCCCATTCCAAAGGAACTGGAGGACCATATTGTTGAGGCATACAGGCAGCATTTTACCAATTATCCTCCCGGCGAAGGCAGTTTGGAATTAAGAGAAGCTGTAAGCCATTTTGCCAAACAGTACCAGGGGTTAGATTATAATACGGATGAGATTTTAATTGCTTCCGGTGGACGACCACTTATTTACGCTTTATTCCGGGCGGTAGTTGATAAAGGTGATAAAATTATTTATGTAGTTCCTTCCTGGAATAATAATCACTACACGCATTTTGTAGATGGTGAACATATTGTGGTAGAAGCGAGTGTTGAAAATGCTTTTATGCCTACGGCAGATGACATACGGCCATATATACAGGAGGCATCTTTCCTTGCACTTTGCTCTCCTCAAAATCCTACAGGTACAACATTCAGGAAAGAAGACCTGACGGCTATTTGCGAGATGATAGTGGAGGAGAATAATCGCAGAGGTGATGGTCAGAAGAAATTGTATGTAATGTTCGACCAAATGTATTGGCATCTTACTTATGATGGAATACAGCATTACGACCCCGTTTCATTAAATCCCGCCATGCGGCCTTATACGATTTATATTGATGCCATCAGCAAATGCTTTGCTTCTACAGGTGTGAGAGTTGGTTGGAGCATGGGACCTGTACATGTGTTAAATAAAATGAAGGCCATTCTCTCCCATGTGGGTGCATGGGCGCCAATGCCTGAGCAGAAAGGTTTGACGAAGTATCTTGGTGAAACTGAAAAAATAAATTCTTATCTTTCTCATTTTAAATCAGAACTTGAAGAAAGGCTTCGCCGCATTTATGAAGGCTTGATAAAATTAAAAAACGAAGGCTTTTCTATTGATGCTATTGCTCCCGAGGCGGCTATTTATCTTACCATAAAATTTGACCTGGTTGGCAAAAAAACAACAGAGGGAAAAACGCTGGAATCACAAGCTGATGTAACCTCTTACCTGTTACAATATGCAAGTTTAGCGGTGGTGCCTTTTTATGCATTTGGTGCTTCTAAATCATCGGCATGGTATAGGCTAAGTGTGGGCACTTGCCGCAAAGAAGACATTGATGAAATGTTGCTAAAACTAAAAACAACCTTACAAGGGCTGCTTTAATTTTTATTAATTAAATAATGGAAGGGCTTTAATTCAGGCCAGGCTATAGCTTTAATAATGGCTTTGGCTTTTCGTGTAATTCTGTTGCGGGTAACTAATTCGTGTACGTGGCAGAATACGTCGTTGCGTTCTACACGCATTAAAATTTCGTGGAGACACTCTACCTCTTTCTGAAGAAGGTCGTCGTTATAAACCTCCTCTTTGTAGAGTAATAGCAAGTCGCGGTTATAGTTTTTCATTTCACCTGTTTTATATCCTAAACTTTTCCGGGACATCCACAACCGCCGCCTCCTTTTCCGTTACCAGAATAATAGTTGCGGGAACATCCGGCTATACTAAGAATAGTCAAGAACAATGCCATATAGATTATCTTCTTCATAGTAGGTTTTGTAAAATAACTATTTTACCGTCGTATTTCGTATAGCCCACTATAAAAGAAACGAAAATTAACATGAATCAACCCCTAAGCTCACCAAAAATCCTTGTTGCGCCGTTGGATTGGGGGCTTGGTCATGCAACCCGTTGTATCCCAATAATCAAAGAATTGATACAAGGCAATTGCACGGTATTGATTGCTGCTTCGGGTAAAATAAAAACTTTGCTGGAGGCGGAATTTCCTACACTTCGTTTCCTCTTTTTGCCTGGTTATAATATTGAATACGCTGCTTCGGGCTGGGGTTTAGCGGCGAAAATTGTGGTGCAAATTCCCAAACTGCTTTCGGCTATACAAGAAGAGCATGACTGGCTGAAAAAAATTGTGGAAGAAGAAAAAATTGACGCTGTTGTTTCCGATAACCGGTATGGATTATATCATCATAAAATAAAGTCGGTTTTTATCACCCATCAGTTGTTGATTAAGGCCCCGGTGAAATTAGCTGAAGATATTTTACAGGAAATCAACTACCGGTATATCAACAGATTTGACGAATGCTGGGTGCCCGATGCTGAGGGGGAAAACAACCTGGCAGGTATTCTTTCGCACCCATCCTTAATGCCTGAAATCCCCGTGCATTATCTCGGTACTTTATCAAGGTTTGGAAATAACGAAAAAGAAATTGAAAGCGATTATTTGCTTATCCTGCTTTCCGGCCCGGAACCACAAAGAAGTTTATTGGAAAAAAGCTTACTGGAAGATTTGAAAGAATATAAAAAGCAAGTGATGTTTGTCCGTGGATTGCCGGGAGACGAAAACATATTGCAGCTTCCAGGTAACATTGCAGCATTTAATCATTTATCTGCTGCTGAACTAGAAGAAAAAATAAAATCGGCCTCGCTAGTAATTGCCAGATGCGGGTATAGCACAGTTATGGATTTAGCGGCATTAAAGAAAAGAAGCATTCTGATTCCTACTCCCGGACAAACAGAGCAGCAATACCTGGCAGAGCATCTAATGGAAAAGAACTTTGCTCTCTGCATCCCGCAAAAAAAATTCAAGCTAAAAAATGCGCTGGAACTTGCAGAATCCTTTAACTATCATTTCAACGACGAACAACCCAATAATTTAAAGGAGACGATTAAAAATCTTATAAAGAAAATAAAGTCAAAAAAATAATCCGGAAAACCTGTAAAAACAAAAACGCCCCGAAAAACCGGAGCGCCTTGTAACCTTCAACCATTTTTTTACGGCAGAACATGTGTAATGCAGCAAATATTAGACAGTCTACAGACTAAAGACTGCTGCCTGGGTTTAGCAGGCAATAGAAAGATTTGTGGTTTTTTCCTTTTCCGCATCGGAATTGTTCGAAAACTCAAATAGATCCGGTTGACTATAATCTAAGCGGAAGGAGCGCCGGTGAAGTTTGCAAGGGCCCCATTTATCCAGAGCTCTTTGGTGTTCTTTTGTTGCATAGCCTTTGTTTTGCGCCCAATTGTATTTTGGAAACTTCAGATGAAGTTCTTTCATGCAGTCATCCCGGTATGTTTTGGCAAGGATGCTGGCGGCAGCAATGGACGCATAAATACCATCGCCACCAATAATGCATTTGTGAGGAATGCCTCTATACTTAGAAAAGCGATTGCCATCTATTAATAACAACTGTGGTTGTACGGAAAGTTGTTTCACTGCAAGATGCATGCTTTTGAAACTTGCTCTCAATATGTTCAACTTATCAATCTGCTTATTGCATAATTGTGAAACCGCAAAAGCAATGGCATGCTGTTCGATAAAAGGCCGAAGTTCGTAGCGTTGTTCTTCAGTTACCTGTTTAGAATCGTTAAGCATGGGATGATAAAAATCTTTTGGCAATACAACCGCGGCGGCAAATACAGGCCCCGCCAGGCATCCACGTCCCGCTTCATCGCAACCTGCTTCCATTAACTCTTCCTGGAAATAGACTTTCAGCATCTGCTGCGAAAATAGTTTTTGAAGCGATAAAAATTTTTGATGTTGAAAACTTCATCCTTTAAATCTTAACCTCAAACTCAACCTTTTTCCCGGCCTACCTTTGCGCCGCTATGAACAATTTGAGTATGAATAATAGAACAAAGCCTGTTGCCATTTGGCTTTTGGCTGGTGTGTTTATGATTATTGTTCAAATTATTTTAGGAGGAATTACCCGCCTAACCGATTCAGGCCTTTCGATTACCGAATGGCAGCCTTTACTGGGTGCTATTCCACCAACTTCCGAAGCAGAATGGAATAAAGCCTTTGACGGATACAAACAAATTGCGCAGTATAAATACGTCAATCCCGATTTCACTTTAGAAGATTTTAAATCCATTTATTTCTGGGAATGGCTGCACCGAAACTGGGGACGGCTTATAGGTGTTGTTTTCGCTATTCCATTTATCATCTTTCTTATTCAAAAAAGATTTAGCAAAGACATGGTTATTCCCCTAATCATTCTTTTTTTATTAGGTGGCTTGCAAGCACGGATAGGTTGGATTATGGTGCAAAGCGGATTGAATGATGAAGACTTGTACGTTAGTCATGTTCGTTTGATGATTCATTTTATTGCAGCTTTAGTTTTGTTGATTTACACTTTATGGTTTGCCGCAAAGCTCATGGTGAAAGACAGTCAGCGCATTTTTAATCCTGCATCAAAAAAATGGCTTAGCTGGATTATAGGAATACTGATTGTTCAACTAATGTATGGCGCTTTTATGGCAGGTTTAAAAGCAGCACTTTCTGCACCTACCTGGCCTGATATCAATGGTGCTTATTTGCCACCAAATCTTACAACTTACCAGGGTAAAGAAGGCAGTTTTTTTTCTGCACTCATTAATAATCCCATTACCGTCCATTTTATTCATCGCAACCTTGCTTATTTACTCTTCATCTTAATTTTTACCTGGACAGTTCTCATAGTGAAAGAAAAAAAATCAGCATTGTTCCAAAGATGGAAATGGGCTCCTATCGTGTTGGTTTGTACACAAGTAGTTTTAGGTGTTGCCGCTGTTTTAACCAGCGTTCAAAAAATCCCCCAACGCTGGGGCATATTTGAATGGAATGCTTTGCTTCACCAGTTTGTTGCGATGTTGCTATTGTTGTCCTTATTTATTATTTTGTTTTTACATACAAGACAAAAAGGTGCAGCGCAATAAAGCCTTTCCATGTCTTGCTTTTAACGACAAAGCCGCTAACCATGGAATACTTTTCTTTCCTGCCCCGTTACCTGCAAAAAAATTTTCGTAGTACATTACAACCATTGAAAAAATCGGCAACCTTCATTGAGTATACAAGGGGTGTTTTTTATTCCTTGCCTCTTCAACTTCTTTTCCTGCATTTCAGAAAATACCAGGTGCTGCTTATTTTTTGGATTGTGCTATTTAGTACAGTTGGCGGTGCTTTCATGAAATCCTTCGGTGCGGAAGCTTTGTATTTAGCACCTGAATACATGGGCAATGTAAATGCATTAGGCGCTGCTATTTTAGGTGTTGCCATTGGTCTTTTTATCATGTGCTGGAACGTGACGACTTTTATTCTCTTCAGCCGTCATTTTACATTTCTAGCCGCTACTCAATATCCTTTTTTAAAGTATTGCGTTAACAACAGTGTTATTCCTTTAACCTTTCTTGTATTTTATTTGTTGAAGGCTTATCAATATGCCCACTACAAGGAACTTATTTCTAACGTTGAAATTATTTTTTTAACCGGTGGCTTTCTTATTGGATTATTGCTGGTACTTACGATATCCTTTCTGTATTTTTTTCGTGCCGATAAAACCATTTTCAAAAAACTGCAACCTCTTTTTAGCAGCGCCAAAAATTATATTTCACACCTGAAGCCAGACAAAAGCAGTGGCCGCTCTCTTATTCATTCCGAATGGTTTCTAGATTCATTTTTTAAAGTGCGCCGTTGCCGCGATGTATCGCACTATTCGGAAGAGTTGATGGAGAAAATTTTTAAACGTCATCACTTTGCAGCCGTTATATCCGTATTTATCATTTATGTTTTTTTATTGATTATAGGATTTTTTATTGACTCGCAATTTTTTCAATTGCCTGCAGGTGCGGCAGTTACTTTATTATTTGCCGTGTTAATTGGAGTAACGGGTGCCATTGTTTATTTCTTTCAAAGCTGGGCTGTACCTGCGTTAATTGTGTTCATTCTTTTACTTAATGTTCTTTACAAGGCTGATTGGATTGACCCCCGTAACAAAGCTTATGGATTAAATTATGGAAACAAAGAATCTTATCCATCTTATACGCAAAGGAATGTTGATAGCATTGCCAATTCTCCATCAGTTGAAACTGATAAAAGAAATATAGAAACCATTCTGGGCAGATGGAAAACAAAACAGGCCGAAGACAAACCTCTTTTGGTAATTGTTACAACCAGTGGCGGAGGAACCCGCAGTGCTACATTCACCATGAATGTTTTGCAGCGCTTAGATAGTTTAACCGGTGGCAGCATGATGAAAAAAACTTTTCTTTTTGCCGGTGCTTCGGGAGGAATGATTGGCGCTTCTTATTTCCGTGAATTATACCGCCAGCGATTAAAAAATCCTTCACTGCATTTGCAGTCAGAAGAATATGTTGACAATATTGCTTCCGATTTATTGAATCCAACATTCACCTCATTTGTATCAAGAGACATTTTTGCACCGGAAAGAAAATTCTCCGTTGGTCCGTACAGTTATTTGCGTGACAGGGGGCTTGCTTTTGAAGAAGCATTGAATAATAACACGGATAAAGTTTTAGATAAAAAACTTGGCGATTATACAGCAGACGAAGCAGCAGCAAATATCCCGATGATGCTGTATCATACATTGATAACAAGAGATGGGAAAATGATGACCATCAGCACTCAGCCCATGCGTTTTATGATGCAGCCTCCAAAAGATTCTTCACAACCTAATTCAACCGCTGATGGTATTGATTTCGCTTCTTTTTTCGCGAAACAAGACCCCTACAATCTACGATTGCTTACCATTCTTCGAATGAATGCAACATTCCCGGTTGTATTGCCTAACGTTTGGATGCCTACTGAACCCGTGATTGATGTAATGGACGGAGGCTTGCGTGATAATTATGGTGTGGAGACATCCCTCCGGTTTTTACTGCACATGCAAAAATGGATTGAAGAAAACACTAAGGGTGTAATGATTGTGCAGATAAGAGACCGCATGGATGGAGGATGGGATGGTCCTTATGCATTTGATGACCTTGTGCAAAATGCAACAAAGCCTTTCTTTTTACTACAAAACAACTGGTATAAAATGATGGAATATTTTCAAAGGGATATGGCTACTTATTTTTTAAACAATCAACGTTATCCGGTTCACAATATCACTTTTCAATACATTCCGCGAAAAGAGCAACATAAAGCGGCATTAAGCTTTCACTTAACCAAGCAGGAAAAATTAGATATAGCAGGCTCACTTCAATCGGAACATAACCAGCAAAGCTTTAAAATGGTTTTGGATTTGTTTGTGGACAATAAGAATTGAATTCTTCCAAGACATTTAATAAAAAAGCAGCCGCACCGACTGCTTTTTTATTTTTCGTATGGTTAGGTACAATTATCGTGTAACTGTTACCCGCATGAAAGTAGCAGGTATTACGGTTTTATCCTTATCGAGGCTCCTGTTTTCACGAGTGAACAATTCTTCCAGTTCACGTTGCAAGTCTGCTGACTTGCCATTTTTCCCGGCTGCTTCAAATGCATTCATGGTAGGGCCATAAAAGTTTTTGAAACGTTCAACAAAAGCCTTTGGTGTAAAGGGTGCGCTAAAAGTATAACTGTCCTTCAGGAAAGAAATATTTTCAGGAGCTATACCCGCCTTTCCAAAACGTTCAGTAATATGACTTTCCACTCCCCACAACATTGGGCTGATAAAACCTTCCGGTGGCGGTGGTGTGTAGTTAGCACTAATTTTTAAAATTTGCGCTACCAGCGTTGGGTCGCCGGGAATCCAGTTTCCCATAACAATACGTCCGCCGCGGCGTGTAACACGAACCATTTCTTTAGCCACATCAAAAGGCTTTGGCGCAAACATGGCCCCGAAAATGCTGACAATAAGGTCGAAGCTTTGGTCTTGTAGTTCCGATAAATTTGTAGCATCGCCTTCACGGAAAACGCAATTAGATAAGCCTTCTTTTTCTGAACGAAGATTGCCTGCTTTTACAAGGTTTCGTGCAATATCAACACAAAGTACATCGGCTCCCAGCTTTGCAGCAGGAATGGCTGTAGTGCCATCACCACCACCAAGGTCAAGCACTTTCATGCCGGGAGTAATGCCTAATTGTTTTACCAACGCTTCACCGCTTTCACGCATGGTTTCGGCAAGTTTGGTGAAGTCGCCTTTTTCCCAAAGGGCTTTATTAGGATTTGCGGTTACAGGTTGTTCTAAAGTTTGTTCGCTCATGATTTCAGGTTTTAAAATGAATAATTAAGGGTAGCTCTTTTTTATTTGAATATTTTATAATGAAGGTAAGCTGCTTCATTAGCTGTACTTAGCGCCGTTTACCGAACGGCAGCCATGCAACAATTTTGCGCATAGATGGGAGTATTTAGCACTGGATTTATTTGTTTAACGGCTTTTATTTTTCATGCATCGTTCCTTGCAATCTTGCTTTTTTTATGCTGCGCAGGATAGTTGGCGATGTGGAAACCATTTTCGCTTTTGTTGAAAAAATACAGGCGATGTATTGCATGATAGGGATAGAGCTTACCCGAATTTCGAATAATGAAGAAACAATAATTATCTACTAAAGCTTATTGTATCAACCGAAAACAGTCATGCTTCACCTTAAACTCTAGCTCTCTGATACTTTCCACCGGGTCGCCATCAATATGCATGGGAGCTTCATCAAGGTTGGTGATGTGTAAAGCGTCTGTTTGAAAATAAATTAAACTGCTTTTCTCATCTACAATATCCACCCGCTGAACTTTATGAAAGCCGCTTATCTGCATAAGCGTTTGAAATAAAACACTGAGCTTGTTTTGTTTGGTCATAATCACCACGTCAAGCAGGCCATCGGTTAGCGATGCTTTAGGCGCAATGGTAAAATTGTTTCCAAATTGATTGCTGTTGGCTACTGAAATAAAAAATGCTTCGGTTTTAATCTCCTTTTCTTTCGTGGTAATTACGAATGAATAAGCCTTAGACGTAAAAAAGTTTTTCAGTGTTTTTTGTACATAAGTGGATAAGCCGCGTTTGGGTGCATTGGCAAAATCATGAGCAACCTGCGCATCAAACCCCAGGCCTACCAACATGCAGGCAAATTGTTTATTGATGGAAAAGCCATCTGTTAGTTTGCTATGGCCATTGAAAATGATCTTCAAAGCTTTTACAGGGTCTTTGGGAATACCTGCACTAAAAGCTAAGCCATTGCCAGAGCCACAAGGAATGATGCCAAATTGAACTCTTTGTTTCCTGAGACTATTTACTGCCTGATTGATAGTTCCATCGCCCCCGGCAATAATAACATCGGTAACTTGTTTTTCTTTGATAATAGGATGTAAAAAAGAATAATCGCCGTCAGCAACAGAGGGATAAATGAAATACGTAAAGCCAATTCTTTTTGTTTCAGCCTCAATTATTCCCTTCAAATTTTTTTTGTTCCTTGTACCGGAGATAGGATTGACGATGTAAAGAAGTTTGCGCTGCACTATTCAAAATTAATCGTGCACAAATGTACTCTGCGAACCTTCAACTTAATACGAGGGTCCTTTGATATAGGCCAGGTATAAATTTTAATCTTCGAATGATTCTGCTTCCACTTTTTTAGTGTAGTGGCGGGAATGGTGATGCTGAATGCTTCTTTTGTATATAATTCGTTCTCGGCTACATCGTATATAGAAAGCCTTCGCCCCCATTTACTGTCAGCAGTGCCGGGGGTATAGGTTATAATCAAACTTCCTTTCTTTAAATCTTTAACCGAAACAACATTGGCTGTAGTATCTTCTTTTTTTGCGGTTAAAAGGGTTTTGTTGTTTAATTGAATTGTCCATCTGTCTTGCGCATGAACAAATACAAAACTTGTTATGGCAATAATAAATAGTAATAGTCTCTTCATGCTGAAATCAAAACAAATTAACGGCCTTTAAATGTTGGCGATATATTAAAGCTATTGTGAAAGCCTCTTTTTCAGTTCAGCTTCATCAGTTAGATCCAATCGCAAGGGAGTAATAGAAACATAGCCATTTTCCACAGCCCAACGGTCTGTACCTTCCTCAGCAGGCTCCAATGGAATTACGGTAAACCAGTAATGTTTTCTTCCCATTGGATCTATGGCAGGAACGATCTTGTTATCATACAAACGATTACTTTGCCTTGTCCACAAAATCCCTTTGGGTTTTGCCGGGAAGTTTACGTTATACAAAGCAAGCCTGTCATCTTTCAATAACAACTCCAGCGTTTCTTCAACAAAAGGAGCTAATGCAGTAAAATCGGGTTCTTCTTTTCCAACTGGTGTGCTTAATGCAATGCCTCGTGTGCCCAATAAAACAGCTTGCTTGGCAGCAGCTAATGTGCCCGAATGCCACATAGCATTTCCAAGGTTCGGCCCCATGTTAATTCCTGACAGGACAATATCTGTTTTTGCCAGATGTGTACCTAGTGCTGCACAATCGGCCGGCGTGCCATTTACCTTGAACGTTTGAATATTACTTCCTAAATCAATCGGTGCTTTTTTTACCGAAATAGGCAAGTGCGAACTAATTGCGTGTGAAGCAGATGACCTTTCCACATCAGGAGCTACTACTCTTACATCACCAAATTTTGCGGCTGATTTTGCAAGGGCAGCAAGGCCGGGACTATAAATACCATCGTCGTTTGTTATCAAAATATTCATGATAAAGGTTGCAACATTTTTATGCCACATGCTTTGGTATGCTTTTGTTGAGCCTACTCAAGAAATTTATTTATGCAGATAGTCAAACTGGTACATAATCCCACAGCAGGCGATGAAGAGCACGGCAAAGAGGAATTAATAAAACATATTAAGCAGGCAGGCTTTGAGTGTAGATATAGCTCTACAAAGAAAGATGACTGGAAAGAGATAGAAGACGATATTGAATTAGTTGTTGTAGCCGGTGGAGACGGCACAGTAAGAAAAGTAGTAAAAACCATCTTAAAACAAAAAACGGAAAATAAAACGTTGCCCATCACTTTGCTGGCATTGGGTACAGCAAATAACATTGCCAAAACTTTTGAAGTAGATGCGGATACGAAAAAAACAATTAATAGCTGGAAGCAAAGCACACTAAAAAAAGTGGATGTCGGCAAAGTAAAAAATGTGCCGGGGGTAGATTTTTTTCTTGAGGGTTTTGGCTTTGGAATTTTTCCTTACCTGATGAAGGAGATGAAGGCAGAGGAAAAAGAATATGCGTCTCCGCAGGAAGAATTAAAAGCAGCTTTGAAAAAACTTCATAGCATTTTATTGAATTATGAACCCCGCCAATGTCGTTTAGAAGTTGATGGAACTGACCATTCCGGCAAATTTTTTATGGTGGAAGTGATGAACATAAAATCTATTGGGCCTAACATGGTGCTGGCGCCATTGGCCGATCCTGGAGATGGTGAATTTGAAGTGGTTTTAGTGCCTGAAGCGCATAAAGAAAAGTTCTCCGAATTTCTGCTGCATAATCTTACTGACGGTGAAGACACTTACCAGTTTCATACATTGAAAGGAAAGAAAATAAACATTAGGTGGGATGGCACCCGAATACACGCTGACGATAAAATGCTGAAAATTGAAAAAGATATCGAGGTAAGAATTGAGGTAGATGCAGGAGCTTTACGGTTTTTAGTGAAGCAAAATGAACCAGCAAACGGGTAAATACATCTTCATCATTGGTGCTTTTTTATTATTGCAGGCATTATCATTTATTTCTTCGGTAGTAAGTTGAGTTGGATTGGCCGGCTGCCTGGTGATATAAGAATTGAAAAAGAAAATTTTCGGTTTTATTTTCCTATTACTACCCTGCTTGTTATTAGTATTGCCATTACTCTATTTGTCAATCTCGTTAAAAGAATTTGGTAACTTGTTGCCGCCAAATTCTTTTTGTTTATGAGCACCCGACGCAATTTTCTCAAACAATCATCACTCATTGTTGCCGGAAGTTTTTTAAGCGCAGAAAGCTTTGCTTTTTTGGCAAAGCCATCTTCAGTAATCATTATCGGTGCCGGCTTTGCAGGTTTATCTGCTGCAGCCTATCTTAAAAAGAAAAAAATAAAAGTTACTGTGCTTGAAGCCCGTAATCGCATTGGAGGAAGAGTTCATTCCTTCGATATTCCAAATGAAAACCTTGTAGTTGAATTAGGCGCCGAATGGGTTGGCAAATCACATGAAAGAATTATTTCGCTTTGCGATGAATTCAAGCTTGAATTATTCAATAATCAATTTGATACGCATCTTGTTTACAAAGGAAAATATTATGGCAAGGACGAATGGCGTTACTCTGACAACTGGAAAGGCAAGTGGGAAGGATTGATCAAGAGTTATAAGAACATGAGCGACGCTACCAAGATAGAGTTAGATAAATACGATTGGTGGCGTTACCTGGTAAACAATGGTTGCGATGGAATGGATTTGGATTTGAGAGAATTGTTAGATAGCACTGATTTTGGTGAAAGCATTCGTCATGTGTCGGCATTTGCAGCATTAGCCGAATACGCGGAAAGCAGTGAGAAAAATGAAATGGATTATAAAATCCGTGGAGGCAATGGCCAACTCGCAAAAAAGTTTGCCGAAAACATAGGAATGGAAAATATTTTATTGGAACATGGTGTAACAAAAGTGGAGCAAACCAAAGCAGGCGTAAAAATTACCTGCAGCAATGGAAAAACTTTTAAAGCAAATAAACTCATTTGTGCTATTCCCACTTTTTCAGTTAAAAAAATTCAATGGTTGCCTGGCTTGCCAAAAGAAAAAAGGGATGCATTAAATGCTTTGCAATATGCCCGTATCAATAAACATCCGGTTTTGTTCAATGAACGCTTTTGGCCCGAAGACATGGATATGGTAACTGATTTGCCTGCTCATTATTTTTATCATGCAACAAAAAATCAGCCCGGTAAAAAAGGTGTTCTGATTTCTTACACGATTGGTGATAAAGCTGCAGTAACTGCCAACCAGGATGACGCTTATCATTCAGATATCATCTCAAAAGCATTAAAGCCCGGCTTTGGTGATGTTCAAAGCAAAATGGAAAAACAATGGAATTATTATTGGGGCAACGATGATTTTTCCAAAGGTGCTTATGCTTTGTATGGGCCAGGGCAATGGTTTACGATAAAGCCCATTTTAGCAAAGCCTTATCTCAACACTCATTTCGCCGGAGAACATATTGCCGACTGGCAGGGGTTTATGGAAGGTGCGATTAATACAGGAGAAGAAGCCGCAAAGGCGATCGCAGGGGAAATTTGAGCGCAAATTAGTCTCCCGACAAGTTTTTGTTAACTATCCTACCCGACTCTGGCAACCCCGCTTTAAAAGCCTACTTTTGCGCCTCATTAAAAACAGCTCAAAACTGTCAGCTATCAGCCGCAAAACTTTTTGTTCGCTAATAGTTAACGGCTAACGGCTATCAGCTTTTCTCTATGGATATCAGAAACATCGCCATTATTGCCCACGTTGACCACGGTAAAACAACCTTGGTGGACAAGATTCTTCATGCCACAAAGGTTTTCCGGGATAACCAGGATACCGGCGAACTTATCATGGACAGTAACGACCTCGAAAAAGAAAGAGGTATTACCATTTTCAGTAAAAATGCCGCTGTTGTTTATAACGGTGTAAAAATTAACGTGATCGACACGCCGGGTCACGCTGACTTTGGCGGTGAGGTGGAAAGGGTATTAAAAATGGCCGATGGCGTTTGCCTTTTAGTAGATGCGTTTGAAGGCCCCATGCCACAAACCCGCTTTGTGTTACAAAAAGCATTGGCACTTGGCCTGAAGCCGATTGTTATCATCAATAAGGTCGACAAACCAAACTGTCGTCCGGATGAAGTGCATGATGCCGTGTTCGAACTTTTCTTCAACCTCGATGCAACAGAAGAGCAACTTGATTTTCCTACCTACTACGGTTCCGGGAAAAATGGCTGGTTCAACGATAGCCTTACACCAACGGATAACATCACGCCTTTGCTTGATGGCATTTTAAAGCATGTGCCTGCGCCAAAAGTTTCAGAAGGTCCATTGCAAATGCAAATCACTTCCTTAGACTATTCATCTTTCCTTGGCCGTATCGCTATTGGCAAAGTAGCCCGTGGTTCTATAAAAGAAAATCAACCCATTGCTTTAATGCAGGAAGGCGATGTGATAAAAAAACAACGGGTGAGAGAGCTTTATGTTTTTGAAGGCATGGGCAAAAAGAAGGTAAGCGAGGTTGTAGCAGGCGATTTATGTGCTGTTGTTGGTTTAGAAGGATTCAATATTGGCGATACCATTGCCGATGCTGAAAATCCCGAAGCTTTGGAAGTAATTAGCGTGGATGAGCCAACAATGAACATGCAGTTCTCCATCAATAACTCGCCATTCTTTGGCCGGGATGGAAAATTTGTAACCTCACGGCATTTGCGTGACAGGCTAATGAAAGAAACGGAAAAAAATCTTGCCTTAAGAGTTTACGATACAGACAGCGCAGATAGCTTCATGGTTTATGGTCGTGGTATTTTACATTTAGGTGTGTTGGTGGAAACCATGCGCCGCGAAGGTTATGAATTAACTATTGGTCAGCCACAGGTTATTACAAAAGATATTGACGGCAAAAAGCATGAACCATTTGAAACTCTCGTGGTAGATGTACCGCAGGATTATGCATCAAAGGTTATTGACATGGTTACCCGCCGCAAAGGCGAAATGCTGGTGATGGAAACCAAAGGCGATATGCAGCATCTAGAGTTTGATATGCCATCGAGAGGTTTACTTGGCTTGCGTACACAAATGCTTACAAACACTGCCGGCGAAGCGGTAATGAACCATCGCTTCAGCGAATACAAGCCGTGGAAAGGCCCAATTCCCGGACGTAACAACGGTGTTTTGATTGCTAAAGACAATGGAACCACAACCGGTTACTCGTTAGATAAATTGCAGGACCGTGGTTATTTCTTTGTTGATCCAGGGGAGGAAGTTTACAAAGGACAGGTCATTGGCGAAAATAACAAGCCGGGTGATATTGTAGTGAACTCCAACGAAGGAAAAAAGCTTACTAACCACCGTGCAAGCGGAAGTGATGCCGCCACTAACATTCAACCAAAACGGGAAATGACCCTGGAAGAATGTATGGAATATATTCAGCAAGATGAGTGTATTGAAGTAACACCTGCCAACATCAGAATGCGCAAGGTGATACTTGATGAAAACGAAAGATTGAAGCAAACAAAACGCATGGCCGCTGCTGTGTAAATAAAAAAATATAAATTATGAAAGTCATCCTGCTATGCAGGATGGCTTTTTTGTTTGGCCGGCGCTTTGCATTTATCCCGGTATGAAAATTCAATTCTTCATTTTTGTTTTATGCCTTGCTGCTGTTGTAGCGTGTAATCTTACGGATAGTAAAAAGAAAAGTTCTAAGGACATGAACTATTCTTACACCTGCCTGGACAGTGCCATCACTAACAATAAAACAAACAAATTTGCCCGCAAGGCCAATGATGTTATCCGTGACCTTGCCGTAGACGATGATAAGATAACCGATGTTGTACAAACGCAGTATGGTGAGTCTTTCCATAAAGATGCGCTGGAATCAAAAACCTTTGTATTGTTCACCAATGATTCCATCAATGCACTGTTACAAAAAGCAATGAATGATTTGCTGGCGGTTCGTGAAAACCCGTCGGCAATCAAATACTTCATTTACCTTTTAGATGATAAACAAATCAATGCGTTTACGTTTGGTGGCCGCATTTACATTACCAAAGCCATGTATGAAAAATGCAAAGGAAGTACTGCACTTCTTTATTCTATCATCGGCCATGAAATAGGCCATTCCGAAAGAGGACATATCAAAAAAACTATTCAGGAAATGATGCTTGCCGATAAAATCTTTGGTGAAAAAAACGGCGACTTCTTCTTCTATATAAAAAAATTATTGACCGGTTCTTTCAATCAAAAAAATGAACTGGAAGCCGATTATTACGGCACCGATTTAACCTACCGTCTTAACCAGGATGTTTGTTCAGCTGTTAGTTTTTGGAAAAGAATGGCTCAGGATGAAAACCAATACAGCAAACTTGAAGATTTTTTCCGAACGCATCCTTTTTCATCCTTACGTGCCGAGTGTTTACAGCAGCATATTCAAAAAAATTTTGGAACGGCATGCGCTGCTGAGTAAGCTATCGTTATTCGTATTTGTAAATTGTTTTGTCTTTATAATCAGTTAAATCCTCGTTTCCTTTTGTTTCTAATATAGGTTCAATTAAGAATCCTCTGTCATCATATTTGTAAGTTGACCTTGCACCATCCGACCAAGTTGTTTCTATCCCTCTTTTATCAAACACATGGTCGGCTGTTTATGTTTAAAGAACTACACTAAACAATTCATAAACCTTGTTTTTGGCGTGTAAAACAAAAGCTTAGTAATCAAACCGCAGTATTCTTTGAGATGGTATACCAAGGCTTACGAGCACAGTGTTGTGGCTGTTATTGACAATTGAAATCACAATCACCGCATTTCATACAGTTGCCACCGTTTTTGGGTAGACGGACGGCGTAATCTTGGTGGTACAGAAATTAAAATTTATGAAACCAAGCAATTATTATTCTGCCAACTTAACCGGCAATGTAAAGCCCGGCGCTAAAATTCTTTTTGCCTGCTTTGGCGCTGACGGTCATTTCAACCCCTTAACCGGTATTGCTGTTCATTTAAAGCAACAAGGTTATGATGTTCGCTGGTACACTTCACCCACGTATAAAGAAAAGATTGACAGCTACGGAATTCCTTATTATCCATTGAAGAACGCAACAGATTTCGGAAGTGCTGATCCCGCAACACTTTTTCCTGACAGGGAGAAAGCAAAAGGGCAGATTGCAAAACTCAACTTTGACCTTATTCATGTTTTCATTAAAGAAGGCCCCCAGTTTTATAAAGACCTGAAAGGAATTCACGAAGAGTTTCCTTTCGACTTAATGATTGCTGATGTGGTGTTTACCGGTATTCCGTTTGTAAGCGACTTAATGAAAATTCCTGTAATTGGTGTTGGTGTTGTTCCTGTAACGCAAAACAGCAAAGATCTTCCGCCTGCTGGCGTTGGCATGTTGCCTTCTTATAATTTCTTTGGACGCATAAAACAAAACCTGCTGCGTTTTGTTGCAAAGAACATTCTGTTCGCTAAGTCAAATAGAGAAATGAAAAGAGTATTCTCACAATATGGAATAGAAGTAAGTGCAGACAATGTTTTTGACCTGATGCCTACCAAATGCAGCTTGATTTTACAAACCGGTACACCTGGCTTTGAATACAAACGCAGCGACCTTGATCCAAAATATAAATTCGTAGGCCCGTTATTACCTTATACAGTGAAAAAATCATCAGTAAAATGGTATAGCGAAAAACTTTCTGCGTTTAAGAAAATTGTATTGGTTACCCAGGGCACTGTTGAAACAGATGGAAGTAAATTGTTAGTGCCAACGTTAGAGGCATTAAAAAACACCGAATATCTTGTTGTTGTAACCACCGGCGGCAGCGAAACAGAACAACTACGCAAACAATATGCGGCTCCTAATGTTATTATTGAAGACTATATTCCTTTTGGTGATATAATGCCTTACGCTGATGTATATGTAACGAATGGCGGTATGGGTGGCGTGCAATTAAGCATTGAAAATAATTTGCCGATGGTAACTGCCGGCGTGCATGAAGGCAAGATTGAAATTTGTGCAAGGGTTGGATATTTTAACCTCGGGGTCAATTTAAAAAACGAAAGACCAACACCGACGCAAATCCGCAAAGCCGTTGAGCAGGTTGTTAATAACGAAATCTATCGCAAGAATGTTACAGCGCTCAACGATGAATTCAAGCGCTATAATTCAATGGAATTATGCGAACGCTATGTAAAGCAACTGCTGCCTAAAACAGCTATGCCGCTGAAAAAGAAAATAGTAGAAGCCATCTATTAGGTCAAAACGATGATAAAAAAGTCGGGGTTTAGCAGCTTCGGCTTTTTCTATGCTTACTTTTGTGTGTCTATGAAGAAAACCGTTTTTATTTTTGTTTTTGTTACAATGTTTAATTTCTTGCCTGTATTCGCCGGGGCACAATGTTCTGTTTGTACCCGCACTACAGAACAGTTGGGCGAAAAACCAGCCGGTAAAATAAATGCAGGCATTCTTTACCTTGCCGCCACACCACTTGCTATTGCCGGCTTGATTGGCTATCGTTGGTGGAGGAAAAACAATAGTTGATTTTTCACTTCCATCGCTTATTAAAATATTATCGCTACTTAATAAGCCTTAAATAAAAGGTTCATCCCAGTTTATTTTTATACAATGAAGCTATTCTCCCGCAGAAAAAAACAATCACCGCCGCCTTCTGAAATTTTTACTAATAAGATTGAGGATTTGCAATCGCTTCCTCATGGCATTCCGGGAGGTATTGACATTTATAATCACCGTTTCTTTTTTCATGATGCCCGCTGCTTTTATGATACATATCTTGAGATACTGAACGATGAAATTTATAAATTTAAAACTGATACAAAGCATCCATTAATAATTGATTGTGGGGCTAACATGGGCGTTAGCGTTTTATTTTTTGCAAAAGAATTTCCCGGTGCAAAAATTATAGCATTCGAACCGGAAGAAGATATTTACAATAAGCTTGAAAAGAATATTTCTTCATTCGGGCTTACAAATGTGGAGCCGCACAAAAAAGCGGTGTGGGATAGTGAAACAATGCTTGAGTTTACAACTGACCACGGCATGGGCGGGAGTGTTGCAAACACCTTCTCTAATCAATCCCCGGTGAAAGTGCAAACAGTGCGACTGGCTAATTACCTGCAACAACCGGTAGACTTTTTAAAGCTTGACATCGAAGGAGCAGAGTATACAGTATTGAAAGATTGTGAGCCACTCCTTAAAAATGTAAAAAATCTTTTTGTGGAATATCACAGCTTTATTAATAAAGAGCAAAAGCTGGAAGAAATTTTAAACATGTTGAAACAGGCAGGCTTTCGATATCATTTAAAACAATCGTTTAGCCAGCAACGTCCATTTGTTGATAAGGTGCTTGCCTGCGAAAACATGGACATGGCAATTACGATTTTTGCGTACCGCGAAGAAAAGATTTGATGATGAATAACCAACCGCTTGTCTCTATTTGCATTCCAACATACAACGCCGCCGCATTTTTTGAACCCTGTCTTCAATCGGCAGTTGAGCAAACCTATCAACTGGTTGAAATTCTTATTTCCGACGATGGCTCTACTGATGAAACAATTGCTATTGCAGAAAAATTTGCGGAGAAGTACAGCCAGGTAAGAATTGTTAGGAATGCTCAGAAAGGCATGGTCAATAATTGGAATAATTGCATTCAGCAAGCCAAAGGCGATTGGGTAAAATTTTTGTTCCAGGATGATATTTTAAAACCTTCATGTGTTGAAAAAATGCTGCGTAACTGTGAGGCGCAAAACGTGCAGGTTGGACTTTGCAGGAGAGAGTTTATTATTCATGATGATGTGCCGAGACGTGTAAGAAATATTTTTAAGTACAGGCTCGTAGTTCCGGAACGCATTTTTGGCGATATAAATTTTATTAGCCCCGAACGCCTTGCAACAGAAGTGGCTGATCAGCTGCCAGAAAATATTTTAGGAGAACCTACCTGCTATATTTTTCATAAAGGGATATTGAACCATACAGATGGTGCTTTCAACACTGAGTACAAGCAGGTGGTGGATATGGAATTTATTCTGCGATTGGGATTGTTTAGGGGGCTTGCGTTTTCATCTGAATCTTTAGCATATTTCCGGGTGCATGGCAAATCAGAAAGCAGTGCAAATATTAAAGAAGACAAAGAATCACTCATCCGAAGCATAGCTGCAGTTACGGGTGATACTATTCTTTTTTTCCATAAAATTTTGTATGACCCCACTTTTAAATTGGTAAAGGAAGCGATGGGCGAAGATGTTATACAGCTTTACATCAATCAGCTTTATTATTCAGGCTGTAGAAACAAGGGTAAAAAGATTTTCAACCATGCGTTGGAACCTATCCGTAAAAAGTATAAAGAACTTGGAGAAATGGATTACAGCTATTTTAAGTATAAGCGTTACAAAAAACTATTCAGGCAGTGGGAAAGCCAAACAAGATGGTAATGTGAATTACAGGTTTCGTTTTTTAAACGCATACAAAGCGAAAATGGTGTAATGAAATTTCAGGAAATATTTCAACCCTAAGATTTCATAAAGCTTGCGCCGATGAAGTAAATCATAGGCAAGTTTTTTATCAAACCCCAATTGATGAATTTGTCTTAACCAGTATTTGAAATTCTGTTTTTCGAATTTTCTTATTTGAGCTTTTGAAAGCGGTGTCGTGGACTTTGGTAATTCATTCTCCCATTTATAATAGAACAATAATTGTTGTTCCATCCATTCACGATTAAGGTTGCCGTCGGAAAAATGGTGTAATAACACATCATACGTAACAGCAATTTCATATTCCTTTCCAACAGCAAGGCAATAATCCAAATCGTAACAATGAAATTTTTTGAATGTACTACTATCAAATTTATATTTCTGCGCCACCTCTTTTTTTACACACATCCACACGCCGTCCACAACCACAACTTTCGACAAATCTTCATTAAAAGGATTTAAGCAAGCCTGTTTTGTTTCAAGGGTTAGATATTTAAACGATTGAACAATATTGCTCCGCTCCGTTGCCTGTGTGGCCTGGTTAGGCCATCCAATTGGCATTATGGATTTAAATGTGCTGCCTGCAATTCCTAATACACCAAGTTTTTGATGCTGATGGAAAGCATTTATTACAGCTTTGCCCCAGCCCTTTGTTTTAAAAGCAAGGTCTTCGTGCATAAAGCAAAGAATATCGTACTTCGATTTGGTAATGCCTTCATTGTATATTTCACAAATCCCTTTTTCACCATTGCTGTTTTCAAAAGCCAATACCTCATGGGCAAAATCAATTGTTTCGCCGATGTTAACCTTAACTTCTTCTAAAAGTTTTGCATTGGCGGAAGCTATGATGACAGATATCATGAGTGATTAACGGGCTATTTGTTCTAAGAAATATTGCTCAGGACTTGCCGGAAATTGTTCTCTGAATATTTGATACGATGCTTTGCCCATGTCTTCCCATCTTTCTTTATCTCTCCAGGCTTTTTCAAGTGTTTCATCAATCAACGCTACCGAAGCATCTGCACTTATCCAGCCGTTTACATCTTCCTTTACCCATTTAGGCATATCGCCAATATCACTAACCGCCAATGGTTTTGCCATAGCCAATGCTTCAATGACTGCCAAGGGCATGGCATCAATATGTGTCATTTGCAAAAGCAAATGAGTTTCTGCAAGAGCTGCTTTTACATCCTGCGTATGACCTTTCAAAATTACTTTTTCATGTAATCCTTTTTCATCTACCAAAGCTTTTAGTTTTTGCTCCGATTCACCGCCACCGTACAAATAAAGTTGCCAGTTTCTCTCTTTCCATTTTTGTGATGACAGTGCTTTTACCAGGTTATCCTGCGCCTTTCGTCGCACATCTAATGTTGCCAGCATGATGAAAATATAGTTGCCATTATTCAATGGCGGATATGCAGTAAGTTCTCCCGGGGCTTCAAATGTTATCGGATTGATTAAGATATCTGCATTAGGGATTTTAATAGACAAGTTCTTTTCAAAAAAATCTTTGGTGCGATCCGATGCAAATAGATTATGCCTTGCACCTGTTACCCATTTTTTTAATAATGGTTTTTGTTTCTCCTTCACAGGGTCCTCATCGTTATGTACATGAAAAAGCAATACATAATTTTTTACATAAGGATGAAAATGCTTCCAGTAAAGCGATACAATTTCGAGGTAACCAAGATTCACAACTGTGATATCATACTCTGTAACTGGTAATGACCGTGAGTAGGCTCTTACTTTTCGTTTGGTGATTTTATGTTGCAGCCTTTCTGCAAATGTTCGTTTCTCTCTTCCTTTATTAGAGAATAAATAAATCTCGCAACCGGCAGCTTTTAATTTTTCGATGCGTTCTTTTTTTTTCGGCCAGTCGTAAAAAGCACAGCCAACTTTGTAGCCATTCCTTGCTGCATACAACGCGGTCTGATACCAAAGTTCTTCGCTGCCGCCCCAGGCGCCACCATTCATTAAGGAAATAAACAAAACAGATTTCATCGTAAAAATTAAATCATCAAAACTAAAGCTTGTGTGCTTCCATTATAAGTATTGCTTTATAAAATTGTAGAGATTTGGATAGGCAATTTTTTTAATGGCTGCTTCCAACTCGCTGCGGTTAATATCCTTCATTCTTTTCTGTTGAATGAGATGGTAAGCTCGTTCTGCCAGCAACCATGTTTTCTTTTCATTTTCTAATTCCTGCACTTGATGATTTTTAATGGCGTTACACAATGCCAAAATTCCTTCACCAGTTGAAGCGACTGTTTTAATCACTTCTATCTTAAATTGATGCTGGTGAAAAGCAGGCGCCAGCATTAACCTCAAATTTTTTACAAACATATCAGCATCTGGCCTGTCGCTTTTGTTTACAACAAAGATGTCCGCAATCTCCATTAAACCGGCTTTCATGGTTTGCACCTCATCACCGGCTTCAGGAACAACAACAACAACTGTAGTATCAGCAAGGCCGGCAATTTCAATCTCACTTTGTCCCACACCAACCGTTTCAATAATTATATTATCGTATCCCGCTGCCTTAATAATTTCTGTGATCTCAATTATTTTTGGATGAAGCCCGCCCATGGAGCCACGGGTTGCCAACGAGCGGATAAACACATTCGGATTAGTGTACCAATTGCTCATTCTAATACGGTCGCCAAGCACAGCACCTAAATTAAAAGGCGAAGAAGGATCAATGCAAAGCACTGCTATCGTTTTACCATCTTTTATCAATTCGCCGATCAAGGCATCAACTAATGTGCTTTTTCCTGCACCCGGTGGGCCGGTAATGCCAATTATTTTTGCATTGCCATTGTATGGCAACTCCTCGAGAAACTCTTCATAGCCATTATGCTCATTCTCTACCAGCGAAATAACTCGTGCCAGCGCTTTTGTTTCTCCACTCTTTAAATCTTCAAGCAATTGTTGCCACATGAATTAATATTGCATTTACGGTAATGACAGCACACAAAAATAGCGGGAATGCGGTAGCCGTCCATTGGCAAAGCACGGCTGTTTTTTTTAGTGTGTTACTGATGATGGCAAGCCTGTATATTTCAAGAGGCGCATTATCTGTCGCCACCATTCTTTTTTTATTGCTTGCTATTATCCGTAAAGACGTACTAACACAACTGAAAAATTTTATTATTACGCCTTTCCTGTTTTGTTTTTCACTGCTTTTTTTTATTCCATTTATTTCAGGTTTATGGAGTAGTGATATTGAAAAGTGGGGTGATGTGATTCGCATTAAACTTCCCTTGCTTTTTTTCCCTATCGCTTTTGCCGGAAGCTGGAAGGTTTCTCAAAAACAATGGCTGGTTATTGCTTATTTTTTTTTATTAGTAGTTTTTGTTGGCTGCATTTGGGGGTTGGTTGATTATGCGCAAAACGCCGGGGCTATACATGAAGACTATCTGCGGGCTAAAACTATTCTAACGCCATTAGAAAATGACCATGTGAGGTTTGGGTGGCTTGTTAGTGTGGAAGTTATTATTTGTTTGCTTTTATTTGAAATATTGCCACAAAAGAAAGTAAAATTATGGCTGCTTCTGTCGGCCGCTTTCTTTGTTATCTACCTGCATGTATTGTCCGGGCGGACGGGTATTTTATCGCTTTATATTTTTTTGTTCTTATATGCGATTTGGCTTTTGTTTAAATTAAAAAAAAGGAAATGGTCATCACTGTTGTTGGCTACACTGATAGCACTGCCAATAGCAGCCTATTTTCTTCTGCCCACATTTAAGGCCCGCATTCAATATAATTATTATGATTTATCCTTTGCTAAGGAAGCGCAGTATTTGCCGGGCTCAAGTGATGGCGCAAGAACCATGTCGTTAAAAGCTGGATGGCAAGTGTTGCAACAAAATCCCTGGGGCGTTGGCGCAGGTGATGTGATGAATGAAGCAGATAAATGGTATGCTGCTAATGTGCCACAAGTATTGCCAACTGATAAATTCTATCCAAGCAGCGAGTGGCTGATGTATGGAGGTTTTGCAGGATGGCCCGGTGTTATTGCATTTACCTTCATTATACTGGTTCCCTTTTTTGTGAGAGTAAAGCAATACCGTTTATTTTGGATAGCATTTCATGCAACCGCGGCCTTTAGTTTTGTTTTCGATATGGGGCTCGAAGTGCAATACGGCGTGTTTTTATATGCGTTTATTAGCGGATTGATGTGGAAGTGGCTTAACGTGAATGGTGAATCGTCAATCGTAAATTAAGGGGATTGTAATTATTGTAAAGAACAAAAATTATAGCAGCAATTGAATGATAAATTTTCGATAGTAATTGTTTGTAAGAATGAAGAAGGAAACATTGAAAGAGTGTTGCAAACTATTGTAGGCTTAACGGATGACATACTTGTTTACGACAATGGGAGCACGGATAATACGCTTAATATTCTCCATCAATATAAAGTAAGGGTTCACCAGGGAGAATGGATGGGTTATGGAAAGACAAAGCAACTTGTTGTGTCAATGGCAAAGTACGATTGGGTGTTAAGCATTGATGCAGATGAAGCCCTGGATGATGAACTTCAAAAAAATCTTGGCAGTATTTCATTCAATAGCAGTAATGATGTGTATGAAATAAAGTTTAAAAACTTTTTAGGTAATAAACATCTCCGCTGGGGCGAATGGGGCAGCGATAAACATATCAGGCTGTTCAATCGCCAGGTGGTTAACTGGAATGAAGCAGGTGTACACGAAGCCCTACAAATTCCATCTTCTGTCAACATAAAAAAATTGAAGGGTTTTGTGTTGCACAGAACAATGAAAGACACGGCTGAGTACAGTCATAAAATGGTAAAGTACGCTTTGCTGAATGCAGAGAAATATTTTCAGCAAGGGAAGAGATCCTCGTGGGCCAAGCGTCATATCAGTCCGCGGTTTTCATTTGTCAAGCACTATCTTTTTCAATTTGGTTTTTTAGACGGCTGGGAAGGTTTGCTCTCTGCCCGCATGACAGCTTTTTATACTTTTTTAAAGTATGCGAGGTTACATGAGTTGTGGAAAAAAAGTTCCAAAGTTCAATAGTTCCAAAGTTCTCCAGTTTAATAGCAAAGAGCTCTGGAATAGTTTAATTTAATTGTGATAAGATCCGGTGTCAATAACTTTTTAACCCTGGAACTTTGGAACTCTGGAACTGTCCTCTCCCTGCACCATATTTGCAGAACAAAATCCATGACCAATTTCATCCCAATATTTCCTTTGGGGATTGTTGTTTATCCCGGCGAAAGCCTGAACCTGCACATTTTTGAACCACGCTATAAACAATTGATAAAAGAGTGTAATGAAAATAATAAGCCATTCGGCATTCCTACTGTAATAGATAATCGCCTGCAGGATTATGGTACTGTTGTAACAATTAAAGAAGTTACCACTGCGTACGAAAACGGTGAAATGGATATAAAGACTGAAGGCCAAATAGTATTTCGCATATTGGAGGTAATCAAAGAAATCCCGGATAAATTATACAGCGGTGCAATTGTTAACTATCCGGTTAATCATGAACAAGGGAGTGTTGAAATAATGCGCCGCGTGGTGAACAGTATTAAAGAGCTTCACAAATTGCTGAATGTGAAAAAAGATTTCAATAAGGAGGATGAAAAACTGAACACCTATGATGTAGCCCACCATGTTGGGCTTTCTTTACAGGAAGAATATGAATTCTTAAATCTTCTGCACGAACGCCAGCGGCAGGAATATCTGAAACGTCATCTTACAAAAACAATCCCAATGGTAGCCGAAATGGAAAACCTGAAGGATAAAGTGAAACTAAATGGACATTTTAAAAATTTATCGGGATTCGATTTCGAAAAGGATGGATGATTTTTTATTCTTTACAGTCGCTCACAATTAATTACTTTGACAATATCATTTCCTTAGATAATTCGTAACATGACCAAAACCATTTGCCTTGACTTTGGTAATACTCGTTTGAAGCTTGCAGTTTTTGAAGACAATGAACTAATTGAAATTTTTGTGTTAGGCGAAGATGCTCTATATTACCTTGAAGAAATCATTTCAAAATTTTCACCTCATCGTTCCATCCTTTCTTCTGTAATTGAACACGATGTAAAAATCGAATCGCTATTAAACAACACTACGCAGTTTCATAAACTAACGCATACATCAAAACTTCCTTTTACCATTCCGGTTGGCAAACCTGAAACTATGGGTGCCGACCGGATTGCCATTGCAGCCGCATCTGTGTTTTTATTTCCAAAGCAAAACAACATGGCAGTTGGTTTAGGTACTTGCATTACCTATAACTTCATCAATCAACAGCATGAGTTTATGGGAGGCTCTATTTCACCCGGTATGGAAATGCGTTTTCTATCCATGCACCAATTTACGGCTAAGCTTCCATTAGTTAAGGCTCATTGGAATGTCCCGTTAATTGGCTACGATACGGCTACCAACCTGCAAAGCGGTGTTATATTAGGCATGGCAAAAGAGATAGATGGACTCATTGATGCGTATAAAGAAAGGTTCGGGAACTTTAACGCCCTTTTAACCGGGGGTGACGGGCATTTATTCGAGCCGTATTTGAAAAACAAGATATTTGCAGACCCTCATCTAATCTTTAAAGGTCTGTATGCAATTAGCCAAATTAATATTGCTTAAACATAAATTTTTCTCTTTACTCTTTTTTTTCATTTTTGCTTCATTATTGTTGCAGGCGCAGGATAATTCACCGTATTCAAGATATGGTTTAGGTAACCAGTTTCCCCGCTCTAATATTGTTGGTCGCGGAATGGGAGGCGTATCTGCAGCGTATGTTGGAACCTATTTAGGTTACGCAGCAATCGTTGATCAAAATAATGTAATCAAAGATTCCGCCGCTTTTACCGAAGTGACTTCTGTTAACTTTAATAATCCTGCTTCTTTTGCTTCATTCCAGGCTAACCTTGAGCAACGTTCAAAAAAAGTTTCATCCGGCCGTGTTATACTTGATGTAGGTGTAAGCTTTGGCAGCCGAACATTAACGGAGCCTAATACACCCAACAGTTTTACGTCAGGCGATGCAATTTTTTCGCATGTGTATATTGGCATACCTATTCGCCGTAACTGGGGATTAGCTTTCGGCCTTCGTCCCCTTACCAGCATTTCTTACGACATAGTAAAAACCGAACGTCTGTTTAATTCTACTGGTGGCAACATCGATAGTGCAGCAACACAGTTCACGGGGTCTGGCGGAACTTTTTTACCAACTATCGGAACAGGCTTTGGAACCAATAATTTATCAGTGGGTTTTAATGTGGGTTATCTATTTGGAAAAAAAGAAATTACAACACGCCGTGCTTTTATTAACGATTCAGTTACTTATGCTGCATCTAATCACACAACAAATACCAGTTTTGGAAATGTGTTTTTTAATGCAGGTGTACAATATAAAATTGAGTTGAATTCGAGATCAATCCTGCGACTTGGATTATCAGGAAACTGGAAGCAGACATTGAACGGGTCACAAAATAGTTTGCGTCAAACTTATGTACGCAATTCAGCGGGTGAAGAACTGCAGGTGGACAGTGTGCTTCTGCAAGTTGGTGTTGACGGAGAAGTTATTTACCCCGCTTCTTACACCGCGGGTTTTATGTTCGATAATGCTGCAGGTGATAAAACCCGTGGCTGGAGTTTAGGTGCGGATTATGTAACTGACCGTTGGGAAGATTATCGTTTTTATGGTGCGAAAGACCTGGTGCAAAACAGCTGGGAAGTTCGGGTAGGCACACAGCTTCATCCTGTTAAACGGCCAACCAATTATGGACAGGCAGTGAGTTATCGCTTCGGGGGTTTTTTTGGGAGCGATTATATGAATGTAGGTAATAAGCTTCCCCTGTTCGGCTTGTCGTTTGGAGTAGGCTTGCCTTTGTTCAGTCACACACAGGCTGCACGCAGCCAATACAGCGTTTTGAATTTTGCATTGGAATATAGCAAACGCGGTAACGATCAAAACAAAATCAGGGAAGATATGTTCCGTTTATCTCTTGGACTGAACTTTACAGACCTTTGGTTTGGCAAGCGTAAGTATGATTAATTTCTTTCGACATAAATTTTTTATGCAGGCAGCTTTCATTGGAAGTTGCCTGTTCTTTTTTAGCTGTGAGAATGATCCGGATGTAGTGAATGCCAACAATGACAGAAAACCAAATATTGAAGTAGCTTACAAAATTGAAAGCTTTTTGAGTCAAAACGGTACTGTCAGAGCCAAACTTATTTCCCCTTACATGCTTCGTTATAGTTTAGATACATCTTATCTTGAATTTCCAAAAAAACTTCATGTAAATTTTTTTGATAGTCTTGGGAAAGTAGAAAGTCAGGTGGATGCGTTGTATGGAAAATATTTCGAAACCCGCAGCCTTATTTATTTAAAAGACAGTGTAAAAGTGTTTAATGTAAAAGGGGATACGCTATGGACACCTGATTTATGGTGGGACCAAAACACCAAGAAATTTTTTACTGACAATCGTGTACGTATTCGCCGGAAAGACCAGCGGATAATTGGTGGTAAAGGATTAGAAGCAACACAGGATTTGAAGGACATTACTATTTATCAAATTGAACGCCCAAGTGTTATTATTGTTCCGGACAGCATGATAGCGAATTAATAAGTTTGTTGAGCTTAGGACTCATCGTTTCTTTTCTTACATCTACTCCTAATTTAGTCTTCTAAAATTTAAAGCATGGAATACAGGCGAATGGGTAAAACTGGTCTGCAGTTGAGTATACTTTCCTTTGGTAGTTGGGTAACTTTTCATAAGCAAATTGATGATACGATTTCTGATGAATTGATGAGCATTGCCTACGATAACGGAATTAATTTTTTTGACAATGCTGAAGTATATGCGGCCGGCGAGAGTGAAAAAATGATGGGTCGTGTTTTGAAAAAGAAAGGATGGGACAGAACATCATACACGGTTAGTAGCAAAGCATTTTTTGGATGGAGAGGAAAACAAAATAAGCCAAATCAAACTGGATTAAGCAGAAAGCATTTGACAGAAGCCTGCCACGAAGCCTTGCAACGGCTACAACTTGATTACCTTGACATTTTTTTCTGCCATCGTCCTGATAAAAATGTACCGATTGAAGAAGTGGTTTGGGCAATGAATCATTTAATTCAGCAAGGAAAAATTTTGTATTGGGGCACCAGCGAATGGAGTGGCGTTGAAATTATGGAAGCACATCGTGTTGCTTCACAATTAGGATTGATAGGCCCTTCAGTGGAACAGCCACAATACAGTTTGTTGGAGCGTCATAAAATGGAAAGAGAATATTCTGATATTTTTAGGACGGTGGGAATGGGAACAACGATCTGGAGTCCATTAGCAAGTGGCTTACTAACCGGGAAATATAATGATGGCATTCCAGAAGGCAGCCGGTTTGCATTAGAGGGTTTTGATTGGTTAGTCAATCGCTGGATGGTGGAAGATAAATTGGCAAAAGTGAAAAGCCTGACAGCATATGCTAATGAATTGGGTGTGCCTGTTGCTACCTTGTCTATCGCATGGACGATTGCAAATCCAAATGTTACTACAACTATTTTAGGTGCCACAAAAAAGGAACAATTGCTTGAAAATTTAAAAGCATTGGATATGTTGCCAAAACTTACACCCGATGTAATGCAACGAATTGAAGATATTATGGAAACAAAACCAGTTCTTCCTGAATATTAATAACTGCAATTATGAACTTAAAAAATAAAACAGCACTTATAACCGGCGGAAGTCGTGGCATCGGGAAAGCTATTGCAGAACGACTAGCAAAAGAAGGTTGCAATATTGCCATTGCTGCAAAAACTACAGAACCTCATCCAAAACTGGAAGGCACTATTTATACCGCCGCGAAAGATATAGAAGCATTAGGTGGGAAGTGTTTGCCGCTGCAATGTGATATAAGAGATGAACAACAAATCCAGGCAACAGTTGATGAAACGGTAAAAGCATTTGGGGGCATTGATATTTTGGTAAATAATGCCAGCGCCATCAGCTTAACACCAACTGAACACACAGAGCCTAAGCGTTTCGACCTGATGATGGACATAGAGATCAGGGGAACATTTTTCATGTGCAAATCATGCATTCCTTATTTAAAAAAATCAACCAATGCACATATTTTAAATTTGTCTCCACCGCTAAACCTGAACCCAAAATGGTTTACGCAACATTTAGCCTACACCATAAGTAAGTATGGCATGAGCATGATTATAATTGGCCTGGCGGAAGAATTAAAGAAAGATAAGATTGCAGCAAATGCTCTATGGCCTAAAACAACTATTGCAACGGCTGCTGTTCAAAATTTATTGGGAGGCGATGCTTTGATGAAGATGAGCCGCACACCTGGAATTGTGGCTGATGCAGCATATACTATTGTATCAAAACTTTCTGCAGAATGCACAGGCAATTTTTTTATTGATGAAGATGTGTTGACGAAAGAAGGCATCACTGATTTTAGTAAGTATGCGGTTGATCCTTCGCAGACATTAATGAGAGATATTTTTTTGGATCTGGACAAATAACAACTAAATGTTCTCGCTTTGGTTTTTCTTAGCGTTTTAGAAACCTGCTGTTCATAATTTTCTCCATCACTTCATCTTTCAGGTTACGGCTGATAGGAATAGCGTGATTGCCCATTTGTATAACATTACCGTCAATACTTTCAATTTTAGAAATGGCAGCGAGATAAGACTTATGTGTTTTGATAAATAAATTCGATGGCAGGAATTCTTCTATAGAATGAAATGTGAGGTAACTCATCAGCTTTTTTTCTTTCGTATGAATCGTCACATAATTCTGAACAGCTTCTACAAACAAAATATCATCGTATAAAACTTTTACCAGTTTGCCATCTACTTTAATAAAAAGATAATCAGAGGCAATGTTTGCTTCTGCAAGCGGTTTGTTTTGTCCTCTTAGTTCATAATATTCTTTTGCCTTTAGAGTCGCTTTTAAAAACCTGTCGAACGAAATTGGTTTTACTAAATAATCAAGTGCGTTCAATTCGAAACCATCAAGTGCATATTGCGGATAGGCGGTAGTGAAAATTACAGGTGGAGCTTGTTGTAACGATTTAAAAAACTGCAGGCCTGTAATCTTTGGCATTTGAATATCTAAAAATATCAGGTGAACATTACCACTGCCTATTAGTTCCATTGCTTTTAGAGGTGAATCAAATTCGCCGGCAAGGGCTAAGAAGTCAACATCTTCAATATACTCTTTCAGACCTTTGCGGGCCAGCGGTTCATCGTCTATTATTATGCACTGTAGTTTCATGTTATTGACGAAGGGAGAGATTTAATTCTACGCCAAACCAGCCATCTCTTTCTTTTACTTCCAGTTTGTGTTTGCCGGGATACAGAAGTTCCAATCGCTTTTGCACATTTACCAAGCCGATGCCACCGCTTTTTTGCGCCTCTTTTTTTTCTTCAGTTGTGTTATAAACCGAAAAATGCATGGAACCGTTTTGGCGGGAAAGATTTATCTGCACCTCGTTTTGTTTGTTGCTGAAATGCGAAAGATGTTTAAATGAGTTTTCTACGAAGGGAATGAGCAATAATGGTTCAATGCTGAACTGCTGCACTTCTTTCCCGCAACTAAATTCAATGGATGTGTTTTCGTTTACACGTAATTGCTGCAGGTCAACATAATCTTTTAAGAAGCCGATTTCTTTTTCAATAGGAATACGATTATCGCCACATTCATACAATTGGTAACGCAGCATTTCCGAAAACTTATGAAGTGCTTCTCTTGCCTGTATGTTTTTCTTATCAATTAAAAAATAAACGGCATTAAGCGAGTTGAATAAAAAATGAGGATTGATTTGTGCTTTTAAAAAATTCAGTTCTGCTTCTGCCTTTTCTTTGGCCACCTCGGCCATTCGTTTTTGAAGTTGTATATAATCCACAGCCGATTTTAAAGCAATACTTGCCAGTACTAAAAAGAATTGTGTAATAAAATTGTTGTAGACGGCTTCCTTGATATTAGTGGTGTTTAAAGTTTCGCCTAACACGGTCGATAAGGCCAGCATTTTTAAAAAGGCCGAAATAGCAACTAATCCAATGAATGAAAAAGCAAAAAGCAAGTAGGCCTTTTTGTATAAAAATTTTGGTACCAGTACCAAATTCACCAGGTAAATAACAAGAGCTAAATCAACAACCTTAATGAACGTAACAAGTATTGCCCTCGAAAATGAACTATAATCCTGGTAGCGTAGGTACAGCCATATCAATCCAATCACCACCCAAAAAAGAGGGTGAAGCCATTTGCTGTTATTTTTTAAAAAAGGCATTATGCTAAATAAATCTACAAAATATAGACGGCACCGGGCTTTACATAAAGCGGGCAGATTTCTACACCAATTGTAATCTGCAGCATATGGAGCGATTCTTACCCCTCATGTAATCTATTTCAAACCAAAAGGATTAAGTAAAAAATTTGTGGTCTCAAAAAACAATTATGGCAAAAATTGCTGTGTACTTTTTTATCTGCGTCATCATCTTTAGTTGCGGCCAGAATAACTCACATGCCCAAAACGAAAAATTTAAGAATAATAGCAACGACCAAAAAGTTGGTAGCCGTTGTGAAGGATGCGAAGCAATTTATGAAAGCAAGATTTCTTTTGACGCCTTAAATGAAATTGATACACTTCCGATTTTTAATGAAGAAGGACCAAAGCTAATTGTTAGCGGTACAGTTTATAAAAGCGATGGCAAAACGCCGGCACCCGGTGTTGTTATTTATGTATATCATACTGACCAGCAAGGAAAGTATCGTATTATTGGCAACGAAACCGGCTGGGGAAAAAGACATGGCAGTATACGAGGATGGATAAAAACAAATGCAAAGGGACAGTATAAATTTTATACTATTCGTCCGGCATCATATTCAAAAACAGGACCGCCTGCGCATATTCACACCATTGTAAAAGAAGCGGGAAAAACTGAATACTGGATTGATGAATTTCTTTTTGATGATGATCCTTTTCTTACGACTACAGAAAGAAATAATCAGCATGGCATTGGCGGCAATGGAATTTTGAAAACTACTGTAAAAGACGGTGTGCAGTATGCAGAGAGAAATATTTACCTGGGAAAAAATGTTGAAGGTTATCCTGCCGGGGGATAAGGGTTTAAACGAGAAAAGGATTTAAAAGACTTAAGAGTTTGAAACTAGACTAACCTATTATGAGAGGAATTATGATGCTTAGCATCATCGGTATTATATGAACTCCAACGTCAAACCAATTTTGCCTTCTCCCTTCTTCATAATCATACCATGAAGTTCTGTTGTACGCTGGCTCCATTCCAAATCTCCTTTTGTATATATACTTTAAAAGAGAAAAACTAAGAATATAGATTAACGGGCCAAAAAAAGTATCGGCCGCATTCCCTTGCGTCATTTTTGTCTGCGGACTTCTAATTATTAGTCCACTAATTGCTACAACAAAAGCAATTATAGTAACGTTCCAAATAACATTATCCTTCCTCAGTTTTTTCGTCAATCCAACGATCCATAAAATGCCTGTTAAGGAAAAGCCGATGATTAATATGGAATTTGCTGATAAAATAAACGTAATTATTAGTGATCTTTCTTACCTCCTTTCCTCTTAGCTTTTTATAAGCACGGTGTCGCCTGTTTCTTCTCCATCAGCGCCATGAAATTTCTCGGGACGCATTTGAGGGAAAAACAATACATCCTGTATCGATGGTTGATTAGTCAACAACATGCAAAGTCGATCAATCCCTATTCCAATACCTGATGTTGGTGGCATGCCATATTCCAATGCACGAAGAAAATCATGATCAATATACATGGCTTCCAAATCTCCGCGTTCCATGAGTTTTACCTGTTCTTCAAAACGTTCACGCTGGTCAATAGGATCATTTAATTCACTGTACGCATTCGCTACTTCCTTTCCATTTATCATTAGCTCAAAGCGTTCTACCAACCCGGGTTTACTGCGGTGTTTTTTTGTAAGAGGACTCATTTCAACCGGGTAATCAATAATAAAAGTTGGCTGCACATAATGATGCTCGCAGGCGTTGCCGAAAATTTCATCTATCAGTTTTCCATGCCCCATGCTTGCATCAACATCAATACGTAGTTGCCGGCAAACGTCTCGCAGTGCTTCTTCATTCATATTGCCTACATCATGGTTTGTATGTTCTTTAATAGCATCATAAATGGAAATGCGTTTGAATGGAGCCTTAAACGAAATTGTTTTGTCACCAACAACAACATCTGTTGAACCGGTAACGTCAATTGCGGATTTTTCCAACAGTTTTTCCGTTACGTTCATCATCCATAAATAATCTTTATACGCTGTATAAAATTCAAGAATGGTGAATTCAGGATTATGCGTCCTGTCCATGCCTTCATTGCGAAAGTTGCGGCTGAATTCATATACCCAATCAAACCCGCCGACAATTAAACGTTTTAAATAAAGTTCGTTGGCGATGCGTAAATAAAAGGGAACATCCAATGCATTGTGATGTGTCATAAAAGGCCTTGCTGCCGCACCCCCCGGGATGCTTTGCAAAACCGGAGTATCCACTTCCAACGCACCATGTTCATTTAAAAATTCGCGGATAGAGTTAATAAGTTTGGTGCGCTTAACAAATGTTTCTTTTACTGTTGGATTGATAATTAAATCAGCATAACGCTGGCGATATTTGAATTCAGGATCACTCACGGCGTCAAATACCTGTCCATCGGCTTCTCGTACTACCGGCAATGGACGAAGTGATTTGGCAAGAACGGTTAGCTCTTTTACATGAACAGAAATCTCTCCCATCTTAGTGCGAAAAACAAACCCTTTTACACCGACAAAATCTCCAAGGTCAATCAACTTTTTCCAAACGGTATCATACAAACTTGTGTCGCCATCTTTTGCCAGGTCATCTTTTCGAACATATATCTGGATGCGTCCCTGCGAATCCTGCAATTCTGCAAAACTGGCTTTGCCCATATCTCTAACACTCATGATGCGACCGGCGAGAACAACATCAGCCAATGCATCTTTATTTTCATCCGTGAACCTGTTTCTTATTTCGGCGGAATAATGCGTGACCGGGTACAACGGTGCAGGATAGGGATCAATGCCTAAGGCCTGCAATTGTGTTAATTTCTCTCTCCTGATGACCTCTTGTTCTGATAAATGTTGTGTTTGCATACTTCTTTTTCTGGAAGCGCAAAACTAAGGAATTGTGAGGCTCGCCTTTGGATGTTGTATGGAGTCGTAAGTAAGGATGTATTTAGGCTATTAATTATTGTTCGTTATAAAACTCAACCAGTGAAATAAGCTGGTCAACCAACAATTTTCCTTTGTTATTGTTTTTTGAAAAATTTTCTAACTCTTTCTGTTTGTCATGTAAAACCGCGAATACATCGTTTACTTTTTTTACCTGTTGGAGAGTATTGTTGTGATAGATATAAAATTCTTCTTTGGTTATGATTCTCTGCTCGGTAGTTGACGATCCGTAGGGGGTGCTTTCGCTTAATGCTTTAGAAAAATATTGGTATAAGCTTGCTGTTCCGGAAGCTAATTGCAAGTACCACCCTGGTTTAATAGCCGCCGCCTGGGTAAACAGGGAAGAATGAATAAATTGCCAGCTTTGATTTGTCAATGTATCAGTTAATACAAGTTGCTTGAGCTGAGATGTCGCGATCATTTCTTTGCCAAAAGCATCCAGGTAATGTATTTGGTTATCAAAGAGGTCTAATTTCAAACCACCGGCTTTATAAGCAATACCGGTTCCGGAAACACCGCTGCCTTTCATCCATTCATCTTTAAAATACGGCGACCCCGAAACAAGACGAACAAACTTTACATTAACGAAAGGTTCACCGCCTACGCTATAAAAAGAATTTTGGGGAAGGCCTTGTGTTTTGTCAACATCAATTGTTTTTTGTGAAAAACAAAAAGCATTTATTAAGCAGAACAACGACAACAAATAATATCTCATGAGTAATGTTTGTTTGGTATTAGAAAGTTAGTACATAATTCAAGGTTTTTCTCATTTAGTTACTACACTAAATTATTTTTTATCTGCTTTATTTCAGCAATTGCATATCGCCGCTCATAAAAAAAAGCGGAATTTTTTTTTGAGGAATTTGCAATTTTTATCTTCAACTATATCTTTGCGACCGAATTTAAAAACTAACATTTATGAAAAAAATCTTATTTGTATTTGCAATTGCAACAGTGTCTTTCGCAGCTAATGCTCAAGAAACATCTGGTGGATTCAAGTTCGGCGGCGGTGTTCGTGTAGGCTTACCCATTGGTGATTTTGGCGATGTTAGTGGTGTTGGTGTTGGCGCAGAGCTCCAGGGTGAGCATATGTTCTCATCAAAAGTATCCGGCACCTTAACTACAGGTTACATGCACTTTACTGGTAAAGACTACACAATCCCAGGTATTGGAACCGTTGAAGGTTCATCCTTTGGTTACATTCCTGTTCTTGCTGGTGTTCGTGTTTATCCTTCTACCAGCATGTTTATTGGTGCAAAAGCCGGTATGAGCTTTTTCACATCTGAAGGTGGTGGAAGCGCTTTCACGTATGAGCCGCAAATAGGTTACAATGGCCAGAAGTTTCAACTTGCATTGGGTTATCAGGCTCAAAGTGATGAGGGAACTATGGGCCACATCGGTCTTACTGGTATTTTTAAGTTTAATTAATAGTAAGGACTTCGTAAAAAGGGCCGCACATAGTGCGGCTTTTTTGTAACTATCCTTAGTGATTTTACGACGAGCTCCGGATTTTGTGGGGCTTTTTGTTTTTCAACCCATCTCCCGTACTTTTTTACGTAGGGAAAAACTAGCATATATACGTAAGTATGCTAACAAATCATCAATTGGTTGCCGTTAAAATTGCGCAGTTCTACACTTGCATAGTGCCGAGGCGCATTATACTTTTATAATCGAAAACTGATCGCTTACAAAAATCCAACCTATGAAGAAACTCTACATTAACTTTTTTACCTGTATCTGTTTTTTTTCTTTTTTCATTTTTTCACAAAACAGTTATGCGCAATGTAACTCAGGTTCCGCCGGCGTTACAGCTTATGATACCACCATACGCTTTCCAACCGGTGCAACAAACATGCAGGTAAAATTTCCCAAATTTGATCCCCAATCCGGAATGGTTACTTGTGTACGGTTGGTGGTAACTATTATTGGCGTGGTAGATTCCGTGGCCATGCAGAATTATTCAGGCTCAGGTCAAACCGCTGATTTTTATTACGACAGGGCTGACTTCATGAGTGGTCCGGGTTTAACGCCTGCAATTTCTAATAGTTTTAACGGGCATTATGGGCCGCAAAATTTAATGCCTTATGATGGCCTGCCTAATTCAGGTCCTGACTTTTATTCCATTGCAAGAGATACGGTGTTAAGAAAAGTGATGACAAGAACACTTACCGATTCTTTAGAAATATCTCAATTCTATGGTGCGGATAGTGTTACTTATAATTACAATATTAATGTAACCACTTCTGCTACTATTACGGGCGGAAGTAGCGGAAGCCTGGTTCTTACTTCCGCCCTAGTGAATTTCAGATTTGAGTATTGTACTTGCCCAATTACTGCTTTGCCGGTTGGCATAAAGAATTTTTCAGTAAATAAATCCACGAATGCAGCTGACCTGCGTTGGGAAGCAGAAACCGGGACTGATAATTATTATTATGAAATAGAGGTGAGCCGCGATGGCCGTAGTTTTTCAAAAGCTGCCATAATAAATAAACTCGCAAACGCAACAAACCCTGCTTACCATTTTAACTATGGACTTAAATCCGGTGACTTTGGCCGCTATTATTTTCGTGTTAAACAGCGTTGGCTTGATGGTTATTACCGTTATTCCGATATTAAATCGGTTGAATTTAGCAACCCGCTTTTTTCAACGGTAAGCATTTATCCCAATCCTTCTCACGGTAGTACAGGTATAAAATTCATTGCCGCAAAAGCCGGCAGCTATGCTGTCGAGATATCCAATGCAACCGGACAAGTGATATTCCGAAAAGAATTGCAGGTTGCTGAAACAGACTATAAACAATTACCATCCTTGCAAAAAGGAATGTATTATATAAAGATTACAGAGCTTTCAACGCATACTAATTGTATTCAGCAGTTGATTGTTCAATAAGTTTCTCACTAAGCAGTTTTGACTTGCCCTACAAACAACATCCCGTTTCCACGGGATGTTCTTGTTTTATTCCCCGGCATTAACTGCTATTTTTTGCCCAATGGTTAAATGCAAAGCCAATGTCGCCACGTGAAAAAATAATTGCTCACTTCGTACAGCCGGTTTTGGAAATAATTTATAACAAGTTGATACCACAATATAATTGTAAGACCTTGCTATGGTTCAGCCAACATCAAAAATTATCTCGCAATTACCAATCGGAAATTTTGCTTCACATCTTTTCCTTCAAGCTTCAAAATATAAATGCCATTTGAACATGACGATGGTACAGTAAGATTGAACTGCGTGGTTCCACTATTTATTTCCCGGCTCTTCTGCATCATCGTTTTGCCCGACATATCAGTAAGAACTATTTGAAGTTTTTGCGGCTGAACAAAATTTGTTTCAAGCCTGATGTTGTCGTTTACGGGATTATTTAACACTCTTACCATGTTGCGGCTATCATCTTTACGCAAGGCAATTACATTACTGTATGAGAATCTTTCTCCAGGCCTTATCCATTTTACACGATAAAAAACAATAGCGGCATTATCGTTATCATTGATTTGATATTGATTGCTGCCATTGCCGGCAATTGTTTTTACTTCATTGAACGTGTTTCCATTCCTGCTTTTTTCAAATGCAAATTTTGCATCCTGTCCTTCGTTAGCTGTGTGCAATTGCAAAACAATATCATCGCCTGTTCTTTTACCGGCAAACGAAACCCACTGTACCGGCAATACAGTACCACCAACTGTTCCAACCTTTAAACCATTTCCAAAACTTGCTACCCAAACTTCCTGGTTGTTGAAAGGATTGAAGAAAACCCGTTCAGGCTGGCGAAAAGGATAATTGCTGACCAGCGACCATGTTGGTGTAGTTGTATTCATGTCGTTGCTTATCCACAGGCCTTGCACTTCAGTTGTTAGATAAGCCTGCGTTGGTTGTACAGGATTAAATGTTATGGATGTAACTCTATCGAATTGTGAACCTGTAAGTTTAGTCCAAGATGTGCCACGATTAGTTGTTTTATACAACCCACCTAAACCATTTGGTGCGCCACCCCATCCGCTGAATACACATACATACCAGGTGTTTTGTGCAGGGTCGGCCGGATCAATAACAATATCTTTTGTCCAATAATACATGCCTGCATCCGAAACATCTGTCCATGTTGTAGCGACAGGGTCGTAAATAAAAACACCTGAGCTGGCAGTGAACGTACCACCGCTTGTTCGCCTTCCTGAATAAGTGCAAACAACTTTGCCATCGTTCAATACAATTATGCTTGCAGGATGCCCTTGTGTACGAGGTGGGTTTGGAAGTTTTGTCCATGTGGATGAAGCAAGATTATTTACATCATTCGTTACCCAAATTCCTCCCTGGCCTGCGCCGGCAGCGTAATGAATTACGCTTGCATACAAACGGTTCGTATTTGTTGGGTCTGTCGCCAGCCAAAAAACAGGATGATTAAATTGACGAAGCAATGTCCATGTAGCACCATTGTTGGTAGAATAAATAATCCTTCCACCAGCATCATTCGCATCTAATGTAGCATCCTGCAATCTTGTGCTTTGATACATATCGTGTATGCCCGATGTTCCTGCAAACAAGGTGTTGTTTGTAGTATGTTTTGCCAATCGATAAAGCGTATTGATGGTATGACCCGTGTAATCAAAGCTCCATGTGTTACCTCCATCGGTACTGCGAATACCGTTGATATCAGAAAAAGCAGCAAACAAATGATTGGCATCCTGCCAATGCAATTGCCAGCTTGTTGTATTTTCTAATCCAACGCTATGGTAGTATTGTTTAGCAGGTGTTGGTGAACCTGCAGGATGTTCATCTCCCGCACTTACATAAGCCTGGCTCCAGTTAACACCACCATCAATTGTTTTATGAACAAAACCAAAATCGCTGAATAAAACTTTGTTGGAATTATTAGGTGCTACGGTAATTCCGAAACACGATTCGCCATAACCCCAGCCTCTGTCACCACCTTGCCCCGACCAACCGGTACGAATGTTTTGATTACTGCTTGTAAGAAAAACCTTGCTCCACGATGTACCGGCATTGGTTGTTTTCATAACCAAATTGCCGCCTGTTGTTCCATCGCTTCCGCCAAGATAAATTGTGTTGATATCGTTTGTTGCGGCGCCAACAAACATCACAAAATCGTTGGTGAAATTGATGCCGGTTGTTTTAGCGACCCATGTATTTGTACCTACATCCATTGAGTAAACACCTTTGGCAAAATTGTAATAATCATACGGTGGCATGCCGTTATAAATATCTCCGGTGTTTGCCGTAATGCAGAAGAAACGTGTGATGCCACCGGCCTTCGCACCTGCAAAAGAAAAAATGGCTTGTCCTGCAGTTATTCCTGAAGTGGACAACATAGCGAAAGAATTACCGCTGTTGGAAGAATGTAGAACGCCTTCGTTTGTGCCAATGTAAATATTTGCACCATCGAAGAACACACCTGCCAACGTAATGCCTGAGCCGGAATTAGCAGCCGTTTTTATCAGGCTAAAACTATTTCCGTTGTTCGATGAAAAGTATAAGGCGTTATAATAGTTTATTATGATTCTTCCGGGATTATTATAGTCGGCTTTCAAGGAATATACATCATCACCAGGTTGTGGTTCTGTTGTAATAGCTGTCCATGTTGTGCCGCCATCAAGTGTGCGAACAGGATAATTAATATTCCCATCGTTGGCGGTGCAGAATGCGATATTGCTGTTGCTGGTAAATTCGTAAGTGCTAAAACTGCTTACTTGTAATTTATTGAAATGCACTTGTGAGTAAGTAGCACCAAAATCAGTGCTGTGAAATAATTGGCTCATATCACAGGCCACATAAAATTCATTATCGTTTGCAGGATTAATAGTTGGAAAGAATAATGCACCGCCGCCGCCAACACCTCGTGATTGCCATGAGGATGGTTGAGAAAAAGAAATATTTGCTGTAAATAAAAAAAAGAAAGCAATAGCTAAGCCGAAGCAGAATTTTTTCATAAGAATGTCGGGGTGGTTTAAAATCTTGCCTTGAATTGCAGCAAATTTTTAGCCATGAAATACGAAAGCAGCGACGATGGTAAAAGCAATTATCAAATTGCGTAAAAGTGCAGGAATTGTTACGCCATTGAAGGTGAACTTTTTGAGTATATAACCGTAAACGAAACTGAATTATGAAAAAAATCAGAGCCTCCCATACAACTCCCTCAGCTTTTCCCTTGTCATCTTCTTCTCCCAATCCTTACCTAATGCATTTTCCCAAAGTGGTTTCATACCCAGAGATACATTTATCATGGTATCAAACTGGTCTTCGCTTAAATCCTTGCAAATGCCTTGCGGAATGTGGATGCCATTTTTCTCCACCATGCGTTTGAATTCAGCAACGCCTTCGGGATAATATTCTTCAAGGTGATTCATTACAATGCAATTTCCAATGCCATGTTTTGTTCCTAACAAATAACTGAGGCCATAGCTTACTGCATGTGCCACGCCAACCTGCGAATAAGCAATGCTCATTCCGCCTGCATAAGAAGCCATCATTAATTTATCATCACATTCATTATCCCATGTTTCTTTCTCTAAAAAAATATAACGGCAAAGATCAAGTGCTTTTTCGCCATAACTTTTGCTGAACTCATTTAAGTAAGTGCCGGTTAAACTTTCAATACAATGGATGTAGCAATCCATGCCGGTATAAAAACGTTGATTAACCGGCGCATTCGACGTCAACTCCGGATCTAAAACAATTTGATTGAATGGAGTAAAATCAGAGTTCATTCCAAGCTTTCTTGTTGGTCCGGTAAGTACGGTGGTGCGACTAACTTCGGCACCGGTACCACTTAAAGTTGGAATACCTGCTTTGTAAACGCCAGGGTGTTTTACCAAATCCCATCCCTGGTAATCGGCCGAAGAACCAGGATTATTCATCATTAACGAAACCGCTTTTGCCAAATCAAGCGTTGAACCACCGCCAATGCCAACAATTCCACTTACCATTCCAAACTCATCCTTTAATTCATCGGCCAAAGAATCTACATATGCTGTCTTGGGTTCATCGTTCACATCTACAAAAACAATTTTATCTCCGCTGTGTAAAGGTATTCGGGCCGGAAGCTCTTTACCTTCGAAAAAATGGTCAACCAAAAAAATCATAGGTGAATCATTCTTACGTTGTGACTTTAAAATATCACCTAACTGGTTAAAAGAGCCACGGCCAAATACCACATTGTCTACCAGTTTTAAATTACGGAATGTGCTCATAGTGGCGCAAAGGTAAACAGCAGATGACCGTGATCATGAAGGATTATAAGGCACGAAACTAGATGGGAAGCCTATCTTTTAACAAGCTCTCTAAAAAATTCTCAATTTTCCATTCTCAATTTTGGCTTCTCTCCCCTACCTTCGCCGTCCTTTCACAAAACCAACGGGTGTGGTGACCTGTAGGTACAACTGAAACAAGCCCGGTTCTCCCCGGACTATTTAGCAAACGTGAAAAAACTTATTTAAAAATGAAACGTACATTTCAACCCCATAATCGCCGCCGTAAAACTGTTCACGGTTTTCGTAAGCGTATGCAAACAGCTAATGGCCGCAAAGTATTAGCAAGCCGTCGTGCCAAAGGCCGTCATAAGCTGACTGTAAGCGACGAAAGAAAGCTGAAGTAATTCGGCTTTAGGAGTACACTAAATTTTTTCAATAGCCTCCGCAAACGGAGGCTATTTTATTTTTAACCATGCCTAAGCGCTTTGGATTTTCAAAAGCCGAACGATTAAAAAGCCGAAAGCAGATAGATGAATTGTTTGCTAAAGGAAAATCAATAACCGTTTTCCCGGTTAGAGTCATTTATCAATTTTCATCGTCGGAAGTTGGATCTTTACAAGTTGGCGTTTCTGCAAGCAAAAGGCATTTTAAAAAAGCCGTTGACAGAAACCGTGTAAAAAGATTATTGCGTGAAGCTTATCGTTTACAAAAAGAAGAATTGGTGCAGCAAGTAAAAGCGTCTAAAAAAGCAGGGAATGTTTTTTTTATTTATACAGATAAAACCATTGCTGATTTTGAAACGATAAAAGCCGCAATGAACAAATGTTTACAGCGATTGAACAACCTCATACAAAGTGAAAACCCTTCTTAGAATATTGGCCTTCCCTTTCATTGCCCTGATAAAAATTTATCAATGGGTTATTTCCCCCTGGCTTGGTCCGAAGTGCCGTTTTACCCCAACCTGTTCTCAATATGGCCTGGAGGCTTTTAAAAAACATGGCGTGTTTAAAGGCTTGTGGTTAACAGCAAGGAGAATTGTTAAATGTCATCCCTGGGGAAGTAGTGGGTATGACCCGGTGCCATGAAACTAATTAGCAATAAAATTGACAGAATATCAATTCGGTATACCTACAAATTCATTCTTGGAAACCAAACGCCTCGAAATGTCACTGGTCCAATATTGGGAATAACATGATGCTCATCCAAAAGCCTTACATAAACATCCTCTATTACTTCTACTTCCTCTTTTAATTTTTCAAGAGCTTCAAAAGCATGAAGTTTCACAAAGTTTAGCAGAATTAATTCTTTTGCTTCTTTTACTGATATTGCAGTTACACCAACATTTAATGGGCCATAACGCCATTCTGGATAAAGAACAAACCAATATCTTTTAAGCATAAAGCTTTTTGACATTAAACTTGGTAAAATACTTTGCTTTGGTTTACTCGCTAGTAAGAATTGTTGAAAAGTATACAGACCTGCAAATGTGCGACGCAACGAAAGTTTAATAGTAGTACTTCAGCTTAGTACATAAAAAAACTCAACCATCATGATTGAGTTTTGTAAAATTTATATTCATCGTTCTATTGCATCCTTATCATATTTCCATTCGGCATATTCTTGCGCATTTCTTCCATCATCTTTTCTCTTTCTGTGGCAAATTCTGCGGCGGTTATTTTTTTACCATCTTTGGGTTCTTTAATCTTGTTAGCAGAAACCTTTGGCGAAAACTCGATGGCTTTTGTTATAGCTTGTCCATTGTTTACATCTAATTCAAGAATCAATCCCGGTAATTGTCCCGAATAATTAGGGCCTGCAGGTACCGGAACGTCAGTAGTGTACCAGGCAATCACTTTTACCGTATCGTTCATCATTTCTCTTTTCATTTCGCCATTTTCCATGGTGATACGCGGACGTTGAACAATTGTGCTGCCGGTAGCTTTGCGGGCCACGAAATTCAGGATAGGTTTTGTTTCGTCGCTCATCTTCCACTGGAGTTTGGTCAACGTGTCTGTTACAACAAAACTTTTTTCCATAATCTCACGCTGGTCAACTCTGGTAGCTTTTGCAAAATCAACATAGGTTACCTCATTTACATTCACGCTACGCATTTGAATTACTGCGCCGCCACCTGAAAATGTATTAGTGCCACCACCTTCATCAGCTGCATTGGGCAAAAACTGATAAAGCGAATGTTGCGGTGTAAAAAGAAGTTCATACTGGTCGGTGCGGCTTTTAGGCATTTGGTCCATTTGAGCCTGGATTTCGGGTGGCAGGTTTCCGCCTCCGCCCATTGCTACCCGCATATTACCTAAGCGCATAGTGCGTTCGTAAACCACTTTGCCTTCCTTAACAGCAGTAGGGCTGGAAAGTTTGCCGTCGATATTTTGAGCGCCGGCAAATAAGGCAGAACAAGCAGCAATCAATGTTAGAAATTTTTTCATAATCAATTCATTTGTTCAAATGTAGAAGGCTAAATTAGGACATGTTGTTAACAGGCGTTGAAACAAGGTTAATAATGGTTAAGGAAGTGATAAGCGGCAGTTGAAAAGGGTATTTTTGTTGAGATGCGCACAATGAAAAATATTAAGTGGATGCCTCTTTTAATGGTGGTAACTATTATAGCTATTACAGGCTTCCAGGTGTATTGGATAAATAAATCGTTTGAACGTGAGGAACGTACATTGGAAATGCGTACCAATATGATGTTTCGCGAAACCATGCGAAATTTACAGGCAGCCAAATTAAAACTAGACAAACTAACGGCAAACCAGGATTCATTATTTGGAACGGCAAATACCAAGGTTCTTATTCAACGTGAATTAAAAGGAAAGAGCCATCTGCAAATACTTCCCAGGGAAAAAATGGCAAGCATGGTTGATATCATCATGCAGAAAACGGGTGATTCATCTAAACCAAGATTAGTACTTCGCTCAAGAGGTGATAGTCTTCAAAGATTTGAACAACCTATTTCGCCACGGCAAAACCGCATCATGCAATTTTTGTATGATGTAGATTCGTTGCAGGATTCTATACGGGTTAAAGAAGTAGAATCGGCTTATGCAAAAAGGTTAGATGAACAAAAGATGGATGTTCCTTTCACGATTAGCCGTGTAGAAACAAAAGACTCAATTGATAAACCGGTTTTTCATGAAGTGACATTGGGCTTTGCACATCCTATTACTTACAAGCTTAAGTTAGGCGATACATTTCCTTACTTACTAAATCGCATCTCCTCGGCCATTTTATTTTCCTTGTTTCTTGTAGGTTTTACCATTCTGTCATTCACACTCTTGTATCGCAATCTTTTACGTCAGAGAAAATTAGCGGATATAAAAAATGAATTTATTTCTAACATCACGCATGAATTAAAGACTCCTATAGCTACGGTTAGTGTTGCTATTGAGGCATTGCGAAATTTTAGTGCTTCGCTTAATCCGCAAAAAACAAAAGAGTATTTGGATATCTCCGCTAACGAATTACAACGGTTGTCACTGCTTGTTGATAAAGTGCTGAAGCTTTCGATGTTTGAGAAAAAAGAAATTGAATTAAAGTACGAGCCATTGAATATGCGTCAACTGGTAGATGAAGTAACATCTTCTATGCGCCTGCAGTTCGAAAAAAGAAAAGCTGACGTTAACGTGCAAACAGCAGGAGATACAACATTAGAAGGCGACAGGCTACACCTTGTAAGTGTGTTATTTAATTTAATGGATAATGCTTTGAAATATTCCAACGGCCATCCAAAATTAGATGTGAATATTTCGGAAGCCGGCAACGACTTACAATTAATTGTTGCCGATAACGGTATTGGCATACCCCAGGAATATCATAACCGCATTTTTGAAAAATTCTTTCGTGTGCCGCATGGCGATCTGCATAACGCAAAAGGATATGGCCTTGGCCTTAGTTACGTGGCGCATGTGGTAGAACAACACAAAGGAAACATTAAGGTAGAATCTAACAATGAAAGCGGCAGTCGCTTTATTATTTCCCTCCCGAAAAAGGCTGCTTAAACTTCTTCCTTAAATTTAGGCTATGAAGAAGACGAAAGTTTTGTACGTAGAAGATGAAACCTTCTTAGCCAAAATTGTAAGTGAAACTTTGGAAAGCCGTGGCTATGATGTGATTCTTGAAGAAGATGGGGGGAAGGCTGTTCAAAAATTTTCTGAAGTAAAACCTGATGTATGTGTGCTGGATATTATGCTTCCCAACAAAGACGGCTTTGCTATTGCCGATGAAATAAGGGATAAGAATTCCGAAGTGCCTATTATTTTTTTAAGTGCCAAATCGCAAACAACGGATGTTATAAGTGGTTTTAAAAGTGGCGCTAATGATTATATACGCAAGCCGTTTAGTATTGAAGAATTGATTGTTCGTATTGAAAATGTATTACGCCATAAACCCGCTGACACCAGCGATGTGGAAGAAGTTACCATCGGCGCTTATGTTTTTAACCTGAAAAGGCAAACACTAAATCATACCGATGAACAAAAAAAGCTTTCCTACCGCGAAAGCGAGTTGCTAAGGCTTTTATACGAAAGCCGTGATAAAATTGTAGAACGCAGCGAGATATTGACCCTTCTTTGGGGAAGCGATTCTTTTTTCAACAGCCGCACTCTTGATGTGTACATTACCAAGCTTCGCGGTTATCTTAAACTTGACCCCACTATAGAAATCATCACCATTAAGGGTATTGGCTACCGTTTTGTTTCAAATTAGGTTCCGATAAGTAAAGTCTTTGGCTACTGGCGAGTTTTATTCGTCGCATGGCACAGCTTTCGTATCGCTTCCTGTATGCAAACTGTCAGGCGAAAAAAATGGAGACGCATCGGCATTATTGCTGCTCTCATATTACTGTTATTCTTTGCGGCCATACTTGTGTTAGCCAATTTTTATGTAGAACCCGTTTTGCGAAAACGTTTGCATACTTTAATCATTGATGGTTCGGATAGTTTATACACCTATAAACTTGAATCATTAAACGCAAATATTTTTGGTGGCAATATAGAAGTTAGAGGTTTGCATGTAAGTATTGATAGCAACCGTTATCATTTATTGAAAAGCAAAAACGCATTGCCTGCGTTAATCATGCAACTTGATATCCAAAGAGCAAGCATTAAAGGAATCGGCATTTTTTCCTTATTGTTCAGCAAAAAAATTTTCATCGAAGAAATTTCCTCTAAACAAGCAGATATAAAACTCCTGCGCAATTTTAAAAAAGAAGACAGCTCGACCACCGTTACAAAAAATAAGCAACCACTTTGGAAAACATTGCAGCCAAATATTAAAGACATTTCGATTGATAAAATAAAGCTTGAGGGCATAAAGCTCTTATATCGCAACACTGAAGAAATTGATGCGGCCAAATTGCAGTTTGACCGTTGCGATGCCGTATTTGAAAATATAAGAATTGACAGCGCTTCCATTACTGACACAAGCCGCATAGGTTATGTCGAAAATTTTTCATTCCGGTTAAATGATCTCAAGTTTCGTACACCGGATTCTTCCTATAAATTGAAAGCAGAATGGATAGCTTATAATTCTGCGCAACGACTGTTGCAGATTGATAGCTTTAAACTTCAACCCACTTTAGATAAAGAAGAACGCAACGACAGCTTACGTAAATCATGGTACACAATAATTTTTGATAGAGTTGATTTTGTGGGCCTGCGTCTTGACCGTTACTTGCGTTTTAATCGTGCAGAAGCGGATAGCGTTGTTTTCCAAAACCCTAAGATTTCTATTTTCCAGGATAAGCAGGGATTAAGAACTTATAAAAGCAAAATAGGGCACTATCCTCACCAGGAACTTTTAAATGCAGATGCCGTCATTGATATAAAAAAATTTATTGCGCATAATATGCAGGTAAGCGTGACGGAAAAGCAGGAAGAGAGCAGGGAGGAAGGAACAATTGAATTAGATGATTTAGAAATCGCAGTGGATAACATTGTAAACGACCCGGTATTAATTAAGCGAAATCCTATTAGCGTAGCTACTGCCACCGGGAAAATAATTGGTAGTCCTGTGCAAGCTTATTTCCGTTTTTTTCTTGACTCTGCAGAAGGAAAGTTTGATGTGAAGGGAACGTTGCAACATGTAACAGCTAAGCAAGTCAACCCGCTTTCCACTGCACTTGCCAATGTAGAGGTGCCCTCGGCTAATATTCAACTGATAGATTTTTTTGTAAGAGGGGATGACTTTGGCGCAAGCGCTAATGTTCAAATGAAGTACGACAATTTATCCGTTGTTTTTTTGAAAAGAGATAAAGAAACCGGCGACAACACTACCCGAAAATTTCTTACAGAGCTGCTGAACAAATATGCTATCTACACTTCTAACCCGATAGGCGGGATTGAACGGCAGGCATCCGGAATAAAAGTAGCCCGTCTTACTACGCAATCTTTTTTTGGTATTATATGGCAGGCTGTATTTGCAGGAATGCAGAACATCATGCTAAAGACGGGGCAGGGCAATTAATACGGAAATGAGGAAGAAAAAGTGCAACTTAAATTCTACACAATCAATTAGCTGATAGGCATCATTCTTGGGTTATAGGGTTTGAATCAAAAAGAAAAATCATGGAAGTAACAGCAGCAGTGTTGTATGATGGTCACTTAGCACATTACGATGTGCAGGTAGGAAATGGAAGAGAATGCTACGCTCAGCTTTCCAGCTATAATGGTAATCCAACTCATCAACCACCACGCACTATAAAACTTACGAAAGAAGGAAGGCATTGGGTAAGCAGCGACGTTGATAATCGCTTATCAGATGACTTAGGCTACGCAGTGGAGTTAAAGGCAAAACCAATTATGGAGGGTAGGAGAAGAATGGGCGGGCATCCTGCAGAATAACATATAAAATTTAGGCGGGCAATAATACTTTAAAGGTTGCTCCAATACCAGGCTGTCCTTCTGCGGCTACATAACCGTTATGGTTTTCAACAACCTTTTGTACAATAGCCAGCCCAACACCTGTACCAGCATACTCAGTTCTGCCATGCAAACGTGTAAAGATGTTGAATATCCGGTCTGCATACTGTTGTTCAAACCCTATCCCGTTGTCTTTTACCTGGAGCAGGTAAAAAAGTTTTTCCCGGTCTTCTGCAGCAATGGTAAAACCTGATTCTGCACCACTTACCTGCCTTGAACTTATTTGTATAAGTGGCGCCACATTCGGTTGATGATATTTCAAAGCATTGCTTATCAGGTTCTGCAGAAGTTGTTGAAACTGCCGCCTGTTTCCCTGAATTGCGGGCAAATCTTCGACTTCCACTTTGGCTTGCTTCTCTTCAATAAATAATTCAAGATCTAATAAAACTTTCTGAACTTTTTCACCAAGATTCACCAATTCTATTTCCTGCGGTTTTCTGCTTACATGCGAAAACTCTAGAAGATCCTCTACAAGAATTTGCATCCTCTCGGCTGATGTTATCATTCGTTGAAACAGGTTGCTTTCTGTTTCATTCATGCGGGTCCCTAACATTTGTCTCAAACGGTCGGCAAATGTGTGAATTTTTCTCAACGGCTCCTTCAGGTCGTGAGATGCAGCATGTGCAAAATCTTCAAGATGGGCATTAGAACGTTCCAAAGCTCTGACAGTATGTTCCAATTCCAACTGCGATTTACGAAGCGAACTATAGTCGGTTAATGTAACAAGGAGTTGCTCATCAATTTTTACAGTTTGCAGGTCAAGGTAAAAATCATGGCCATCTAAATTGTAATGAATTTCTGTGCGCTGTTGCTCACCTGTTTCGAAACAACGCTTGTACAACTCAAATTCTCCGTTAGTTAGATAACCGGGAAACCATTTAACACCAAGTTCTCCTTCTAACGCTTCAGGTGATTGTCCTGCATATTGCGATATTGTTGTATTGACCATTACAAAACGAAAATCAATGATCTCTCTTTTGTCATTATACTCCGGCGCAAACGTAAACATGCCCGTTTGTGCAGCATCAAAAACAGTTCGTAGTGTAGTAGCAGCTTTTTCTAATTGTAGTTGAGCTTCTTTAATATTAGTTACATCAGAAAAAATGTGTATCAGGTGATCATCATCCAATTTCGAAACAGTAAGTTCCAGCCATCGGCCGGTTGACTGCATCTCGTATTGCATAACAAAGGGTTCTCCTGTTTCCAATGTTTTTATACAGGCCTGGTAATAAGGAGAATCAATGATATCAGGCTCAATTTCAGTGGCCCGTTTAGATAGATAAATGTCTTTAGGCAGCCCGATGTATTTTACAGCGGCATCATTTGCTAGGATAGTAAGCGCATCAACAACCTTCCCGCTTTCGTCACGAAAAACCTGGCTAACAGATATTCCGTTAGATGAGTTGAGGAGGATATTATCAAGAAGGCTTTTTTGTTCTTCGAGTTGCTGTGATTTTTCTTTCAGCTCTTCTGTTTGAAGTTCCAGTTGTTTTATGATGCGATTTTCTTCTGTGCGGTCTTCAACAACACTCAACACTCCATCGCGAAGCTTTGTCCTTAATAAACGGGCATATTTATTCCGGATGGGATTGTAAACATCTCTTTTTACATTGTTGTTCGTAATAAACACTTCAGCCAGTTCCTGAAGAGAAGCTTTGCGCAATGATTCACTGATAAGTGGCGATGTTGAAAGATGAAGACCTTTGTATTGGATTGATGTTAGGTTCAGATAGTTGAGACCTGCCTCGTTGCAATATGTGTATTGGAAGTCTATGATGACCCTGCCATCATTATCCCAAACAGGTGTCATCCAAAAAATGGCTTGTGGCAGTGCGCCGTAAAGTTCATCGAATAATTGACTATCCAGTTTGGGTTCGCTCACGGGATGGTTGATTGAAAAACGAAGTCACAAATTACGGGTTTATGATTTTAGATAAAAGCCCCAGGACCGGAAGAGGTTAAATCGGTGATGACTCTTTGCCAAAGTGTTGTAAAAAGAAAAAGACCACAGTTGTGGTCTTTTCGTGGTGTGGGCCGGGATCGAACCGGCGACACAAGGATTTTCAGTCCTTTGCTCTACCGACTGAGCTACCGCACCATCCTTCCGCAAAAGCGGGCAGCAAAAATAGGGAACTAAGAGTAAAAAAGAGTGAAAGAGGGAAAGAGTTTTTTGAGAATCTCACTCACTTTTGTCTCATTTTCTCTTTTGTTTTCTCTTGATACTAGTTACCATAAACACTTAAAAACTTAATGCGCATAATCTTCAACTGTTCCCAATTATAATTACTATCGGATAGTTCCTGTTGCGCAACATCCAATGACGATGTTTCGCAACCTTTGAAATAATCCATGATTTCTTCCTGCTCGTATTCGTCCAACATATCTACAATGGCGTAGTCTAAATTCAGCTTAGTACCCGATGCGGCAATTGTTTCCATCTCTTCAAGCAAAGCCTCAATACGCAAATCTCTATTCTTAGCAATGTTTTCCAGCGGTATTTTTTTGTCTACCTGCTGAATAATATGCACTTTATTACTGCTTTTATTCACTACACTCTTCATCACAAAATCATCCGGCTTCTCAATGTTATTTTCTTCAACATATTGAGCAATGACATCAATAAAGGGCTTGCCGTAACGAATAGCTTTGCCCTTGCTTACTCCCTGGCATTTTTCTAATTCAGCCGTAGTTGTAGGATACATCGTGGCCATATCCTGCAGCGAGTTTTCAAGGAAAATGACAAACGGAGGAAGGTTTTTTTTCTTTGCTTCTTTCTGGCGAAGCTCTTTCAACAGTTCAAATAGTTTATCGTCTAAGGAAGCGCCGGCAGTTTCATCTGCAGTTCCCTCTTCATCGTCCTCATTAGCGTCGTCATAAAGATGGTTTAGAATAACCGGGAAGGATTTTGGTTTTTTAAAAAACTCTTCGCCTTTTTTTGTCATTTTTAAAACACCATACTCTGTAATGTCTTTTTGCAATAAACCATCGAGCAACATCTGGCGAATAAGAGAATTCCAGAAATGGTCTGATTGGTCCTTACCGATTCCAAATTCTGCTAATCCATCATGGCGAAACATTTTCACCTGCGGTGATAGATATCCGGTAATAACTTTTACGGTATAGTCGGTGGCAAAACGTTCGTCTAAAGCCTTAATTACTTTAATAGCCTGGATTACATTGTCTTTTGCTTCTACTTTTTCTTTCGGATGCCTGCAGTTATCGCAGTTGCCGCAATTTGGCTCGGTGTATTCTTCTCCGAAATAACTCATTAAAATTTTCCTTCTGCACACACCACTTTCGGCGTACGAAACAGATTCATTAATAAGTTGAGCGCCTACTTCCCTTTCGGTTAAAGGCTTGTCACGCATCAGGTGTTCCAACTTTGAAACATCTTTATGCGAATAATAAAGAATACATTTTCCTTCCAGTCCATCACGGCCGCCACGGCCTGTTTCCTGGTAATAATTTTCAATTGATTTAGGAATGTTATAGTGAATTACAAAACGGATATCTGGCTTGTCGATACCCATCCCGAAAGCTATCGTGGCAACAATCACTTGTACATCTTCATTCAGAAACTGGTCTTGTCTATCCGAACGAAGTTTTGAATCTAAGCCGGCGTGATATGCTACTGCTTTAATACCATTCGCCATTAGCATGTCGGCCAATTCTTCAGTCGTTTTCCTATTGAGAGTATAAATAATTCCGCTTTTGCCCTTATTCTGCACAATGAACTTCGCTATGCTTTTTAGCGTGTCGTCTTTCTTAATTTTTGGCAGGATTTCGTAATAAAGATTTGGACGATTGAAAGAAGAAATGAAAATATTTGGGTCGCGAAGACCAAGATTTTTTACGATATCTGTCTGAACTTTCGGGGTTGCTGTTGCTGTCAGGGCCACAACTGGTGAAGAAGGACTCATTTGGTCCATCATTTCCCGCAAGCGGCGGTATTCAGGGCGGAAATCATGCCCCCATTCCGAAATACAATGTGCTTCATCTACCGCGAAAAATGAAATCTCAAGATCAGAAAAAAAATCAAGGTTATCCTGCTTTGTAAGCGTTTCCGGTGCCACATACAACATTTTTGTACGGCCCGATTTTAAATCATCGTGAACTTCTTTTATTTCTTTTTTGGTAAGTGTAGAATTTAAAAAATGAGCTACATCATCCTTACTACTATAGCTGCGCACAAGGTCAACCTGGTTTTTCATCAGGGCAATCAGCGGGCTTACTACAATGGCTACACCAGGGCTAATCATTGCCGGTAATTGATAACACAGGCTCTTACCGCCGCCGGTTGGCATAATAACAAAAGTGTCTTTGCCCGAGAGCAGGGAATTTATCGCATTCTCTTGTTGTCCTTTAAAGTCTTTGAAACCGAAATGGGCTAACAAGGCTTTCCTAAGGTCAATATTGGAACCAGTGGTTTTAGCTTTGGCTTTGGTGGTTTTTGTGGGAGTCTTTTTAACTGTTGGCATCATCAAAATCAATTTATGCTTTTAAAAAAGCTTTTCTTTAAATCCTTACTCAATTACAAAAGGAAGAAACAGCGCTTAACTCTTTTCACTATTTAAGATAAGAAAAAGGCAGCTACAGAAGGCTGTTTTCATTGGGCTGTAATCAAAAGGGAAACGAATTTAACCCCGGAAAAATTCTTTAGTAGCAGAAAATAGTTAAAATGACAACTAATTACAGAGAACCATGAGTTTCGTTATAACAACTAGAATTTATCTTAGAAAAAGCTCGTGTAAACCCTTAGAGACTGCAGCAAAAAGACAAATGACCAGAAAGATATGTTTCGTTGCCCGTTTAAATCCCTGGCAATCCTTTTTCAAATCCTGACTATCTGCGGCTATTTTTGCCCTCTTGAAAACGAGTGCTACTATGAGTCAAACGGCAGTTAGAACCATCGAAATGGAGGCTACTGCTGTAAAAGGCCTGGCTAACCTGCTGGATGAAAGCTTTGAACAAGCCATTAACCATCTCGAGGGCTGCAAGGGACGCATTGTTATAAGTGGTATTGGAAAAACGGCTATTATCGCTCAAAAAATTGTCGCAACGCTTAACTCCACCGGTTCGCCTGCTATTTTTCTGCATGCTGCAGATGCCATTCATGGCGATCTTGGGATCATTCAACAGGAAGACATTGTCATCATCGTAAGCAAGAGTGGCGAAAGTTCAGAGATAAAAGTGTTAGTTCCCCTCATCAAGAATTTTGGTAATTGCCTGATGGCTATTACGGGCAATACGGCTTCATATCTCGCAAAAAAAGCTGATTTTGTTTTTAATACTACCGTAGAAAAGGAAGCCTGCCCCAATAACCTTGCACCCACTACCAGCACGACGGCCCAAATGGTTATGGGAGATGCGATTGCTGTGTGCCTGATGGAAAAACGAGGGTTTGCCATGGAAGATTTTGCAAAACTTCATCCTGGCGGAACGCTGGGTAAAAAATTGTATTTGCGTGTTACCGATCTATATATTGATAATGAGAAACCCGAAGTAAAAGCTGATCAGCCGGTAAAAGAGGTGATAATGGAAATGACAAGAACAAGGCTTGGAGCAACGGCAGTTACAGGAACGGATAGAAAATTGTTGGGAATAATTACCGATGGGGATTTAAGACGCATGCTGCAAAAAAGCGACAGTATAGGCCAAATACTGGCGAGAGATATTATGAGTCATAGCCCGAAAACTATTAGCCCGGACGAGATGGCCGTAAATGCACTGGATGTTATGCGAAACGCCGAAATAACACAATTAGTAGTTGCAGAAAATGGTATTTACCTTGGTATTTTACATCTGCATGATTTAATAAGAGAAGGCTTGATATAATGCGATTATGCCATCACCAATCAATGAACCCGAAGAAAGAATGACCAACCAAATGCCCGACAACAAGAATATTTATGTAGCCATTATGGCTGGAGGAATCGGAAGCCGCTTTTGGCCCGTAAGCCGTGTAGATCACCCAAAACAATTCCTGGATTTATTGGGTACCGGCAAAACGCTGATTCAACAAACATTCGACCGTTTTGCCAACCTGGTGCCTGCAGAAAACATTTACGTGGTAACCGCTGACGAGTATATAGATATTACCAAAGAGCAATTGCCGCAATTACCTGCAGAAAATATTGTCGGCGAGCCTTTTCGCAAAAACACAGCGCCTTGTATTGCCTATATTTCTTTCAAACTGCGGCAGATTAATCCTGATGCATCGTTGATTATTGCTCCTGCCGATCACCTGATTTTGCAGGAAGAGAAATTTTTAGAAGTGTGTAATGATGCGTTGAAGTTTGTCAATCACTTTAATGCACTTGTTACAATTGGCATTAAGCCCAGTTATCCCAATACTGGTTATGGATATATCCAGCACGATGATCTTGAAGCTACCCCCGGTGTACACAAAGTAAAAACCTTTACAGAAAAGCCCAATTTAGAACTGGCAAAAACCTTTATAAAAAGTGGTGATTTTCTTTGGAATTCGGGAATTTTTATTTGGCGGGTTAAAAATGGTATTGATGCTTTTCATAAGCATATGCCGGAGATGTACGAATTATTTCTAGCCGATGAGGATAAATTAAATACGGAAGAAGAAAAGGCTCTAATTGAAACTATTTACCCGCAATGTTCCAATATTTCTATTGATTTTGGCGTGATGGAAAAAGCGTCCAATGTATTTGTAATTCCTGCTTCTTTTGGCTGGAGCGATTTGGGCACCTGGAACAGCGCATGGGAAAATATGCAGAAAGACTATCTTGAAAATGCGGTGGCGGGAGAAAATGTAATTGTATTTGACACCACCAAATGCGTTGTACATGTACCTGATGAAAAATTAGTCGTGTTGCAAGGGCTTGAAGATTTTATTATAGCCGATACAAAGGACGTTTTGTTGATTTGCCATAAGAACAGGGAGCAGGAAATAAAGGAATACGTCGCAGAAGTGAAGAGGAACACCGGTGAAAAATTTTTGTAAGACGTAACCAACTGTGTCTTTTCCTGTCTTTCATGCATGTAACTTGGTTTAGCTTTATTTACCATTCAAAACGGACTAATCACGCCATGAATTTCAACAACATTTTATTTCTGGATATAGAAACGGTTTCTCAGCAGGGAGCTTATGCAGAACTTGACCCGGAGTGGAAAGAGTTGTGGGATTATAAAACAAAATATCTCATAAGAAATCCTGAAACCGAAAGTTCGGAAACGCTTTATCCACGGGCTGCTATTTACGCAGAGTTTGGAAAAATTATATGCATATCCTGCGGATACATTACAGGAACCGTTGATGATAAAAAACTTATCATTAAATCATATTCCAATGATGATGAAAAGGTTTTGCTCAAAGAATTTCGTTCTGTTTTAGACAATTGGGGGAAAGACAACGAAAGGGCAAGCGACGAAAACAGGAAGTATTTATGTGCGCATAACGGGAGAGAGTTTGACTATCCTTATATCTGTCGCCGCATGATTATTAACGGCATTGCGCTTCCTAAGATTTTAAAAATGCAGGGGAAAAAGCCATGGGAAATTTGCCATTATGATACAATGGAGCTTTGGAAATTTGGCGACTATAAAAATTTTACCTCTTTAAAATTACTCGCAAAGGTTTTGGGCATACCCTCACCCAAGGATGATATTGATGGCAGCATGGTAAACGAAGTGTATTATGCACAAAAGGATGTTGAACGCATTGTTGAATACTGCCAGAAAGATGTAATAACACTCACACAAGTATTGTTACGTTTTCATTGCGAGCCGCTGATAAAACAAGAGAATATTGAGATTAAAACACTGAGAAAAACTGGTGTATGAGCAAACGCATCAACATTAGCTCCGGAGCCATTTGGGAAGATAAAGTTGGCTATAGCCGTGCTGTAAAAGTTGGTAATTATATTGAAGTCAGCGGAACAGTTGCTTCGGACGAAAATGGAAACGTCATCGGTAAAAACAATCCATACGAACAAACAAAATACATTCTTCAAAAAATAGAAAAAGCATTGATTAAAGCCAGTGCTTCCTTAAATGATGTGGTACGAACAAGAATGTTTGTAACAAATATTTCGCTGTTTGAAGAATATGCGAAAGCTCATGGCGAATTCTTTTCTCAGATAAAACCCTGCACTTCGATGGTTGAAATAAAAGGCCTTGTTTCTCCGGATTATCTGATAGAGATAGAAGCAACAGCTATCATGCAAGATTAATGTGCTTTTGCTGCAGGTAAGATTTTTTTATTGCCACACCTATTCCAAAAAACGATTGACCTGTTCTTTCTTTTACACTCTGATATTGATTAGTGAATTCATAAAACACAAATTCATCTGTCTTCTCTTTTAGTTGCCCCCATAACTTCTGTACACCAGGACAAATCACACTGACAATATCATGTAAAACAATAATTCCTGCCTTGTTGTTCACTACTTCATAATCATTTCTGCATTCGACTTCTTCGTGGTTGCCGTCAATTAAAACCAGGTCAAAATATTTTTCTTTTTGCACCAAATCTTTAAAGCGTTCTGTCTGGCTATCGCATTGAAAAAAACGGGCAGCCCTGTTCGTCTTACTATATTTTACCACGGAAGGAGAATATCCAAGGTCAACGCCAATTGCTTTTTTTATGGGATAAAATTTCTGCAGGAATTCAACGGTAATAACAAATGTACCTCCATGCCGAACACCTATTTCCAGGTATGATTCAATTTTCAATTTCGAGAGTAATACAAGATAATGGCTGAATTGATTAGGGTATTGCCAATAAAACAATCCCTTGCCTGTATAGGGATACATTTCTTCCGGTAATTGGTAGAGTAATTCATTATTTAATCCTAACTGTGGCAATACACAATGCTCAAGTTTTGCAGGGTTAGATAAGACTTCAATGCCTGTATCGTTTATCAACTTTATCGCCGATAAATCAATCTCCTTCATTCTCTCCCATTTCAATCGTAAAAGGGTGGCAACAAACCATTCGGGAAGAACTCTTTTTAAAATCACTTTAAAGCGATGCGCCAAATGCATGATGTAAATATATTCTCCTGCACGACGGCATAGTTCAATTAGTTTTGCATCTCTTAAAATATCGCCGTGAGTACAGTTCAGATACAAAGCAAACTACCCAACGTAGGCACTACCATATTTACTACAATGAGTGTACTTGCCTCGCAGCATAACGCCATCAATCTTGGACAAGGCTTTCCTGATTTTCCAATGAATGAAGAATTAGTGGCGCTTGTTAATGACGCCATGCTGCAGGGATTTAACCAATATACCCACATGAACGGTTACATTCCTTTACGTGAAGCCATTGCTGAAAAAGCGGAGTATCTGTATCAAAGCAAAATAAATCCTGATACGCAAATAACGGTTACCCCGGGAGGCACTTATGCCTTATACACAGCGCTGACAACTATTCTGCAGCCTGGAGATGAAGTGATTGTCTTTGAGCCTGCGTATGATAGTTATATTCCTGCTATTGAATTGAATGGCGCAAAAGCGATAACAGTACAACTCACCTTTCCCGGATATAAAATTGACTGGAGTGAAGTGAAGAAAAAGATTAGTGAGAAAACGAGGGCTATTATGATTAACTCGCCCCATAATCCAACCGGAAGCGTTTTATCACATCATGATATTGAAAATTTGCAAGCCCTGGTGACGGATACGCAGATTATTATCATTTCTGATGAGGTATATGAACACCTGATATTTGATGGTCATAAGCACGAAAGCATTTTAAAGTATCCTGATTTACTTGAAAGAAGTTTTGTTTGTTTTTCGTTCGGCAAAGTATATCACTGCACAGGGTGGAAACTTGGTTATTGCATTTCTTCAGAATACTTTATGAAAGAGTTTAGAAAAATTCATCAATACAATGCATTCAGTTCCGACACACCCAAGCAGGTAGCATTAGCCAATTTCCTGTCAAAGAAGGAAAACTACCTGGAACTCGGAAGTTTTATGCAGGGGCGAAGGGACTACTTTCAAAACGGTATGGAGCAAACGAGATTAAAACCTTTGCCTACGCATGGCAGTTACTTCCAGGTGTATTCGTATGCGGATATTTCGGATGAATTAGAAAAAGATTTTGCTATCCATCTTACAAAAGAATTTGGAGTGGCCACTATTCCTGTTTCTTCCTTCTATCAACACGACGTAAACAACCAGGTATTAAGGTTTTGCTTTTCTAAAAAAGAAGCCACGTTGGACACAGCCATCGAACGGTTGACTAAGCTGTAAAAAAGCCACTCATCAAAAAAATTTGGTTGTGCGAATTTATTAATCGTATATTTGCGATATAAGATTATACAATGGCATTTCACAAGAAAGAAGAGTTCGGGAAAAAAGAGCAGGAGCTGGCAGAGTTTGCAAAAGCAATAAGCCATCCTGCCAGGATCGCTATTTTAAAAGTGTTGGCGCAAAAGAATGAATGCATCTGCGGAGAGATAGTGGAGGTATTGCCGCTGGCGCAGTCAACGGTTTCTCAACACCTTAAAGAATTAAAAAATGCAGGGTTGATAGATGGCACATTAGATGGCCCCCGTTCCTGTTATTGCATAAACTGGAAAGCTTTTGAAAAGTTTACCAGTGATATATCCGGTCTTTTTTCCAGCCTGAAAGCAAAGAATGAAAAGACCTGCAACTGCTAAACCATTTTTACTCATAAATAAAACAAAATGAAAACAAACATTAAGTTTCAAAACGACCCAAGTTGTTGTACAACAGACGAAGACTGCTGCAACATAACTGATATGGGTTGCTGTTAATTTCTACAGGGACGTGAAATTACGTCCCTGTTTTTTTCTAAAAATTACCCAGATGAATATTTATGCGGTTTCTGGTAAAGATTCGGAAGTATTAGCACTGATAAAAAGGTCTGAATTGCCAATAGAAGATATTAATGGCAAAGTAGAGTTATTTGCCTTGAAAGTGAACGACGATATACTTGGTACGATTGGAATAGAACATGATAATAATTCTGCTTTGCTGCGAAGCCTGAGTATTGAGGAGAAACAAAGAGGAAAAGGTTATGGCGAAAAACTTGTGAATTTCCTGGAACAAACGGCGGAAGAAAAAGGCATTCAAGTTATTTACCTGCTAACGACAACAGCAGAATCCTTTTTTGCAAAAAGGGGATACTCGGTGATAGGCAGAAATGAAGTGCCGCCTTTTATTAAACAGACTACGGAGTTCAGTTCAATTTGTCCGTCCAGTGCAATAGTTATGAAAAAACAATTATCGTGAAAAAGAAAATTCTTTTTGTGTGTGTCGAAAACAGCAATCGCAGTCAAATGAGCCAGGCTTTTGCTAAAATACATGGTGGTAATGAAGTGGAAGTTTTCAGCGCTGGCTCAAAACCATCAGGCATTATTAATCCGAAAGCCATTGCAGCTATGAAAGAATTGGATTACGATCTCTCGAAACACAATTCAAAATCGCTGGAAGAAGTGAAAGCTCATGCGCCTTTTGATGCCGTTGTTACGATGGGCTGTGGTGATGTCTGTCCATGGATGCCTGCTAAAAAATTTGTTGACTGGCAAATTCCTGATCCACGAAATATGAATGAAGAAGATTTTAGAGAAGTGCGGGATTTGATTGAAGAAAAAGTAAAAGAACTGCTGTTACAAATTAAGCAGTCGCTGTAAATCTTCCATTCATTTAATCCATTAATCAGCAGTTACTTTGCGACAAATTTAATTTGTGCAGCCAACGATATTTTCCCGTTCGCAATATGCTTTGCTATTTGGTTTGCTTGGCATTGTTTATATCATTGGCCTGTTTGTTCCGTTAATGGACAATGACTCGGCGCACCACGCCAACATTGCTTTACGTATGTATCTAACAGGTGACTATGTAAACCTTGTTGATCATGGCAAAGATTATCTTGATAAGCCCCATCTTCATTTCTGGTTATCTGCATGGAGCTATTCTGTTTTTGGTGTAACCGGATTTGCTTATAAGTTTCCATCTGTATTATTTACAATTCTCGGTACATATTCCACTTATCGTTTAGGGAAAACTTTATACAACAGTGAAGTGGGACGATTGGCAGCTCTTATAGTGACTTCTGCTTTTGCTTATATACTTGCAAATAATGATGTGCGGATGGACGCTATACTTACCGCGTCTATCATATTTGCCACCTGGCAGTTGACTGAATGGGTGAACAATAAAAAATTACTGAATGTTGTTGGTGCTGCATTAGGATTGGCACTTGGTTTTTGCACTAAAGGGCATATCGCTGTTTTTACACCAGCAATGGGTATCTTCTTTTACATTCTTTACAAAAAAGATTGGAAAAGTTTTTATCACTGGCAACTGCTTGTTTTAATCTTTGCATTTTGTGTTTTCATTTCCCCCGTTGTTTATTGCTATTACCTGCAATATGATTTACATCCCGAAAAAGTTATTCGGGGTAAAAGCGGACGCTCAGGAGTAGAATTTATTTTATGGAAACAAAACTTTGAACGGTTTCAGGGAGATTCTTTCGGTGCTGATGCAAAAAATGACTACCTGTTTTTCTTTCATTCTTTTTTATGGGCTTTTGCTCCCTGGAGTCTCTTGGGTTTCATTGCTTTTTTTAAGCGTTTCAAAACCTTTATTAATAGGAAATACGAATGGCTGACTATCGGAACATTTGCGGTTATGGCTTTGATGATAACCGTTTCAGGATTTAAACTTCCCCACTATCTTAATATTATTTTCCCTGCGGCCGCTGTCTTAACTGCTTCTTATTTGGTAGAACAATGGCAGAAAAGAAAAACATTAAAGGGCTTATTGCTAACGCAGGTTATCCTCTGCGTTTTGTGTTTACTCATTGCCGGTGCTGTGAATGTATGGGCTTTTCCTATTGATAGCATTTTTGCTATCGCCGGCTTCTTTGTTCTTCTCGCCTTTGCTGTTTTTTACCTGCTTCGCTTAACAACGAATATTCAAAAGATAGTGGGTGCCTCTGCTATCACTTCACTACTTGTCTTTTATCTTCTTAACTCAAATTTTTACCGGCAGCTTTTAAAATACCAGGGCGGGAACGAACTGGCGTTTGCGACAAAAAATAAAGTAGATGCGAAAACGGTTTACCACTGGCCCTTTCCAGCACATTGGGATCCTAAGCTTAGAATTCCACGTGGACAAGTTGTCGCG
>JADMIO010854389.1_pt1 | contig 88058 bp, 62 predicted proteins | sample 8958161 | NCBI WGS metagenome assembly JADMIO01 (sample SAMN16585339, study PRJNA669376) | soil metagenome | isolation source: Crop rotation soil | place: USA: Cullars Rotation, Alabama | collected 2011 | reverse complement strand
GGTACCGAGACCCTTGCCACTCTCCTACAGAAGGGTTTTTCTACAACCTGAACGAACGCTGAAGCTGACAAAGGATCGCTATTGATTGTGCGTGCTTTGCGCGCACTCTTATTTGAATCCTTTGCAGCTTAGCTATGGCGTTAGAGAGCCACACGCTTCGCTTTGGAGACTACTACGGTGAGGTTCAGGGCTGACGCAGATGACGTCCGTCAGTACGGGCCGCGTAGTGCCGAGGAGGTCCGCTCGACGCTCCTTGAGCTCACGCGCGATTTCGTTGCCGCCGCGCAGCGCATTCGCGGCGTTCAGCGGATCGCCATGGTCGGGTCCCTTCTCACCAACAAGTCGCGTCCGAAAGACGCCGATGTCCTGGTCACCATTGCGGACGATGCAGATCTTGCGCAGCTCGCCAAACTCGGACGTCGACTGAAAGGAAGTGCCCAGGCCCGACTCAACTCTGGCGCCGACGTGTTCCTGGCCGACGTCGGCGGCACTTACATCGGTCGGATTCGCCACTACCGCGAATGTCATCCGCGCGTCCTCTGTCGCGCTCGCCACTGCGGGGCGATTCCGCACCTCGCGGACGATCTCGATGTGGTTGCGCTCAGCGAGGATCTCGTCGCCCATCCGCCCCTCGAACTGTACCCGCGCGTCGTCGCCCGCGTCGCGCTCCCGGCCGACGTTCAACGGATAGTCGTGGCCGGTCCGGACATGACCGATCGTACGGTCCCGTGATTCCGGCTTCCTCCTTCCGGCTCTCTAACGATCGTTGAACCTGACGGCCGATTTAAGGATTGCGAATGCTTCGCATTCGCTCTTATTTGACTCGGCCGCAGGTTAACTCGGGCGTTAGGCAGCAAACACACATCGTCTCATCTTATGGAGTGTTGGGCGAAGAGCCTCGGCGTTTGCGCCGACAAGATCTCACGAGAACATCTCGTCACGGAGAGTTTTTGGAAGAATGGCAAGGTCAACGTCGTCGGGTTCCCGTGGTGTAAGACTACGCCAAAGGAAGTTGGATCTGCCGCCATTGTTGCGAAGGTGCTGTGCCGCACGCACAACAGCGCGCTATCGCCGGTCGATCAGGGCGGGCTCGTGGCATTTCGAGCGCTTGAAGATGCGCAAGCTTTAGTCAACCGTCGGCGGCAACTGCCAGCTCAGGAATGGGTAAGAGTTTGCTTTACAGCGGATGGACCGCTGCTTGAACGCTGGTTCATCAAGACAACGGTCAACCTGCTCTCCGTGTCCGGCAACGAGGTGCGGTGGGCCCTGACCAACGGGGGAAACGAAACACCCGAGCAGCTGGTTCGCTTCGCCTTTGGCCACGAGAGCCCGACCAAACCGATAGGCCTATATCTCGTCGCCGAGATCGGCAATGACATCAAGACAATCGACGGCCTAGTGTTCATGCCGATCTACGATTCTCGCGATTACTTCGCCGCGGCGCTTTTCGACTTCAGAGGATATCGTTTCATACTCAACCTGATCGATAGCCCTCTTCCACCAAAGCTACCGGAATTCCCAGGAGAGGCAGCACCGTGGGGCCTGTCGACCCCTTTCTACCATCTGAATCGAATCAACGGCAATGTTGGCCCCTACCGGTCTCATTTCGTCGACTTCGTCTGGCCCGGGTCAGGCTTCGATCACTTTGCTGCCTAACGTGCGTTGAAGCAGACGGGCGATTTAAGGATTGCGCATGCTCCGCATGCGCTCTTATTTGACTCGCCCGCAGCTTAACTGGGGCGTTATAGCGCAACTCGATTTCGCGCGGGCGACAACTCGCCGCGCTTTGAGAGGTTAGCCGCCGTGACAATCGATCCTACCCCCTATCGCGAGCGTACTGACGCGAAGATCGACTACGCTCGCCTGATGCTCGCACCGCTCCAACAGATTGCTCATATGGGCGGTACAAACTTCGAGCGTGCGCACGAGGAGGCGTTCTTCTTTCATCTCCGCGGTGCCCAAGACGCCTTCCTGATCGAGTTGAACATTTACTACAATGCAGGCCTCGATTTGCAGAAGATCAGCGCGGGCAAGCTTCGCAACGCTCTGGCTGCACAGGGCCGTCAGAGTCCAGAGCTCGCGGAGCTTTATCAGCTTGAGCAAGACTCGGCATCCTGGTACCACCGACTAAAGGAGATGCGCGACTGGACCACGCATTTTCGCGGTGTGCCTCGCATGTTTTTCGTGGGCGGGGAAAACGACGGGCAGGTTCGGTTGCGTGGACCGGTTTCAGCCACACTTACGGATCGCCATCTGCCTGATGAGCTGGCGCATTGGCTCGCCTTAATGGAAGCACTGATCGGTCGTTTGCGCTCATCTGCGCAGACTAATTCCTCGGGCTAGCGTCTCGACCTGCGCCATAACGGTCGTTGCAGTTGACAAGCGATTTAAGGATTGCGAATGCTTCGCATTCGCTTCTATTTGACTCGCTTGCAACTGAACTTGGGCGTTGATATGATTGGGCTGGTGTCAAGAGAGAACTGGAACAGCGTGGGCCTGCGGTAGCATCGACGGTTAATCCTGTTGATATACGCCGGTCAGCGCGGCGAGCGCGCCGGAGCGGACAAGAATTGGATTCGTCGGGAGCTAGCGCATTCTAGGCACGGGGATATCGCATTCTGCTTCGCGATCCGCATAACGCCCTCGCGAGTGCTCGCACCTCGAGCCGCAGACCGCACGCTGTTCCAGGAACGTCGTGGTTGACCAAGGCTAGGCTGCGACCTCCGTGACGACGTGTGATGAGCAATCTTGCATCACCGCCCAGAGAAATCCGACGAGCTCGCGTGCAACTGCGACCACGGCAATCTGGCGCTGCTTTCGATACGAGAGGTGATTGTATCGCTGATGCAGCCGTTGTTGGGCTTTCCAGGCGTGCGCGATCACGGCGGGCGGTTGGCCCACTTGCCGACGCTTCAGATCCATGCTGATCGCCGGACGATGATGATAGCTCCACGCGGCTTGGATCAGCACATGGCGACAATGACTATTGCCGGCCTTGGTGATCGATCCCTTGCGTTCGCGATCGCCACTGGAGTCCTCTCGCGAGACGAGACCGAGATACGCGGCGAGTTGCGTCGGCCGCGCGAAGCGACGCCAATCGACGATCTCGGTTGCCAGCACCATCGCCCCCTGCAGCGCGATGCCGCGAAAGCACTGGAGCCGTCGCACCATCGGCGCGAGGGTCGGTAACTCGGCCAGCCGTGCGATTTCGCGATCGAGATCGTCCCGGCGCTGGAGCTTGTATTCGAGCAGCGCGTGATACTCGCGGAACACCAACCGATCCGCGGCGTCGAGGGGCGACTGCTCCGTGGTCAGGTGCTGAAGCCAGCGTAAGTGCGGTGTGCACCAGTTGGTCCCTTCACGGAAGACCAGGCCGCGACGCGCGAGGAACTTCAGGATGTAGTGGCGGGACTTGAGAATCTCGCGCTGAAACGTCTCGCGGCAGCGCACGACGTCGCGCACGCGTTCCTCGGCTTCGCTCGGAATCCGCACGGGCGTCAAATCGCCGGCGCGAAAAAGGCGTGCGAGTTCGCTGGCGTCGCGCTTGTCATGTTTGCGCTGCACCCCAGGACGTTTCGGAATGAGCGACGGGGCGATCACCTCGCATACATAGCCCCACTCTCGCAACGCGCGATGCAACACGTAGCCGGCACCGCTCGCCTCATAACAGGCCCGCAGCTCGCCATCGCGCGCGACGCGATCGAGCCACCGCTTGAGCTTCGGCAACTCGTTTGGCAGCCGCTCGACCCGCGTCGGCACCTTCGCGGTGCTCGGCAAGACCGCGATCGTGATCGAGTCCTTGTGCACGTCGAGGCCGAGATAGATGATTGGGCGCGTAGTAGTAGACTGTGATGATGACATGGGCTGGTCTCCGTGGCGACAGTTCGACCGTCGCGTGTGGCTCTGGCACTTCTGGTTCGCACCGAGGAGCTAATCCACGTGAGAACCGGGGGCCAGCCCAGTCATAATTTCTAGGCATACGTCACGTATTTCGTTGAGGAGACCCTCGTGCGTTACACGATCTGTCACCAGGGTGTGCCTGTCGGCAGGGCGGAGCTTGATCTCGCCAATAATCCCGCCGTGGGCACTGTCGATTCGCTCGTCGGATACAACGGCATCCGTGACCAAGTTCGCGCCGCCACTCGGGCGCTTCGTGCTGTGGCCGCGAATGCACTCTCGTCCGCGTATCCGGCGGATTCCACTGCGCTGTCGATCGGCGCTGCGCTAGGCCGAGCCCTCGAGCTGCGTGATGGCCAATCTGCGCTGGTCCAAACCGACTTCATCGAACTAGCTGACTGGGAAGGCGAGCCGCTGAGTGTGACGATATGGGTGAGGGCTCGGGGCGCGATGAGTGGAAGCCCAGCAATTCATCGACCTTTGTCGGCGAATGGCGGGGACACTACTCGACCCGATGCCTAACGTTGCGCTGCAGCTGACAAGGAACCCTTCGGATTGCGCCGGGCTTCGCCCGGCGCTCTTATTAGACTTCCTTGCAGCTGAGCTCCGGCGTTATACCGCAATAACCTTCGATGCTCAATCGAGCTGACTGCGAGTCCATTCACAAGTTCAGTGATCACCACCGCGATCTGCTCGGCCGGTCTAACCGAGCAGGCTGCTTTTATTGCGGCGCCATCTTCGACCCGAGAGAGATCACCGACTGGATAGACGGATCCCAAGTCGCTACGGGTAACGCAGATGACGGTGTGACAGCGCTTTGCCCGCGCTGCGGCATCGATGCCGTTCTGCCGTCCGCCGCGCCGATTCCGCTCGACGAGGGTGTTCTTACTGAGATGCATCACCATTGGTTCGAGCGATGAGCGGCGAGTCGGGCATATCCTTCGTCCTTACCGAGCTCCGCCCGAGGCACGGGCCGGCGATGGATCGGCTGCAGGCGCGGCCGGACGTTCAGTCTCGACTTGGGCGCGTCATCGACGTTCGAGACAACATTCGTTCCAACGTTCGAGCTATCGAGATCGATGGTGAACTCGTTGGCGTAGCCGGATTAGTGCCGTCTGGCGCGCTTGACGGAACTGAGATCGAACTTGTCTGCGCACTACTGGAGGAGCACGCAAAGCGGGGTCTTGCCACAGCGGCATGCAGTCGGATACTCACAGCTGAGGCGGGCCGTCGTCAGCGTCAACGCGTTCTTGCGTCGATCGCTCCCGAGAACTCCGATGCAAAGCGCCTGGCCGAACGTCTTGGTTTCAAGCAAATCGGCACGCGCATGACCAGCCCCGATGAATTGTGGGCTCTTTCCCTTGCAGACTTGGTCATCGCTGCGGTATAACGATCGTTGAAGCAGACGAACGAGCTTCGGTAGCGGCGGCTGCGCCGCCGCATTTGATGGATTCGTTCGGTGCTTAACTCGGGCGTTAGGTGTCACCCCTCTCTTCGATGCCAGCCAAATCAACCAACGTCGGAGCCTGTGCGCTCTGCGGCCACACCGCTCCCAAGACTGCAATGGTCAGGCATCTCGGAAGCTGTGGCAGCCTTCAGGACAAAGCCGGCTCGGCGCAGCCGCTTCTCCTCCTCCAACTCGTTGCTCTCCGCGATCCCCGGTATTGGATTCTTGTCGAGGGACGCGCCAACGCGCCACTTCGCCAGCTCGATGCGTTTCTGCGCAGCCTCTGGCTTGAGTGCTGCGGCCACATGAGCGCCTTTGTGGTCGGCCGACGCGAAGTTGGAATGGGTGCGCCACTCGCGACGCTGGCTTCTGGGTCCTCATTCGGATACGAATACGACTTCGGGAGTACGACTGCTCTAGGCGGCCAAGTGCTTGGTGAGCGGCAGGGCTCGATCGGGCGGGCCGCCGTCCGCCTGTTGGCGCAGAACGCGTCGCTACGCGAATCGTGCGCCGACTGCCCCGACCTTGCCACGGTGGTCTGTCCATACTGCATCGATTCCGAGGAACGCTACCTGTTCTGTGATGCTCATGCGCCCGCCCACGAACATGCAGACGAAGACGTGTATCTTCCCGTCGTCAACTCGCCGCGGATGGGCGTCTGCGGGTACACGGGCGAATGATGGCGCCATTGCCGGGTCCTACCGCGTGACACCTGACGATCGTTGCAGCTGCCAAAGGATCGCTATTGATTGTGCGCGCTGCGCGCGCACTCTTATTTGAATCCTTTGCAGCTGAACTCGGGCGTTATGTGGCCGCCATCGTGGCGCTTGTACGCCAAGCACAACCGAAACGGCATCTTGCCGCACGATAGTGTCGTGTCTTACATTGTCATACATGAAGAAGGCATCCGCCCTCACGATTCGGTTGGATCGCGCGCTCGAGCGCCAGCTCGCGCAGATTGCCAAGCGCTCCGGCCGCTCGCGGAGTGAGATCGCACGCGACGCCCTCCGCCGCCAACTCGCTCTGCTTCAGTTCGAGGACGCGCGCCGCCAACTCATGCCCTTCGCCGAAGCTCGCGGCTACCTGACCGATGAGGACATCTTCCGCGCCGTCTCGTAGGCCGCGTGCGCGTCTGCCTCGATACGAACGTCCTCGTCGCTGCCTTCGCCACCCGAGGCCTCTGTGCTGATGTGTTCCGGGCTGTCCTCGCGGAACACGACCTCGTGCTCGGCGAAGTGATTCTTGCCGAACTGCGCCGCACCCTGACCACCAAGTTCAAGCTCCCGCCCGATCGCATCGAGGCCGTTGAAGCCGTCCTCGCCTCGGTGCCGATTATTCCTAGGCCCGAACAGCCTTCCGATCTCTCGATTCGAGATCCTGCCGATCGCTGGATTCTGGCGACCGCCATCGCCGGCGAGGCCGCCGTCCTCGTTACCGGGGATCGCGACCTGCTCGATGTGCACGACAGTTCGCCGATCCCCATTCTCGAGCCGCGCCAATTCTGGGAGCTCTTGCGAGCCAAGCCATCGGGCTAACCACTCTCGTTGCCACATAACGGTCGTTGCACCTCCTATGAGACGCCATTTGTCAAGCCCTTGAGCAAAGTGTGATTGATTGGCGCACCCGACAACACGGCACTCGCCGTTCAGCTTTCGACAGATCGTTCCTCGGTAACTGGCCGCTCCATCTCGCGTCACAGGCGTGGACGCCTGTGAGCTACCTCCTATCCGTGTCGACCGCCGCAAGACGGCCGAGCACCCGAACTTTGTGAATCCGCCACGGGCGAATTGGGAGCGCGCGATGAGAGCGGACCCCTTCTGACAATCGGTGCCGAGCGATTTCGTCGCTCGAGATCCGGTGCAACGGCGGACCGCTCTCACCAGTCACGTGCGAGGGAAACGCGGGTTAACCGCGCAAGCTGGCACCCTCCGGAACGACTCCTGCTTCGAGATAGCGCCAGAACGCGATCAACAACTTTCGCGCGAGCGCGACGATCCCAATCTTCCGTTGCCGACTCGTGCCACTGCCGAACTTCAGGCGATACCAACTAGCGAGCGCACTGCGCGGCTGAAAGCGCAGCCATGCCCACGCGGTGTTGATCGCGAACGCCCGCACCCAGCGATTGCCGGCTTTGGAAATCCTTTGCTGATGTGCGTCATCACCGCTCTGGTAATGCGCATCGGTGAGCCCGGCGAGACCGCCGACTTGGCGGCGGTTCCGGAACTGCCGCCAGCTGAAGAACTCCATCACATAGAGCCACGCCCCATCAATCCCGACGCCGACGAGGCATGGAGTTGGCGCACCTGGGCGATCGCGGCATCATCGATCTTGCGCAGCAGCGCGCGGCGCTCTCGACTTGAGCGCTCGAATGCGCGTCGTGTACGCGAGGACGGTCTCGCGCTCGCGGAGTAGGCGGGCCTGGAGCCGCGGCGGAAGCGGGGTTCCATCCCACAGACGCGCCGTCGCCACGTGGCCTTCGAGATCTCTGATATGCTCGAGCGGCACGCCTTGACTCACCAGCAGGCCTTTCACGCGATTCGTATGGCGCCCGCGATCACGGCGTGCGAAGAGCAGCTCCCGATGGACCTGCCGCCGATCCTCCTCCGCAGCCGTCGGCACTCGGACGACGCTCCATACCGGTCGCTCACCACTTAGGAACCGAATCAACATCGTCACGAGCTTGCGCGCATCGAGGCGATCCGTCTTCGTCCGGCGGCGCCGCCGGTTTACTTCAATGCTCGAGGAGTCGACAATCAGGTTGCTGATACCGCGGCTCGCCAGCCATCGATGAAGCCAGAAACCATCCCGGCCGGCCTCGTAGCAGCTGCTCACGCCGGCGTCCGACGGCATTCCAAAGTGCGCTTTTACCCGCGCGATTTCCGCCTCGAGCGTGGCGAGCCCCCGGGCCGGGACGCTACGCGTCACGGGTGGCTGATCGATCACCGGCGTCATCGCGAGTTTCCACTCGGTGTTGCCGAGCTCGAAGGCGAGATATAGGGTAGAAGGCGCAATCGGACGGGTCGCTGCTGGTCGCATGGGTTTCTCCTGCTGTGACAGGTGGGAAGAAACCCGAACAGTGGCGACCCGTTCGCGCGGGCGGCCAGTTCTTACATAAGTTCTGACAAGCGATCTTCGGACTGCTCGCTTCGCTCGCTTTTGTTTGATTCGCTTGCAGGTTCTATGAGAGCGATTGTCAAGAGCGAACTTCGTCCTTGCTGATTGCTTCCGCCTTTTAGGCTCGACAATCAGCCCTGAATCTTCACTGGCGCACGAGATCTTCCGCCGCGATGCGGTTCGCGTTGCAGTCTTCTTTCGCATGTTCATCCTCGCCTTAGCTCCAGCTTCGACTGGACGTGCACAAGCATTTGGGTCGCGCGCAGGCGAACCATGGTTCTATCTGAGACTCGATCGCGAGGATCGGCCTGACGCTTTTTCGGGTTCTGCGGAAGGGCCTATCGTTAACTGAGTGCCTCGGGGGCTGCATGGCCGGGCAGACCTGCGAGATGAGACTGCCTTCCGCACCCACGTCCCGAATCCCTGGAACCACCAGCAGGACAAACACTCCTACCGCAGTGTGTCGGACTCGCGAACGTTTATTGCGCTTGCACCGTTAGTTGCGCTGGATCGTAGCGTTCTCCTCGTTTCCAAAGACGTAACGTCATCGCCGCGAGCTTCCGTGCGAGCGTCACTCGAGCGAGTTCCTCGCGCATCCCGTGCGCGAGTAGGCCATTATACCACTTCTGTAAGTCTCCGGGTCGGCTTGACGCGGCGGTCGCTGCGCCTTTGAACACGGCCTGCACCACCCGATTGTGATTCCGATTGAGTCCCCGCGTCTGCACCGGTCGTCGCCGGCGGCGCACCGCCCGCGACCCTCCATCTCGTACTCGGCCGTCGTCCGCGTGACCACGGCCAACCCAGCGTACGCCCAGAGATTCCGCTTCGTGCGGAAGCGCCACGGCGTCTGCAATCGCGCCAGCAGCAGTGCGACGCGCACCGGCCCGAGATAGGGGATTGTCCGGAGCACAGCCCACGCGCGATCCTTTCGAGCCTCGCTCAGCATCGCGGTCTTCGCCTTCGGCCGCAGCTCCTGCAGCACGCCGAGTTCCGCGTACAGCGCGTCGGCCCGAAACCGCGCGCCAGGGTCGTCTAAGCGCTTCAACCACTCACGACGTTGATCGCCGCGATATACACGCGTGCCCGGCGTCTTGATCCCTCGGGCACGAAACAGCGCCTTGAGCCGCAGCATCACGCGCGTCGAATCCTCGACGAGGTTCTCATACGCGCGCGCCAGCTCTTTCAGCTTCGCCCGGTCCGCACTGCCGTGGTGCACCGCCCGAAGCCCGCCGCAGCGCAGCAGGTCAGATAACTCATCGGCGTCCGGCTGGTCGCCTTTGTTCCCCTGCTGACTCTTGCCCCGCCGATCGCAGACGACCACCCGTTGCACCACCGGGACCAAGAGGTCATGCAACCACTGCGCTTGGGTGGCTTCTTCGAACGTGACGTGAATCGTACCCCGCATGGTGCGGAAGTACTCGACGAGTACGCGCGACTCGGTTGGCAGCACTGTCCGCGCGATCACGCGGCCACCTTCGTCGCGTACGGAAGTAACACTCGTTGCTTGATGTACATCGAGCGCGACATACTTGATTGAGCGTTTCATGAGAGCGCCTCCTGGCTGGGACCTGTGGTTTCTCGACAACTCCACATTACCAGTCAGGGGCGCGCTCTCAATATCCGTTAACTCGGGCGTTGGGCAGCCACCAACGCTCTTCAACGAGATAGTGGTTTGAGACGCATCGCCGCAGGATCGTGATCCGGGACAGGCCGGCCAACCGGAATCGATTCGCGACGTTAGTTCCCGCCTGGTCTCCGCTCGTTGTAGGATTCAGGGTGCCGGAACTCAGCCGCTTCTACGGAATCATCATCCGCATGTTCACCGAGGTGGGAGGGCAACACCACGTCGCGCATTTTCACGCCTACTGGCAGGACCAGGTGGCCGTCGTAGGCATCGATCCAATCGATCTAATCGCTGGCGCACTCCCCACGCGCCAGCGGCGGTTGGTTGAGGCCTGGGCCGAGCTTCATCAAGCCGAGCTTCTCGACAACTGGCACCGGTTACAGCAAGGACAGGCTCCGCGACCAATCGAACCTCTGGCTTAGCGACATGAACCATCCCATCTACCGAATCGAATCAGTCGAAGTCGCAGGTCCGTTCACACTGGACTTGCGTTTTGACGACGGGCTCGAGCGACGCATCGATTTTTCGCGAGTACTCGCCGGCGATCTGTTCGGACCGTTACGCGATGCGGCACTCTTCGCACAAGTTCGCATTGATCCCGAGGTGCACACGATAGTTTGGCCGAACGGTGCGGATTTCGATCCGGCTACCCTGCATGACTGGCCAGCGCATGAATCAGCATTTTATGAACTGGCGCAGCGGTGGGAGCACGCTGCGGACTAGCAATTACGCGCCGGCTGCCCAACGATCGTTGCACTTGACGAGCGATCTGAGGATTTGCTCGCTTCGCTCGCTTTTGTTTGACTCGCTCGCAAGTGAACTTGGGCGTTGATATGACTGGGCTGTTGTCAAGAGAGAACTGGAACAGCGTGGGCCTGCGGTAGCATCGACGGTTAATCCTGTTGATATACGCCGGTCAGCGCGGCGAGCGCGCCGGAGCGGACAAGAATTGGATTCGTCGGGAGCTAGCGCATTCTAGGCACGGGGATATCGCTTCCTGCTTGGCGATCCGCACAACGCCCTCGCGAGTGCTCGCACCTCGAGCCGCAGACCGCACGCCGTTCCAGAAACGTTGGTGGTTCGATATCGGCTACGCAGCGGCCTCCGCGGTGATGCGCGATGAGCAATCTTGCATGACCGCCCAGAGAAACCCGACGAGCTCTCGCGCGACGGCGACGACCGCGATCTGACGTTGTTTGCGATAGGAGCGATGATTGTACCGCTGATGCAGGCGCTGCTGCGCTTTCCACGCGTGCGCGATCACGGCCGGCGGTTGGCCCGCCTGACGACGCTTTAGGTCCATGCTGACCGCCGGACGATGATGATAGCTCCACGCGGCTTGGATCAGCACGTGCCGACACTGACTGTTGCCCGCCTTGGTGATCGACCCCTTCCGTTCGCGATCGCCACTGGAGTCCTCTCGCGAGACGAGGCCGAGATACGCCGCGAGTTGCGTCGGCCGCTCAAAGCGACGCCAATCGACGATCTCGGTGGCCAGCACCATCGCGCCCTGCAGTGCGATACCGCGAAAGCACTGGAGCCGTCGCACCATCGGCGCGAGGGTCGGTAACTCCGCCAACCGTGCGATTTCGCGATCGAGATCATCCCGCCGCTGGAGCTTGTACTCGAGCAGCGCGTGATACTCGCGGAACACCAACCGATCCGCGGCGTCCAGGGGCGACTGCTCCGTCGTCAGGTGCAGCAGCCATCGGAGATGCCGCGTGCACCAGTTGGCGCCCTCGCGGAACACGAGGCCGCGACGGGCGAGGAACTTCAGGATGTAGTGGCGCGACTTGAGGATCTCGCGCTGAAACGTCTCGCGGCAGCGCACGACGTCGCGGACCCGCTCCTCGGCTTTGCTCGGAATGCGCACCGGCGTCAATTCGCCGGCACGATAGAGCCGCGCGAGCTCGCTGGCGTCGCGCTTGTCATGTTTGCGCTGCACGCCGGGCCGCTTCGGAATGAGCGAGGGCGCGATAACCTCACAAGCGTAGCCCCACTCCCGCATCGCGCGATGTAAGACCTGCCGAAAAAGATCCCCGTGTACATCGTCTACTTCACCACGTACGCGCGGGACGGCCAGCTCTACTTCGCCGACGATCTCTACGGCCGCGACGAGGTGCTCGAGGAGCAGGTCGGCGACAGCGCGCAGGTGAAGCCGGCTGCGATGAGGAAATCATCATGATATGTTTGCGACGCATGGCTCTTCCTCCATCAGCATCGGAGCCAGTGTGGGCCAGAGTCGCGTGGAACGCGATCGATTGCCTCGGGCCTCGCCGCTTACGCCGTGGCATCGCGGCGGACGCGTCGCGGTGACCGCATTCGCGCCGTCAGTCCGCCCTGGATTGCATAACGGTGGAGTTACGCTCGTCCTCGGCATCCCGGGTCGCCAGCGGCAAGCTGAGCGTAAAGGATGAGCCCTTGCCCACGGTGCTTCGGACGCGGAGCTCGCCGCCCATACCGACGGCGAGATCGCGGCTGATTGCGAGGCCGAGCCCTGTGCCTTCCGCCGGACGGGTATGGCCGGAGTTCACCTGCACGAACGGCTCGAAGATGGACGCGAGCTTGTCTTCGGCGATGCCGATGCCGGTGTCCGTCACGCGGATGAAGGCGAGATGGGGACGGTCATTGTGCGTCCCGCACCACACTTCGATCGAGCCTTCAGGGGGTGTGAACTTCGCCGCATTCGAGAGCAGGTTGAGAAGAATTTGTTGAAGCTTCTCCCTGTCGGCTCGCACCGCGATCTCCGGTGACGGGATCACGACACGATATTGGAGCGCGCGGGCATGGATTTGCGGCTCGATCATCGGAGCGATGTCGCTGAGCAGATCGTTCACGCTGACGGCAGTGATGTGGTACTCGACGCGTCCGGCTTCGATCCGGGCGAGATTGAGGATGTCGTTGATCAGTCCGAGCAAATGTCGCTGGCTGCGGTCGATTCGGTCGAGCGCCGCACGCTGCTCGTCCGTCACCGCGCCATAGATGCCGAGCTCGATGAGCTGCACGTGACCCGCGATCGCGTTGAGCGGGGTGCGCAGCTCGTGACTCATGGTGGCCAGGAATTCCGACTTTGCCTTGCTTGCCGCGGCGGCCTCGTCGCGCGCCTTTTCCAGCTCGACATTCATCGCTTGAAGCTGTTCAGCCTGCGACTGCAACTCCTCCGACTGGACCTCCATCTCCATGGCCTGATCCTGCAGTTGCACATTGGCTTCGGCGACGATACGTCGCGACTCCTCGGCGGCCGCCAAGGCCGCCTCGAGCTGTACGCGCGATTGATTGAAGGCGGAAACGAGGCGCTCGGCATACGCGGCCGATTGACGAGCGACACGCTCGCGCGCGGTCGCATGGTCGACCGCGCGCTCGCCTTGCAGCACGCGGGTGAGCAACGGTAGCAGCTGGATGAGCTCGTCGGCGGCGTGCGGTCGGCCGGTGGCGCCGATGATCGCCACAATCGAATCGTCGGAACAACCGATCGCATACACCGGGCGCCGCGGATCGTCGACGCCGAGGCCCATGCCGTCGGCGAACGCTTCACCTCGGGCGATGCACTCCGCCGTCAACTGTCTCCACCGCGTCGCGTCGCTCAATGTTTGACGAAAGCCGGGCGCGGGCAAAAACGCGCCGATCTCTGAATCGCGCAACATCACGACCAGATCATCGCCCCCGAGAACGCGCGCAAGCTCGCGCGCCCGGGTTTGCCGTTCGGCCGGAGTCGCCGCAAGCGCGGTGATCCTGCGCAGGAGCTCCTGCACGATACTTCGTCTAGTCCGGCAGGACGCAGACGACCGCGGTGCAGTTGTGGAACCCGCTGAACTGGCCCTCAGCCCGCACGATCTGCCCGTAGGAGTTGAACCCGGCGAATGGGACGCCTCCCAGCTCGGTCGCAACGGCATCGAGCTCGTCCTCGAACGACTTGCCGAGGCGGAGACGCGTGGCGACACAGTCGAAGAAGAGCGCTGCCTTGGGCTGGTGTCCCTCGGCGGTCACCTGTCGCACGGCATCGCGCGTCGCTTCGGCCGCAGCCTCGACGGCCGACGATCCGGCGGTCTCCATGATGTGCGTCGTCGCTCCGGTGGGAATTTCGGCCGCACACACAACACCGCCGCTGTCCGCAACGCCAAGCGGCACGCGCAGCTTGTACCCGGAGTCGGTATCGATGCCCACGATGTTGTGAAGGAAGAAGGGCATCGGGTCCTGGCGATCGAGCTGCTGCGAGGTGGATCGGGCGTGCTCCTCGAACGCCTCGATTGCCGGCGCGGCATTGAGGCTCACGACGCCCGTCGCATCCGCCTCGGTGACGCGCAGCGGTGCACTCGAGGGCTTCCAACCGTGGCGTGCTCCAAGGCCGAGCGGTTTTTTCGACACGATCTCGAGCGCGACGGCGGCGTTCTGGTAGACCTGCGTGCCGCAGAAGACGAAAGTCTTCTGGAACCGCGCGTCGTCGCCGGCGCCCCCGCCGAAGAAGCGATACGAACCGGCGGTCTCGACGGTCAGCGCACTGATGAATTCTTCGGCGTGTCCAGCGAGCGCGTCGACGAGCACCAGCGCTGCGCGGTGCGGTAGCTCGGGATGACGGCTCGCTCGAAAGCGCGCGGCCAAATCGTGCGCCGCGCGTGCGTAGTCGGTGGTCAAACCGGTCCCAACTGACGCGGTGAAGCGCATGTCGGACGCGTGAATCGCGGTGGCATTCGTGAAGCCGACACCGGACTCGTCGTTCGTAAACTCGCCCGCCGACGAGCAACCCACGATCGTGGTAGTGTCCGTCGACTCGGCGAGCGCGGAGAGCATCGCCTGGAAGTCGTTGCCGGGCGCGGCGAAGACGATGATGGCATCCGGCGCACTCGGCAGGCGGTCGCGGATCTGACGTCCGAGACTAAGGCCTGCGGCGCGATCACGTTCCGCGGTCTGCAGAATGGCAACTTCGGTCATTGGATCGAGGGGCGATTGGTAGGCAACAGTCGGAAGGTCCGAACTGCCGGACACATGACGTCCCGTCGTTTGATTGCAAGGACCAGTCCGGATGGAATTCGGCGACGTGGCATGGTGCCGCCGACGACCGTGCGGCGATTTTCGTGATCGACTTCCTGCATTCCAGGAACAAGTCCTCGCGCCGTTGGGGAGAACGTCGACGAAGCCGAAGCGATCGGCGCAAAAGAGTAGAATGGCCGGCGACAAGTCGCAGAGGCTGTTCAAGAAATCGAAATGATTGTCGCCAAAGAACGGGCGGCCGACGAGTGCATCGAGGTGACAGGTCGATTGATCGAATCGTGGGATCCATGCGATCAGTCGCCGCTGGCAACGTCAGAACGATTGGCGAAAAAATCGAAATGCCCGTCGGCGAAGTCGAAGCGATCGGTGCAAAAAATGAGATCGCCGTCGATCAAGTCGAAGCGACCGGTGCAAAAATCAAATGGCCGTCGAATCTCGTAAGAGCCGGTGATCACGTTCAAGTCTCCGCGGCCGCGGGAATTCACACGACCCACCTAGCGCGCGAAGGGCATTTCGGCGGGAGATGGGATGCACGGTGGGAGCGTACGCCCCAACGGGCCGCTCGCGGGCGGTGCTTCGCGCTGCGGCAGCGCCGAGTCAGCAGCAAACTAGGGGCGCGCGGGCGGCGGGCCAACGATCGTGATAGCTGGCGATTCACTCTCCCGTTCGCACTCCAACGTCTCAGTGTGTCGGCACTAGCCAATTCCAGGGAATCCATGGCGGGTCGGTCAAGGAAAACCATATTCAAATGGTCCGTCGGTCTCTCCGCCGTCTTTCTCGCAGACGGGCTCTTCATGGCGTGGGCGCTCTACGAAGGCCGAAGTGTTCGACTGGTACTTCAACTCCGGCGACGTCGAGTTCCACACGGGCGGGAGCTGGAGCAGCATGATCGTCGTGGCTGCGTGATCGAAGCGATACGATACACCAGCTCGTCACGGTTCCATAAAGCTCAGCACGCGCGGGCTGCTCAACTGACCTGTCGAGGGCCAGATAATCTGGCTATCATATAGCCATGAAGAAGGCCAACGTGTCGGAGCTCAAGAACCGGTTGAGCCACTACTTGCGACTCGTCCGCGCTGGGCAGTCCGTGCTCGTGTACGACCGCGATCGCGCCGTCGCGCGGCTCGAGCCGGTTACCGATGTCGAGGTCGATGACCAATCGGCCGCGGTGGCCGACCTCGAGCGGCGCGGGGTGCTACGCCGCCCCGCCGCCAAGCTTCCGCCGAATTGGCTGCAGGCGCGCACGAAAACGCGGAGCGACGTCGTCGCCGCGCTCATCGAGGAACGCGACAGCGGCCGATGAGGTTCTGGGACAGTTCCGCCCTCATCCCGCTGCTCATTCACCAACCGGCTTCGAAGCAGACCGACGCCTGGCTTGCCGGCGACGGGCAGCTCGCGATCTGGACACTCAGCGAGGTCGAGATCACTTCGGCGCTCTGGCGTCTCGTGCGCGAAGGTCGTCTCGACGAATCGGCGGCCCGTGAGGCGGAAGCGCGCGGCGTGCAACTCGTCGCCGCGAGCTACACCGTCGTCGATGTGGCCGCGGTCAAAACGCTGGCTCAGCGGGTGTTGCGCACGCATCCGCTTCGGGCCGCCGATGCCCTTCAACTCGCCGCCGCGCTGGTGTGGGCTGGCGGACAGCCGCATCTGCGAATGCTTCACACGCTCGACGAACGGCTGCCCGCCGCGAGGGGTTCGAGGTTCCGGCGCAGTAACCGCCTCGTGAAAGGGGCCATCGTGCGCACGGTCGATTCATTCTACACCGTGAACGCGAGCTCAGCTCCAGCGATTGCATGAAATGCGGCCGCGTCTCAGGGATTCCGGTAGCGCTTGCCGACGAGAAGTAGCGAGGTGAGTGTGAATCCGGAATTCGACGCGGCGCCGTCGAGGCTCGTGTTGCGGAACGCGTCGCGATAGCCTGCCAATAGGATGACGTGCACCCAAGGGGCGAGACTCAACTCACCGCCGCCACGAGCGGTCACGAACGGGGACGCCCGCGTCGAGTCGCTTTGACGGGTGCTAACCTCCGTGGCTTGGGAGCGAACGTCAATACCGCTGGCCTGGTTCGCTGCGGCGACCAGGTGTTTTCCGTCGGTAGTAGACGTCGACAACCCTTTCACCCATCGACGTGTCGAAGCACATATAGGCAAAACGCCTATAGTGCCAAGGACACCCACTGTGACCCCACGATCCAAACGCGAACCGCCGGCACCGGAAACGATGCTCCCGCTCAAGCCCGTCGAGACGCTCATGATGACGATGCTCGCCGCGGGCGAGCGCCATGGCTATGGCATCCGGCAGGACATCCTCGAGCACACCGGCGGGCAGATCGAGCTCGAGGCCGGGACCTTATACCGTCATATCCGGCGCCTGGAGTCGGCCGGCTTCATCGAGCCCTCGTCGCAGCGCCACGACCCGGATGACGACGAGCGGCGCATCTACTACCGTCTCACGCCATTCGGCCGGCGCGTGCTAACGGCGGAGATGCTTCGACTGCGCGAGCTCGTGCAACTGGCGGAGACACACCGGATCATCGGACCGGCGCGCCCATGAGACGCACGCCACTCCTGCTTCGGCTTCTCGTGAAGCTGTATCCACCGGATTTCCGCGACCGGTACGAAGAGTCGATGCTGTCGTTCTACCGGCAGCGCCTCACCGACGCCACACGATCCGGCGAGTCGCGCTGGCGTGTCGGGCGGCGAATCGTCGGCAATCTCGTCGCCACTGCCGCCCTCGAATGGGGCGCCGCCGTCTTCCATCCACGCAGCAAAACAGCTACCCCGCGTTCCTCGGAGGACCGCATGTCGATCATTGGGCAGGAGCTCGTGCAATCGATTCGCTCGCTGCGGCGCAGCGCCGGCTTCAGCCTCGCTGCCATCGTCACGCTGGCCCTCGGCATCAGCTCGACGACGGCGATCTTCTCGGTGGTGCACTCGGTGCTCCTCGCGCCGCTGCCATTCCCGGATCCCGACCGCATCGTCGTTCCGGAATCGCGCCAGATCTCAACCGGCCAGGCGTCGTCGGCGATCACGTACGCGGACTTCATGGACTGGCGCGACAACCAGGTTTTCGCACAGGTGGCAGCGTATCGGGAAATGGAGATGGACATCACGGGTTCGGGCGATCCCGTTCACGTGCAAGTGGCGGCCGTGACACCGCAATTCTTCGGCGCGATCGGCGCGCCGGCGGCCAAGGGCCGGACGCTTGGACCAGTCGACTACCCGCTGAGTGCTCCGCGCACGCTGGTGATCTCCGACCGCCTCTGGCGGACCCAATTCGGATCGCGCCCCGACATCGCCGGACTGTCGCTCGAGATCAGCGGGATCAAACGGACGATCGTCGGCGTGCTCGCGCCGGAGTCCCGCTGGCCGGTCTACACGGACATCTGGATTCCCGTTCGCTACGCCTCCGAGCAGGACCCCGATCTCCAGCGACGCGACAACTTCATCTTCAGCGCAGTCGCGCGACTCAAGCCGGGGTCGACATTAGAAAACACTCGCGCGACGATGGCGACGTTGGCCCGCCGCATCGCGGTCGAGCAGCCGAACATCAGAAAAGACGTAACGAACGTTCCCACGCCGCTGCTCGAAGCGATGCTCGGAAACACGACGCCGCGGGCACTGTGGATCCTGCTCGGCTCCGTCGGTCTGCTGCTGCTCATCGGTTGTGTGAACGTCGCCAACCTCCAACTGGCGCGCGCCGCAGCCCGACGCCGAGAGCTTGCCGTGCGCACCGCACTCGGCGCGAGCCGATGGCGGCTTGTGCGACAAAGCCTCGTCGAAAGTGGAGCGTTGGGATTGAGCGGCGGCGCGCTTGGCGCCGTGTTGGCGATCTGGATGGTGAGGATGATCGTCGCCGTGGCGCCGCCGAACATACCCCGTATCGAGACCGCGCACGTCGACGCGGTCGCCCTTGCGTTCACCGTCGGCATCTCGATCGCGGTTGCGCTGCTCTTCGGTCTTGCGCCGGCGGTTCACGCGGCACGCGGCGCTCGACGACAGTCGCTGCACGAGGGTGACGCGCGGGGAGGAATGAGCCCCACCGCCGCCCGCACGCGTCGGATCCTCGTCTCGGTGGAGCTCGCGTTGTCCGTCGTGCTCCTCGCGGGAGCGGGACTCGCGCTCCGAAGCATCTCGCGTCTCCGGGGCGTGGACGTCGGCTTCGATCGGCGCAACGTGTTGATTGCGTCGATCTCTTTGCCGGGGATTCGCTACGGCACGAACGAAAAGGCCGTCGCCTTCCATTATCTGCTCCGGGACCGGCTCGCGGCAGCGCCGGGTGTGGAAGCGGCCAGCATCGTGAGCGCCAGTCCGCTCAACGGCGGCGGCTTCTATCTCGGCCGCTCCATGGTCGCCGAGGGACGCGAGGTCGTGCCGGCAAACGAGGTGTCGGTCAACTGGAACGTGACCACGCCCGGCTACTTCGCCACGCTGCGGATTCCCATGCTGCAGGGCCGGGACTTCACCGCGCGCGACGACACCGCGAGTACACCGGTGATGATCGTGAGCCAGACATTCGCCAAGCGAATGTTCGGCGACGCGAACCCCATCGGCAAACGAGCAATGTCGTCGCGCGATGAGAAAGTGGAGCGAGAGATCGTCGGTGTCGTCGGCGACGTGAAATACGGCGGCGCCTCCGACTCGAGCCGAGCACTCGTCTGGGTACCGTACGCGCAGAGAAACGGCTGGAGCCTGGGGATCATCACGGTGCGCACACGCGGAAACCCGGCGGCGGTTCTGCCGGTCATCAGACGCGAGCTTCGCGCGGTCGATCCGGCAATCGCGCTCGCCAACGTGATGACAATGGACGACGCGATGGCCCGCTCCATGGCCGGCGACCGGCTGATCACAGTGCTGCTGGGCGCGTTCGCCGGGCTGGCGCTTGTGCTCGCGGCCGTCGGGATCTTCGGAGTTCTCTCATATGCGATGGCGCAGCGCACGCGCGAGCTGGGGATTCGGCTTGCGCTGGGCGCGCAGCGCACTGACGTGCTGCGGCTCGTCGCGCGTGAGACGGCGCCAATGGTAGCCGGCGGCGTGGTTGTCGGTCTGATCGCCGCGCTTGGACTCACCCGGTTCGTGCGCGCCATGCTCTACGAGATTCAGCCCAACGATCCGGTGACCTTCGTCGGCGTCGCGATCACGCTCAGCGTCGTCGGTGCCGTCGCGGCGCTAGTGCCGGCGCGACGCGCCAGCCGTGTTGATCCTGTTACCGCGATTCGCAACGACTGAGTGCCGATCCGGAATCGTTGGCTTCTTCGTCGTTTCGTTTCGCAGTCTCCAGCTCGCCGTTTCGTTTCGCTCTTTGGTTCGCCCTTTTGGTTCGGCGTTTTGGTTCGCTCTTTCGGTTCGCCGTCAGGTACTTGAACGGCGAACCTTAAACGCGAACCAACAGGGCGAACCGGAAGAGCGAACCAAGAGAGCGAAACGAGACGGCGAGAGAGAAAAAGCGAAACGAAACAGCGAAAGGAAACAATACCGCCAGGAAGGAGGAACATGCCTCGCCTCTCACTCGCACTCACCGCCATGCTCGCCTCGCCGATCGCCGCGCAGGCCATCGACCCGAGCGTCTGCGCGTCACCGAGCGCCGCGGCTACCAAACTGCCGGCGACAATCCCGATCGACGTCCACAACAACCATGTCTTCGTGAAGGTTTGCGTCGGGGAGCGTCCGCTCGATCTGATTCTCGATACGGGGGCCCGCGATACCTACCTCGATCTGCGCACCGCCGAGCGTTTGGGGATTCAGCTCGGCGACCGTTTCGACGTCGGCGGGGCCGGAGGCGGGACGACACCCGGCGCGCAACTCGAGGGAGCGAGCGTGCGGCTTGCCGGTTCGTCGCTCGTCCAGCCCGTGCCGTCATCACTCGACATCTCACGTATGCCGCGCCGCGAAGGCCATCGCGCGGACGGCATTCTGGGCGCGGACTTCATCAGTCGGTTCGTGGTGGCGATCGACTACTTGCACCAGCAGCTGCGCCTGTACGATCCACGGACGTACCGGTACGCGGGCCCGGGCGCATCGCTCCCGATCACGTTCGACCAGAACCGTTTCCCCATTCTCGATGCCGAAGTGAAGCTCGCCGACGGTGAGACGCTCAAAGGACGAATGTTCGTGGACGTGGGCTCGGGCGCCGCGCTGCTTCTCACGAAGTCATTCGCTGACGAGCATCGCCTCCGCGATCGCGTGGGACCGACGATCCGTCGCACCGGCGGCGGGGCCGGCGGACCGGTGTCGAGTGAGGCCGGGCGCGTCGCGGCGTTGAAGCTCGGGGCAGTAGAGGTATCGCGGCCCATCACGTTGCTTGCGGGCGCCGCGGGCGTTACCGGGGGAGGCGGTGCCGGATGGGTCGGCAACATCGGCGGCGAAGTTCTCCGCCGGTTCACCGTGTACCTCGACTATTCGAACAAGCGCATCATTCTCGAGCGGCACGCGAAGACCGATGAGCCGTTCGAGGCGGACATGTCAGGCATCGCGCTGATCATGAACGACAGTCTCACCGTGGCGTGGATCGATGCGGTCGCTCCGGGATCCGCGGCGTCGGATGCGGGTCTGGCCGTCGGCGACACGCTCGTGCGAGTGGACGGCCGGCCGGCAACGGCGGCGACGATTCGCGAGCTGCGAAAGCGTTTTCGGCGCGACGGTGAGCGAATCGTGCTCGTGGTGAGGCGGCGCGGCAATGAGAAAACACTGACGCTGCTGCTGCGGAGGCTGGTGTAGGGAACCGCGATGGTCGAGTAAGCGTCATCGACTCTTAATCTTTCGCGCCGGCATCCGCGCTTGACCTCGGAGCTCCGCGGTCGAATCTTACTCCCTCCACCAGGTGGAGGAAGAAGGCGCGAATGCAAAAAGCCTCATCGTACCTCCCGAGCGGCGTACGGCGCCTCTTTCGGCTCCCTGTGACGCGCGAGCGACTCCTGCAGGACGCCGACGAGGAGATGCGCATTCACCTGGATCTCTGGGCACGGGAGTTCCGCAACCAGGGCATGAGCGAGGCCGATGCGGAAGTCGCGGCGCTCCGCCGGTTCGGCGATCTGCGCGGCTACCGCGACTACGCCGCGCGGCGCGCCGAGCGGAAGGCACGGTGGCAGCGGATCGTCGAGTGGTTTGCCGAGTGGCGCCAGGACGGACGCTTCGCGCTGCGACACTTCGCGAAGGCTCCGGCCTTTACGGCGATCGCGGTGACGACGCTGGCACTCGGGATCGGCGCGAACACTGCGATCTTCAGCGTCGTTCACCGTTTGCTCATCGCGCCGCTGCCGTATGCGAACGGCGACCGTGTCGTTGCCCTCAAGACGCTCGGTCGCGTGGGAGTCGCCGGCAGCTTGGTGAGCATGGCCGCGGATGCGCCAAGCGATCCACCCCCTGAGGTCATGCGCGCATGGGCTGCACAGACGCGGTCCTTCGAGCAGATCGCGGGCGTCGAGCAGGTGTTCCTGTCCATCCGGCCGGATTCGCAGCAGGACGCCGTGAGCTACGCGTTCACGACGGCAAATCTCCTTCAACTGCTCGGGACGCGACCATCCTATGGCCGGATGTTCACGCGCGAAGAGGAGAAGCCTGACGCAAACCACGTTGCGATGATCAGTCACCGCTGGTGGCAGGCCGCGTATGATGGTCGCAATGACGTGCTCGGCAAAGTGCTCGAGTACGAGGGAGGGAAGTACACGATCGTCGGTGTGATGCCGGTTGGCTTCACCATTCCCATGTCGGCACGCACGGTCGATGGACTGTCGATGCCGTCGCCCGACGTTTGGCTTCCCGCGCCGATTGAAAACACGTCGATCGGATTCGGGTTGCTTCGGCGCGGCGTTTCGTCGACGGCGGTGACGAACGAGTTGAATGCCATTGCGAACGCGCCCGAGGTGCGAGCGTTACCGATTCCTCCGGGGCCGGCGGCGTCGAGGGACTCGATTCGCGCTCGCGCGATGCGCGCGCAGGATTTCCTTGGTAGCCGTGAGCGACGAACGATCGAGATCCTCTTCGCCGCGGTGGGTGCGCTCTTGCTCATCGCGTGCGCGAACGTTGCCAATCTGCTGCTCGTGCGCGCATGGACGCGTCGGCGCGAGTTCGCGGTTCGCATGGGACTCGGGGCAGGGCGTGCGCGGCTCGTCCGACTCGCGCTCACCGAGAGTGTGCTGCTCGCCGCCGGGGCCGGAATACTCGGCGTGTTGGTCGCCTGGCAGGGACTGCGCGTCATCATCGCGCTGCGGCCGCTCGCGCTCGATCGTCTCGCCGATGTGCGGATCGATCCGGCCGTGCTGCTCTGGACGGGTGCGGTCTCGATGTTCACCGGCGTGCTGTTCGGCGGTACGGCGGCGTTCTTCGTGGCGTCGCAAAACGTCGCCGATCTGCTGCGCAGTGAAACGCGGGTGTCTTCAGCGGGAGGCGCGTCACGTCGCGTACGCTCGTCGTTGATCGTCATCGAGATCGCACTCTCGTTCGCGCTGCTCGTGGGAGCAGGGCTGCTCATGCGCTCGTTCGCCGCACTTCAACGCACGTCGCTTGGGTTCGAGCCACAAAACCTCGTCTCCGTCGACGTGTTCCTGAGTCCAGCCATCCGGCGTGCCGGCCGCGCCATTCAGGTGCGTCAGGCGATTCTGTCGCGCCTTCGCGAGACGCCTGGAATCGTCGGCGCGTCGCTCGGAACACTTCCGACGGCAGGCTTTCGCGATTTGCCGGCGATCGAGGTGGAGACGAGCGACGGCCCTCGCGACGTCGGCATCTCACAGTTTCAGAAAACGTGGATTGAAGGAGACTACTTTGGTGCGACCCGCATCAGGCTGATAGCGGGACGTGCTCCAAACGCTGGCTCATCGGACGAGACCTCCATGCATGGGTTTGGGGCGTTCTCCGAAGAGGTTGTCGTGAGCCGCAGCCTTGCTCGGCGCATCGCACCATATGGAAATGCGGTTGGCGCGCGGGTGCGCGCCAAGGGCGTCGTAGTCCGACTTCCGCCACGAGGTGCGCCGCCGGGTGCGCCCGTTGGAGCGACGCCGCGACGCGCAGCGGACGCGTGGTCGACGGTCGTCGGCGTCGCGGATGATGCGCGGCTGCCTGGCCCTCGCGGAGACCTCGAGACTCTCCAGGTATATCAGATGCCGGTCACCCCTCTGGGTGGGACGACCTATGTCGTCCGCTTCGCGAGCGTTCCGGCGAACATCGAATCCGTTCTGCGAAAGACGATTCAACAGGTCGACCCGACGATCATCGTGCGTCGCGCCCGCGTCGCGGATGATTACCTGCGCGAGGCTCTCGCGCCCACGCGGTTCACGCTCGCCCTGCTGGGCGCCTTCGCCGGTGTAGCGCTCTTCCTCGCGGTCGTTGGTCTGTACGGATCGATTGCGTATGCGGTGAGCCAGCGAACGCGCGAAATCGGCATTCGCATCGCTCTCGGAGCGTCGGCGAAGACGGTCACGAGTCTCGTCGTAGGCGACGGTCTTCGATTGGCGCTCGCGGGCTTGGTGATCGGCGCTGGGACGGCCGCCGCCGCGACTCGCACGCTCGCTAGCCTTCTCTACGCAGTGACGGCGAGCGACCCAGCCACGTTCGCCGCGATCGCGGCGCTGATCGGAGTCGTGGCGCTTGCTGCGTCGTATTTGCCTGCGCGCCGCGCCGCGCGCGTGGACCCTCTGGACGCGCTCCGATCAGACTGATTGTCGCGACGCGAGAATGCTGATGGGCTTGGCGACGAGTTGACCTCTACGCTACGCCTTGCGCTTGGCCGCGAATGCCCGGCTTGAGCAGAGCTTCTGCGGCGTGGACGTCCGTAATGAGCACGTCGATTAGATCGGCGCGTGTACGGGAATCCTCATCGACGCCCTCCTGATCGTCGCCTCGATTCTCGTCGCGCAACGACGGGCCTGCTCCACGGGTTTGGATTTGTGACCGCTATCACCGCCCGAATTTTCCATTGGGCCGGTGCCCTTTGTGGGATTGCTGGCCGCTGTCGTCCCGGCCGGGAGTGCGGCCAGCGTAAATCCGAGCGAGGCCATTCGCGGGGACTGAAGCGCCTATCATGGGTCAATCCCAACCTCATATCGCGCGCGCAGGACTTGCTAGGACGCGGCTCGAGACTATAGATACTGGAGGTACCGGCGGGGCGCTGATACGTGTGCGGTATGTTGGGATCGCCATATGGATGGAAATGCGATCGGCAATCACCATTTAATGAACATTAAGCCTTTATTAGAACGACAACTTGCGGCAAGGGAGTCTCTGCGTGGCAGACATCACAAATACACGATTTCCTATCTACGAATTATAAATCCTGGATAGTGAAGTCTGTGAGAGTTCTTTTAGGCGGGCTGAACGCGAGACCCTCGCTCGAGATGCGTTTGCACGTTACTGCCCCGGGCCCCAATCATCGAAGAACGAGAGCGAATCGCAGGTCGTTGAACCGCTCCCAAGGGCCGCCGATGTTGGTCGCCGTCGTTCCTTCAAAGTCCTTTGAGCGACATGGCCAACCTTCGAGAAGTTCCAATGCCGCGCCGCCGATGCTGTGGTCGCGTGATGCCGGCTCACGTTCTCACGGTAGCGGCAGTTGCTACCGCCGCCGTCGTGGCCGGGTGCCGAGCGACGCCCCGTGTTCTGGCTCCCGCTAATCCGACAGAGGCCGTTGTTCCCGCGAGCTCGACGCAGGCTAACCCCGCCGTTCCTGCGGTCGCGCCCGACTCTACGCCGCGAAGACTCTTTGATTCGCTCGGAGTCATTCGTGATCCCGAAGGTCACGGGATGCCGTGGGTACGGGGAATCGTTGTCCTACTGTTTCAGCAAAAAACTCAGCAGCCTGAACGGGCCGCCGTAGTGGCCAGGATCCACGGAGTCGTCGTTGGTGGGTTTCGCATTAGCGATGACGGCACCTATTACGTGCGAATTCCAGGCACGACGCAACAGGACATCCTTCGCGCCATCGCGACGGCGAAGGCATTTCCGCAGGTAGAGTCTGCGAGCCCCTTTATCCAGGACTCGACGAGTCATTCGGCCACACGGCGACCGTCAATAGGCTCCTAACCCGCCGACTCGTCCTTGGCGTCGTCGACAAGGACACTGCGCCTCCCACAATTCATAGTCCACTGATGTCGAGGTTCAGACCCCGCATGTTATTCCATTCGCCTATCATCGCCGTCAACAAGCGGCCAGCAGGACTGTTTGCCGCATGTGTTCTCGTCCTTGCCGCGTGCCGGGACGTCAATACACCGCTCGATCATCGGGATGCCACGGAGAAACCACGGCGCGATTTTGCAACCGCACCGGCGACGGCACCTGATTATGTCCCTCAAGGATTGTTTGACTCTTTGGGCACGCTTGCCAGTCCAGACGGACACGGCGCACCCTGGGTTCGCAGCATCGTCAGTATTGGTTTCGAACTTGGCGCTAGCCAAGCGGAACGCCAATCGGCCATTGATAGCATCGGTGGTACTGTCGTGGGTGGCTTCAGGATCGGCGACGACGGCGGATACTACGTGAGGATCCCGGGTACGACCATCACCGAAACACAGGCGACTCTCGCAACGCTACGCAGCCTCCCTCAGGTCGAATTTGCAAGTCCGTTCATGCTCGACACAGTGAGCCAAGCTGCCTATCTGAAACCGATCGATGGTCAGGGCTGGCGTGACTGGAGACTCAATCCCGAATCAACGACGGTCGAGCGATACAATTGGCCGCTCGAAGCCATTTCCGCTCCGCTCGCGTGGGGATGCAGCAACGGCAATACGGCTGATGAGATTGCCGTTGTTGATCAGGGCATTATCCGAACGTCGATGTTGAACAACAACCTGGATTTCGCGTGGCGGCTTGTAGGGAGTTTGCCCAGTGGCCTCTACGAAGATCATGGAACAGACGTCGCCGAGCTTCTCGGAGCTGTGGGGAATGACACTGCAGGGGCGACGGGTGTCCTTTGGAAAGCAAAGTTGTCGCTATGGGATATGTACGTGAGTGAGCAGGATTCTTCGGTCACGATCGAAAACAGCTTCGGTCACCAATCGGAGATGATCGCCCACTACGTATACTCGGCCGGTCTGCGCGGGGCGAAGATCATCAACCTGTCGATGGCGCTGAAGTGGCAATCAGTCAAGCCGGTTGAGGGCAACGCATTCGATGTCGAGCGGCGCGAGATCGCCCACAATTTGCTGGTTCGCGCGCTGGGTCAACTGGCGACTCACGGTAAGCATCCGCTTGTCGTGATTGCCGCAGGCAATGATTCTGTTGACGCAAAATGGGGCGGATACGCTCTGGCCAAGGCACAGTACCCCGACCAAGTCCTCGTGGTTGGCGCTACAAAGGCTGATGGCCAGGTGTGGGAGCGATCGAACTGGGGTGACACCGTTGATGTATACGGACCCGGCGCCGGCGTGTGGGTGTTCGGACGTGGTTCAACGCCACACCAAGTATACGGTTCCTCATTCGCTGCGCCGCTCGCGACCGGCATTGCTGGCTTGCTTGCGGGATTCGACCCGCGGCTGACCCTGCCGGAAATACGAAACCTGATTCGTCAGGGCGCGCGAACTGTGGACGGGCGAAAGGTTCTCGATGCATACGCCTCGCTCAAGCTCGCTGCACAACGGCCGGGCGCGCCACTGTGCGGCAACCGAATTTGGGTAGAGGGCGACGGTGTGAAGGTGCAGCGCACGTCGTCTCTGATTGAAACGATCATACCGAGCGGAATCTCTGGGTCGACGTATCTGAGTCCCTATCACGGAGGCAAACGCTTCGACTTGGACTACTCGCGTGAATTCACGTGGTCGAACGGATCTTGGAGCGAGGTGTCCTATCAAACCGCGCCGGACGCCGAGCAGGGCGGCGCATTCTGGTCGTACAACGGGGCGGATCACGATGCCAAGCAATGGGTGTCTGGCCAAATCCATCGCGACACGGCGGCCACTGGCGTAGACACGGTCATCGTCACGTTCACGGACTCTCTCGGATACAACACGTCGTTCCGTCGTACGTTCTCGGTAGTCCGGCCGCCTACGACGTGCGTTGCCGACTCCGCGGCGTTTGACAACATCGACGACCATTATCTCGGGAATTTTTGCGCGAACCGTCGCCGCGTCGGAACGTGGGACGACTTCGAGAGCGCCGGCCAGAGCGGCTCGACGGGACTCTTTCCGGTGCTTTCACCTCAAGCGGACTTTATCTTGATGCCGCTGATAACGATGCGGCACACGGTCTCTAGCGGCGCACAGTCTAACTGCGATCGGCCCCTCCCGTTTGCGATGCCCCCTGGCGTTCATGATCATTGCACCGCTGGGACGTTTGCTGATTCCTCAATCAGCCTTGTCATCTATCGCATCAATATTGCGAACGGATCTTGGACACCGATTGCCCTGGATGTGTCAGGGAGCACCTCACGTGACCGTGGCTACTACGAGTGGCTCGAGGTCAGTGACCGCGGCGACCAGTTGGTAATCGGGGCAGGTGAGCATCTGCGCCGGGGTACAGTTGGTTGGAGTCAGTTCGGTAGCGAATCGAAGGTGGCGAACACGTGGACCTGCACGAACGGACGCGATGAGTGGCTCAGCCTTGCAACAAGCTCGGGGTCTCCGCCAGGAACGCAGCTGTTCGCGGTGTCGCGACCGGATCCCGATCCCTGCGCAGGTGATTTCGAGGCGGGAAGTTCAGTGGCGGCGAGTCTGAGGCCCGGCAACTCGCCCATCATCAAGCCAGCTCACACGCGAGTGTTCCCTCCGACGCGCGCGCGGCTTCCATGATGGTCGAACGAGTAGACGCACTCCACCTTCCGACCTCGCGCTAAGCTCGGGCGTGGCGGTGTCGGCAATGGGAGCAGGAGGGAGTCGTTCTCCTGCTCCCTTTAGGATCCTACCGCTTGGATGAGCGCGCGGACACGCCCCACCGCCAGATCGATTTCAAAAGCGGACAGAGCGTGCTGCCGAATGGCGTGAGAGTACTCCACACGAAGCGGCATTTCGGCGAACGCCGCCCGTTGAACGGCGCCATCGCGCTCGAGCTGGTCGAGCTGCCCGGTGTGTGGCCGCTGATCGGCATGCGCGCGCACGCGTGGAGTCGGTAGATCCGTGGTAGCTTGGGATAGTGACCCAAGCAGGCGCGTCACGAGCTTGGCTCGATCATTCAAGATCACTCATCACGGCCACTTCAAGGACGACGCTCATGGCCCTGCGCTCCCGTACTGTGCTCATCACCGGTGGCGCGACAGGCACCGGTCTCGCCATGGCCTCGCGATTCCTAGCGGCAGGGAGCCGAGTCATCGTTGGCGGACGGCGTGAGTCGGTGCCGCGCGATGCGGCGGCTGCTCACTCCGGTCTCGTCACGCGAGTGTGCGACCTGGCGCGTGAGGACGATCGCACCGCCCTCGTTGGACACGGACCTCGGCGGGGTAGGGCTCCGCGCAGGCGCCGCGCCGCTCGAGCCTTTCGCTGAGGCTCCATTCGTGACGACACGCAGGACTATGCTCGCGTTTGCCCTGGGTCGCGCGATGGCGGTCGGACTGTCAAAGCCGTCGAACGCCCAGCAGGTGCCCGCGTGGTGTGCCAAGCTTCCATATCACCACGTTCGTGCACGTATGAGGATCGACCTCGGCGATCGCACGCTCGAGGTGTTGCGAGTTCCGGGGCACGCGCCCGACGCGATCGCGTTGCTCGACCGCTCGCACGGATTGCTCTTCACCGGCGACACCTTCTATGCGGGACCGATCTACGTCTTCGGCAAAGGCGCCGATGCCGCGGCCTTCACTCGCTCGACGGGGCGACTCGCCGCGCTTGCGCCGCAGTTGCGGAAGGTGCTTGCGTCGCACAATGTGCCGGTATCGAAACCCGAAATGCTGGTGGAATGCGCGACGTCGCGCGAGCGGTGTCACGAGGGTCGGTGACCGGCAGCCACGGTGGAAAACTCGTGACTTACGCGTTCGGCCCATTCTCGCTGGTGCTACCCGTTCGGGAGCGATGAGTCCTCGGCAGCCTTGAAACCCAACTCCCTTCGACATATGCGCCTCCGGCTCCCCGCCGTGCTCGTCCTCTCCGCGTGCGCGAAATTTGGCGCCGCGCCCTCGTATGACACGATCATCCGTCACGGAACGGTCTACGACGGCACCGGTAAGCCGGGCGTCGCCGCCGATGTCGGTCTCCTCGGTGATTCCATCGCGGCAGTCGGCGACCTCTCGTCCGCCAAGACGCCGCGTGAGATCGAAGCGCGCGGCATGGCGGTGACACCGGGCTTCATCAACATGATGGATCATTCGGAGGACGCGCTGATCGCCGACGGCCATGCGCAGAGCGCAATCCGCCAGGGCGTGACCCTCGGCGTGATGGGCGAGGGAGACACGCCCGGGCCGGTCACGGACACGATGAAGAAGGTGATGCTCGATCTGCAGGCCGACATCAAGTACCCGATCGAATGGTCGACGCTCGGCGAATATCTCTCTTACCTCGAGCATCGCGGCATCTCGATGAACGTTGCGTCGCTTGTCGGCGCGACGACCGTGCGCGAGAACGTGATCAAGTACGACGACCGCGCGCCGACGCCCGAGGAGCTCGCGCGCATGCAGACGCTGGTGCGGCAAGCGATGGAGGAAGGCGCACTCGGCGTCGGGTCGGCGCTCATCTATGCGCCAGGATTCTACGCGAAGACGGACGAGCTGGTCGCCCTGATGAAAGCCGCCGCGCCCTATGGCGGGATCTACGCTTCGCACATACGGAGCGAAGGGAATCGACTGACCGAAGCCGTCGACGAGTTACTCACGGTCGCGCGCGAGAGCGGAGCGCCGGCCGAGATCTACCATTTGAAGGCGGCCGGCGTTCCCAACTGGGGCAAGCTCGACGCGGTCATCGCGAAGGTCGATTCGGCGAACAAGGCGGGCGCGCACATCACGGCCGACATGTACACCTACGTCGCCGGCGCCACCGGCCTCGATGCGTCGATGCCGCCGTGGGTGCAGGCGGGCGGGTATCGTGCGTGGGCTGCGCGCCTCAAGGATCCGGCAATTCGCGCGCGGGTCGCGGCGGAGATGAAGGCGCCGACCGACAAGTGGGAGAATTTCTTCTACGCCGTCGGTGCGCCCGACAAGATTCTGCTTCTTGCATTCAAGAACCCGAAGCTCAAACCGCTCACGGGCAAAACCCTCGCCGACGTCGCGAAGCTACGCGGCAAGCCCGCCGAGCAGGTGGCGATGGACCTGGTCGTGGAGGATGGGACGCGGGTGGGCGTCGCGTACTTCCTGATGTCCGAGGACAACGTGCGGAAGGAAGTGCAGCTGCCGTGGGTGAGCTTCGGCGCCGACGAGGCCGCGCAGGCGCCCAATCCGCCCTTCACCCTGTCAGCGGCGCACCCGCGCGCCTACGGCAACTTCGCGCGTCTGCTCGGACGATACGTTCGCGACGAGAAGCTCATACCGATGGAGCAGGCCGTGCGACGGCTCAGCGGCCTTCCCGCCGAGACGCTCAAGCTGCGCCGTCGGGGCAAGCTGCAGCCGGGCTTCTTCGCCGACGTCGTCGTGTTCGACCCCGCGACGATCACCGATCACGCGACATTCGAGAATCCTCATCAGTACGCGACCGGCGTGAAGCACGTGTTCGTCAACGGCGTCCAGGTCCTGCGCGACGGCGAGCACACGGGCGCCACACCCGGACGCTTCGTTCGCGGACCAGGCTGGACGGGTTGGAAGTCCGCTAAAGAGCGCTAACAGCCGAAGAACGGTTGTCGTGGGGGCGGAGCCCAAAACGATCAAAAAACAAATTGAACGAATTTGACGGATTAGATGACGCCGGCCGTGCTACTCCCCTCGCAGCGCGACCAGAGGATCCACATTGCTTGCTCGGCGCGCCGGGCCGTACGCCGCCACGATCGCGATCGCGAGCAGCGCTCCACTCGCCGACACGAGGAGCGGCAAGTTGTGCGACGTGACCTCGTAGAGGAACGTCGACAGCCACTGTCCCAGCGCGAGCGACAGCAGAACGCCGATCGCCGTACCTGCGGCGGCAACCGAGAGCGCTTCGCCGACCACCCGCGCGCGGACCGCGCTTCTCGTATCGCCCAGCGCGATGCGGATTCCGATCTCTCGCGTGCGTTGGCTCACCGCATACGAGACGAAGCTGTAGATGCCGATCGTCGAGAGCGCGATCGCGAGCGCGCCGAGTGCTCCGACGAGCCACGCGCGAAAGCGCTGCTCCGCCAACGCCGACCGCATCTGATCGGAGACCGTCTCGATGCTCGTGACCGCGGCGGTCGGATCGACGCCTGCGGCGGCCGTGCGGACAGCGGGGATGAGCTGCGTCGGCGCGAGATGCGATCGAATGGCGACGTAGCGCGCGCGCGCGAAGCGCTGCTGCGCCGGTGCGTACATGTGCGGCGACGGGATGGACCACGGACGCCTGTCGCGCGTCGATCGCAGAATTCCGACGACGCGCCAGGTCTCGCGATTCCAATCGATCAGCTGGCCCAGCGCATCCTTGCCGGGCCACGTCCGTTCCGCGAGGGTTTCATCGATCACGACAACTCGAGCCGCGGTGCTGTCGTCGCCGCGATCGAATGCCCGTCCACGAACGAGCATCATGCCGAGCGCGCGCTCGAAACCCGGAGTCGCGGCGGCGACGTACGCGTTCGGGTTCGCGGCGCCCTGGTCGCCGATGTCCTTTCGCACGAATACGTCGCCGAACGGCGCATCGCCCGTCGGAATTTGCGACGCCGACGCGACGGCAGTGACGCCGGGGATCGCGCGCAGGCGCGACGCGATGTCGCCGTAGAATTGCTCGACCGACGCCGCGCTCGGATACCGCGTCGACGACGGCGTGATACGAAACGTCAGCGTCCCCGTGGGATCGAAGCCGGGGTCGACCCTCGTGAGCTTGAGAAAAGTCGTAACAAGCAGCGCGGCGGCGAACAACAGCGTCCCCGAGACAGCAACCTGCACGACGACAAGCGTTCGACTGCCGCGCCGGCTCGCGCACGAACGGCCACCGCGCTCGTCGTCTCGCATCGCGCTCGCGAGGTTGATGCGCCCGACGCGGCGAGCCAACGGCCACACCGAAAGCACGCCGGCCAAGAGCGTCGTCGCCGCGGCGATGGCGAGCACCGATAGGTCGATGCCGATCTCCTGAGCGCGCGGCAGGCCGCCGGGATACAGCGCGAGAAGTCCGCGAGTCAGGGCGGGGGCTGTCGCCAGACCGAAGCTGCCGCCGATAGCGGACAGCAGCAGGCCTTCGCTGAAGACTTGCCGGCGGATGCGCGACGCGGTGCCGCCGAGTGATGCACGAACCGCGAACTCCCGCACACGCGCCTGCGCTCGCGCGAGCAGCAGATTGGCGACGTTGAGCGACGCCAGGAGGAGCACCGCGGCCATCGCGAGCGACAGCAGCCGGAGCATCGGCCGTACGGGTCCGACGATCTCGTCGCGCAGCGGCTCGAGATGAGCGCGCAGCTCGGCGTTAGAGTTCGGATATTCCTCCGCGAGTCGGCGACTGACGGCGGTGAGCTGCGCGGCGGCGGCGCGGTCGTCGGTGCCTGCCCGCAGCTTCGCCACGCCGTCGATCCACATGGCGCCGCGATTCACGTACATCGTGCCTGTCTGTACGCGGAGGGGAATGAGTGCGTCGGCGGCGGCGTTCGGATAGAGAAAGTCGAGGGGCGGCAGAACGCCGACGACCTGATACGAGTCGTTGTCCAGCGAGATCGTCCGCCCGACGACCTTTCGATCTCCGCCGAAGGCGCGTTGCCAGAGTCCGTTCGAGAGAATCACCACACGCGGCGCCCCACTCTGCATCTCGCTCGGCGTGAAGTAGCGTCCGAACGCGACATGCAAACCAAAGACGCGCGGGTACGCCTCGTCGGTTCGTATGACGTCGAGCTCTTCGGGCCCGCCCTCGCCAAGAAAGGTTCGTGTCGTCACGGCGACGCCCGTCACGTCGGCGAATGCGGCGACATCTCGGCGAAAGTCGAGGAGGTCGGGATAGGCGAGCGAGCCGCCCGCGTTGTCCTTCCACGCTTCGGTGAGTCGGACCGTGCGGTCGGCGTCGGGGAAGGGCAGCGAGTGCAGCAGCACGGCGTTCACGACGTTGAACACCGCCGTCGTCGCACCGATGCCGAGCACCATCGTGAGCACGATCGCGGCGGAGCCGAGCGGTGCGCGTCGCGCGAGTCGGAGGGAGTAGGCGAGATCGCCGCGAAGATTCTGCCACATTGGAGCTCCGTGTGAAGCGGCGGCGCGCCTTCGCCGGTCGAGGCGGCGTGAGAGAAGTGGAAAGAGTGACGCGAGCACCTCGCGCCGGTACCAGCGGCGGGCCGCGCGTTCGCCGTCCGCGCTACAGTGGTCGGCGAACGCCTCGCGAAGATCGTCGATGATCCACCACGCCTCGTCTGCTGAGGAGAGACGACGCAGCAGCCACTCGGCCATGCGCTCCTCGAGACGTCGGCGCGTGCCCATCACCTCGCCTCGAGCGACAGGCCGGCGATCATCCGTTGAATGGCGGTTGTGCAGTCGCGGAGCGCCCGCAATCCGGCGGGCGTTACGTGCGCAAACCTTCGTGACCGTCCGCCGCGCATGGGGAGCGGCGCCGATTCCTCGAAGGCGACAAACCCTTTGTCACCAAGTCGGCCGAGCGTCGCGTAGACCGAGCCGAGCGACGCGGTGCGTCCGCCGCGGTCGGCGATCTCACGCGCGATCGAGACGCCGTAGGCATCGCCCTGAAGACGATGGACGGCGGCGAGGACGAGCAGCTCGAGCTCCGCCAGATAGGGGTCGCGCACGAGTGGTATATATTCGTGAATCACGAAGAAAGCAATGTGCGTTTACACCTTCCGCACATCTGCCGTTTCGTCACCCTTGCTCGAGTGACGCCGCATCGGGCCGGAGCACGTCCCGAAGGCGCTCGAACGCCGGCACGTAATAGGGGTTTTCGCGGAGCACCCGGCCCTGAATGACGTACCGCACAGGGTCACCGCAGGGCGTGCGGGCATTGAGTCTTCCGGCTTATCCATACTGACCAATCCAAGCAACGGCCCAGCGTCTGTCAATGGTCGAGCGCGCGTCCCATAGGTGAGCTCGTCGTTGTTCGCCTCTCAATCGGAACGCAGCGTGAGCATCGGATCGATGCGTCGCACGCGGAGGGCCGGTACCAGCGCCGCGGCGAACGCCGCGCTCAGCAACAGCGCGCTCACGGTGCCCAGCACCACGGGATCGCGCGGCGACACCCGAAAGAGCATCGGCCCCACGAACCGCCCCGCCAGGAGTGCGACGCCGAGTCCGGCAATCAAGCCAACGAACGCCGGCGTCATCGCGCCGCGCACGGTCAGGCGCACCAAGTTGGCGCCTGTGGCGCCGAGCGCCATGCGGACACCGAGCTCGTGTCGCCGCTGCGCGATCGTGAATGTGACAATGCTATAGAGTCCCACCACGGCGATCAGCAGCGCGAGTGCACCGAATGCGTTGAACATCCGCGCGCCCAACGTCCAGGAGCGCGACTGATCACCGATGGTCGATGACAACGTCCACACTTCCAGATACGGGATGCCGGCATCGCTGGTCTGCAGCGTGCGACGCACTCGCTCCAGCATTGTCGAGGCGTCGCTCGATGTGCGGACCTCCATCGCGTAGCCGAAGAACGATACGGTCCCGTCGGTCATCGACGGCGGAAGCTGATCGAGTGGTCGATAGATCTGCGACGTCGGGTCCTCGATGATCTGCTGGCGACGCGAATCGGTTACCACGCCGACAACGGTAGTGCAGGGCATCGAGTCGGCGCCGAGCTTGACGCACTGTCCCACTGGATTGACGCCCGGCCAAAAGGTTCTCGCGGTCGTCTCACTGATCACTGCCACGAGTTCCGAGCCGATGACGTCCGCGGCGGTGAACGTTCTCCCCGCCACGAGTCGGATGCCCATTGTCTTGAAGTAATCCCGCGTCACCGCGTACTGGCTGGGGTTGTGCTTCTCGGCCGGCTGCTCGTGGCCCGGCACGATCAGCGTGATTCCCCATCCGAGTCCGAACGACGACGCGATCGATGTCGCGGCCGATGTCACGCCCGGAATCCTCGGTGCGATCTCGGTGAAATGGCGGAATACCTCGCGCGCCCGTGCGTTCGTCATGCCCACGCTCGCGTGGCGCATACCGACGAAGAGCACGTGGTCCGTATCCAGGCCGAGTTGCAGGCCCGCGACGTTGCGCATGCTGCGCACGAAGAGTCCGGCGCCGCAGAGCAGGATGATGGCGAGAGCGGTCTGCGCGGCAAGCAGAGCGGCGCGTGTGCGCGAACGTGCGCCGCCGCCCTCTCGCTGGCCCGACTTGAGTGCCGACGTCGACTCGGCGCGCGTCGCTTGCAACGCCGGGAGCAGTGAGGTCAGTAGCCCCATCGCGAGCGCGATGCATGCGGTGAACGTGAGCGTTCGCATGTTCACTGCCGGTCCGTCCCATGCCCCATCGCCGAGGAGCAGACGGCGAATCGAACCTGCCGTCATTGCTGCGCAGGCGATGGCTCCGACACCTCCGAGCGCGGCCAGCAGCAGACCTTCGACGAGCAGTTGCGACACGAGTCGCCCGCGGGTCACGCCGAGCGCGAGCCGGATGGCGATCTCGCGGCGTCGATTCAGAGCGCGGACGAGCAGCAGGTTTGTCACATTCGCGCACGCGATAAGCAGCACCAGGAGCGATACCGTCGCGACCAACTTGGACACGCGCATCTCGGGCGATGCCGCATTGAATCCGAGCGCACTCACGCCTTTGCCGTCCATGATCGACACGAGACGCGCGACGGATGAGTCGGGACTTTGGCGATTGCGGTTCGTTGACTGCGCAGCGTATGCGCGCTCTTCCGCGCGAACGACGGCCGTCGCCTGCGACTCCGCCTGAGCGATCGTCGCATGCGGCGCCAACCGCGCGGTGACCGTCAGCCATTGCGACGAGCGCGTCGTCGCCCAGTCTGCACCCTTGGCGAAGCGCAAGCCGCCGGCAGCGGCGATAGGGATCCAGACGTCGACACGACGATTGTTGATACCCGTAAAGCCGGCCGGCGTGATGCCGACGATGGTGTATGGCTGTGTCCCGAGCTCGATCAGACGACCGATCGCACTGGCATCGCCGGCGAAGCGGCTTTGCCAGAACTCATAACTGATGACCGCGAGCGGCGTCGCGGACCGGATCCCCGATTCGTCCTCGGTGAAAAAGCGGCCGCGGTATGGACGAACACCCAGGAGCGGGAAGAAGCTCGGCGATATCTGCGCGCCGCGAACGCTCCGTGCATCAGGCCCGCGCCCGACAGGATAGTCGTTTGCCCCTGTGCTGACGGCGACGCTCGCGAATGCCGGCACGTTCGCGGCGAGGGCGGAATACATCGAGTAGGGCTGTGGTGTCTGCTGCCACGCGCGACCGAGGCGCTCCGTGTGAAAGACCACCACTCGATCGGGGTCCACAACATCGGGCGGCGACTGGACGAACAGTCGGTCCACGATGCCGAACATGGTGGCGTTGGCGCCGATGCCGAGCGAGAGCGTCAACGCCACCATGGCGGTAAACGCCGGCCGCAGACGCAGCCCACGCAAGGAGTAATGGAGATCCTGAAGGACGGCGTCCTTCAACGCAGCAAATCGGGGCATCGATCTTCCCGCTGTCGACGCCCATTCGACACGGAGCACAACCATTTGGTTGGAGCCATCTCGCGACCGGCGAGGCGACGTCCCATCCCTGCTTACTCGAATCTCAGCGTCTGAGCCGGGTCGATGCGCACGGCCCGACGCGTCGGGATCCACGCGGCGAGCGCCGCGATGATCGCCAGCACGACGATCGACGCCGACAGCAGACGAACATCGCCCGTCGACGTGTTGTAGAGCATCGTCGCGAGAAGGCGGCGCAGCACCCAGAACAAACCAAGGCCAACGATCGTTCCCGCGCCGACGGACACGACACATCGTCTCGTGACGTCGACCGCGACGCCCGCGCGGCTGGCCCCCAGCGCCAGGCGAATGCCGATCTCGCGCGTCCGCTGCTGAACGACGGAGGCGATCACACCGTAGATGCCGATCGCGGCGACGAGCAGTGCGGAGCCCGCGAACGTGCCGATGAGCAGGGCACGAAACCGCGGACCGGCAACGCTGCGATATACCACCGACGACAACGGTTCCACGGTCGGTGTCAGCCGCGGCTCTTCAGCCAGCAGCGCGGCGCGCACCGACGCCGCGATGCGCGGCGCCGCCGAGCGCGCGAGCAAGACCGGCGTGCCCTCGCCCGACTGCGAGCGCGCGAGCAACACCGTCGGTCGCGGCTTTCGATCGAGTCCGACCTCGTGTATGTCGGCGGCGACGCCGATCACTCGCGTCTGATGCATCAAACGCGGATTGATCCAGTGGTCCTTGAAGTGGCCGATCTGAATCGTCCGGCCAATCGGCGACGAATCGCCCCAAAAACGAGAGGCGAACGCTCGATTCACGATCGCGACCGGCTCGGATCCCTTCACGTCCTCGCGCCCGAAATCACGTCCCGCGATGAGCGGGATGCCGAGCGTCCCGAAGTAGGCTGGCGAGACGAAGCGCATCTCCGTTGCTCCGACCGCGAGGTCCGGCCGCTCACGCGTGTCGACGGGGAAGTTCTGGCCGCGCTCGAGCGGGAGATTCGGCGCCGCCGCGGCCGATTCGATTTTACTCATGCTCCGCAGGCGCTCGAGCAGCCGATCGACCAGCTGGTCGCGACGCACGGAGGTAAACTCCGACGGAAGTTGCCCCAACTTGATCGCCACGACGCGATCCACGTCGAAGCCGGGATCCACGCCCATCAGTCGTGTGAAGCTCACAATGAGCAGCGTCGCCCCGGCGAGCAGCACCACCGCCGCCGACGTCTCGAGGAACACCAGCAGCTCGCGCGTGCGCGTGCCGCCGCCCGTCGCGCCGCGCGAGCCGGCAAGAACGCCGGACTGCAAACGCAGGCGCAACGACGGCACACCGGCGACGAGGCCAAATACGGCCGCCGTGATCACCGAGACCGCGATGGCGTACGCGAGCACGCGTGCGTCGACACGCGGCGTCATGCCTTGCGGCAACGCCGCCGGCGCCGCGGCCAGGAACCCGCGCAACGCGAGAAATCCGAGCAACACGCCAAGCGCTGCCGAGAGTGCCGAGAGCACGAGTCCTTCGGTGAGCAACTGCTGAAGAATTCGTCGCGGCCCGGCGCCCATGGCCGCGCGCACCGCAAACTCGCGCTGACGCGCCGAGGCGCGCACGAGCATGAGCGTCGCCGTGTTCGCGCAGGCAATGAGCAGCAGCAGCGATACCGCACCGAAGAGCAACCACACGGTGCGGCGGATGCCGCCGACGTTGACATCGCGATGCGTGAACACCTTGAAGGCTTCATTCGTCGCCGCAAGGGCGGGGTAGGCGGCTCGAAATGCCTGGGTCAGCAGGTGCAGATCCGCGGTGCGCTCGCCCTCGCCCAGGGTGTGTCGCACACGAGCGATCGCCTCGGTGTTGTGGCCTTCGTCGGCGGGATTCACGTGCACCGCGAACGGCACGAGATAGCCATCGTTCTGCGTCGCCGGCGGGAAGTTGAACTCGGGCGGCAACACGCCGACGACCGTCCGCAGCTCGTCGCCCAATCGGATCTGGCGTCCGACGATGTTTCGATCGGCGCCGAAACGCGTACGCCAGACCGCGTCGCCCAGAATGACGACCGGCGCTCCCCCGGTCTGCATCTCGTCGGCGACGAACGAGCGGCCAAGACTTGGCGCAAAGCCCATGACGCGGAAGAAACCATCGGTCACGCGCAAGCCGCGAACCGGCGTCGATTCCGTCGCGCCAACCGTTGCTTCATCCGTCTGGTAGCTGGCGACCGCCTCGAAGCTCCGGTTGTGATCGCGCACGAACTCGAACTGAACCGACGTCAGAGAAGGGATGTCATCGCCCTTCTTCCACTCCCAGCCGAGGTAGGTGAAGTCTTCCGGCCGCGGAATGGGCAACGGCCGCAGAAGCACCGCGTCGACCACGCTGAAGATGGCCGTGCTTGCGCCGATCCCAAGGCTGACGGTGAGAATCGCGGCGAGCGCAAACGATGGCGAGCGGCGCAGGCCGCGAAGGGCATATCGCACATCTGCGATCAAGTTTTCGGCGACGCGAGCGCGCGTCGCGTCGCGCGCCGATTCTCGAATGTCGTCCGCGCCGCCGAAGGCGAGCTTCGCCTGTCGCATTGCCGCCTCCGGCGTCATGCCGCGTTCGATGTTGCGTTGCGCGGACATCTGGAGGTGGAAGACCATCTCGCGCTCCATCTCGCGCTCGAGCGCATCGTCGCGCCGCAGGGTGCCGCGAATCCGCGTCCACCATTCGCGAAGACTCATGCGTCCACTCCGCTGAGAATGAGGTTCACGCCGAGCGACAGCTTCTGCCACTGCGCCCGCTCGGCGGCGAGCTGTTTGCGTCCGACGCGTGTGAGCGCGTAGTAGCGCGCCGAGCGATTGTTCTCGGTGGTGCGCCACTCCGAGGAGACCCATCCGCGCCCGACGAGTCGGTAGAGGGTGGGATAGAGCGAGCCTTGATTGACGCTCAGATGGCCCTGCGAGCGGCGCTCGATCCGCTCGGTGATGCCCCATCCGTGCATCGGCTCGGCCTGCAGCACCTCGAGCACGATCATCTCGAGGGTGCCCTTGATGACTTCTCCGCCGCGGTCGTTTCCCATGTGTTGATCTCCGACAGGAGATTTCGCCACTCCTTTCGTTTTGTCAAGGGAGAGAGGCGTCCGGCTGCGGTCTTCTTGATCGCGTGCTGGTGGGGTCAGAGCCCGGGCTCTGACCCCAGTCGGCCGTTCAGCGACTGCGGCCCACCAACCGTAATCTTCCAGACTCAGCGTCGACCCTCGTCTCCCCTACGACTATGAACATGCAACGGGCGCTCGCCGCCGCCGCCGTCATCGCCGCGCAAGCACTTCACGCCCAAACGGGCGCCGGCGTCCCGGTCGCGCAGGAATTCGAGAAGTTGCACTTCCGGTCGATCGGACCGGCCATCATGTCGGGACGGATTTCCGATCTCGCCGTGTACGAGAAGGATCCGGCGATCTTCTACGTCGCGACCGCGCATGGCGGCGTGTGGAAGACCACGAGTGGCGGGTCGGATTTTCAGCCGATCTTCGACGACGTTGGAATGATGTCGATCGGCTGCGTGACAGTCTCACAGTCGAATCCCGACCTGGTCTGGGTTGGCACCGGCGAAGTGAACAACCGCCAGACGACGTCATTCGGCGACGGCGTGTACAAGAGCACCGATGGCGGCAAGACGTTCCAGAAGATGGGCCTCGCGCGATCGCAGCACGTGGCGCGCATCGTGATCGACCCCACGAATGACAATGTCGTCCTCGTGGCGTCCAACGGTTCGCTGTTCGGTGCGGGTGGTGATCGCGGCATCTTCAAGACGACCGACGGCGGCCGGACGTGGAAGAATGTGCTCGCGACCGATTCACTGACGGGCGCGACGGAGCTCGTCATGGCGGCAAGCGATCACAGGATTCTCTATGCGGCGACGTATCAGCGCCGCCGGTTCGCGCTCGGCATGACGAGCACAGGCCCCGGAAGCGCCATTTGGAAATCGACCGATGGCGGCGACACGTGGACGAAGCTCTCGGGCGGTTTGCCAACAGGCTCGCTCGGCCGAATCGGGCTCGCGATCTTCCGGCCCAACGCGAACGTCGTATACGCCGCGGTTGAAGTTGGCGGTGGCCGCGGCGCCGGACGCGCCACGGCCGACGCACCCGATGATTCAACCGGTGGCGGCGGTGCGGGTGGGCGTGGCGGACGCGGGGGCCGCGGGGGCGGGCGAGGCGGCGGAGCCGGCACCGGTGCCGCGCCCACCGACGGCACGACTGGGCTGTATCGGACTGACGATGGCGGCGCGACGTGGCGCTACTTCAGCAGCAACAACCCGCGGCCGAACTATTTCAGTCAGGTTCGCATCGACCCGAACGATCCCGATCGCATCTACATGGGCGGCGTCGGGATGGGCCTGACGGTCGACGGTGGCAAGACGTGGGAAATCGATGCCGCGCTCGTCGTGCACGACGACATCCACGCGATCTGGATCAATCCGAACAATTCGAGTCATCTAATCATCGGCGGCGATGGCGGCGTGGGGATGTCGCGCGACCGCGGGCACCACTGGACGTTCGTCGGGACGATTCCCGCGGGGCTGTTCTATCACGTGCAGTACGACCTGGAATACCCGTTCAACGTCTGCGGCGGTATGCAGGACAATTTCGTCTGGTGCGGCCCGAGCGCGACGCGCTTCTATCGCGGCATCCAGAGCTACGACTGGCAGACGCTCCAGGGCGGCGACGGGTTCGAGGCCGTGCCCGATTTGCGGGACTGGCGCATCGTCTACGCCGAATCGCAGAACGGCAACCTCATTCGACGCAATCGCGTCACGGGGGAATCGAAGAACATCAAGCCGGCGGGCGAGAACATCATCAACGCGACGCCCGACGATCCACCGCTTCGCTGGAACTGGGACACGCCCGTCGCACTGTCGCCGCACGATCCGGGCGTGCTGTACGTGGCCGCGAATCGCTTGTTCCGGTCGACCGATCGCGGCGATACGTGGACCGCGATCAGTCCCGATCTCACGAAGACCTCGTCGATCTATAATTTCGCGGAATCCCCAAAGCAGGCGGGCGTGATCTACGCCGGAAGCGACGACGGCTCGCTGCATATGACGCGCGATGGCGGCAAGACGTGGGTCGACATCGCGAAGAATCTGCCGGGCATGTTTCCCGGCGGCGTCGTGTCGGAGGTGGTGCCGTCGCGCTATGACGCGGCGACAGTGTACGTCACCGTCGACGGCCACTACGAGAACAATTTCGAGCCGTACATCTGGGCGAGCACCGATTTCGGCGCGACGTTCCACTCGATCGTCGGCAATCTGAAGGGCACCAACGTCCGCACGCTCACGGAGGACACGCGCAATCCGGACGTCCTCTACATCGGAACGGAATCGGGGATCTTTCTGACGCTCGATCGCGGCAAGTCGTGGAGACGACTCAAGGCGAACCTGCCGATGGTGCGTGTGGACGAGCTCACGATCATGCCGCGCGACAATTCTCTAATCGTCGCGACACACGGCCGAGCGCTCTGGATCCTCGACCATCTCGAGGCGATTCAGGAATACGCGGCGGCGCAGGCGTCGGCGAACGACGCGCACCTGCTTCTGCCGCCGACGGCGTTGCAATGGAAAGCGAAGGATGACCGCAACGACGAGTTCTGGGGCCACGATTTCTTTACCGGTGAGAATCCGCCGGTCGACGTGGTGATCCAGGTGGCTCTGAAACGCTCGGTGCCAGATCTCAAATTACGAATTACTAACGGTGGGGCGACGATTCGCGAGCTGCCGGTGAGCGGCGCGAAGAATCAACCTGGAATTCAAACGATCTGCTGGGATCAGCGCGTCGAGCCCATCTCCGAAGGGCGCGGTGGCGGCCGTGGCGGAGGCGGAGGCGGAGGCCCAATCAACCTCTATGCGGGTCCGCCCTCGGGTGGTCCCCCGGCGCCCGGCGGCGCAGCGCCGGTTGGATCCGGTCCGATTCCAGGGTACCCGACACCGATGCCGACGGTTGGCCATTTGCCGGAATACCCGTGCGGCTTCCCCAGTGGTCGCGGAGGTGGCGGCGCGGGCGCCGGCCCACAGGTGCTGCCGGGCACATACACCGTCGCACTCGTTGCCGGAGACAAGACGCTCGAGACGAAGTCGATTCAGATCGTCATGGATCCAGCTGTGACGCTGACGGGTGCAGCGCGCCAGCGGTGGAACGCCATCCTGATGGATTTGCACGACGTGCAGCGTCGTGGCACACAAGCGCAGACGCAACTTGGCGCGCTCGATGTCCAGTTGCGTGATGCCGCGTCGAAGCTCAACGCTGCGCCGAACGTGCCGGCGTCGGTGAAAGGACAGTTCGAAGCATTGCAAAAGGAATTCGATGCGGTCCGAGTAAAGTTCGGTGTCGGGTCGTCGGACACGACCGCGGCGCCGGCGGCGGGACGCGGTGGTGGGGGCGGAGGCAGAGGCGGGCGGGGCGGCGGTCGCGGTGGTGCGGCCGGAGGCGGCGGGAATAGCGCGAACCTGCTCGAGCGTGCGTCCACGATCAAGGCGGCGATCGGCGGGATCTGGGAGTTGCCGAGTGATGCGATGATGAAACGCTACACCGATGTGAAGGTGGCGCTGCCGGCGGCTATCGCTCAGGCGAACGTGGTGGTCGCAAGGGCGAACGCGATGGCGCCGACACTCAAGCAGTACGGGATCGAGTTGAACGTTCCGAAGTAGCCGGAATGGCGAAGCGAAAGGGCGAACCAAAAGGGCGAACCGAGACGGCGAACCGAGACGGCGAGCGGGAAAAGACGAACCGTAACTTCGTTTTTGTTCCGCGCTCGGCTGCCAAGTCCCGGCTATTCGCGCAGGGCAGTCAGAGGATCGATACGGGTCGCTCGCCGAGCCGGGCCATAGGTGGCAATCGCGGCCACGACAAGCAGGAGCGCCGCGATCCCCAGGTGGGTGGCTGCGTCCGTCGGCGTAACGCCGAATAGCAGGCCGCGCAAGGACTTCGCGGCCGCGAACGAAATCGCCGTTCCCAAGGCTAGCCCGACGATCGAAATGATCAATCCCTCCCGCAGAACCATCCGGCGGATCGCCGCCGGCTCGCCGCCGAGGGCCATTCGGATCCCGATCTCGCGCGTACGCTGGCTTACGAGGTACGCCATTACGCCATAAAGACCGACGCTGGAGAGAAGCAGCGCCGCGAGGCCGAACACGCCGAGCAGCAGCGTGTTGAAGCGCTCGCGCGCGAGCGACTGTGAGACCAGCGCCTCCAGCGGCTGGATGCGCGACACCGGGAGATCCGCGTCGAGCGACTTGACCAGGGCGCGCAACGGTTGCGCGAGCGATGCCGCAGTGCCTTTCGCCCGCAAGACGATGGAGAGCGTACCCTGCGGACTCTGCGCATAGGGCAGATAGATCTGCGGTTCACCCTCGGATTGCGGACCCGATTTCCTCACGTGGCCGACTACGCCGACGACCGTCGAGAACTGACCGCGCGGACCGTTGGGGTTGATGCGCTTTCCGATCGCGCTCTGATTCGGCCAATGGCGCTTCGCGAGGGCCTCGTCGACGATGACGACCTGCGGCGATTCGCGCCGATCGCTCGACTCGAAGTCGCGGCCCGCCATGAGCGGAATGCGAAGCGAACGGAAATAACCCGGCATCGCCACGCCATACTCGGCGTGTGGCTCCGGGTCGTTCGGTCCGTCAGGCTCTCCCTCGACGGTGAAGGAGCCGGACCATCCTTCGTTGCTCATGGGAATCGGATATCCGCTTGTTGCCGACGCCACGCCCGGAAGCGACGCGCTCTGCGCCACCAGCTGCTCATAGAAGCGCACGACCTTCGCGAGGCTGTCGTACTTGGTCCGCGGAAGCGTGAGCTGGGCCGTGAGCACCTGGTCGGGCGAGAACCCCGGATTCACTCGGGTGAGCGCGGCGAAGCTCCGCGCCAGCAATCCCGCACCGATCAGAACGACGAGGGCCATCGCGACCTGCGCAATCACCAGACACACGCGAAGCCGGTGCCGTCCACGACCATCGCTCGTGCCACGCGCGCTCTCGCTCAGCGCGCCGCGCAGGTCGCGCGCCGATTGCTGCAGCGCGGGAAAGAGCCCGACGATGATTCCCGTCAGGACCGACAGGCCGAGCGTGAACGCGAGCACGACGAGATCGATGCGCGTTTCGCCGAGCCGCGGCAGTTGCCCGCCGTCCAGACGAACGAGAAGACGCACGCCGGCCCAGGTGAGGAAGAGACCGATGGCACCGCCGGCGATCGAGAGCACGACGCTTTCGGTGAGTAGCTGCCGCACGAGGCGGCCACGGCCGGCGCCGAGCGCCATGCGAATGCCGATCTCGCGATTGCGCGTCGCGCCGCGAGCGAGCAGCAGGTTCGCCACATTCACGCAGGCAATGAGCAGCACGAGTCCGACTGCGCCGGCGATCACCAACAGGGCCACGCGCACGGATCCAACCATCTGGTCGCGCATGGATACGACGCCGAGCCGCCAATTCTTCGCCCACGCGGCCGCGTAGCGATCGGGAATCGCGACGCGCCAGCGGGCGGCCACGGCGTCGAGGTCGGCCTTCGCCTGCGCCTCGCCCACTCCAGGCGACCGACGGGCAATCACGGCGGCAATCTGGTTGCCGCGCGGATCCGTGCGTTGCGGCTCGAACGTCGACGGAATCCAGACGTCGGCCGGCTCGTGAAGGAAGCCGAGCGGCGCGTCGGGGAATCTCACTCCGCGCGGCATCACGCCGACGATGGTGCGCTGAAAGCCCGCGAGGTTCACCGTGCGGCCGAGGATTGCCGGATCCGCTCCGAAGCGGCGCGTCCACAGCGCGTGACTGAGCACGATCACTCGCGGCGCGCCCGGTACGCCGTCATCGCCGCCGAAGGATCGTCCGAGCAGCGGCGACGCGCCGAGCAGCTCGAAGATGTTCGGCGAAACCACGTACGCGTTGAGGCGTTCCGGTTCGCCGCCCTCCGCGACGAGCGCCGAGGGTTGCTGACGCACGGCCGCGACGGCGTCGTGCGCCCGCAGCTGGTCGCGCAGATCGAAGTACTCGGGAATGGACACGGCGGTCTGATTCTCGGCGCCATCGCCATTCTGGTTCCAGATCATCTCGGTGCGTTCGGCGTGCCGATACGGAAGGGACTTGAGGAGCACGGCATTCAGCACGCTGAAGATCGCCGTGTTCGCGCCGATGGCGATCGCGATCGTGAACACGGCGACCGCGGCGAAGAGCGGGCTGCGTCTGAGCGTGCGCACCGCGAACTCCGCATCCATCCGCATCTCCTGTCGCAACTCGGCGCGCTGCATGTCGGTCTCCATGTTTGTTCGGATGTGGTGCAGCTCGTCGCGGATCTGGTCGACGTCGCCGAAGCGCGCGGTGGCCGCGCGGCGCGCGTCGGTCTCGCTCATGCCGGCGTCCATATAGCGGCGCGTCTGCAGGGCAATGTGTGCGGCGATCTCGTCGTCGACTTCGCGATCGATCGAGACGGGCCAGAAGGAGCGGCGGCGGCGGTTCATGCGTCCATCAATTTTGCCACCGCATTGGTGAAGAGCGTCCACTGCGCGCTTTCGGCGCGGAGCTGAGCGCGCCCCTTGGGTGTCAGCGAATAGACCTTGATGCGCTGGCCGATCTCGGACTTGCCCCAGGCAGCGTCGATCCATCCGCGGCGTTCCATGCGATAGAGCGCCGGATACAGCGAGCCTTCCTCGATGCGGAGCGCGTCGTCGGTCACGTCTTCGATGCGACGCGCGATGCCGTAGCCGTGGAGCGGTCCCCACGACAGGGTCTTGAGCACGAGGAGGTCGAGTGTTCCCTGCAGGAGTGGACTGCGCGTCGGCGGCATGGACCTACCCAGAATGTCTAGGCCAATCATGCAGGAACGTACCTAGAATGTCAAGGTACAGCCTCGCGAGGTGCACGGGTTGTGACCGAGGTGCACCCCATCGGACTTGACGCTCACGGGGGACGCATGCATCGTTGCTTCGTCACTACAGTACCTGTATACAGCACCTGAAAGGAGAGCGTATGAAGCCGGCGCTGCCGCTCCCCGTGCTCCGCGGAACGCTCGATCTTCTCGTCTTACGTGCGGTGGCGCGTCGTCCGATGCACGGCTATGAGATCACGGCCTGGCTCGATGAACGCGCCCACGGACGCCTCGAGCTCCTCGACAGCGCCTTGTACCAGGCGCTGTACCGCCTCGAGGAAAAGCGGCTCATCCGCGCCACCTGGCGTGTTACCGAGAACAAGCGCCGGGCACGCTACTACGAGCTCACCACGGCGGGACGCGCCCACCTCAAAGCCGAAGCGGCGAACTGGAACGTGTTCGCGTCCACCGTCACCGCGATTCTCTCGTTCACGTGAACGAGCGCCGACGCATCGAGCGAGAGACCGACGACGAGATCCGCGCGCATATCGCTCATCGGGTCGACGATCTCGTCGGTCGGGGCTATTCCCGGCGCGACGCCGAGGCGGAGGCTGCCCGCCGATTCGGGCCATTCGAGAGCGGCCGCGCCGACATGCTCGCGGCCGCCAAACACCGTGACGAGGTGCTGAGGATGATCGACCGCTTCGATGACCTTCGCCACGACGCCGGCTACGCCATTCGTCAGATTCGCAGTGCCCGGATGCTCGCGGTCACCGTGATTGTGACCTTTGCGATCGGCGTCGGAGCCAATGCGACGATGTTCGGCTTGATCGATCGGCTTCTGATGCGCGCTCCGGCGCACATCGCGCAGCCCGAGCGCCTCGTGCGCGTGCAGGCGAAGGCCCGCTTCCCCGGAGTTGCCGAATTCACGTCCTCGAGTTTTTCGTATCCGCGCTACGCCGCTATTCGCGATGGTGTCACGTCGTTCTCCGCCGTCGCGATGTACACCTACCCGAATCCCCTCTCGTTCGGACTCGGGGCGTCAGCTCGCCCGATTCAGTACCTCCTCGTCAGCGGCAATTATTTCTCCACGCTCGGGACGCGCATGTACCGCGGCCGGGCGCTGCTGCCGACTGACGACGTGCTGCCGAATGGGTCGCCCGTCGTCGTCATCGGCCATCGCTTCTGGCGCAGTGAGTTCGGCGGCGACGACGGCGTGCTCGGGAAAGCGATCCGCCTCGCCGGCCGGCCTTACTCGATCGTGGGTGTCGCGCCGAAGGACTTCATCGGCGTCGGAAGCCGACCGGTCGACGTCTGGATTCCCGTGTCGGCCGGCGAGGGACTTCGTTTTGCCGGGAAGGACTGGGCGACGAACCGCAGCTCGCAGTGGATGGCGGCAGTCGGACGGCTGGCGCCGGGCGCCTCGCCCGTCGTTGCCGGCGAGCAAGTGGCGGCGGTGATCCGCGCGGACCAGGAGCGAGCGCGCGGCAAACCCGACTCGTCGACGTTCGCCATACCGCAGCTCTCGATTTTGCCGTCGAAGCAGAATCTCAGCGCGAGCAGCAAAGTCGCGGTGCTGCTCGGTATCGTCTCCATTCTGGTAATGATCGTCGCGTGTGCGAACGTCGCGAACCTGTTGCTCGCGCGCGCCCTCCGTCGCCGCCGTGAGATCGCCGTGCGTCTCGCGCTCGGCATCTCGCGGCCGCGGCTGATGCGGCAGCTGCTCATCGAAGGGCTCGCCCTCGCGCTGCTTGGCGGTTTCACGTCGCTCGTCGTCGTCCAGTTCGGGAGCGCCTTCCTGTATCGGGTGCTGCTGCCGGACTCCGCTCGCCCGGAGTCGTTCGTCGATCCTCGCGTCTTTGCATTCGCCATCGCGGCGACGCTCGGGGTTGGTCTGGCGACGTCGCTCATACCGGCCTTCCAGGCAAGCCGTCCGGATCTCACACGCGATCTCAAGGATGGCGCTCGCGGGGCCGGAGTGTCCCATTCGAGAACGCGTATTGCGCTCCTCGTGATCCAGGCCGGGCTTTCCGTCGTCCTCCTCGCCGGGACGGGCGCGTTCGTCTCGAGCCTGCAGCGTGTCACGAGCGTCCGCCTTGGGCTCGATGTCGATCGGCTCGTTACCGGCCGCATCGACCTTCGATCGGTCGGCTTCGACAGCGCTCGTGCCACGGCGTATTTCAACGCCGCGTTGGCGGTGGTGCGGCGCCTTCCGGGCGTCGAGAGCGCAGCCATCGGCGAGGGCTCGCCATTTACCGATTGGTCTTTTGGCAGCGGCGCGAAGATTCCGGGACGGGACTCGCTGCCTCGGTTCGACCTCGGGCCGAATCGACACGGCGTCTCGGAGGACTATTTCCGGACGACGGGCACGCGGATTCTCCGCGGCCGGGATTTCAATCGCATGGACTTCAGTCCGGGCGCGGAGGCGGTCACGATCATCAACGACAGTGCCGCGCGCCGCCTGTGGCCCAACGAGGACGCGGTCGGGAAGTGCATAACACTCGCCGACAAGGACACTGCCTGCGCGCGCGTCGTCGGCGTCGCGGAAGACACGCACTTTTCGCAGATCGCCGAGTCGGGGTCGCGAATGCAGCTCTACAATCCGATCGGACGCGGGCAGCGCGTCGAAACGCGCGCGTTCAACGTCATCGTTCGCGCGACGGGCGATCCGAACGCGCTCGTCGAGCCGTTGCGGCGCGCGATGCAAACCGTGTCCGCGGGACTCCCGTTCGCCGACGTAAAACCGATGGCCTCGGCGCTCGCGCTCGAGTTGCGGCCCTGGCGGCTCGGGGCATCGCTGTTCGGCGCATTCGGCGCGATTGCGCTCGTCCTGTCGGCGCTGGGGCTATACAGCGTCGTCGCCTATTCAGTTGCGCAACGCACGCACGAGATGGGGGTGCGCGTCGCACTCGGCGCCCAGGTCAGAGACATCGTCGCGCTGGTGCTCCGCCAAGGGCTCGGACTCTCCGCGATCGGAATCACGAGCGGTGTGGCGCTGACGCTGCTCTCGGCTGGTTGGGTGAAACCCCTTTTGTACGAGACGTCGGCGCACGATCCGCTGCGGCTCGCCGCAGTCGCAGTGGGTTTGCTCGCCGTCTCGGCGCTTGCCAGCGTGATCCCAGCTCGTCGCGCCACGCGCGCCGATCCGTTGACGGCGATGCGGTCGGAGTAGGTTGTCGCGCACGCATACTGATCTCATCTTGCATGGCGGCATACCCGTTTCGACCCCTCTGCCAGGCTGACCATGCTCCTCACCTCTCGCGCCGCCGCTGTTGCGATCCTTTGTCTGACGTTGACTCGAACAGCGGCCGCGCAGTCGGATCCCAGTTTGCGCGCTCAGCCACAAGACGGGCGGGGCGGGGGAGGCGGACGTCAGGGAGGGCCAACCAGTCTCGCGCCGTTCTTCTTCGCGTCGCCTCCGCCCGTGACCGTGAAGGATGGGTTCACGTACGCCGTGCTCGGCGACATCTCTCAGGTCGGTCCAGTCACGCAGCCAGCGGCCGCGCCGGTCGAGAGAGTGTTACAGATTGTCCGGCGCGTCGACTTCGCGCTCGCCAATAACGAAGGCACCGCCTTCGACTACAAATCGATGCCGTGGATCCAAGGAAGCGGGATGTTTCCGATGGACTCGGGCGCGCCGATCGACATCAAGAACATGGGCGTAGACATGGTGACGTTGGCGAACAACCATGGCGCGGACTACGGCCCGGGCGGTTTGCTCGAGAACATGCGCCTGCTCCAAGCGGCTGGGCTTCCGTACGCGGGCGCCGGGAACAACCTGCGAGAGGCGCGCGCCGCGACGTTGCTCACGACCCCGAAGGGACGCGTTACGGTAGTCGCCGCAGCGGGCACTTTCAAGGATGGTTTCTCGGCCGTCGATGGGCGACGGGGCGGCGACGCCGACCGTCCGGGCATCAGCTTGGTGCGCACCACTCCCATCAACCGGGTCACGCCGCGCGAGATGGCTCTGCTGCAGCAGTTGAATGCGATGCGCCGAGAGGGTCCCCCCGCCGCGCCGGATACCGCCCTGCCGCAGCGGCTGACCGTGCTCGGTCAGACATACCTGTTCAGCGATGCACCGGGGATCTCGTGGCAGATGAATCCAGTAGATCAGCGCGAGATCGTGCAGGCGGTCCACACGGCGAAACAGAATTCGGATTTCACGGTGTTCACGATTCACGCGCATCAGTCGGCAACTGGTTCGGACGACAACAATCCTGTTCCCGCCGACTATCTCGTTGAGCTTTTTCATAACGTCGTCGACGCGGGGGCCGACGTCGTCGCGGGACACGGGAACCATCTGATTCGCGGCATCGAGATCTACAAAGGGAAGCCCATTTTCTATGACGTGGCCAGCTTCTCGTTCTCGGGCCGGCCGGGCGGCGTGGGGGGCGGCAATCAAGGCGGACCGCCAGCGGGCGGGCGTGGCAACCAACAGCCCGCGGGGCGTGGAAATCAGCCGACTCCGGCACCAGCCACTGCGGCGCCCAATCCCGCGCAAATGACAAATGCTCAACTGAGCGAGAACTACATGCGGGCATTGCCGGACGGTCAGTTCCTGTCCATGTGGGAATGCTTTTTTGCGACGACCGAATGGGCGGGCGGTACGCTGAAGGAGATCCGGATCTATCCAATCGATCTCAACCCGTCGCCGGACAAGCCGAAGGGACCGCCGGCATTGGCGTCGCCGGCCGTGGCCAAGAAAATCCTCGAGGAACTGCGACGCATTTCAGCGCCGTTCGGGACCAAGGTGCAAATCGAGGGTGAGGTTGGAATCATCCGTCCGTAAGTCTGGGCCAGAGGTCGGACTCTGACCCCAAAATAGGCCTACTCATTCTGCCCGCATTGCGATCAGCGGATCCACTCGCGCTGCGCGCCACGCGGGCACGGCGCCGGCAATCAGGGCGACAAGACCAATCAGCACCGGCACGGAAAGGAACGTCATCGGGTCGAACACGCCGATTCCATATAACACGCTCGTCATCAGTCGCGATGTCGCGATTGCTGCCGCCACGCCGAAGAGCACGCCGATGCCGGCGACGCCAGCAACGTCGCGCAGAACGAGACCCGCCGTCTCGCTCGTTCTCGCCCCGAGCGCGATGCGAATGCCAATCTCCCGCGTGCGCTGCGTGACGCCGTAGGACATCACGCCGTACACGCCCGCCGCCGAAAGCACGATTGCAAGCCCGGCGAAAAGCCCCAGCAGCATGAGCAGCAGTCGGCGATTGCCGAGTGAGCTCCGAAGAACGCTGTGCATCGTCGCCATTCCGTAGATGGGCTGCTGCGGGATGATCGCGTGCACGACCTGGCGAATGGCCGCCGCGACGGCACCTTCATCGCCGCTCGATGACACAACGAACGTCATCGCCGCCGTGAAGTCCGATGCCTGCGACGCCGGCAGATAGAACTCCGGCAGGACATCGTTGTCGAGACCGGTCTCCCGCACCGCGCGCACGACGCCGACGATCGTGATGTGAGGTCCGCCGAAGTCGAGCTGCCGGCCGATTGGATTCTCGCCGGGGAAAAAACGCCGAACCAGCTCGTCGTTCACGATGAGAATCGGCGCGGCCTGCCGCGTATCCTGCTCCGTGAAGTCGCGGCCGCTCACGACGCGAATGCCCATCGCGCGGAAATAGTCTCGCCCGATCACTCGCCGCTGCGCATCGCGCGCGGTGGCGCTGTTGTTGTCGTACGGCTTCCCGACGATGTTGAAGAATCGGTCCGTCTGTCCGCCGCTGATCGGCAGCAAGTTGGTCATACCCACGGCGCGAACGCCCGGCAGTGCGCGGAGACGATCCGCGATCGGACGAAACACCTGCGGGTACCACAGCGAATCGGCCATGCTCGGCGGCGCGGCGGCGCTGAACGTGGTCAGGCCATCCGGATTGAAACCGGCGTCGACGTTCGTGAGTGCGATGAAGCTTCGGATCACGAGCCCAGCTCCCGTGAGCAGCACCACCGATAGCGCGATCTCCCCAATGATCAGCGTCTTGAGAGTTCTCTGACGCTCGGCCGACGCGCTCGTCTTGCCAGCGGAGTCGGACAGGTCTCCGCGCAGGTCGGGATTGCTGGTGCGCAGCGCCGGAACGAGGCCGACGCCAAGGCCGGTCAGGAACGAGACGAGCATCGTGAACGCAAGGACGCCGCCCTCGATGCCGATCGCGTCACGACGCGGCAGCACGTTCGCCGACGCGCCGAGCAGCAGATGCAGTCCCCACCAGCCGACCGCCAGCCCGAGCGCGCCGCCCGCGAGCGAAAGCAGCGCGCTCTCCGTGAGCAATTGTCGAATGAGCCGTGAACGCTCGGCGCCCAGCGCGGTGCGGATGGCGACTTCACGCCGGCGCCCAGCCGCGCGCACCAGCGTGAGGTTGGCGACGTTCGCGCACGCGATGAGTAGGACTAGTCCGGCCGCCGCAAGCAGCACGAGGAGCGCCGGACGCACGGCACCGACCGCCCCGCCGACGACGCTGCGTGCGAGCAGGCCGCGGCCTTTGTCGGTCTGGGGATAGAGAATCGCGTTTTTCTGCGCGAGCGTCGCGAGGCCGGCCATCGCCTTCGCAGAGTCGACTCCGGGCGCGAGTCGCGCGATGACGCGCCAGGATCGATTGCCGCGCTGCATTGGGTCACCGAACGCGCGGAGGTCGAGCGGCTCCCAGAACTGCATGCGTATCGGCGACACAGGGAAATCGAAGGACTCCGGCATCACCCCGATCACCACGTATTTCCGTCCGGTGAGGGTGACCTGTTTCCCGATGATCGCGCGATCGCCGCCGAAGCGCGTGCGCCACAGCCCTTCACTCAGGATGACGACGAGATTTGCCGTCTGCGGGTCGTCGCTCTCGCTGAAGGTGCGGCCGAGCAGCGGCGTGGCGCCGAGCGTCGAAAAGAGATTGGTCGTGACTCTGACGCCCGCCAGGCGCTCCGGCTCGGCGACGTTGCCCAGGTCGCGGGCCGTCGGAAACCACGCGGCGACGCTCGAGAAGAGCGCATGCTGTGCCTCGAGATCGTGGTACATCGGCGTGGAGACGGAACCCGGACCTCGCGCGCCGACCTCGTTCAGGTTGACGAGCGACTGCGGCGCGGTGTAAGGCAGGGCATCGAGGAGGACGGCGCGAACGACGGAGAAGATGGCGGTGTTGGCGCCGATCCCAAGCGCGAGGCACAGGATGGCGACGATGGTCGTTGCGCCTGCGCTCGAGAGGGAGCGGACGGCGAAGCGGAGGTCCTGGCGAAACGTGTCCATGGCGGATTCGACAACCGATTTCCGCGAACCGATTGAACCGTCCGACGAGAACGGCGTAGTTCTGAAGAGCGAACCGCAAGAGCGAACCGGAAGAGCGAACCGAAAGAGCGAACCGAAAGAGCGAACCGAAAGAGCGAACCGAAACGGCGAGCGGGAGAAGGCGAACCGAAACCCCGCCGTTTCGTTTCGCTCTTTCTCTCTCGCCGTTTCGGTTCGCCCTTCTGGTTCGCCCTTCTGGTTCGCCCTTTCGGTTCGCCCTATTGGTTCGCCTTATTGGTTCGCCTTATTGGTTCGCCTTATTGACTCGCCCCTACTGGTTGGCTCACCCCAGCCGCAGGGTCGCCATCGGCTCCGCGCGCACGGCGCGCAACGTGGCTGCCAGCAGCACGCCGATCACGACAGCCACATAGATGGCGGAAATGACCGTCATGAAGGTCGGGTCCAACCCACCGATGCCCGCGAGTGCACTCTGCAATCCGCGACTACCCCCGAATGCGCCTGCCACGCCCATCGTCAGCCCCACCAGGCTCCATCGCAGCGTCGGCCCAGCGAGCGACAGCAGGACGTCGCGATCCGTTGCGCCGATCGCCCGCCGGATCGCGACTTCCGTCGAGCGCCGCGACGCGACGTAACTGACGACGATGTACAATCCGGCCAGCGACATGACGACCGCCAGCGCCGCGAAGCTGCCGAGCAGGCGCGCCATCGTGCGTTGGCTCGCTGTCGCGCCGGCCAGTTGCTCCTCGAGCGTCGTGATCCCGAATACTGCCTGCCGCCGATCGACCGATCGGATGGCATGCTTGATCTCGGCGACCGGTAGCGGTGCTCCGCCGCGCATGCGGATGAGGAACGCGATGTTCGCCTCGCTCTGTTGCCGATATGACACGTACATCTGTGGGACGTCGCCGTTCTGAAGCGGCGGACGCACGTTGCCGACGATGCCCACGATGGTCATCGTCGCGTCGCGCGGACCATCGCCGGCGCGAATCGTTTGACCCAACGGACTTCGGCCTGGCCAGAACCGATCCGCCATCTCGCGATTGATGACGGCGACGGGTGGTCGTCCGCTGCGATCCTCGTCCGTAAACACTCGCCCGGCCTCGAGCGGAATTCCGAGTGCAGTGAAATACGTTCCACTCACGATTTGATAGCTGGTCTCCTGCGGAACGCCGGCGGGAATGGGACTCGCTCCCGGCATCGTGAAGCGCATTCCCGGTCTGCCGGGGAGTGTAGAGCTAGTCACGGCGACGGCGTCGATGGCCGGCAGCGTCTTGATCTGTTCCGTGTATTGCGCATACAGCTCGCCCGACGCCGGCCCACCGGCGAGTCCTCGCATCCGGAGAACGTACACGCCTTGCGCAGAGAATCCTCCTTGCGCTCGTCCGAGCTCGCGCAGGCTGCGCAACAACAGCGCGGCTCCCGCGAGGAGCACGACCGATATCGCAACTTCTCCGGCGATGAACCATTGGCGCGATCGCGCGCGCCGTCCCGTCGCGCCGTGACGCTCGATCGTGTGCGAGAGGTCCGCGCCGGACAACCGCAACACCGGCACGAGCGAACAGACGACCGAAGTAACGACGGTCAGTCCAAGCATGAACAGCACCACGTGGCTGTCCAGTTCGACGCCGATGATCGTGCGCGCCCGGGTGTCAACGATAGCCTTGAGCAGCGGCGTGAGCCACACCGCCTGGAGCACGCCCAGTGCCCCGCCCGTTGCCGTTATGAGAAGTGTCTCAACAACGAATTGTCGAACCAGGCGCACGCGCCCGGCGCCGAGCACGGCACGCAACGCGACCTCGCCCTCGCGTTCGAGTGACTGCACGAGCAGAAACTGGGCGGTGTTCAGGCATGCCGTGAGGAGCAGCAGTGCCACGACAACCGCGAGCAGGGCGACCATCGACCGCCCGCCGCGCGTCAGCGACTCCTGCAGCGGCTCGAGCGACATGACGAACGTTTGCGACGGCGCCGCGGCCGGCGGCCGGTATGTGGCGGGATATTGCTTGACGAATCCCGCCGCGATCGCGCTGACCTCGGCGAGCGCGGCCTCCCGCGACGCGTTGGGCGCGATGCGCGCCACTGTCGTCACGCGCCGCACGCCTGCGTATTCGCCCGAGCGCGACGTGTAGTCTGGCGACCTGGGATATGGCACGTAGAGATCCACCGGCGCGGACAACAATTCGTTCAACGAGCGGTCCGCGCCGAGGACCCCGACGATACGGAACGGTATTCCACTGAGCTCGATGCGCCGGCCGACGACAGCCGGATCGGCGCCGAAATTCCGCCGCCACAAACCGTCGCTCAACACCGCGCTCTCCTCGGCGTCCTCGTTGGCGAACACGCGGCCGATCGCCGGCTGCACGCCGAGCATCGGCAGCAAGGCCGGATCGACGCGGGCGCCGATGACCCGCTCTGGCTCGACGCCGCCCGTCACCTGAAAATCGCGGGTGTCGTAGAAGCTCACGGCGTCGAGCGTGCGCGCTGCCCGTCTGAGCTCGAGTGCTTCGGGGACTGTCGGCGGCGCGGAGGCGCGTCCTCCGCGGCGTCCGTCGAGCACCACGACGAGCCGGTCGGCCGCGGGAAAGGGCAGCGGACGGAGCCACACTGCGCGCACGACGGAGTAGATGGCGGCATTGGCGCCGATGCCCATCGACAGCGTGAGCACCGCGAGCGCGCTGAGCGCGAAGTGCCGTTTGAAGATCCGCGCTCCGAAGGTGAGGTCCTTCAGTGTTTCGTCGAGCCAGCCGAGCACGCGTGCGTCGCGCATTTCCTCGCGCTGCCGGGTCGGATTCCCCAGATGTCGTCGTGCCTCGTCGCGAGCGTCGCGTTCCGATAGTCCGAGCCGGCGGTTGTGATCGAGGCGCGTGTCGACGTGGAACTCCAACTCGTCGTCGATCTCCGCGGAGATCTTTCGGTCGCGCAACGTATTCCGGAGACGATTGATCCAGGACATAGCGGCCGCCGTCTATGCGAGTCGAAGGACCCGGCCGACAGCCTGGGTCAGGGCCGACCAGTGCTCCTGCTCTTCATCCAGGCGCCGCATGCCTTTGGCGGTGATGGTGTAGAAGCGCGCTTTGCGGTTGTTCTCGGACGTGCCCCAATCGGATTGTACCCACCCCGCTTCCTCCATGCGATGCAGCGCGGGATAGAGCGAACCGGCCTCGATGCGGAGGACGGCTCGCGACGTCTGCTCGACGCGTTCGGTGATTGCATAGCCGTGCATGCGTCCTCCGGTGGCGAGCGTGCGGAGCACGAGGAGGTCGAGGGTGCCCTGCAGCTGGTCGCGGCGGTTGTCTCCCATAGATCTCTATACGTTGGTGCGACTCGAAGCTAGCGCACCCGCGTCGGTCTCGTCAAGATGTCTATAGGAGCCGCACCACGACGGGTGGGAACCGGCGTTCGCCGGGTTTACGCGAACAAGTCGCGATCGCCGCAAATAGTCCTTGACTCCGGTCAAGGATGTAGACATTCTACATCAACCATGTAGACCGTCTACAGCCTAATTTTACCGATCGCACCCCTCGACCTATGAACTTCGACCCGCGGAAGCCCGACCGGAGGCGAGAGGCGCCCAACACAGGCGCAATGAGCTCAAAGTTTCGCCTTCGCGCGCGGCGCAGGCATCGCGACGCCGAGCTCGATGAAGAGTTGCGCGCGCACTTCGCGATGGCCGTTGCCGATCGCATCGCTCGCGGCGAATCGCCGGACGACGCGCTCGCCGCCACGCGCCGTGAGTTCGGCAACGTCACGCACGTGAAAGAAGTCACGCGAGAGATGTGGGGATCGCTCTGGCTCGAGCGTTTCACGCAGGACCTCCGATACGCGCTACGCTCGCTCCGTCGCTCGCCGGCGTTCGCGGTGGTCGCCGTGGTCACGCTCGCGATCGGCATCGGCGTCAACAGCGCGATGTTCACGCTCATGAACGGCGTGCTCCTCAAGCCGCTGCCCTACGCGTCGCCGGAACGGCTGTTCGCGATCTCTTATCAGCCGGCATCGGGACCATTTGCTCGAATGCACGCCCTGTACGACGGGCACTATGTCGCGCTCGAGAAAGATCCGCGTGCCCGAGAGATCTTCGAGCACGTCGCGACGTTCTCGCAAGCGAGCGTCACGCTGCGCGGGGTCGGGGAACCACAGCGTCTCACCGGCGCTTCCGCCACGCCCAACTTCTTTGCCGTCCTCGGTGCGCACGCCGCGCTCGGCCGCGCCTTCACGACCGAGGACTCACCCGCGGCGCGCGATGCGTCGGTCGTATTGAGCGACCGTCTCTGGCGCAACAGCTTCGCCGGCGACCCGAACATCCTCGGGAAGGCCATCGACGTCGACGACGTCAAGCGCACCGTCATCGGCGTGATGCCCGCGTCGTTCAACCTGCCGGCGAATTCCGATCTCTGGACGTCGCTCACGATCCAGCTCAGCGACCACAACGCGCGCATGCGTCCGGTCGTCGGCCGGTTGAAGGCGAACGTCACGCCGCAGGAGGCGACGACGGCGTTTCGGACCATCGCTACCAGCTTTACGCCGCTCGACGGTGCGAAGCCCAACGAGTTCATCGCCGAGCTCGTGCCGCTCAAGAAGTATGTCGTCGGCGACGCTGACCGGCCCCTCCTCATCTTCGCCGGTGCCGTTGCATTCGTGCTGCTCATCGCGTGCGCGAACGTCGCCAATCTCCTGCTCATGCGCGTCACGACGCGCGATCGCGAAATTGCGGTGCGCGCCGCACTCGGCGCGGGTCGCGGCCGTCTCGTGCGACAGCTGCTCACCGAAACGTTCGTGATCGCGACATGCGGTTCGGTTCTCGGAATCGGACTCGCGTTGGCGGGGGTCAAGCTGCTCGTGACGACGGCGCCGAGCGAGATGTTGCCGCGCGTCGAGGGCGTGCACCTCGATGGGACGGTGCTGCTGTTCACCGTCGGCGTCGTCGTCCTCACGACGCTGCTCTGCGGGCTCGTCCCCGCACTGCACGCGAGCGAGGAGCGGCTGCGCGCGTCGCTCGCTGACGGCGGTCGCTCGTCGACGGGAGGCCACGGAGGCATCCGCTCGCTGCTCGTCGTCGCCGAGATCGCGCTGGCGCTCGTGCTGCTGGTCGGTGCGGGCTTGCTGCTCCGCAGCTTCCAGAAGATGCAGCGCGTCGACCTCGGTTTCACACCGTCCGGTCGACTTATCGCATCCGTGACTCTGCCGACGGACCGCTATCGAACCGGCGAGGATACGCGGCGGTATCACGATGCAGTCGTGAGCCGACTACAGACGCTCCCTGGAGTGAAGGACGTCGCCGTCGTGAACTCGCTGCCGTTCAGCCAAAGGCTGACCGCCGGCAGCTTCCAGATCGAGGGCGGCACAAAGCCACCTGGACGCTGGGCCGACAAGATGGTCGTGACGCCGGACTATTTCCGCGCCGTCGGACAGCGCATCGCCGAGGGCCGCGCGTTCACGGTCGCCGACCGTGCCGACACGAAGAAAGTCGTGATCGTGAGCCAGTCGCTCGCGGCGAAGTTCTGGGGCGGGACCACCGCGATCGGCAAGCGGATCTCGATGAGCGACACGCCCACGGAAAAGGACTGGTTGACGATCGTCGGCGTCGTGAGCGAGGTCGTTCAGAATTCTGTAACGGAGAAGCCGGATCGCGCGGTTTACCAGCCAATGGCGCAGGTCGACGGGCCGCTCACCCGCATGAGCTACGTCATTCGCGCGGACGGCGATCCGACGCCGCTCGCCGCCGGGATCCGGCAGATCGTTCGCGACGCCGATCCCACGCTTCCGCTCGGGCCGGTGCGCGAGTTTAGTGATCTCATACAGTCGACGATCCTCACGCCGCGCTTCCAGTCACAGGTGCTCGCGGCCTTCTCCGCGATGGCGCTCGTCTTGGCGGTCGTCGGGATCTACGGCGTTATGGCGTATGGCGTCGCACAGCGGCTGCACGAGATCGGCGTGCGCGTCGCCCTTGGCGCCAGTCCACGCGCGGTCAAGAACATGGTGTTGAAGCAAACCGCCGTGCTGGCGGTGCCAGGGTTGGCGATCGGCATCGGCGGATCGCTCGCCCTGACGCGCCTGCTGTCGCGCTTTCTCTTCAAGGTCACCCCGACGGATCCCGTCACGTTTGCTGGCGTGGGCCTGCTGCTCGCGGTGGTTGCCTTCGCCGCCGCCTATCTCCCGGCGAGGCGGGCGAGCGAGATCGATCCTCTCGTGGTACTGCGGGGCGACTGACGCGACGAGGCGTGTCCGAGTACGATGCGGGGCGAAATAGCCGCTGAGGGGCGAGAGTCGAACGGCCAATGGAAAGAGCGAATGGAAACGACGAGTGGAAGAATGGCACCGATGGATAGGTGGTCCTTACCGCCTGCTCAGCGGCTTTTCGACCCTCGACCCTCGACCCTCGACCCTCGACCCTCGACCCTCAACCCTCAACCCTCAACCGTAAACCCTAAACCCTCTCTCTGTGGATCTGACTGGTGGCGAGGCCCTCGTCGCGCAACTCGTGCGCGAAGGCGTCACGCACGTCTTCGGAATTCCCGGCGTGCAACTCGACTGGGCGACCGACGCCCTCCGCCGCGCGCAGGACAGGATCCGCTACTACGTCCCGCGTCACGAACAAACCACCTCGTACATGGCCGACGGCTACGCCCGGACCACGGGGAAGGTCGGCGTGTGCATGGTCGTCCCGGGGCCCGGCGTGCTCAACGCGACCGCTGGACTGGCGACGGCGTACGCGTGCAACTCCCGTGTGCTGTGCATCGCGGGGCAGATCCGCGCGCACGGCATCGGACACACGTATGGCTTTCTGCACGAGATCCCGGATCAATCGGGCGTGGCTCGCCGGGCTGACTAAATGGAGCGGGCAAGCGAAATCGGTCGAGGAGATTCCCGCGCTCGTGCGAGCGGCGATGGGCGAGCTCGAGAGTGGACGACCGCGGCCGGTGGCGATCGAGATTCCTCCCGAGGTCCTCGCCGCCCGCGGCGACCTGTCGCCGATCGCTCCACCACTGAGCCAGGACGGTCGCCTGCGCCCCGACGCGCGCGACGTTGAGATTGCGGCGGCGCTGCTCGATGCCGCACGCTTTCCGGTGATCTACGTCGGTGGAGGTGTGCTCGCAGCCAACGCGGCGCCGGAGCTTCGCGCGCTCGCCGAGAAGCTCGATGCGCCGGTCGTCGCGAGTGAGAATGGGCGCGGCGGTTTATCGGATCATCATTCGTTATCGCTAAACGCCGTCGGCGGCCACGCGGTCTTCCCTCACGCGGACGTTGCGCTCATCGTCGGCAGTCGGTTCATGAACATGAGCACCGGCAACGTGCTGCTGCCGCCAAGTCGCATCAAGTACATCTATCTCAATGTCGATGAGTCCGCGTGGTCGGCGCCGCGCCCGTCGGGAGCGACGATTCACGCCGACGCGAAGCTCGGCCTCGCCGCGCTCGCCGACGCAGTGCGTCGCCGTCCGGCAAAGCGCGCCGCGGATGTCGCGCGAGTCCGCGCGTGGGTCGCCGACCAGACTGCGCGCATCGCACCGCAGATGGCGTGGGTGCGCGCGCTGCGCGCCGGGATTCCGGAGGACGGCGTGCTGGTAAGCGAGCTCACGCAGGTGGGCTACGTCGCCGGCGTGCATTATCCGGTGTACGAGCCGCAGACCTACATCGGCCACGGCTATCAAGGCACGCTCGGCTACGGCTTTCCGACGTCGCTCGGTGTCGCGGCCGGCAATCCTGATCGCGCGGTGGTGAGCATCACTGGCGACGGCGGCTTCGGCTGGGCGATGCAGGAGCTCTCGACGGCGGCGCGCTACCGGTTGAACGTCGCCATCGTCGTCTTCAATGATGGCGCGTTCGGCAACGTGCGCACGCTGCAGGAGCAGCAGTTCGGCGCTTCGTTCGCCGATGAGGTCTACAACCCGAAGTTCGATATGCTCGCCGCGGCGTTCGACGTACGCTACGCGCGCGTCGAGAGACCGGAGTCGCTCCCGTCGGCTCTGATGCGTGCCTTCGCCGAAGGCGGCCCCACACTCATCGAGGCGCCGGTGGGGCCGATGCCGAATCCGTGGTCCTTGATCCGGCTAAGCCACCCGCCGGCGGGATTCAGCGCACCGCCGAACCCGTTGGGGGATTCGGCGGCGACAGCCTGAGGTCTGTCGAATGGACTACTTGAACCCTTTGAGCCTCCCGGCGGTAACCGTGGCGATGGGCCTCAGCACCCTCACGTTCTCCGACGCGGCGAGCGCGCCGACCGGCGGATCAGACGATGAGGCGTTTGGATCGCCCGGACGAATATTCTTGGCGATGTAGCGATAGTAGGGATCGCTCGCGAACTCGTGAGAGCCAATTTGATACCAGAGGTCGACGAGCGACGCCTGCTGTTCCAGCCCGTATTCACGCCATTGCTTGCCGCCGGCGACGGCATAGACGTTCTCTCCGAGCGCATCGCGCGTCTGAACCGCAAGGCCGTCGCAGAGGAAGCCGGTAGGGGAGCCATGATGGATCTGCCACACATGCGCCAACTCGTGGATCATCATCTGCCCCGGCACGGCGTATCGGGTCTTCGGGCCTTGGGAGTACTGATCGAAGTTGCGATCCATACTTAGGTTCATGTTCACGAGAATCTTGCCGTCGAACAGGCCGGGGTTGGCACGCATCCAGATGAGCATCGGTGTGGGAACAATGAACGCGGCGCCCTGCGCGACCGTCGACGCCGGATATGTAAATGCGCGGCCGTTGAGGCTCCCGAAGTCGGTAAATAGTATTTTGTTATAGTCCGGCAGCGACGAGCCGAAGACCTTGCGGGCCAAGATCCATTCGGCGCGTGTCATCAGGCGAGCGCTGACTACCGCATCGGCGATCGTGCCGGCGCCGGCTCCAAACGCGGCTCCGGCGAGAACGCCACCAGGACCCAAGATAATGAATCCGGCGATGCCGCCAACCACGGCGAAGAATCCGGTGAAGAAGCCGCCGGAGGCTTCCGCGCGCGCGTTCTGGTCGAAGAAAAGCTGGCCAATTTGCTCTTCGACGCCACGAAATGCCCTTCGAATCGGCGAATTATACGGCAGGCTCAGGTAATCCTGGCGCTTGCCCTGTGATCCGTGCGGGTCGCCTCGTTCCGGCAGCATAGTCGTCTCGGTGAGAAGATCGTCGAAAAGGGTTGCCAGCCACAGGCGGATACCGCCGGCAGCGGCAACGAAGTGACGATCACTGTAACAGACGTGTGTTATCGCGCCGTTTATCAGACAGATCCTCGAGGCGTTATCTACCGTTACTCGGGCGATTTGGCCCGGGAAATCGGCTTGCGCCTTCCCGTGACGACGGCATAGCTTCGCGCACCCTGGGGCTTTCGCATGCGAAGTCTTCTTACACTGGGCCGCTTCGAGCTTCGAGACGATGCGTCGGCGCGAATGGCGTCCGCCGTTCAGCCAAAGCGTCTTGCGCTCTTGACATACCTCGCGGTTGCGATGCCCCGCGGGTTCCAACGCCGTGACATACTCCTGGCGCTGTTCTGGCCCGACCTGAATTCAGACGAGGCCCGCCGGTCTCTGAGACAGGCTTTGCACCAGCTGCGTCGGGCCGTGGGCGAGAATGCAATCGTCTCGCGCTCCGACGACCAGGTGGGGCTCGTCGATGGGGCCATCTGGTGCGACGCTGTCGAGTTGGAGCGGTTGGCGGACACCGGCGACCATGAGCGCGTGCTCGAGCTCTATACCGGCGATTTCCTGGCCGGCGTCTTCGTTCCCGGCGTTGCGCCAGAGCTCGAGGAGTGGATGGCTCGGGTGCGCCACCGCCTGCGCGCACGTGCTTCGGAGTCTGCGGGTCGACTCGCCATCGACCGCGAGAGACGCGGAGACATCGACGCTGCGGTCAGGGCCGCGCAACGTGCATGCGACCTGACACCCGACGACGAAGCGACTGTCCGGCGCTGTATGTCGCTCCATGCCGCGGCGGGCAACGTCGCTGCAGCTCTCGCTGCGTATGACGAACTCGCAAGACACCTGCGCGATCTCGATGCGTCGCCGTCGGCGGAGACGCGCGCCGTTGTCGACGCGATCCGACGATCGGTCGCGACCGGGCGCGCCGCGGTACGGGTCGAGTCGATCGTCACGAGCTCGGTGACGAACGTCGCGGATCCCACTCGGCTTCTGCCGACTGCTCCAGCTCCCGTGCCCGAGCCCCCGCGATTGCGTCGCTCGTGGCTTCTGCGACGCAGCGTGATCGGCGCCACACTCGTCGGCCTCCTTGTCGTGCTCGCCCTCTCACGCCGGGAATCGCCTGCTGCTGGCGGCGGCGCGGGATCGGACGCGACGAGTCTCATCGCCCGCGGCGCGCTTCGCGCGCGCGATCGTGTCTTCGTTGCGCGCTTCAGCAACGGCACACGTGATTCGACACTGGGCCAGGCACTCGCGGGTGCTCTCGACGTCGATCTTGCGCAGTCGCCGGTGATTCAAGTCCTGAGCGAGGACGAGCGACGCGACGCGCTCCGACGCATGAAGCGGCCCCTCGAGCTGTCGCTCGACGACACTCTCGCCCGCGAGCTCGCGATTCGTGAGGGAGTGAAGGCATTCATCACCGCCGACGTTCGACAGCTTGCTGGAGAATACGTCCTGTCTGCATCGATACGTGCCACGCCAAGTGGAACTATGCTGACGGCCGTTCGTGAGCTCGCGCGCGACAGCTCGCAGATCATTCCGGCATTGGGCCGTTTGTCCGCCGAGATTCGACGGCGGATTGGCGAAGCGGTCGCGTCGTTGCGCGCTATTCCGCCGCTCGATCGGGCAACCACCGCTTCGCTACCCGCGCTTCGCGCCTATACTCGAGCGATGTATCACATCGAGGTCAGCGGCGACCGCGACAGCAGCATTGCGTTGCTCGAGCACGCGGTCGAGCTAGACACCGCCTTCGCTTCAGCGTGGCGTATGCTCGGTTCGACATATGCGTCGGAAGGGGACCCCGGTCGCGCCAGTGCAGCCCTCGCACACGCGTACGCGAACCGCGATCGATTGCCGCTGCGCGACCGATATCTGACAATCGGCAGCTACAATCGCACGGTCACGCACGACTATGATAAGGCGGCCGCGTCATATCGCGCATTGCTCGAGACCTACCCGACGGACATTGCGGCGATGAACAACTTGGCGATGACGTACGGCGCCGCGCGCCAGCTCCAGCGCGCAGAGAGCATGTACGTCCGTCTGCTGGCCAGCGACTCGACGATCCCGAGCGTCTATCTCGGACTTGCACAAAACCTCATGAATCAGGCGAAGTTCGCGGAGTCGCGCCGCGTGCTCGACGGCGTGCACGCTCGCTTTCCGACGTATCCGATTACGCGGATGACCGAGACATATCTGGCGGCCGCGCAGCAAGATTGGTCGCGCGCGGAGGACTGGGCGCGGAAGCGCCTCGAGGCGTCTTCCAGTCGCATCGCCGACGCGACGGATGCCAACCAGACGCTCGGCGACATCATGTTGTTGACGGGACGATTGGCCGAGGCCGAGCGTTGTTTTCGAGATGTGATGCGTCTGTCGGTCGACACGAAATCGCCGGGCCAATATCTGGGCGCCGCGATCATGATGGGCTGGCTCGAGCTGCGCTATCGTCATCGGTCCAGTGCGGCGATCGGGCGCGTCGACGAGGCGCTGACGCGCTATCCTTTGCGCAGTCTCCAGCCAGCGGATCGTCCCTATGTCGATCTCGCCGGTTTTTGGCTTGCGAGCGGCCAGTCGCAGCGATTGCGCGCGATGCTCGCAACAGCTGACGCAGACTCCGCCTCTCGCGCCCAGTTGGATGGTGCGCCGCGACATCTCATCGCGGGCTATCTGGCGATTGCGGCACACGATGGACGACGCGCGATAGACGAGTTCCGCGAGGCTGACGCGTTCATGCGCTGCCCGCTCTGCGCGTTGCCTGGGCTGGCGCAGGCGTTCGTCGAGGCCGGGGATGTCGAGGGCGGGATTGCCGTCTATGAGCGTTATCTAACAACGCCGTGGATGTGGCGCTTCGAGACGGACGCTCCCAACCTCGGCTCTAGCATCGAACAGCTCGGCGACCTCTATCGGCGTCAAGGCCGGCCGGAGAAGGCACGTGATGCGTACGCACGACTCCTTCGACTCTGGACGGGGGCGGATGCCGAGTTGGCCGACGATCTCAGGCGCATTCGCCAGAAGGCCGAGCAGTAAACCTGGAAAGCTACCTACTCGCCGAGCTCCACCGCTTCGCCGAGCCCTGATCCTTGATCCGGCTAAGCCCGCCCGCCGGATTCAGCGCACCGTCGAATTCCTTGGGGGATCCAATGGGACCAGCCTGAACCGCGGTCATGGTCGCAATACCAACCCTTTGCCGCTTCCGATCATCTAATCGGGGGACGTGGAACCCAGGCGGGGCTCGTTGCGTACGGACAACGGCTTCTCATCATCCCCGGAGACTCGGAATGTCGTTTCTGAAGCGGCTCTTCTCATCAAGTACTCCAGCGCCTACGCAGCGCGTGCGTATCTGCGTCGAATGCGGCATGCCCGTGGCGGAGCACAAGGACTGGTGCTCCATCCAGCGCGGCAACCTGGAGATGGAGCGACGCAAGGCTGAGCAGCAGTAAGGACCGAAAGAGCGACCAAAAGAGCGAACCGAAAGGGCGAACCGAAAGGGCGAACCGAAAGGGCGAACCGAAAGGGCGAACCAAAAGGGCGAACCAAAAGGGCGAACCAAAAGGGCGAACCAAAAGGGCGAACCAAAGGGCGAAACGAAACAGCCATCAGAAACAGCGAACCGAAACAGCGACGTTCCGGTTTGCTTTCCCGCTCGCCGTTTCGGTTCGCCCTCCCGGTTCGCCCTTAGTTGTTCAGCCTGCTCGCTCGGCGGCGCGCCTCTTAAGCCTTTGGTCCGGTGGCGTTCATGACGAGATTCTCAATAAAGAATTCCATCATGCGCTGCTGATTGAGTCCCGAGTGGCCCTGGTCCGGACCGACCTGCACGTCGAAGCTCTTGCCCGCGCGCTGCAGCGCCTGAATGAGCTGCATCATGTTCGTCGGATGGACGTTGTTGTCCATCGTCCCGTAGTAGAGCATGAGCCGGCCCTTGAGATTATTCACATACGGCATCGCCGAGCCCTTGTCGTAGCCCTCCTTGTTCTCCTGCGGAATCCACATGTACCGCTCGGTGTAGATCGTGTCGTAGTTGCGCCAATCGGTCGGCGGCGACGACGACGAGGCGGCCGTGAACACCTCCGGATGCCGCAGGATCTCCATCACCGACGTGTAGCCGCCGTACGAGGTGCCGAAGATGCCGACGTGCGCCTTGTCGATGTACGGACGACTCCAGAGCGCCTTCACGCCCTCGGCCATGTCGTCCGTTTCGACCTGGCCCAACTTCAAGTAGATCGCGTCGAGTTGCTTCTTTCCCATGCCCGGCGTTGCGCGCGAGTCGAGATTGAGCACGATGAAGCCGTACTCGGTGAGCGGGTTCGGCGTCTGGAATCGCTCGCTCGACGTGTTGCTCGCCGAGGCGGGGCCGCCGTACACCGTCACGAGCACGGGATACCGCTTGCTCGCATCGAAGTTCGACGGGAAGCTGATCATCCCGTGGAGCTGCGTCTTTCCGTCGGCCGCGAGATACGTGTACATCTCGACCTTCTTGAGACCGATCTCGTTGAAGCGCGCGAGATCCGTCGTCGCGAGCTCCGACACGACCTTGCCGTTGTCGTCGATCAGCCGGGTCACCGGCGCCTGGTCGTGCGTCTCCGCGACGTCGACGAACAGCTTGCCGTCGGGCGACAGCGAGATCGTGTGATTGAATGCTGGGTCGGTGAGCCGCGTGTCGCCTTTGCCGTCGAGGCCGACGCGATGCAGCTGGACCTTCATGTAATTGTCGCCGTCGCGCGCCGTGTAATAGAGCGTGTTCTCGGCCTCGTCGACGCGCACGACCGACACGGCCTCGAACTGGTTCCGCGTGATCGGTATGACGGCTGAGCTCTTTAGGTCATATAAATAATAGTTCTTGAATCCGTTCCGCTCCGACTCCCAGATGAAGCGCTGGCCGTCCTTGAGATACTGCTGGAACGGATTTGTCGCGAGCCACCCCGTCGGCCATGCTTCGTGCACGACGACTCGGCATTTGCCGCTCGTTGGGTCGCACGCGGCGAAATCGTGCGTGTTCTGCCGGCGGTTCGACCGCGTGAACGTGATCTCCTTGCCGTCCGGCGACCACGCCACGCGATAGACGTAGTAGCCCACGACGTCGTTCTCGAACGGCTTGCCGTCGCGCACGTCGACGTGCGTGATCTTCTTGCTGTCGACGTCGTAGACGTACAGATCGACGACGGGATTCGGCGCGCCGGGCTTCGGATACGCCTCGATGTCGAGCGTATCCTGAATCTCGGTGAGGGACGGCGTCAGGTAGAAGTCTCGAACTTTGCTTTCATCGAAGCGGTAGTACGCGAGCTTCTTGCCGTCGGGCGACCACCACATGGCGGTGCGCTGGCCGAGCTCCTCGCCGTACACCCAGCTGCCGGTCGCGTACTTGATGCGGCCCGATACGCTGCCGTCGGTCGTGATCCGCGTCGCGCCGGCGCCGCTGGAGTCGGCCATCCACAGGTTGCGGTCCTTGTAGACCGCGCGGTGGTTGCCTGCGGGCGCGATCGCGAACTCGAATTGCCGCCCGCGCGCCGGCTGTCCACCGCCGCCGCCACGGCCAGCGCGTCCGCCGCCAGCTTGGGCGACGTTTGCCTCCGCCGACTCGGAGACTTTCTTCGACGCGACGTCGTACAGGTAGCGCTTCCCGGCGTTCTCGAACGTGAAGCTCTTGCCGTCAGCCGACCAGACTGCGCCGCCGCCACCGCCTCGTCCGCCAAACGCCTGGCCGCCTCCGCCGAGTGCGGTTCGAATGAGCGGAGCCATTCGCGTGTACTGCTCGTATCCGGGCATCGTCTTGAGACGATCCTGTCCGTGCGCGACCGCCGCGAGCGTGGTGAGGAGGAGAAGCGTGCGTTTCATCAGGGTCGAGGGTCGAGGGTTGAGGGTCGAGGCTCGAGGGCCGAGGGTCGAGACGCCGACGATCGAGGTCGACGCTGGCATACGCGAATTCTTATCGCGAGTCATTGTACCGCCCGGCGCAAACGGCGTAAAGCTGCTGGGACGACGTCGACGGCGCACCGTGACATTCTGTGGTGCGCCTGCTACGGTCCATGTGAGCCATCGCTCGTGCGATCCGCTGACCTCCCGACTCGTCTCTCGATGCTGCTTCATCTTGCGCTGCTGGCGGCGTTGCATCTCGGGCCACAGCAACCCGACCGTCTCAGCTGGGTCCCGAACCCCACGCGGACCACGGGCGACTGGATCTCCGATCCCGCCCACCATCTGTCGCGGGCGACGCGCGACTCGATCAACCAGATCCTATCAGCCCTGGAGACCCAGACGAGTAGCGAGATGGGCGTTGCCGTCCTCGATACGCTCGACGGTCTCGAGCCGATGGAGGCCGCGTTGCTGCTGCATCGCCGCTGGGGTGTCGGGAAGAGGGCGCGCGACAACGGGATTGTCCTGCTGTGGTCGCCCAAGCTCCGCAAGATCGCGGTCAGTATCGGATATGGATTGGAGGGCGTTCTTCCCGATGCACGGGTTGGGCGCATCCAAGATGAAGCGATGCTCCCGGAGTTTCGGCGTGAGCGTTTCGACGCCGGAATGATCGCCGGAGTTCGCGCGCTCGCCGCAGCGGCGCGCGAAGAGACTCACTTCCGCGATGAAGCCGGCGTCGCGCCTGGTCGGCCGACCCCGAGTGAAGCCAACATTCCACGTCCCGCATCGGACGCACGAACCTCGGCAGCTCCCGTCGCGGCGATTGTCATGCTCGTCGTAGTCTTTGGTGTGGGAGTCCCGCTCCTCTTGCGGTACCGGCGGTTGCGACCGCGGCCATGCCCAGACGGCCACGGACCCATGCGTCGTTTAGGGGAAGCGGAAGACGACGCGGCGTTGAGTGCCCCCGAGTTGCTCGAGGAGCGGCTCGCGAGCATCGACTACGACGTCTGGGTGTGCGACCAATGCCCGAACCGCATCGTCATTCCGTACCCGCGCCTGTTCTCCGGATACAGCCAGTGCCCATCGTGTCGGAGGAAAACACTCGAGACGGCAACGACGACGCTGGTGCACGCGACGATTCATTCCGAAGGCCTGCAACTCGTGTCACGCCATTGCAAGAATTGTCAGTTCGCTGATCAGCAGGAACGCATCATCCCGCGACTCCCACCTCCACCGCCGCCACCATCGCACTCGAGTGGATCGAGCAGCGGCGGTGGTGTTGGTGGAAGCAGCGGGAGCAGCGGAACCAGTGGTGGCGCGAGCTTCGGCGGTGGATCAGCCGGCGGAGGCGGAGCAAGCCGGACATATTAAAGGCGAAAGGCGAACCGAAAGAACGAACCAAAGGGCGAACCGAAACGGCGACCCAAAGGGCGAGCCGAGACGGCGAGCGGGAAACGGCGAACCGTGACTTCGATGTTTCGTTTCGCTCTTTCCAATTGGCCGTTTGTTTCGCCCTTTTGGTTCGCCCCTGTGGTTCGGCTTCTTGGTTCGCCGTTTCGGTTCGACCTTCGTGGCTCAATCTGACTCACTGGCGACAGGGCGCGTGTGGGTTCGACGGCTTCGGTACATCCAGCGTGAACCGGCGATCAGCGTTTGTGATCGTCATCGCGGCATCAAACACCAACCGCGCTACGCGAGCCAGATCGGGATAGCTGATGTACTGGGACTCGTCCGTTACCTGGTGATAGTCGAGATGCTCACCGCGTGACAGGGCCACCGCCGGGATGCCGTATCGCGCATAGTTGTAGTGATCGGCGCGGCAATAGTACTGGAGCGGGTGCCCCGGCTCGGCGTAGGAGCGATCGAACACAAAGGGCGTCGGCTGCTTCGCGTTGACCGCGTCGAGCGTCGCTCCGAATTCACGCGACAGCTTCTGATCGCCGATGACCTCGAGATACGTCGCCGTCGCCGGCGGACCGTTCGGACGCGGATAGTCATCCGGTTTGCCGCGTCCCACCATGTCCTGGTCGATCTCGGCGACAACCGAGTCGAGCGGGACCGTGGCGTGATCGGTGAACCACGCCGACCCAAGCAGCCCTGCCTCCTCCGCCGTATGACTGACGAACAGGATCGACCGGCGCGGATGCCGGGAGCCGAGTGCCATTGCTTCAGCAATCTCTAATAGAGCGACGGTGCCTGACCCGTCGTCGTCGGCGCCGTTGCGGATCGAATCGAGGCGCGCGGGATGTGCGCGTCGGAGACTGTCGAGGATCTGACGAATGCGCACCCACTCGGCGGCCGTTGCTTCGCGGGGAGGGGAATCGGCGCCCATCGGCCGAACGACGCGATCGAACGCGCGCACCGAATCGTGATCGACTGGCGCGTGATCGAAGCCGACGTGATCGTTGTGCGCCGTCAGCGCGACGTACTGTCCGCGCAACGCGGGATCACTGCCGGGCAGTATTGCCACGACGTTGCGCGCTGGAAAGGAGACGGGATCGCTCGTGAAGCCCAGCCTCGCATTGACGGCTGCACTAGTCGCGCCGGGACTGAGCGTGCCTGGAGCGGCGCCGAGCAGCACGGCTGCCGCGCGACGTGAGAGCCAGACGAGCGGTGTTGCGACCGCGTTGAGATTGGCGTTTCCAACGGGCCGTCCTTCGACGAGCCGAGCGATTTGCTCCGGTGATGCCTGCTCGAGCGCGACGACTGCGATCGCGGCGGCGCCAGGCCACCGAGCGGCGATGATCGGCGACTGACGAATGGAAACGCCGGCGGGAAGGTCGAGCACGACGATCTTTCCACGGGCCTGTTCGGGCGCGATCCATCGCGACGAGTCGTTGACAGGTCCCGCGAAGATGGCCTGGACGTTGTCGAGCGTCCGCGTCGTCACAGGCGCTCCGGTGAGGATGAAGTCTCGTCTCACTGCCAGGGTGGTGCCCCCAACGGTGATGCGCGACTGTGGATCGATGGCGATCCGCCAGAACGGGACGGTTTGGAAGTATGTCCCGTTGTCGCCGGCAGGCTCGAGCCCGAGTCGCTTGAACTCGGCGGCGATGTATTCGGCCGCCTTGAAGTCGCCCTCGCTCCCCGTCTCGCGACCCATGAGCGAATCGTGAGCCAGCGCGGTGAGGCGCTTCTCGAGATCGGCGGGAGTGATGGCTGCAACCGTTGGCGCTTTTCGAGTCTGTGCCGCTGCGGCAGCGAGTGAAACGCAGGTGAGAACGACCGCGGCGGCGAGTGAACGCATCGAGATGCTCCGGAAATGGCCGTCACAACATACGACGACACGCCGGGTATTGGGCGTATGCCATCTGTTAGGATCGAGGATCCGGGGTCGAGGTTGAGGGTTGAGGTTGGAAATCGTCTGGCGTCGAGCGTCGCCTCTCGCTTTCGACCGTGGCCTCTCGACCCTCGACCCTCGACCCTCGACCCTATACCTGTGCCGGCGATGGCCGGTCGACTCCCCTCCGTCGCAGGTCGCGATCGCCCTCGGTGGTGAGAACGGGAATGAAATGGCTGGCCGTCAACCAGGAAATCCCAAACGCCACGAGCGCTACGAGCTCGCCGTAGAATGTGACGCGTGATTCTGTTTTGGTCTCTGTGTTGGCGAGCCCGCCATTCAATGCGAGAACGATGATCGCGCCGATGATTGCGACGATACAGATCGCATAGATGATGGCCCGCGCGTTCGCCTTGGCGTCATTCTTCGCCCTCGCGCGCCGGTAAAATCCGAGCGCGAGATACGCGAGAATCAGAAACACGATCGTCGCGAAGAATTCGTGCGCGTGCGGAACTCGCACTGGCCGACCGTCGCAGCCGCACGGGAACAGCGCGACTCCCAGCGCGGCGACGGCGGCGACTTTGCTCGAGATCATCTCCGCCGTCGAGAAGCCGTTGTACGCCGCCAGCAGCGCCGCGATCGCGAAGAGAAACCCGAGAAAGATCGTCTGCGCCGGCCCGGCCACGTAGTACGACGCGCTGATCGACGTAATGTCGACTGGAGACGCGCTATGCTTCGCGAGAAAGTTCGTCAGCGGCCCGATGCCGACCGCGATGACACCGACGATCAGCTTGATCGTTCGATGATCGATCTGATGGCGCTTCTCGCCGGCGGGTGGGCGATATTCTGTCGCGATCGGAACCGTCGACATGATGCAGCCTCCAGGGGACGTGGCGCCGCTGACGTCGAGCACGTCACGCCAGATTCTCTGCTGCTCGATGTACTCGGACCGCTTTGTCGGCGCCTTCGTGTCGAAATCCTTTTCGATCTCGCATTACGATACTCTTACCAACTTAGTGGTTCGGGACTAGTGGGACCCGTGTCCGCGGCGCTAGAGATTGGGCGGTGCGAGATGGAACCTGATCGACTGTGTGAACCTGCCTGGTCCGCCATTCTCGGCCTGCCAGCCCGCTGACAGGCTGAGCCAAAAGGCGCCGCCGGCCTCAAACTCCCCGCCGCCGCGAATTAGCCAGGTCGGCCCGGAGTTCGCTCTGCCCGTCGCCTGCCCCTCGAACAATGCCTTGGCGTGATTGCCGCCAATGTAGACGCGCGCGACGAAATCGCCTGCGTTGCGCACTTTGTCCGTCGTATCGCGTTCGCCTGAAGCGCGAAGCCCGATGAGCGCCTGGCTCGTCGACCCAAGCGACCACCCCTTCGTAAGCCACAGCGATACGCCATCGCCTCGCGATCCCTTTCCCGTTGAATCGACGGACGATCCCTTCCATCCGAGGGCGATGTCGAAGACGTCGGCGTTCCATTGAGCGTCTTCCCTCGCGCGCTTGACGGCGACGACCATCTCCTTCACCGCATCGGCAAGGCTATCCGCCAGAGCCTGCATCAGCGAATCCGCGGACTTTCGTTGTGCGGCATTGCGTTGGCTCGCGATCCGAGGAATCTTGGCTTTCGTGAACGCATCAAGGACAATCTTCGCGCTGTCCACGCGCAGGAAGGTCAGACTGTCGATCGCCGCGCGAAACGACTTGTTCGTACGTAAATCGGAGTTGTCCTGCAGCGAGAAGCGAATCGCGGTCGCGAATTGCGAGCGCTTGGTCACCGTGTCCCGGCTTGCGGCGAGCGAAACTCGCGTTCGATAAAGATTCTTGTTCGCCTCGTAGTCGCTGATGCGAAGTCGCTCGCCGGCCATCAACATCGCGGGTGAAAACTCGACCGCGAGCGCTTTCGGGATGAAACTGAAATCGCCGCTTCCGCTCGACAGGTTCGACGTCAGCGCTTGCACGGAGCTTGGTCGAAGCAGCTTGCTGGCATCGACGCCGAGCATCGTGAGCGCAGGGGCCTCGGGCACCGCGAAGTCACCTTGCAGTTTTTTCGCGGTGCTGGAGGCTGCCTGAGGGTTCTGCGCCGTGAGCGTACTCGCCGTCATCACGAGAAGTGACGACACTCCAAGCAACGCGCCTCTCACTTTCCACCTGCCTTCTTCGCTGCCTTGACTAACGCCTTCGTCTTCGCCTGAAGGTTCTTCTTTGTTTTGGCTTTCTTGGCAGCCGCCGATTTGACCTTCGCGGCGGTCGGGGCGATCAGCTTGGAAGCCGATGCGTTGAGGTTTGTCGCCAAGACGGCGGAGATCGCGGCGTCGAGCTCGGACTCGACCGTGTCGGATGTGCCGTCTGTATCGGGACCATGATCCGAGATCGTCGCGACTCTTTCACCGTCTTGCAACACGTCCATGAACACAGCGAAGTCGCGATTCTGGTCCACGATCCCGACGGACGTCACGGCTTGGAGGAATCGTCCGTCATTTTCAGCCGCGGTGCCCGGCAGCGCGTGCGTATTGGCTGCCTGCGATCCAAACTTCACAATTCCGAAATCCTTCACAACGGTGAAGGCATCGTGTTCGAGAAGCGCGAGCAGGTAGTGCCCGCGCGCCGCGTTCCCGGCGGTCATCAGTACGCTGAGGGGACCACCCGCCCTGTCCACGTGGATCGTCTGTGACACCACGTTCGCCATGTGAAGCTCCTTGAGTGGAGGAACTCGAAATCGAACTCGCCTTCGTTAGAGGGACGCGTCGGTGGGATTTCTGTTGTCGAGGGGGGCTCGATGGAAGCGCAGGGAATCTTCCGCCGCGTTCCCTTACGGGCGACGGCGAGCCGCCTCGACTCGACGAGCCCAGTCGGCCGCCGAGAGCGGCGTTACGACACTGCTCACGGGATCGACCGTGAATCCCGTTGCTGCCTCCGCCCGACGAACGATCTCGCTCGCACTCGCCGTGTCTGACTGCCAGCGCCAGACATACACCGTTCCACACAGAGCAACGACGTGGCTCCCGCTCGCGGTGAACGTCGCGCTGGAACACGTCTCCGTGTGCGGCAGCGGCCGGCCGATCGCGCGTCCCGTGGCTGCATCCCAAACCTGCACCGAGTTGCCGGCCGCGGTCACGACGCGTGTATCGCCGACACCGAAGCGCGCGTCGACGACATCGGTTCGATGGACCATCGGCGCACCCAAGGCTCGTCCGGTCTTTGCGTCGTAGACCCGGGCGGTGTTATCCCGCGATCCCACGACGATGCGCGACGCCCGGCTGTCGAAGTGCGCCGAGGTGATGCCGGGAACCGCAAGCACGTACGGGCGGCGAGTCATACGCGCGTCATACACGCGAATCTCTCCGGTATGGCGGACGAGCAGGCGCCTACTATCAGCGCTGAACTCGACGGCGGCAATCAGGCCGCCATTTGCCGGTTCATCAAGGAGCAGCGAATCGGTCGCGACATTCCAGAAGCGAATCGCACTCTCGGTAGCGGTCACGGCGATGCGGTCATCCGGACTGATCGCCACGCCGACCGGGCGCGGCTCACCAGCCAGCGTCGCGCCGATCTGTCGTCCACTCGGCACGTCCCAAAGTCGTGCAGAACCGTCGGCCGCCGACGTGATGGCGAGGTGTCCGCTCGGTGAAAAGGCTGCGGCCAAGACGCGCGTTGCATGGACGAGTCGCGCCTGCGGCTGCGCCGTCTGCGCATTCCAGATCATCGCCGAGCTGTCGCATCGCCACGTCATGAGCCATTTGGCGTCGATCGAGTACGCGGCTGTTGCGTCTCCCTCGTATAGCGATCTCACATACCGATCCGCGAAGTTGGCGATCGCTTCATTCGTCGTTCCCGCCGATGGCGGCCGACAACCCTGGTGGAGGAAGCGACCATGCTCGGTGCCGTCGAGGTCGACGAGTCGGACAGCGCCGGTATCGGAGATGGCCGCGATGCGAGGAGATGATATGTCCGTTGAAACGGCCACGTTCGCGACGCGCCCCGTGACGCGCGTGGGCGACGTCGAATAGCTGAGCGGCCATACGTAAATCGTCCGGTCGGCCCAACTCACCAACTTCGACGATGAGAGAAACTTCACGCCGGACACCGGACTCGCATGCTCGAACGGTCCGAACGCCGGAGTGCCATCGGACGCGTTCCAAACCCGAACTGTGTTGTCGTTCGACCCGGTGGCAATGACGGCTCCCGTCGAGTCAAAATCGAATGCCGTGATGTCCTCGGCATGTCGCACGATGGTCGGCGCGGCGTCGGTACCGAGCGTCCAGACGACCAATTCGTTCGACAGACGTGCCGCCACGCGCGCTCCATTCGCGCTCGGTCGAAACTCGTAAATCGTCGGCGAGAGGTCTGCCTTTGGTGAAACCCATCGTCGAGTCTCGAGACCGCCGATGACGAGATGAATACCCTTGTCGCGATCCAACACGACGACGCGCGGTTCGCGGCCGGTGACGACGATGCGATCGAGGTTCGCCGAGGATGCGATGGTCGCAACGGAGAGCCGGCGATTCTGCAAGAGATCCCACAGTCCTATTCTGTGCTGGTCCAGCGCGACGGCGAGATACCTGCCCGTCGTGTCCACTGCCCACGGTGCTTGGTACTCTCGGACGATCTCGATCGCGGGGACCATCGAGGGGAGCCGGAACACCCGCAGCCGTGTTTCGCCATCATCGAGAATGAATCGTGTATCTGACATTGCGAAGCGCCGGCGCTCGCGGTCGCAACGCCCGCGCGATGGCTCGTCGAGATGCACGAATCCTGTGCTGTCGACGAGGCGGAGGCGAGCGTCGTCGCAGACCGCGAGCCACCGTCCCGTCTCCGAGAATTCCGTCGAGAGCGATCCTGGCTTGGAGATCAGCTCCGGGCCAATTGGCGCATGGGTGCGCAGCGACGAGAGTCGCGTTCGATAGCCGTCGTCCGCGTGCGTGGCCTGGACCTCCAATCCCGCCGACGCATGAATGGACAGGCCCGCGCCTCGCAAACTGTCATACGTCGTTTTGCCGTCCACGCTCATCGCGCAGCCAAAGCGGTGCGGCGAGTCTTCGCCGGGGACGATAATCCATCCGCGGCGGTCGAGGTAGCCGCCTGTCGACAAGCGCCCGCAGGGCACCGAGCCGAGAATCTCGCCCGTCGAGAGGCGTCGCAAATACAGTCCGCTGGAATCGCGAAGCAACACGTGGTCGTGGTCCACATCGAGCGAACCGTCGTCGTCAAGAACGTCCGCGTCGAAGTACACGACAGGCGCTTCGCCATACCACTGGCCAATCCACGCACGAGCATCGGCTGCTTCCTCGCGGGCGAAGGGCGGCCACCATCGATTTGCGTCGGCGACCGCCTTCGCGAAGTGCACTCTCGCTTCGGCCGGACGCTCGTCGAAGATGGCTCGCCCTCGAAGTGTTGCCGCGGCCACGGCATCGCGTCGGTCGTTCGCCGCGGCGAACGCCGAGAGCAGCAGAAGGACGCCGACGACCGCGAGAACAATCGCGGATGCGAGCATCGTGACGAAGCGCCGTCGCTGGCGCTGCTGCTCGTCCCAGCGTCGAAGCAGCGGCATCTCGGCGGGAGTGATCTGATGGACCGCCGCGACAAGCGTGACCAACCCGGAGGTCAGCCGCCTTCGCACCGCCGGAAGAAGCCGGCGCCCGAACCGCGAGGATCGCAGGTCGACCCGGTCGATGTTCGGATACCGCGCGGAAAGGTCGCCAGGAAGATCGGCGTCGAACTCGCCGGCACCGATCACCACGCTTATCTGCGGCTGCGGTCGTTCGGCGAGATATGTTTCGATTTCTCGAACGAGCCAATTCGGCCGTCCGCTGGGAAGCACCGCGTGCGCGGCCGGACTAGATATGACCACGAGACGACGTGCCGCAAGTAATCGTGGCCGCACCGAATACTTCCAGAAATCCTCGCTCGCCGACTCGTACACGACGTCCATGAAGACGTCGAGTCGATCGGGGCGCCCGTTCTGAAGCTCGGGCGGCAGCCGGTACTCCAGTAGCGCGCGATAGAGCCACGCGGCGACGGCGCTCCCATCGCGCCGCCGATATGAAATGAAGGCGTCGAACTCGTGATTAGCGTTCTCGTCTTCGTGCTCGCTCACGCTCCTCCGTCGGCGACGATGATGGTGGAAAGAGCGAGTGGAAACTGCGACTCGAAGAGCTGATTGGAAAGAACGCCTCTCGCCGTCGCGCCAAGCACGACGACGATGATGGCAGGATCAACAACATCGTGTCTACGTACCTTTCGCACTTTGTCGACTTCGATTGCTCGGGGTCGTCTGTATAGCACGTCGGCTGGAGCTGTTTCGAGACCCGTGGCCGATACGACGAGAGCCCGAATCGTTAGCAGTTCCTCATTCTTCGGAATGGGACGCCGCCAATCAGACTCGCGGCGATGGGAATTCCGTATGAGCAGTGGCCAATCAATCAATTCGACGTCGTGATTCGGTCCAGCGCGTCGTCTGGTCGTTTGGGGTCAGAGCCCGGGCTCTGACCCCAAATCAGTCCCAAATCAGTCCGCTCGCAATGCCGTGCTCGGGTCGACGCGGGCGGCGCGTTGCGCAGGAAGCCAGCTCGCGGCGACAGCAACGATCATCAAGGCGATGGCTACGATGCCGTACACGAACGGATCCTTCGGCGACACGTGATAGAGCAGGGACTGCAGCCATCGTCCGCCGGCCAGAGCACCGCCAATTCCCAGCGCGACGCCGACGATCACGACGCGCACGCCATCGCGCACGACCAACATCACGACGTCACTGACTCGCGCGCCGAGCGCGACCCGTACACCCATCTCGTGCGTTCGCTGCGCGACGCCATAGGCAACCACGCTGTACAGGCCAATCGCGGCGATGAGGAGGGCTAATCCACCGAACACCGTGAACATCGTCGCGCCGAGCCGCCACGAGCGCGTCTGTTGCGCCACGATCGCGGAGAGCGGACGCGCGGTCACATACGACGCGCCGGGCATCAGCTTCTGCAGCTCACGCCGCACTACGTCCGCACTCAGCGCCGCGGACCCGCGAACGCGGATGAAGAGCGATGCACCGCGCTCGCCCTGCTCGACGCCTACATAAACCATGTTGGTGCTCGGGTCGTTGACGTCGTTCGCTTTTACGTCTTCCGCGACGCCGACAACCGTTCGACATGGCATGGTGTCGGCCGACACGCGCAGGCACTTTCCGATCGGATCCTGTTCCGGCCAGCCGTTGCGCGCCATGGCTTCACTGACGACGACGACGCGCGGCGCACCATCGCGATCATCCGTCGTCATGCCTCGCCCGCGTATGATGCGCGTGCCGGTCGTCGCAAAGTATGAAGCCGACGCCAACTGCATGACCACGTCGGTGACTCTGCGCGTCGAGTCTGCGCCGACGGCGTAGGTGGTTTCGCTCCACCCTCCGCTCAAGGGAATGGTGATCGCGGTGGACGCGTTCTCGACGGCTGGATCGCGGCGCGCCGCGTCCATCAGATCGTGCCGCAACGCCACGGCCGCCGCCGGATCGAGGTTGACGCCCCGCATCTGCAAATCGACCGAGACGAGTTTGTCTGCGTCGAAGCCGAGACGAATGGCTTCAACGTTGAGGAGACTTCGCGCGAACAGTCCGGCTCCGATGAGAAGGACGACCGACAGCGCCGCCTGCATCACGAGCAGGCTTGTTCGCAGTCGCGACCGGCGGCCGTACCCCTCTCGCGGCCCGGCCTTGAGAACCGCCGCCACGTCCGAGCGCGTTGCCTGCAGAACGGGCGTCAGACCCGCAAGCAGGCCGGTGACGAGCGTGCACACGGCGGCGAAGAGCAACACGCGGTGGTCGGCGACGGTGCTCTCCCAGCTCGCGTTCGGCATGAGCGTGGCGCGAAGCAAACCGCCGCCCCATTGGGCGATCGCCAGTCCGGCCGCGGCGCTCAATAGTGAGAGCAACAAACTCTCGATGAGCAACTGACTGACCAGGCGCGCGCGGCTGATGCCAAGGGCGAGACGCACGGCGATTTCGCGCCGACGCTTGAAGACACGCGCGAGCAGCAGGTTCCCGACGTTGGCGCACGCGATCAGCAGCACGATCGACGAAACGCCGAGCAGCCACGTGGACACTTTCGTGTTGGCGGACGGCGACGGCCCGCGCTCGGCCAGCACGGAACCCACGACGGCGCGCGGCCTGGCGACGTCAAGTGACGCGGTGTTCGGCCGAAGAGCAATCTGCGCCTGCCAGCTGCGTCGGTATGCGTCGGTCATGTCCGCGGTCGCGGCCTCCATGGTCACGTCGGGTCGGCGGCGCGCGTAGATCTGAAGCCACGTGAGGCCGTACCCGGCGTGGGAGCGGTCCCACATCGGCCCGAAGCCGTCCACGGCGGCGGCCGTAATTGGAATGAAGGCGGTCGGCGCCACGGTTTGCACACCGGAGAAACCACGCGGCGCGACACCGATGATCGTATAGGTCGCCGGCCCGATCGACATCGTTTTGCCGAGTACGTCGCCGGCTCCGTTGTACTGCGTCTGCCAGTAGCCATACGAGAGAACGACTACGTGCGAGATGTTCGGCCACTGATCTTCATCCGGCCGGAAGAAGCGGCCGAGCGCGGGACGGGCATCGAAGAGCCGCCACATGTTGCCCGTCATGGCGGCCAGATTGAGCTCGCGAGCCGCGTCGCCCAAGCCCACCGCGCGTCGTACCTCGGTGTATCCGCCGACGACGTCCATCGTGCGCGTCGCCTGCTGAATGTCGAGCAGCCGTTGATACGCCGCGCTGCCGCCAACGAATTCGCCTCCGCTGGCAGCCCGCGCGAGATAGATGTGGTGTGTGCGGTCCGGTGCTGACAGAAACGCCGGCGGCCGAAACAGGAGCCGATCGACGATCCCGAACATCGCGGCGTTTGCGCCGATGCCGAGGCCGAGCGTGAGGATCACGCCAAGCGCAAAGCGGGGTTTGAGGCGCATGCCGCGCAGCGCGTACCGGAGATCCTGCGATGCCGCATTCCACCAGTCGGCGCGTCGTTCCTGTCCGGCGCGCGCGCGGTCGAGCGACTTCAAGTGTTCGCGAGTGCGCTCGACGTCGCCGAAGCGTCGCTCCGCTTCGCGGCGCGCCTCGTCGGGAGATAGTCCGTCGTTCATGAGCTCCCTCATTGTCATCTCGAAGTGAAACCGCAGCTCGTCGTCCACCGCGCGGTCGATGCCGTGTCACGGTTGTCACGGTTGGGGTCAGAGCCCGGGGCTCTGCCCCCGATTTGAGCCGGGCGGTCGGCGACGCAAAAGCTGAGCGACCGAAGATTTTGTAGGGGCGCCGGATCGCCCGGGCCCTGTCCGCACGTTATCGTTGGGACATCAGTCCCGACACGTAACCTGATCCTGATCTTCATGCGAATCGTGCGAGTCTTTTGCCTGGCGTTTGCCGCCGCTGCGGCGCTGTCCGCCCGTGCGGCCGCCCAAGACACCCGTGAAGTGGTGCTCCGCCTTCACCGGGCGGGCGACACCGTGTCCATCCGCGGCGCTGCCGTCACCATCGATCACACCATCGAGGCTGGAAACACCGATGCCAACGGCATCGTGCGGATCCCCGACCTCGAGGATGGCGGGCACATCATCGAGGTGGTCGTGCGAGGCTACCAGGCGTATTTCGACAACTTCAACACCGGCGCGAACGTCCGGCAACCCATCCAGTTCGAGCTGCTTCCCGTTCTGGCGTCGGACACGGCGAAGGCGAAGGGACAAAAGACTGAGCTGAAGTTCGCCGCGTTCGACGCGCGGCGAACGAAGGGGCAAGGGAAGTTCTTCACCCTGGCGCAGCTCGACGCTGCCTCTGGACGTCCGCTTGCCAATTTGCTCAAGACCGACGCGGGAGCCTTCATGGCGGCCGGACCGCGCGGAGAGTCCTGGCTTGCCCTGAAAGCAACGGCGAGCGCGTCGTCGCCATGCTACGCCGCTGTGGTCCGCGATGGCGTTCGTGTTTATCCGTTCACGGGCGCCAAGCCGCCGGACCTCGACAAGGCGTTCGCCGAGCAGTTCGCGGGAATCGAGCTTTACGCGGGGCCGGCGACTGTGCCGGCGGAGCTTCGCGACGCCGCGAAATGCGGGGCGCTCGTGCTCTGGACTCGCGACGGCGCCCGCTAGCTGAGCTAGCGGAGGAGCGCAGATGGGTCTCGCGCCTTCTGGGTTTTTCGCCCTCCGAACGCCGCTCCTTCCCACGAACGATTGGCCGCTGGTACACGGTCCGGCGGCCGCTCCAGAAAACCGTGAGCGCGACGCGTTGCGGCGACTCGTCGCAGATCCGGCGGTCCGTGAGGCGATCTTCGTCGGTTCGCCGGACCTCGAGGACTCGATCGACGCTTGGCTGAACGCGCCGGAGAGCGAACGCGGCACGCGCGTCGCGCGCGCTCTTTCACGCTACCTCGCGCGCATGGCTTGGCGTCCAACGCCATTCGGCCTCTTTGCCGGCATCACTGTCGGGACGATCGGCGATCGCACACGACTGAGACTCGCGCCACGCTCTGCATATCGCCGTCACGCGCGACTGGACACCGGCTATCTCGACGCGCTGGCGCAGAGCATGGCGCGAGACCCGTCGCTCAGGGCAAAGCTCCGATATACGGCGAACTCCAGCTGCTACCCTGTGGGCGGACGGATGCGCTATATCGAGGCGCGCACCGGCGACGCGACACTGGACGCCGACCCGGATTCCGACGACGACGTGGCGGCCCGTCGCCGCGAGGTGACTCGCTCGTATTCGCTCGCCGACGTCACTGATAGTCCGTACCTCCGTGCGGCGCTCGAGGTCGCGCGCGACGGAGCCGACGTTGCCACAATTGCTTCGGCGCTCGCGTCACTCGGCGACCGAATCACCATCGAGGCGGCGACACGTTACGTCGATGAGCTGATCGACAATCAGCTGCTCGTTCCAGTTCTTCCGCTGCCGATCACGGGTGTCGAGCCTCTGTCGCCATTCGCGGAAGCGTTGCGCGACAGCGGAGCTGACATCGACGCGGCCAATCGATTGGCCGAGGTGCAGGAAGCGCTCGCCGCGTTGGATCGCGGCGGCGTCGGCGCCGCAACGTCCCGTTATCGCGAGATGGGAGCAACACTCGGTGCACTGCCGGCACCGGTGGTGCTGGGACGCCTCTTCCAGGTCGATCTCTTCAAACCGGCGGAAGAAGCACAGCTCGGTGCCACGGTCGTGTCGGAGATCGTGCGCGGTGCGGACGTCCTCCATCGACTGCAGCGGCCGCGAGTGGATCCGCTGGCGCGTTTTCGCCAACGGTTCGTCGAGCGGTACGAGGGGCGCGCCGTTCCGTTGCCATTGGTGCTGGACGACGAGACGGGCATCGGCGTCGACGAGCCCACGAGTGCCGAGCCACTTCTCCGCGGCGTCGCGCTCGATGGTGCCGACACTGATGTCGAGGTGACGTGGGGAGAACGCGAGACCATTCTCCTCGCAAAGCTCACGGATGCGTGTGCCGCGGGCGATCGTGAGATGACACTCCGGCGCGATGACATCGATGCGCTGTCGGCGACGATAACTAAGGCGCCCCCGCCGCTCTCGCGCGGCTTGTCGGCAATGGTAACGATCGCAGCTCGATCCGACGCCGACGTCGACAAGGGCAACTTTCAGATCTTTGTCTCGGGTCTGTCCGGGCCGGCGGGCGTAGAACTGCTCGGACGATTCTGTCATGGCGATGGCGAACTGTGCCGGCGGGTCGTCGACCACTTGCGCGCCGCGGATGCAGCGGACCCCGACGCGATCTACGCCGAGATCGTGCATTCGCCCGCGGGACGTCTCGCCAACATTCTGCTGCGCCCGCGGCTGCGCGAGCACGAGATCGTCTACCTCGGCGACTCGGGGGCGCCGCGTGATAAGCAAATCGGCGTGAGCGATCTGGTAGTGACGGTCGAAGGTGATCACGTCGTGCTTCGGCTGTCGGCAGATGGACGCCGTGTGGTTCCTCGCATGACCACGGCACACAACTGGGCGCCGCGTCGCAACCTCGCCACGTACCGCTTCCTCTGCATGTTGCAATCGCAGGGAATCACGCCATCGGCGAGATGGGATTGGGGCGCGTTGGCGTCGGCGGCGTTCCTGCCGCGTGTGCGCTACGGCCGCGTGGTGCTGTCGCTCGCGCAGTGGCGCGTGCGAGGCGACGAGGTGCGTCCCTTGCTGCGGCTGCAAGGCGACGCGCTCGTCGCAGCGGTCGCCGCGATGCGTGAGCGGCGCTCGATTCCGCGCCACGTCTCGCAGGTCGAAGCGGACAACGTGCTGCCGATCGACCTCGAAACGTCATTCGGCGCCAACGCACTCGTGCGCGCGTCGCGGAATGGCGAATCCGTCGTCGTGCTTCAGGAGGTGTTTCCCGAGCCCGACGCCCTCTGCGTGACCGGCCCCGAGGGACGCTTCACCCACGAGCTGTTGGTTCCACTCGTCAACACCATCCCGACGTCGAGGAAGCCAAGAGTCGAAGGAGTCGAGACCCGACGAAGCACAGCCACGGATCGAGTCGCTCGCCGCTTCACACCGGGATCGGAATGGCTATATGCGCGGGTGTACACGGGTCCGGCGATGGTCGATCGATTGCTGCGACGCGCGATAGGACCGCTCGTGAGGCAAGCGGGCGCCGCGGGGTGGATCGACCGCTGGTTCTTCATCCGCTACGCGGACCCCGATTGGCATCTGCGCCTGCGCCTTCACGGCGACCCGGCGGCTCTGCACGAGAAGGTTCTTCCCGCGCTGCACAGTGCGTTGGCGCCGCTGCTTACCGACGGATCGACATGGCGCCTCGACCTCGGCACCTATGAGCGAGAGGTCGAGCGTTATGGTGGCGAGGAGGCGATCGACGTCGCCGAACGGGTGTTCGAGGCCGATAGCGACAGCGTGCTCGAGATCATCGAGCGTGTGCAGGGGTTGCATCAGGACGATCGGTGGCGACTCGCGCTATATGGAATCGATCGGCTGTTCCTCGACTTCGGTCTGGACGCGACGGCGCGCCGCGACACGTACGCTCGCCTGCGCGACATGTACATCGCGGAGCATCGCCCGCGGAGCGGTCTTCGAAAGCGCATCGGCGACCGTTTCCGAAACGAGCGGTCCGCGCTCGAGGCACTGCTCGACGATCAGCCGATCACCACATCGCCACTCGCGCGGGCGGCCGATCTCCTGCGACGGCGCTCCGAGCAACTCTCACCGTTGGTGGTACAATTGCGGGCACTCGACGCCGCCGGTCGGTTGAGTGTGCCCCTGGAGCAAATTACACCAAGCTTCGCCCACATGTTCGCGGTTCGCTTGCTGCGCTACGCCGCGCGAGATCAGGAGTTGGTGCTCTATGATTTCCTCGCGCGGCTGTATGAGACCCGGGCCGCACGCAATCGCATGCCGGGGGCGCGCGCAGCTGAAACGGCGCCAGCCGTCATCTCGCCGGCAAATCGATGACGACGTTACGCGCAGTCTAACAGGCGTTGATCGAGATACATAAGTTCTGGCCGCAGCTAAAGCTCGTACGAGCCAACCCGCCCTTCACTTTCTCAGCGTCGACATCGGCGTCCAGGTCCTTCAAGGTCTCTTTGCTCAGATCGAGGGTCTGCTCCTCAATCTCCGGCTGGTTTTGATCCTTCTGCTCCCCGTGTGGCATATCGCCCCCGTATCGTGAGTACGCTGCAGGCGCAGGGTAGCTTGCCTGGTTGCACGCACCCTCCGCTGCTGCCCGGCGATGCGTCAAATCGCGCCGAGGAATGTCACGCAGACCGCGAGCGCAGGCCCCCTAAGAAGACTTTGTGAACAGCGCGAAGAACGACAAACCCGGTCGAGGGTCGAGGTCGTCGAGCGAAAGCGAAAACGCCGCCGAGACCGGTCATGTAACTCCGGTTCGGCGGCGTGTGGGAAGACGTGCGATGGCGCCGTAACACGATGACGGCGTTTAGGCGCAGTCTACGCGTCGTGCGTCGTACACAGATCTCTTCCGCAGCTGAAGCTTGTATGCATCAAGCCACCCTTCACCTTCTCAGCGTCGAAATCGGCGTCCAGATCCTTCAAGGTCTCTTTGCTGAGATCGAGCGTCTGCTCCTCGATCTCCGGCTGGTTCTGATCCTTCTGCTCCTCGCGTGGCATATCGCCCCCGTATCGTGGGTACGCTGCAGCGCAGGGTCGCATGCCTCGATGCACGCCTCCTTCGCCGCTGCCTTTCAGTGCGTCAGACCGCACTGAAGGGCGTCACCCACGTCGACGCCACGTTGAAAGATCGGGCGATGAGGTCGCAGACCGCCGACGACATCACCTCGTCAGGAAACCAGGTCGGCGCAGAAGGACTCCAGACAGCGCGCGTCGAGCCGGGCAGCTTCGTTCAGATGCAGTTCCCTCTCACAGTGGCGGCTCCACCCTTCACGGCCTCTTTCGTGGCCGCCTGGGGCTCGAGCTCTTTCAGAGTTTGTCTGTCCAATTCGAGCGCGTTCTCTTTGTCAGGCTTCTTCGTCTGCGGTGCGATCTTCTTGTTTTTTCATCGTCGCATCCTCGTTCTCGGGGTCGATGGATTGAGTTTGGCCTTCACGTGGTGATCGTAGACCGCGGGCGACACCTGACACGGCGCTGTTCAAGCGCGACGTGTTGGTCAAATCAGCAGGTGACGCAGGTGCACGACGGTTTTTTGCTGTCTTGCCCGCCGGCGCGACCACCCTTCACGGCCTCTTCCACGGACACATCGGGCTCGAGGTCCTTCAAGGTCTGTTTGTCCAATTCGAGCGCTCTCTCCTCGTCGGACTTCTTCGTCTGCGGACCGAGATCTTCTGGTTTTTTCATCGTCGCATTCTCGTGCTCGGGTCGATGGATTTAGTTGGGCCTTCACGAGGTGATCGTAGACCGCAGGCGAAACCTGACACGGCGAACGAAAGACCTCAGGGAGCCGAGACGAGCAGCATCCGGTCCCAGGCTGGTTCGACATCCGTCGCCGCGGCAAGCAGGGCGAGGCCAATTCCGGCAGAGCCGGTGAGCACGCCGGGATCGTCGTCTATCGGCTGGCCCAACGCGTTGTATGGGCGATAGCCGGCGACACCCGATCCGGGCTCGCGCATCTCCAGTGCTCGTCCGATCCAATCTCGTGCCGCCTGTCGGAAGACATCGTCCCCGGTCGCTTGGTAGAGGCGGTTGAAGAG